>Ga0209514_10000546_pt1 | contig 75396 bp, 70 predicted proteins | sample Subgrocontami58m_FD_187452 | JGI IMG/M metagenome (GOLD analysis project Ga0209514, IMG submission 187452) | Subsurface groundwater microbial communities from S. Glens Falls, New York, USA - GMW37 contaminated, 5.8 m (SPAdes) (version 3) | ecosystem: Environmental > Aquatic > Deep subsurface >... | reverse complement strand
AAAAATATCTTCTGCATGCCAGACACATCGAGTTCCAAGTAGTTGCCGATAACTTCGGAAAAAGCGCGCATTTGGGAGAGCGGGAATGTTCGCTCCAGCGGCGTCACCAAAAAGTAGTGGAAGAGGCACCCTCGCCACTGCTATCAAAGACAACTCGCAAAATCATGGGCGAGGCAGCGCTAAAACTGATTTCTGCCATCGACTATCAAAACTTGGGAACAATCGAATTCCTAGTCGATGCCGATTCGCCAGAGACTTTCTACTTCATGGAGATGAATACTCGACTCCAGGTCGAACACCGAGTTACCGAGATGATCACGGGTCTGGATCTGGTCGAATGCCAACTGCGCCTTGCAGCAGGAGAACCGCTGCAAGAAGTAATCCCAATGGTTCGACTCAGTGGACATGCTATCGAAGCACGAGTCTATGCCGAAGATGTCTCCAAAGACTTTCTCCCAACGGGCGGAGTCATCGGCAGATTTACTGCAGTGGATGCGCCCCACACCATTACCGATTCGGCGATCACAGATGGTGCCTTCGTCTCCTCATCATTTGATCCCATGCTGGCCAAAATCGCATGCTGGGGTGAAGACCGATTGACGGCGCTAAGGCGCCTACGGGAAGCACTCGCTAATACCGTTCTACTGGGCGTGACTACCAACATCGACTTCCTGATCCGCCTACTCGATTCGCCCGATTTTCGAAACTCTGACTACGACACGAAGTCTCTCGAGAAGTTTGAGAGTGAGCGCACCGTTCCATCAACGGCAGTTTTAGCCGCATATGCCATGACCGCAACTTCCTCTTCAAACTTTGGTTCGTGGCACGCCGATGGATGGCGTCTTAGGGGTATGCCACGGGCAACTGTTGCTGCCTACATCGACGGCGTACGTTATGACGTGCCAATAACAAATGGTTCGAATCTCGAGGCGGACTCCTACCGCGACGACGCGGACCACTGGATCCATCACCCGTCATTCGGCACTTGGCTAATAAAAGAAGCGAATGACAAGCTCCGAAGAACGGATCGACTTAGCGATGACATCGTAAGTCCGATGCCGGGAGTAGTGATAGCCGTCCATGTGACAATCGGTGACCACGTAGCCGTCGGTGATCCCCTTGTAGTGATAGAGGCAATGAAGATGGAACATATCGTTCGCGCCAGGCACCCTGGCCACGTAGCCCAATGCCATGTCGCAATCGGCGCGAATGTGCGCGTTGGCCAACACTTACTCGAGGTGGTCGAAGATGTTTGATCGAAGCGGATTACCTGCAGCAGTCACCGTTTATGAGGTTGGGCCACGCGACGGACTACAGAATGAGAGTGTCATTCTGCCGACTCTTGTAAAAGCAAACTTGATAAGGCATCTTGTGGGAGCTGGGCTCAACGCGATCGAGATCACCAGTCTAGTTCGACCCGATAAAGTCCCCGCGCTGGCAGATGCCGAGGAATTGCTAGCCGAACTCGCCCCGCTTCTTGGCAAGCATCGAATGAGTGCGCTAGTTCCCAATCAAAGAGGTCTCGACCGCGCCCTAAAAGCAGGTGTGCGTGAGGTCGCGGTATTCGCAAGTGCGACCGAATCATTCGCCAAAGCGAACCTCAACAACACGGTTGCGGGTTCGCTCGAAATCTTTCGCCCGGTCATTAAACAAGCACGAGAGGCCGGTCTGCGCGTACGCGGTTATATCTCCATGTGTTTCGGCGATCCCTGGGAGGGAAAAGTTTCCACGAACCAAGTGGCAGATGTGGCAGAAACGCTATTCGAAGCCGGTATCACAGAGCTCTCCTTGGGCGACACCATCGGTGTTGCCACACCCGGCGAAGTTATGGATCTACTGGACACCTTCGATGATCGAAGTATTTCCCGTTCGCTCCTTGCGGTTCACTTTCACGACACCTACGGGCAGGCGCTATCGAACACACTCACCGCACTCCTAGAGGGCATCACGACCATTGACTCCGCTATCTCTGGTCTTGGTGGGTGTCCATTTGCGAAGAGCGCGACAGGGAACCTAGCGACCGAAGATCTCGTCTGGCAGTTACACGGACTGGGAATCACCACTGGCATCGATCTCCAAGCCTTGGTTGAGACGAGCCGCTGGCTCAGCGACAAAACCGGGTTGCCACTCCGCTCAAAAACAGCGATTGCGCTTGCAAATCAGAAGGATGAAACCCGATGAATTCGGTCCTAATGCAACTGTCAGAGGAACATCGAGCCCTCGCAGCAACTGTTCATGACTTCGCCAACGAAGTTGTTGCTCCAGTCGCGGCCTACCATGACAAAGCGCAGTCATTTCCTTACGACGTGGTACGACAGATGGCTGAGATCGGACTCTTCGCCCTGCCTTTCCCCGAAGAGTTTGGTGGGATGGGCGGCGATTACCTCTCGCTCTGTCTTGCGATCGAAGAATTGGCTCGCGTTGACCAGAGCGTGGCTGTCACCCTTGAAGCGGCTGTCTGCCTAGGTTCGATGCCGATCTTTAGAGCCGGCACCTTCGATCAGAAAGAGCAATTCCTCCGCCCTCTCATCAGCGGTGAGGCACTCGGCGCCTTTGGTCTCACCGAGCCCGATGCTGGAAGTGATGCAAGCCGTCTGCGCACGAGTGCGCGACTCGCCAGTGAAGAATGGGTGATAAATGGTGCCAAGACCTTCATAACCAACTCAGGTACATCGATCACCTCTCTGGTCACCGTCGCCTGCGTCACCGGTGAACGCGCGGACAGGTCGAAGGAGATCAGCACCATAATCGTGCCCGCCGGAACCCCCGGTTTTACTGTTGATCCTCCGTATTCCAAGGTCGGTTGGCATGCCTCTGACACGCACCCACTTACATTCAGCAACGTTCACGTTCCAGCGAACAACCTCTTGGGTGAACGTGGGCGGGGCTATGCGAATTTTCTCCAGACACTGGACGAGGGTCGCGTGGCGATTGCCGCATTGGCTGTTGGAGCGGCCCAAGGATGTATAGACGAAGCTGTCCGTTATGCAAAGGAACGGAAAGCATTTGGTAAATCGATCGGCGAGCATCAGGCGATTGCGTTCAAGATTGCCGAGATGGAGGCGCGAACCCACACCGCGCGCCTGGCTTATTACCACGCGGCTTTTTTAATCGAAGCAGGCAAGGACTTCAAGACCGAGGCTTCCATCGCCAAACTGGTGGCAAGCGAAGCGGCGATGGACAACGCACGTGCCGCTACCCAGATCTTTGGTGGTTATGGATTCATGGATGAATTCCCTGTTGCTCGACATTACCGCGACTCTAAGATTTTAGAAATCGGCGAAGGGACTAGCGAAGTGCAGAAGATTCTGATTGCTCGCAGTTTTGGACTGAACGCAGAATGACTACTAACGATGAATTGTGGTACGACGTTGTCGACGGAATCGCCACTATCACCATCAACAGGCCAGATGCACGGAACGCGCTGAACTCCGTCGTCCGCAATGGAATTCGCACATCAGTGGATTCGTTCACCAAAGATGACAAAGCGAAAGTTCTCATTATCACAGCGACAGGTGAGATTGCCTTCAGCGCTGGCGCTGACCTGAAAGAAATGGCCGAGCAACAACTGACCATTCCACCTGACAGCTTCATTTCTGACTTGACCACTCACAAACCTGTCATTGCAGCCGTCAATGGGGCTGCACTGGCTGGTGGTTTTTATCTGGCTCAACAAGCTGATCTGGTGATCGCGGCCGGTAATGCGACATTTGGTATCACTGAGGCTCGCCACGGTCGTGGTGCGCCATGGGCGGCGCCGCTTCCACTGCTCATACCGCCACGGGTTGCCCTTGAACTTCTCCTGACTGCGCGACCCATTACTGCGATGAGAGCCAGAGAAGTAGGCCTGGTCAACCACGTTGTTGCCTTCGGAGAACTGGCCAGCGCGAGCCGTGCCATCGCGCAACAGATTGCGGAGAATGCGCCGCTCTCAGTTGCCGCGGGGAAAGCGATGGTGCGCAACACCCTTGACGCAATTCTTGGTGATGCCCGCCAACAAGCAAAGATTCTCTGGGATCCGGTCTATCTGAGCGAAGATGCCCAGGAAGGCCCGCGAGCTTTCAAGGAAAAGCGTCCACCCCAATGGCAAGGTCGTTGAAAAGCAAGGGAGGTTAGTCTCAATGGATAAAGTCATGGACAGCGCCGCTGAAGCAGTTGCCGACATTCAAGACGGCGCATCGATCGCAGTGGGTGGATTTGGTCTCGTAGGCATTCCATCCGTCTTGATTCAGGCGCTACTTGTTCAAGGCGCTAAGGACCTCACGGTTGCCTCCAACAACTGCGGTATTGACGGTGTGGGCCTCGGTCTCTTGCTCGAGGCTCGGCGAATACGGCGGGTCATCGCTTCATATGTTGGTGAGAACAAGGAGTTCGCCAGACAATTTCTGGCCGGTGAATTGGAAGTGGAACTCACGCCGCAGGGCACTCTTGCGGAAAAGTTGCGCGCGGGAGGTGCTGGAATTCCGGCTTTCTATACACCTGCTGGCGTAGGAACTCTCTTGGCCGACGGCGGATTGCCGTTCCGATACGGATCTGACGGAAGTGTCGCGCTTGCTTCGAAGCCGAAAGAGGTACGCACATTCGGCGGGCACGAATACCTTTTGGAAGAATCAATAACTACTGACTTTGCGCTGATCCACGCCCACACAGTTGACCGCTACGGCAACTGTGTATTCAACCTTTCAGCCCAAAACTTCAATCCGATCGCCGCCATGGCGGGACGAGTGACGATCGTCGAAGCAGAGCATGTAGTAGAAGCAGGAGAGATCGATCCAGCCGACGTCCATCTCCCTGGGATCTATGTGCATCGCATCGTCGCTTTAACGCCTGCGCAAGCATCTGATAAACGGATCGAAAAAATGACGGTGCGAACATGACTCTCACCAGAGAAGAGATGGCCGCCCGAGCGGCGCGAGAGCTAGTCGATGGCGACTACTGCAATTTGGGAATCGGACTACCAACGCTGGTGCCCAACTTCTTGCCTCCAGGTATTCACGTTGTACTGCAGTCAGAGAACGGAATCCTCGGGGTAGGGCCTTATCCAACAGCAGAAGAAGTAGATCCTGACCTCATAAACGCAGGCAAGGAAACGGTCACCCTTCTTCCCGGTGCTTCCTTCTTCGACTCAGCAGAGTCTTTCGGCATGATCAGAGGCGGCAAGATCGATGTAGCAATTCTTGGTGCCATGCAAGTATCCGCCAAAGGCGATCTGGCGAACTGGCTAATCCCAGGCAAGATGGTAAAGGGCATGGGCGGGGCGATGGATCTAGTTCATGGTGCTCGTCGGGTGATCGTTTTGATGGAGCATGTGGCAAAAGATGGAACACCAAAAATTGTTGTCAATTGTGATTTACCGTTGACCGGCAAGAAAGTGGTTCATCGAATCATCACCGACCTGGCGGTCATCGACGTCAAGGCGGAGGGACTCGTACTCGTGGAACTTGCCCCTGGTGCATCCGTCGAGGAAGTGGTCGCAGCAACTGGAGCTCCGCTCACGATTCAGATTTAGCGGGGCATATCTCCAGTTGGTGAGCCAAGTACTCTCTCGAAACTGGTGATCGCAGCCAATAGGTTAGGCACTTCGAATGCTCTATTCCGACGACCGATTGTTATCTGCTTTAGTACGCCGCACTCCAACAACTGCTTCACTGCTTCATTCGTCTTCGTGTTTGACCGACCAATCACCTTCATCGCCGTATCAACCGTGAGAACGGGGATCCCTGGTAACTGTTTGAGCAGTAGATCAACTGATGAGTTCACACGAACTCGGCCTACCTGATTCCGCCATCCGCTTTGGAGTTCCTCCATCTTTCGCATCAGGTCGCCCGCATCGTTACAAGCGCGTAACACGTCGGAGACGAAGACATCCAACCAACGCAACATCCCTGCCTGCGCGTCCGCTGAATCAGCAAGCCCGCTGTACCGATATGACGTAAGCCCTGCTACATAAACCTGAGCATGCGTTGCCATGATGAGACTGATCGGCGGGACATAACGTGGCGCTATGCCTCGTCTGCGAAGTACAAGATGCACGAGTGCTCGACCTGTTCGACCATTACCGTCCGCGAACGGATGGATCGTCTCAAACTGGGCATGTACTAGTGCGGCTTGAAGTAGAGGTGAATGATCATCGCCAGATATGTATTCACAAAGGTCTTCCACGAGTGGGCGAACTTGATCAGGTGGGGGTGGCACGTACTCAGCGCGACATGGATTGATCCCACCGACCCAGTTCTGCTGATCACGAATAACTCCGGCGTACCGTTCCTGGTCTTTGGCAGCGAGGAGATGACGGTGAATTTCGCAGATGTCGTCAACGGTGATCGGTTCCACTTTGATAGCCATCGCAAGTGCTTGGTTCATCGCCGTGATGTTCCCAAGAACGGCTCGCGCCGTTTCATCTTGAGAACCAAATCCGCTATCAACTGCAGCCTGTTCTTTTGCGAGGCGCCGCACGTTGATTTGCAGCCCTTCAATGAAAGACGAAGCTACAGCTTCAGAACGGAGCAGTAGGCGAGCAAGGCCTTCCAGATCTGTCGCACGCCCATGTTCATCCTGCAATCCGAAGATCGCTCGTTCAGCGTCCGCAAGATCTGCGGCCGCTTCAGCAGGCAACGTTATTTGACGTGTTACTAGAGGATCCGGCGCATATGCCTGGTACCGACATGGTTGGCGCTCTGCACGAGTTGCCCCGCCAGCGACACCCTCCCAGCTCGCATCAACGTATCTGGCCATAGCCGTAAACCACCTCAGATCGGAACTGCCCATCGAGGGAGAACCGGTAACATAATATATCCATAGTGCCGGTTATGCAATAGGTGGCATTATGCGCCTGCGGCGCTGCCGCTCATGGATGTCCCCAGAGGATGGCTGAGGCAAGGGTCGCGATGAGTACAGCGCCAACTTGTACTGCACGCGATAGCTGATTCGCCCTTGCGATATCGCTAGTTTCAGCGATTCGTCCACTACCAAGTCGTGGGAGATCATCAACGACACCCTCATAAGTGTTGATACCACCGAGAGTAAGATCAAGAGCTCCCGCAAAAGCTGCTTCGACCTGTCCGGCGTTGGGACTGGGATGGTGCCTGCCGTCGCGGAACATCACTCGAAGGCTCTCAACTGAAGATCCGCCCACGACTCGGGCAAAGAGCGCCGTCAATAGCCCAGTGAGCCTTGCTGGAATCAAGTTAGCAAGATCATCCAACCTTGCTGATGCCATTCCAAACTTTGCATAACGTGGTGAGCGGTGGCCAACCATGGCGTCCAATGTGTTGAGCGCTCGATAGGCAAGGAGACCAGAAATTCCAAAAAGAGCACCCCAAAAAAGCGGTGCAACAACCGCATCTGAAGTGTTCTCTGCGACGGATTCAACCGTCGCCCGTGCCAGAGCGTTTGCATCAAGCGATGTGGCATCGCGACCGCAGAGCGAGCAAAGTTGGGTGCGCGCGGTCGGTAGATCATTCTTTTCAAGCGCAGTCGCCATAGCGCTTCCCTCTCTTATCAACGACGTACCGCCGAGAACTACCCAAGTGACAATTGAAACGACGACTAAGTGAATCAGCGGGTGGTGAATTTGCGACGAAATCGCATACCCAAGTGCAGTCACTCCCCCAACAAGCAGCAAGGTGAACCAGAGGCCTCGGATTCGGGAATCGCGGTAAAGAACCCGTTCAAGCGCGCCAGCAAGTCGTCCAAATGCAGCAACCGGGTGACGACGTCGCGGATCAGCAAAGCCGAGATCAAAGAGATACCCGAGAGCTAGACCGAGGGCATCCCCATAGGGGCCCATCACTACTCCACTCGAGCCATCAAAGTCCGAGCCTGCAGCGCTGTCTTTAGCAGCGACGCTGCCAGTGCCGCACCGCTACCTTCACCAGCGCGGATCCGCACATCTAGCAACGGCTCAAGACCAAGTTCAATAAGCAAAGCGCTGTGACCACGTTCGCGGCTACGTTGACCGGCGATCAATACTGATTGAGTCGCTGGCTCAAGGCGGACGGCGATCAGCGCTGCGACCGTAGTTGCCATGCCGTCGAGAATTATGCTCGCTCCGTTAGCCCCCAAAATCACTCCAGTTAGAAAAGCGAATTCAGGACCTCCTAACTCAGCAAGAAGGGCAAGCGGATCTGACGCTAACTGTGGGTTTGCAGTTCGGGATCGAGCAAGCGCTGACGCAACAACGCGCTCTTTCCGTTCGACCATTGCGCTATCGGAGCCAGCACCCAATCCCACAACTTCATTGGGAGCGAGTTGTAAGAGAGCACAGGTGAGCGCTGCCGCGATTGTGGTGTTACCAATGCCAACTTCGCCAATGGCAATCAGACCGTGATCAACGGAAAGTTCATTCGCGAGCACTCGTCCAGCTTCAATAAGTGCAATTACGTCAAAAATCTCTAAGGCAGGTGCCTCAACAAGATCGCCTCGAAAGCCCGTTGGCCGTGCGAGCCTAGCCCCGAGTAACGAATCGCTGTCGATATCCCTATCAATGCCGGCGTCGACGACGACAACGTCTAGTCCCACCGCCGTCGCCAATGAAGAACCGACCGATTGGCCAGCCAAGCTCGCTTCAACAACTTCGCGCGTAACAGTTGCAGAGTAAGCAGAGACGCCGTGGCGCGTAACCGGATGGTCACTTGCGGCCATCACCAGGACACCACGATTTGGATGCGGGTGGCAAAGAGCCGCGCTGCGATCTACGGCGCGGTCGAGCCCGCCTAAAGAACCTGGTGTGGTTAGCAGTCGATCACTTTCGTCGCGAACTGAGACAACTGCGTTCTGATCAGGGGCACGGAGAAGCGAAGTGGGCGCAGCAGGTTCATCTTCGCCCCTTGGCCAAGTGTTTTGAAAAACCACATCTGCCAACGGCAATCGGCGAGACCAACCAGCACGAACCAATCCCGGCTCAGGGGGTCGTTCGTCGGGCCAACCTAGACAGAGCCACCCAAGCGTTTCGACACCTTCAGGAAGATCTAACAGCGCTGCTAAGTCGGCTGGCTGGAAGAGAGTTACCCAACCCATTCCCAAGCCCTCGCTCCGTGCGGCAAGCCACATGTTCTCTATAGCGCAAGCACAACTCCAGAGATCAGCATCTTGAAAAGTCGCTCGTCCCAAGATCCCAGTGGCTGCACTTCGTCGATCGCAACAGACCACTATTCCAAGTGGCGCTTCGCGGATACCTTCTAGTTGAAGATCTAGTAATCGGCGAGCAGCCTCGGGTTCGAGCAAATCTGCCTGGCGCAGTCGTTCCCGATCGGCGAACCCAGCCGCGCGTTCTCTAATGGAATCATCAGCCACAACTAGAAAACGCCAAGGTTGACTATGTCCGACCGAAGGACCGTGATGTGCTGCAGTGAGAATGCGATCCAGAACTTCCTGCGCCACTGAGTCTGGTCGAAAGCGCCTGATATCCCGTCTGGCATCAATTACGTCATAAATGGCTTGACGGGTATTGGAAGAAAATGCCCACCCTGCCGGGTCGCCTGCTCGATCGCTAGCAGATGTGGCATCACCAATTAGCGGCACAGGACGGGCCCAAGTGCGTTCTTTATCTCTGATCTTCGAAGTCACTTCGCGTTCAAATCTTTAGCGAATGCGTGCATTATGAATGCCTTCCCTGGGAATCCGCGTCCCTGGTTGACGGATCGGCGGGTGGAGTTTCCTGGCTTCCGGATCGAAACTCTCCTCAGCCTTCCCACCCAGTTGGGCAGTGGCCGTTCTTGAGGTTTGCTCCCCGGTGACAGTGGCGGGACCGCGCCGGATTCACACCGGCTTCCTCCCTCTCCGTCGCTTACGATCCAGGAATCTACACCGGCTTTGGGCAATCACCGCAAGGCGGCACTTGACTCTGCCCTAGCCTTGCCAAGTGAATAGAGGTCTGACCGTATTCCTGGTTCGCCATGGCGAGAGCGTTTGGAATGTAGAAGGTCGACTCCAGGGTCAGATAGCACACGTTCCGTTGACCGCGCTCGGCAGGCAACAAGCAGAGGAGACGGCAGCGCGTCTGGCTAATTGCGGTGCGCAACTGGTTCTCAGCAGCGACCTGGTTCGCTCTGTCGAAACTGCGCGAACGATCGCGACGAGTTTGTCGATCCCACTGCGATTGGAGCGCGATTTACGCGAACAAGCGCTGGGTGTTTTTGAGAGCAGGTTGGCCGTGGACGTACACCGCGAGACCGAACCTTCGAACTGGATGGACCCGTTCTGGCGCCCAACCGGCGGTGAAAGTTTGCAAGATGTATATGTCCGCCTCGAACGCGTATTTGAAGAACTTCAACGAGGGAAGGCAGATGGTCGGGTCATCGTCGTGACCCATGGTGATACTGCACGTATCGCACTCGCCCTACTCCGAGGCGAAGGTCTTGCCGGCGTGGCAGGAGTGATATTAAAAAACGGGGAGTTCATCGAGTTGGTCTGTTATCAATTTCCATCCAACGACCTGGGTCCTTCAGTGTTTGAAAACCTGCTTGAGAATAAACCTCATGGGCATCCTTGGTAACAAGGACGATTCTCTTCACACCGCTCTTTTCGGCCCATTCGACAGTCGCTTCGGCAAGCCAGGTACCAAGCCCACGGCCTCTGAAATTTGAATCAACGAACACATCACATAACCAGGCGAACATAGCGATGTCGCTGACAATCCGAGCGACGGCAATCTGAGTTTTACCTTCATAGACGCCCAGTGGATAAGAAAAAGTGAATGCCCATTCAACAAGTTCAAAGGCTCTTCCCTTAGCCCAATAACTCTCGATTGACAACCATGAATGGATCTTTTTTATGTCGAGCAGGCTCTCGTCGTCGCTTAGTCGAAAAGGGTCTTTAGTTTGATTCAGCAGATTCTTCGTGGCCATGAGCGCTCCTGTTGAAATCAAAGGTTACGGAAATCAGGGTCCGAGTGAACCAATCGGAACTACTGCGACTCCATCTTTCCTGATCCCGCCTATGTCTGAAGCAGTAATAACCGCTAAAACTGCTGGCTTTCCAACTTTCTTATCATCGACTTCATTTGCTAGCTTAAGAAGGTTTCGGGCCCCCTGGTCAATACCGCTTGAACCGAGTTTTACTTCAAAGGCACCCCAGGTTCCATCTTTCATTTGAACAATCGCATCTACTTCTAAACCGCTGTTATCTCGGTAGTGAAACACATCGGCATCTATCGTCTGCGCGTAAACTCGCAAATCCCGAATCACTAATGACTCAAAAATTAAACTGAAGAACTCCAAGTCATCCAGAAGCCGTTTGGCTGAACCTCCCAGAGCAGCGAGAGCTAGGGACGGATCCACAAAATGACGTTTTGATGATTTTCTAAGTATGGCTCTAGAACGCAAGTGCGTGAACCAAATTGGCAAATCCTCAATTATGAGAATGCGTTCAAGCGAAGCAATCACATCGAGCACAGATTTTCGGTTAACAGGGTTGTCATCACTGGTTGTTTCACTAACTATTTTCTCGTTGGTTACCTCGGTAGAAGTATTTCGTGCTAGTGAAATTAGAACTCTCTCAAATAACCGGGGGTCTCGCACAAAACTGGACGTTCGTGGCCCATCTATTTCATAAATTTGCTGTATGTATTCTCGTGCTGCAATAGCGCCACTTTTCCCATCTTTGCCAAGGTGAGCAGGCCAACCGCCAACAACGATTTGTTTCGCTAGCTCTGGAATCGAAAGTAGACTCTGCGCTCCAGATACTTTCTTTCCTGTAAGGAGATCTTGCAAAGAGATCTCCCCTGAACTGTGGGAAGTTTCAAAAAGTGTCATCGGTCTCATCTTTAAGAACGAGAAACGAGCCGCACCACTATGTCGACTAACGTCATCACTCGGTACGGATGAACCCGTTAGGACATATTGCCCAGGTGTCTTACGTTCATCTATCTTGTGGCGAATCAAATTCCAAATTCTTGGCTGCTCTTGCCATTCATCTATCAATCGAGGCAAATCTCCATCCAGTATGGACACCGGATTTAACTCGAGTCTTAACCGCATTATTTCGGAGTCATCTAGCGTGATTTCACTTCGTGTGTGCTGTCGGGCGGTCTCGGTTTTTCCGCAGCCTTTTGGTCCTTGAATTACGGCCGCCCCAGTTGCCCTGAGTCGATCCATGAGTTCGCCATCCAATAGCCTTGGCTGGTAATCCACGTTCTGCTCCTTTTTCAATTACTGGACAGATTGTAGCCTTTTTACTGGACAGATTGTTGAATCATCAATGGGCAGGCGTAGAGGGCTGACGCGTTGCACTTCAGCCTCACATCATCCAGAGGGTGGAGTCGGTGGCGTCTGTCGAGAACCTTTCCGACGGTGAAGGATCGAGACACCCCCCTCCGCAAGCGCCTCCTCTTCTTCGGCCATCTCAGCGCCGACGGCAAGCTTTGGCTGGAAGAACTGCTGGGCAATGAGTGTCGGTATGAATGCAGAAAGGATGACGACCGTGACCAGCTCGGTGTACTGGACTTCGTCGATGAGGTGATGGTTCAGCCCGAAGAGTGCAGCGATGGAGCCGAAGGTCAGTCCGGTTGCCATCAGAAGAGTCATGTAGGTCCGCTCTCGGATCGGAATACGGAACGCAGTCGAGGTCAGCCACACGCCGACGAACTTGGTCACCATCTTCACGAAGAACAGTGCTCCGATGACCCCAGCACTATCGACAAGGGCAGGTGCAGAGATGAGCGTTCCGGCTCGCAGAAAGAAGAATGGTGTCAAAAGTTCGAAGGCAATCGTACGGATGCGGTCAAGAATGACCCGATCCTGCATGAACACTCCAGCTACGACGAGCCCGGCAACATACGCGGGGAGGACAGCCTCACTTCCGGCAGCCGTCGCCAGCCCGCCGAGAGCCATCAGCACAACGAAGATCACCTTCACCTCGGGCTCGCTAACCCGATGCCCAACCTGGGCGATGACTATTCGCATGACCCGTGGCAGCAGGAACAAGGAAACGGCAGTGACGATGACGAACACCAGGAGCAACCACCCGTAGGTTGCAAACAATCCGCCGAGTGCCATGACTGTCCCAAGGTCGGTGACAAAGCACGCTGCGAGGATGAACTTGCCAATGTCCTCCCGGTTGAGTCCCGTCTCCACCATCACGGCGTAGACCACGGCGACCGAAGTCGTGCTGAGGGCGATACCGCTGATCTCTGCTGCCTACAGGTTCCAGTCGAGCACGAACCTGCTGAAGCCGAACGCACCGAGGAATGGCAATAGGAACGAGATCACCCCGATCGTCAGGCTTGCCTTCCAGTGTTTCTTCAGCGAAACCGGATCGATTTCCGCTCCAGCGAGGAAGGTCAGAAGGATAGATCCAACACCGGCAAGGAATGTCGTGAATGCTGTCTGCTCGATGTGTTCCTTGATCCCAGGAATGTTCGCCAGGACCGCACCAAGTAGTAAATGTTTATCCGTACCTCCCTAGGTGGCAGGGGTACGGTAACCCGGCCCTACCAGCGGCTTGTCCTTGCTGGTAGAAGCCATCAGCCGAGCAGTGCTCAGCGATTCAAGGAATGGGCCTCATCGCTCCGACACGGTGGTACCAGGAAAAATGGTGACGTATAGGGCACGTTCAATCGATCCGCCGTGGCACCCAACCAGCGGCGAAAGTTTGAGGGTCAAGTTATCGTTGTGACCCATGGTGACACTGCGCGTATCGCGCTGGCCCTGCTCCGACAAGCACTGCAAAAGTTTTCCATCTCCGACCGAACTGGAAGTTGTACTAAACAACGTGGGACTTCTAGTCATAAATAGAAGGCTCTTACGGAGCCCACAGCCGATCCACTGGCATGACATGAAGACGATCTTCGAAAGTATAGGTGCGTTGCCCGAGGTGCAGGACAACGCCAGCAAGAAACGCATCACCCATCCTGTCGCGCAACTTGCGCATGGGATTGAAGCCCTCTGCCCGTACCCGAGAACTGGTCTTGACCTCGAAGGCAATAATGGCGCCGTCGTCTCGCTCGACCACCAAATCAACTTCGTCCCCGTCCCAAGTTCGCCAATGGCCGACTCCAGCGAAACCATCTAGCCACGACACTTGACGCATCAGTTCGCCAACTACGAAAGTTTCCAGCAGGTGCCCGAGCTCGGTCAGCGAAGCCGGGTGACGTTTGGCAAGCTTTTCCGGTGAAAGGCGAAGCAGTCGGGTCGCCACCCCCGAGTCCATTACATGGATTTTTGGATTTGAACTAGATCGGGACGTAAGGGTCGTTCCCCAAGCTGGCAGTCGATGAACCAAGAACACGGCTTCTAAAAGTTTCGTATGGCTACTGACTAGATGTTCGCTCAGACGAAGATCCGAAGCGACTTGGTTCACATTTAGAACCTGGGCAGTCTGTCCTGCCAACTTGCCGAGAACCTGCGAAAGTGCTGCATCCTGTCTGACCTTTTTAAGTTCCCGCACGTCGCGTTCGAGTGTCAGGCGTATGTAGTCGTCGAACCAGCGGTTACGTGATGCGGCACTTGGGCGGTTCAGGGACATAGGAAATCCGCCGACCACTATGCGCTCGATGTACTCGTCTCTTGTCGTAGTTGATACGGGGGCAGGTACAACTGCAGTCGGGTCTGCAAATAGATCCACTATTAGATGCTCAGTAACACCGGCTATCTCACCCTGAGAAAGCGGATAGACAGGCAAACTGTGCAAACGACCGGTTAGGGCTTGGGCGGCAGCAGGTAAAGCATCGTGTCTGGTGGACCCGGTGATTATGAACCGGCCCGGTGAACCGTCCCGGTTGAGTTCGGCCTTGATGGCATCAAGCACTAACGGAGCTTTCTGATACTCGTCAATGAATACCGGAGATGGCCCCGCGACGAAGGTACCTGGGTCAGCGGCTACGGCATCCCTGGTTGCCAGGTCATCCAAGTCCAGTACTGAGGCGCCACATTTGATGGCAATCTCGCGGAGTAGTGATGACTTACCCACCGAGCGTGGCCCTTGAAGCAGTATTACGGGCTCTTCGCTAAGACGTGCCTGAACTATTGATAGGAGGCGACGGGAAACCATGTTTTTTGATGGTCCAGCCATGGCAAGATATTACCATAAAGGTGGAAAACCGAGGGGGTTTTAGGTGGAAAACCGAGGGGGTTTTAGGTGGAAAACCGAAGGGATCTTAGGACGTCTGGATTTATCACAACAGAGTCGTAGAGGGGGCCCTCCCGGACAAATCGATTATGCTGTGAGGGTTCGATCCACCCCGCGGGAGTCCGGTAGCACCGGGCCGAGAGGGGGACTGCGAGTCCCCGACCGCTTGAACCTGATCCGGGTCATGCCGGCGAAGGAAGTAGGGATGTTAATGATGTCTACCAATATAGAAGCAACTCAACGCAAAATTTACGTAACTGGCTCTCGTCCAGATATCCAGGTCCCCTTTCGTGAAGTAATCCTCACTGGCGACGAGCCGGCTCTCCGGCTATATGACACATCTGGCCCAGGTTGTGATCCAGAGATCGGGCTCACGCCGATGCGGACAGCGTGGATTCATGAGCGAGGCGATGTCGAATCTCAGATCGCAGAAGGACCTGCTAATAATGGCCGCACTGTTCTGCGGGCAAAGAATAACCACCGAGTAACTCAACTGCATTACGCGAGAGCAGGCGTGATAACACCTGAGATGGAGTTCGCAGCAATCCGTGAGGGATTAGACCCAGAAATCGTGCGCAGCGAGATCGCGGTCGGTCGAGCAATCTTGCCAAACAACGTCAATCATCCTGAATCTGAACCGATGGTTATCGGCGCACGCTTCTTGGTCAAGATCAACGCCAATATCGGTACATCGGCGGTCTCCTCGTCGATCGGTGAAGAGGTAGACAAGATGACGTGGGCCTGCAAGTGGGGCGCCGATACCGTGATGGACCTATCTACGGGCAAACATATTCATGCGACGCGCGAGAACATCATTCGCAGCTCGCCAGTGCCGATTGGCACCGTACCGCTCTATCAAGCGCTTGAAAAAGTCGATGGAGATCCGCAGTTGCTGACGTGGAGGATTTATCGCGACACCATAATTGAACAAGCAGAACAGGGCGTCGACTACATGACGGTCCATGCTGGCGTTCTACTTCAGCACATTCCGCTTGCCGCCAACCGAGTTACTGGCATCGTCTCCCGAGGTGGAGCGATCATGGCAGCGTGGTGTCTTGCCCGTCATGAAGAGAACTTTCTCTACACGCATTTCCGAGAACTTTGCGAGATTTTCGCCTCTTACGACATCGCCTTCTCTCTCGGCGATGGCTTGCGTCCAGGATCGATTGCAGATGCAAATGACGAAGCCCAATTTGCTGAATTAAAGACCCAAGGTGAACTCAACAAGATCGCCTGGGAGTACGACGTCCAGGTGATGAACGAAGGACCAGGACATGTCCCCATGCACAAGATCAAAGAGAATATTGATAAGCAGAAGGAGTGGTGCGCCGATGCGCCGTTTTACACACTCGGACCGCTAACCACTGATATTGCGCCGGCCTACGATCACATCACGTCAGCAATTGGCGCGGCGATAATCGCTATGCATGGCACCGCAATGCTCTGCTACGTGACGCCCAAAGAACACCTCGGCCTACCAAATCGCGAAGATGTCAAAGACGGCGTCATCGCCTACAAAATCGCAGCGCATGCTGCAGATCTAGCGAAAGGCCATCTAACCGCCCAAGCTTGGGACGATGCACTCTCTAAGGCGCGTTTCGAGTTCCGGTGGGAGGACCAGTTCAACCTATCGCTCGACCCGGAGCGGGCGCGGTCTTATCACGACGAGACGCTGCCAGCATCACCCGCGAAGAGCGCACACTTCTGTTCGATGTGTGGGCCCAAGTTCTGCTCCATGAAAATCTCCCACGACCTCAAACGGATTGCTGAGGAAGGAATGCAGCAGAAGTCGGCAGAGTTCGTGAGCTTAGGAAGTCGCGTATACGTGCCCGTGGAGTAGGGCATTCCTCCCGTCAAGACTTCCGCCGAGCGGTGGCTCCGCTCACCCCGAGCGGTGGCTCCGCTCACGTGCTTGGAATGAGCCTGCTCCAGTGTGCGATTCGACACTGAAGCGCATCCCAATCCGTTCCACGAGTTGGCGTGTACCGCTTCGTTTGAAACGACAGTGCAATCATGTCGCGAACATCGTCAAGTGAGGCGATTGAACCATCCAGAAGAGCCTGCATAACCAGATTCCCCATGACTGTTGCTTCTACCGGACCAGCAACGACTTCCAGACCAGTGGCATCGGCAGTCAATTGGTTGAGCAAAGAATTTGCCGAACCGTCGCAGACACGGTGACATCGCTCAGAAAGCTTTTTCAGTTTGGAGACCATCATTGGCCATTGCCCCAAATGGCAGGCCAGGGTTGGGCAACTCATAGGACTTGAGGTCCGCCTATAAGTTGCCTCAAGGAAAGGCTCGCCAAATCGTATAGGATTATGCTTTGATCTACCTGTGACCATTAAGCGGCAAGTACCCAGGTGGCGCGATGTTAAACCGCTGCTCGGCCTGCACAGACCCACCTTGCGACGGGGAAAATTGGCTCTCGAGCGTGCTCTTACCATCGGTGATTTGGCGAAAATCGCAAAACATCGCGTTCCCGCCTCTGTTTTCGATTATGTCGCAGGCGCCGCACTTGATGAACTGAGTCTTTCGCGTGCCCGGAGCGCCTTCTCGAGTGTTGAGTTCCATCCGCGGGTCTTGCGTGATGTGTCGAAAGTGGACACCGGTATCACCATTTCTGGGATGCGTAGCGAGTTGCCGCTCATCTTGGCTCCTACCGGCTACACACGCATGATGCATTACATAGGTGAACCTGCTGTCGCGCGCGCTGCGGAAAGGTTTGGTATCCCCTATTGCCTATCTACGATGGGGACCACTTCAGTGGAAGCCCTTGCTGCAGAAGTGCCGGGAGTGCGCCGCTGGTTTCAATTGTATCTATGGAAAGATCGCGTGCAGAGCAATGATTTCGTTATTCGTGCACGCGAAGGCGGGTATGAAGTCCTGGTCTTGACGGTCGACACTCCAGTGAGTGGTATGCGTCTGCGAGATACTCGAAATGGTCTCACGGTTCCACCAAAAATTCGCCCCAGCACATTTTTCGATATGGCCTTGCATGTGCCATGGTGGTTCAATCTCTTAACCACCGCGCCACTCGAGTTTGCAACATTTAAAAATTACAACAAATCTCTTCCCGAACTTGCCGATCAAGTATTTGACCCCTCCGCGACGATGTCAGATATTGCCTGGCTACGACAAACTTGGAGTGGAACTCTAATCGTTAAAGGAGTTCAAACGATCGCAGATGCCGTTTTACTCGCGGATCTTGGAGTGGATGGGATAATCATTTCTAACCACGGCGGTAGGCAATTGGATCGCGGTGCCGCGCCGCTGGAAGTCTTGCCCACATTTGTCGCATCGGTCGGAGATCGACTTGATGTCTATATTGACGGTGGCGTGATGTCGGGTGGCGATGTCCTAGCAGCCATGGCGATGGGCGCCAAAGGAGTCTTGGTAGGCAGGGCGTATCTATATGGCCTAATGGCCGGCGGTCAAGCGGGAGTCGAACGTACTCTTGAAATATTTAGAGATGAAATTCAGAACACCATGAAATTGCTCGGAATCGCGAGTCTTTCAGAACTCAATTCAGATTTCGTCAAACTCCGCTTGCCTCTACAGCCTGGCGACCCACACAACTGATCAATGGGAGTGGCGCGGGGTCGTGTTTCCACTACCTCCGACAAGAAAGTCGAGATCAGCACCCTCACTTGCTTGCATGACGTGTTCTACATAGAGACGCATCCAGCCGCGGTTGGCTACTGGCTCTGGGGCACGCCACGCCTTTCGGCGAGTATCTAAGGTATTGCTATCAACCTGAAGCTCGAGTTTTCGCTCGTGTACGTCCAACAAAATTTCGTCACCAGTCTCGACAAGTGCAAGTGGCCCACCGACAGCCGCCTCAGGCGCAACATGGAGTACGACCGTGCCATAACCTGTACCACTCATACGAGCATCCGAAATCCGCACCATATCGGTGACTCCAGCATCCAACAGTCGCCGAGGTAGAGGCATATTCCCGACCTCAGGAAACCCTGGATAACCCTTGGGTCCAGCATTTCGAACTACAAGGATGGTGTCTTTCGTGACGTCGAGGTTTTCGTCATCTACCACCTTCAAGTAATCCTCTATGTCATCAAAGACAAGCGCCTTGCCACGATGCTTTAGTAAGTGCGCAGAGGCAGCGGATACTTTCAATACAGCGCCATCTGGTGCCAGTGAACCACGTAGCACGACGGTGCCAGCCCCTGCTGGTTGGAATGGTCTATCAAGTGGAGTGATCACCGACTCATTCCAGTTCTGAGCCCCGACGATGTTTTCGCGAACGGTATGACCAGTTACGGTCACGTGCTCTAAATCAAGATGTTCGCGGATCTCATTCATGACAACTGGAACACCACCGGCATAGAAGAAATCCTCCATCAAGAACTTGCCTGATGGCATCAGATTTACGAGTACTGGAATCCGAGATGTCAACGACTCAAAATCATCAAGGGTGAGGTCGACACCAACTCGCCCTGCGAGAGCAAGCAGATGTACAACTGCGTTGGTAGAGCCACCGAGGCTTGCGTTCACCTTAATGGCGTTCTCAAAGGCAGTGCGTGTAAGTACCGACGAGAGCACCTGACCTTCCAACACCATTTGTACAATACGACGGCCAGCCATTTGAGATAGGGCCATGCGACGCGAGTCGACGGCAGGAATAGCTGCAGAGCCAGGCATCTGCACCCCCAACGCCTCAGCAATACACGCCATGGTCGACGCGGTACCCATCGTCATGCAGTGACCTGCGCTTCGCGACATGCAACTCTCGGCCTCGGCAAAATCCTCGACACTCATTTTACCCGCACGCACGTCTTCACTCATCTGCCAAACCGAAGTGCCAGATCCAATATCACGTCCTTGAAATTTGCCGTTGAGCATAGGTCCACCAGTGATCATCAACGTCGGTAGATCCACACTAGCTGCCCCCATAAGGAGCCCAGGGGTTGTCTTATCGCACCCAGAAAGTAAAATAACTCCGTCGAGCGGATTGGCTCGGATTGACTCTTCAACTTCCATAGCGAGCAAATTTCGATAGAGCATGGTAGTGGGGCGCATGATGCTTTCACCCAAGCTCATGGCAGGGAATTCGAGAGGAAAACCCCCGGCCTCCCAAACTCCACGCTTTACGGATTCCGCGAGAAGGCGCAGATGGGCGTTGCAAGGGGTGAGCTCTGACCAGGTAGATGCAATGCCAATAACTGGTTTGTTATCAAATACGTCTGGAGCAAATCCCTGATTTCTCATCCATGAGCGGTGGATGAAGCCATTCCTCCCAGGTGCGGCAAACCAGTCGGCGCTTCGCAGGGGCTTGGGGGGCGTTTGCTCATTCATTTCCCTCAATGCTACGCGGAGGCTTCCAAAAAGCCTATAGGATCTGAGAGATAATTCGAGAGTCAGAGGAGTCAGAATGAAAATCGCGCGCCTTGGTGTCTATGGTCATGAGCGTCCGGCCGTCATTACGAGCCCGACCGAAGCAATCTTCGTAGACCATCTAGTGCGCGATTGGGGGCGCATGGAACTTGAAGCAGGAGCACTGGAAAAGGTTAAAGAGAGTGATTTGTCGATGCTCCCGAAGGTGAACCTGGTCGACTATCGAATCGGAGCACCGCTTCCTCGCCCGACAAAGATCATTTGTGTCGGTCTTAACTACGCCCAGCACGCCATTGAAACTGGAGCCACCGCACCTACTGAACCGATCGTATTCATGAAGGCTCCAGATACTTTGGTCGGCCCTAATGATGACATTGTGATCCCGCCCTCCAGCGAAAAGACCGACTACGAAGTTGAACTCGCGGTGGTGATCGGGTCGAGCGCCCTTTATCTCAGATCTCCGGCAGAGTCTCGGCAGCACATTCTCGGTTACTCGATAAGTCAGGACGTTAGCGAACGACACTGGCAGATCGAACGGAGCGGACAATGGGTGAAAGGAAAATCTTTTCCAACGTTCAATCCGATGGGACCTGTCATCGTCACGGCTGATTCCTTCGACCCACAAGACGTACGACTCTGGTGCACCGTCGATGGCGAGAAGCGTCAAGATTCACGCACGAGTGATCTGATCTTCGGGATCGATTTCGTTGTCTGGTACATAAGTCAGTTCATGGAGTTGAATGCTGGAGATGTCATCAACACCGGTACACCGCAAGGTGTCGGAATGGGTTGGAACCCAACGCGATACCTAAGAGCTGGAGAAGAAGTGACTACCGGAATTGACGGGATCGGCGTGATCAAGTCGAGAGTCCGCAACTTCGAAGGCTAAATTTGTAGTCGGTACGCGCGTTTGACTGTGCCACTCCAGAATTCTTCTTTTTCAGTTGGACTAAGGACAGTGGTTAAGAATTCGGCCAAACTCGCGATCTCTGCATAAGTGCCTGCCAAGAGACAGACGGGCCAGTCAGAACCAAACATCAGTCGTTTCGGGCCGAACGCCTCGAGTAGAACATCTAGATACGGTTGGAAGTCGGTAGGTTTCCACGAGTGCCAGTTGGCTTCTGTCACCATCCCCGACACTTTCACAACTACATTGGGCGAAAGGGCAAGTTCCCGGATTAGCCCGCCCCATGGCTCCACTTCGCCCCTGGCGATATAAGGCTTTGAGATGTGGTCCAAAACGAAAGAGACCTCAGGACACATCTTCACCAGATCTATTGCCGCCGACAGTTGAGGAGGCAGAGTAAGGAGGTCGTAGGTAAGGTCATGTTTGCCCAGCATGTTCACATTGGCCACAACTTCTGGGCGCACTAACCAATTTGGGTCAGCCTTATATTGGGCAAGATCACGAATGGCGACCAGATGTGAACCGCCAGGATGATCTAGGTACCCTTCCAATTTCTCTTCCGCAGTTGGCGACTCCATATCCAGCCAACCTACGACGCCAACCGCCAGTTCATCATCCTGTGCTAACGAAAGAAGTTCGGGAGTCTCATCAAAGGAATCGACGGTTTGCACCAGCACTGTATGTGTAACACCAACTGCGGCCGCTGGAGCTCTCAAGTCGTCGAGCGAGAAGTTTCGCAGGAGCGAATCCATGGCTTCGCCCGTTATCCAGTCTTGTGGTCTGACAGTTAGATCCCAGACGTGATGATGCGAATCAATTCGCATGGTCTGTTTCTCTCTCGCGTGTTTCATCGCCGTTGATGATGATGTTCCTAAGTACTTCTCCCACTTTCAAACGCTGCAATTGATCCTCCACCAAGTGTCGGAAGCGAGGCTCGAATGCAGGTGAATCTCCGCCCACGTGAGGTGAGATAAGAATCCCCTTCGCACTCCAGAGCGGGTGTCCGCGTGGCAGCGGTTCGGGATCGGTGACATCAAGGGCAGCAAGGATCCGCCCCGAATTCAGTTCAGCGACCAGCGCAGCCGTCTCAATAATTGAACCGCGCGCAACATTTACAATCAAAGCCCCATCTTTCATGAGTGCGAGCCGTCTAGCATCGAATAACCCGCGACTCTCAGAATTTAGTGGCAACGCGAGGATAACAACGTCGAGGTTTGGCAACTCACCATCGAGTTCAGGCAATTTCTTAGATCTGTTAGAACCTGACCGCGAAAAGCCAATCGTCTCAACCTCGAAACCGCTTAAATTGCGAGCAATCATCTGCCCAATGGAACCAAAGCCAACAATGCCAACCCTGCTATCGGTAAGGGACTTACGTCGTTCATGAACCCATTTCCCTTCAAACTGATTATGCAGGAAGACGGGAAAGCCACGCAGCGAAGCAATCGTCAGACCGATTGCGAGTTCAGCGGTAGCAGCGTCATGCACACCTTGGGCGTTGCACAGAGTTACTCCCGGCCGCATAAACTCCAGAGCGTCCTCGTACCCGGCATTGGGCAGTTGAATGACTCTCAGGTTTGGCATTTGAAGAATTGGCAGAAGGGCGTCCCTCCCACCCATATAGGGGGGAGCAAAATAAGTGATCTCGCCTAGATTCCCTCCATCCAGAGGCGCTGACGCGGGTGATAGACGTTTAAACCCATCGGGAATTTTCAAGTCATCCCACTCAGCCCACACAACATGCGAGATCATTTTAGAAAATCCCGACTCTTAGATCGGAAGTTTCAGCAGGTATCGCCTTAACTTCGTTGACTAATTCGCCAATCCCGTCAACCTCAATTCTTACAAAGTCGCCACTTTGAAGGTGAACATCAGGTGGAGGCACAATGCCCGTTCCGGTAGAAAGAATGACGCCATGCGGAAACGTCTGACAACGGAAGAGATACTCGATCAGATCGTCAAAGGTACGGTGTAGCTCGTTAAGCGAAGTCTCTGCTCTCCACACGGGTGCCCCTCCACGCACAATCTCCGCTCGGATGCCCATTTCACTAACGTGCGGGGCCTGCCAAACCGGCGTTATATCTGGACCTAGAGCCGTCGAACCAATGTAGATCTTTGCTTGCGACAGGTACAGCGGGTTATCGCCCTCGATGCTACGTGCAGTCACGTCATTGCAGATTGTGTATCCGACTACTTCCCTAAAACGGTTAACTACTATGGCCACTTCTGGTTCGGGAATTGACGAAATTGAATCGAATCGGATGCCTATCTTCTGCCCATGTCCAACCACTCGGCTCGCGGTTGATTTGAAAAAAAGTTCGGGCCTATCCGCTTCATACACACGCTCATAGACGTTTGGGTTCACACTCTCACGCGTACGTGCATCACGCGAGCGTAGGTACGTTACACCGGCTCCCCACACTTCTGTCTCGCTTGAAACTGGTGCAAGTAGTCGCGGGGAGGCGATTCTCTCGCGTGACGAATTTGCAATGAGTTCACGAAGTTCGTGCTTGGTCACCTGCAACACGGCGGAAAGTGAATCCAGCCCAGTTACCGTTGTGAACTGCCCCTTTTCTTCCACGACTAATTGAAACGAATTGCTCGGAGTTGAACTTCGACCGAACTTCATATGTGCCTCTCAATCCATATGGAAAATCTCCGGCAATGTCTTCCACCATTCACCTGATTTTCGATCCGATACTGGGCGCTGTAGCGGTCCACATATCGCCCACCACTCTTGAGTCTTTGGATCCGCCGCCATTCGCGCCATGTCGGTGTCGAAATCGTCGCCTATGTATTCCATGTAAGCAAAGAGGAGTTCGCCGTATTTGAATATCGAGTAGTTCTGTACCTTGCATTGCTTCAGCGTCCGCAGAACTTCTGGCCAGACTGCGGCGTGGAGTCGTTCATACTCGTCAGAGTTCTTAGCCGGCATCCCAATTACTTGCCCGATTCGGATCATGGTATTTGTGCAACCAATCCAAGATCCTCTAACGCCTTCCAGGCCTCATCCCCTATTGCGCGATCAAAGTCTTCGATATTCGAGCGGAGCTCTTTGGCGCTTCGAGAGCCGGTCAAGACGGCAGTAACCGCGGGGTGACGTAGTGGAAATTGCAAAGCTGCGGCGGTGAGTGAAACGTTATATTCAGATAGAGCATCACGCACCTGTCGCGCGCGGAAAATAATTTCCTCAGAGGCTGGTAGGTAGTCGTATGTTGCACCGGGGTTAGGGTTTGCCAAGACACCCGAGTTATAAACACCGCCGATCACGATTGCCACTTTTTTCCTGAGCGCAGCAGGAAAAAGATCGCTCTGTGCGCTCTGATCTAACAAGGTATAGCGCCCGGCAATAAGGACGACGTCTATGTCGGTCTCATTAACAAACCTCGTGGGCACTGCGCTCTGATTCATTCCTATGCCAATCGCCTTAATGACACCCTGCGAGCGCAACTCATGTAGGACTGGATAGCTTTCATTCAATGCCGCATCAACGTGATTGTCGGGGTCATGGATATAAACGATGTCAATGTGGTCGACCCCGAGGCGTTTCAAACTCTCATCGATTGAGCGGAGCACGCCTTCGCGGGAAAAATCGAAAACCGGTTCCAACCCTCGATCTGCATCGGCGAACCACGAGGTATCTGCATTCTCAGTGGGGTTGAGTACCTCCCCGATTTTTGTGGACAGAACGAAAGGCGCCTTGGCGCGAGCTAGCCCACGACCGAGCCGGATCTCCGAACGTCCATGCCCATAGAGTGGCGCAGTATCAAAATAGTTAATCCCTTCATCAAAAGCGGCCGCTACCACTTCGTCGGCATCGGACTCAGAAATTGAAGTGAAGAGACCGCCAAACGGTGCGGTGCCAAGAGCTAATCGACTTATTGCCAGACCTGTTTTCGTCAATTGGACTTTCTCACTGTGGCGCCCAGATCCCTCTGACATGTGTCTCCCCCAGGCAGTAGAACCGACTTATCAAATCCTATAGGGTTTGCCCAAGAAGGAAAGGGGTGTTCCGTGCCAACTATCACTGGGTTCCGAACCGTAGATGTCAGGTTCCCCACCTCCAAGGGTCTACATGGCTCGGATGCCATGAACCAGGATCCCGATTACTCCGCCGCCTATCTCATTCTCGAGACCGACGACCCAGGGCTCTCCGGTCACTCGCTGGTCTTCACGATTGGTAGAGGGAACGATCTCCAGTCCATGGCGATAGAACTTCTAGCCAAAGCGGTTGTCGGCGCAGACATTGATGAACTCTCTCATTCGATGGGCGACTTTGCCCGAAGCCTGGTCCGCGACAGTCAAATGCGCTGGCTCGGGCCTGAGAAGGGCTTGATCCATATGGCCGCTGGTGCGGTGATCAACGCAGCCTGGGACTTAGTTTCGAAGCGACAGGGTAAGCCTCTCTGGAAGACGTTGGCCGATATGTCACCGGAGGAATTGGTCGATCTGGTTGATTTCCGCTATTTGACCGATGTTCTTACGCGCGAAGAAGCTCTAGAGATTCTCAAACACGCGGCATTAACCAAAGCCAAGAATGAAGAGGTGATGCTAACTAATGGCTTGCCTGCCTATACGACGACCCCAGGCTGGTTGGGTTACAGCGATGAAGAGATGGTCCGGCTTTCGCTAGAAGCGGTGGATCAGGGCTTCAGCATGATCAAACTCAAGTGCGGAGTCTGCCTCGAAGACGATATCCGGCGTCTTCGTCTCACCCGCAAAATAGTCGGACCCAAGATCAAGGTGGCAGTCGACGCCAATCAGGTATGGGATGTACCAGAGGCGATCAGATGGCTCAAAGCCCTGGGTGACGTGGATCTGCATTGGGTCGAGGAACCTACTTCACCTGATGACATTCTCGGTCACGCCGCAATAGCACGAGCAATTTCTCCGATCCGAGTCGCCACGGGTGAACACGTGGCAAATCGAATCCAGTTCAAGCAGATGATGCAAGCGGGCGCCCTTTCATTCGTCCAAATAGATGCAACGCGAGTTGCCGGCGTGAATGAAAATGTGGCGATACTGCTGCTCGCCGCCAAGTTCGGTTTACCCGTATGCCCGCACGCTGGTGGCGTAGGTCTGTGCGAGATGGTGCAGCACCTGGCTATGTTTGATGCAGTTGCAGTTGGTGGAGTCCAGCCTGACCGGATCGTTGAATATGTGGACCACCTTCATGAGCACTTCGTTGTCCCCACCAGAATCCTCCGTGGATGCTATATGCCACCCACTGAGCCTGGCGGGGGTGCGGAAATGTTGGAGGAGAGCATTGCCCAATACAGCTTTCCATCAGGACCTATATGGAAAACGAGATAAGGAAGAACAGTGAAATTTGAAGGGCTCAATGCAGTTGTAACTGGGGCTGGATCTGGAATTGGCCTCTCAACGGCCCAGGAGCTTGCCCGCCGCGGCGCAAAGGTCTTTGGCTTTGATCTGTCGCAAGGCGACATGTCCGACATCGCCACCTGGATTAGATGCGATATCGGCGATACGGAATCTGTGGCGACCGCGTTCGTCGAGTTGTCCAATCACATATCCCGACTCGACATCTTGGTGAACAACGCGGGTATCGGAGCCGTTGGAACTATCGAGACGGCCACAGATGAGACGTGGCAACAAGTCTTGAATATCAACGTGATCGGAATCGCTCGGGTTTCACGCTATGCACTGCCGCTACTTCGACTGAGCAAATCTGCCAGTATCGTGAACACCTGCTCTATCGCGGCAACTGCCGGCTTACCGCAGCGTGCCGTATATAGCGCCTCCAAAGGGGCGGTCCTATCGCTCACGCTGGCGATGGCTGCAGATCACCTTAAAGATGGCATACGAGTAAATTGTGTCAACCCTGGAACCGCTGATACCCCGTGGGTCCAACGCCTACTAGCTACCGCAGCGGATTCCGTCTTGGAGCGTGCCGCCCTGGAATCCCGTCAACCGCTCGGGCGGCTCGTTACCGCAGATGAGGTAGCTCATGCGATCTGCTATCTCGCAAGCCCCTTGAGTGGATCCACAACTGGCACGTCAGTCGCAGTTGACGGCGGGATGCAGGGCTTGCGTCTTCCTCACTAGGCCGCCTTGGTCATCGACTGAATACGCGTCATGATCCGCTTACTCATGGTCGGGTAATCTTTATCGTTCTCTATTGTTTCAAGCGTCCGATACCCATGTACAACCACGATACGGTCGGCTAACGCCACGACCTCAGGTAAGTCACTAGAAATAAGTACGATAGCAAGGCCCTGATCAGCAAGTTCTAGAATCAAATCGTGAAACGCTGCTTTGGTTCTTACGTCAATGCCTACAGTTGGTTCATCAATGAAGAGGATCCTGGTCTCCGCAGCCAGCCAGCGAGCCAGACTTACCTTCTGCTGATTTCCACCAGAAAGTTGTCCCGCTAGTTGCTCAGTAGAGGAAACCTTGATACTCAGCCTCTCGACATACTTTGATGCGATGCGATCTTCATCAACTACCGAGATTCGTCCAAATCTCTTGGCAATCTTCTGCCAAATCGTAACGGCAATGTTTGTTCGTACGTCGAAGTCTAGAAATAGACCCTCGTCCTTCCGATTTTCCGTCACATAGCCAATCCCATGTTTGTGTACAGCGTCACGAACATGCTTAATTCGAATCGCTTTACCATTCAATTCGAGTTGCCCTGAGATTATGGGATGAAGTCCGAGGAGTGCACGAGCCAACTCAGAACGCCCAGCCCCAACAAGGCCATAGAGCCCAACGACCTCGCCTCGATAAACATCGAAGGACACGTCTCTGTGTCCAATACTTGTTGAGATTCCAGACAGCCGAAGCGCTGGTGTCCCAGATCTATCGATGTCACGTTTCGAAACTATTCTGTGGGCGAATTGACGTCCAACCATGAAGTCCACAATCTGATCCATCGTAAATTCACTTAGTTTTGCGGATTCCAAGACACTTACACCATCGCGAAGAACGGTTACCACATCACATAGTTCGAAGACTTCCTCCAGTTTATGACTGACAAAAATTACTGCCGTCCCGTGAGCGGCAAGGCGGCGACAAACATCAAAGAGTTTTTCCGCCTCCACCTCAGTAATGGAAGCCGTCGGCTCATCCAGCAATAGCACCTTGGACTCGATAACCAGTGCTTTTGCAATTTCAACAAGTTGCATCTGCGCGACCGAAAGGTCTGTGACCTTGTCGGATAAATCTAACTCCACGCCAAGAGTGTCTAGAGCTTGCTGGGCCAGTTCTCGTTGAATCCGCTTATTCACTACACCGAATGAACGAGGTGGATCTTGGAGCGTGATATTTTCCGCGACAGAGAAGTTCGGGACTAGATTTCGTTCTTGATGCACGACACCGATTCCGGCGACCGTTGCCTCATGTGGCGACTTAAAATCAAACGGGCGGCCAGCAAGAACTAGTTCACCGCTATCTGCTTGATAAAGTCCCGTCAAGATCTTTATCAATGTTGACTTTCCTGCACCATTCTCGCCCAGTAAAGCGTGGATCGTACCTGGTAGTAAGGTCAAATTAACACCATTCAAAGCGCGAACGCCTGGAAATGCCTTAAAGAGATTGTGCGCTGTAAGAATCGGCTCGGTCATCATGCTCTCACCGTAATTCGATTTTCTTCGGCTCGACGCTTGCGCCACTCGCTTAAGGCGACAGTCGAAAGCACAATGATTCCAAGAACAAAATTTACCCAACTTGGATCAAGTGAATATTGAGCACGTGCAACATCAACCAGGCGCACAACACCAGCAGCCATGACCGTTCCGAAGATTGCTACGGTACCGCCGCTGAGCAAGACGCCACCAATTATTGGAGCTGCGAAACTTGGTAGCAACCAGTCACCGCCAATTGAACGATTAATACCAGAAAGTGAGGCGATCGATAGACCTGACGCGACGCCCACAAGTATGCCCGAAATTAAGTGCGCTTTAATGATCGACCGAACATTTGATATTCCCGAAAGTCGTGCCGCCACAGCGTTTCCACCTGTGGCTAATAGATTTCGTCCTGACGCCGTTTTGGCGAAGTAGAGCGATAAGACCGCGGCTACTGCGATAGCGATGATAAAAAGGTATGGAACTCCTGCAATATTCTGCTGACCAAATTCCTGCAGTGCCGAAGAATACTTGTCAACAGTGAAACTCCGAACTAACCGATACTGAACTCCCAGAAGAATTGTCATTGTTCCCAGCGTAATAATGAACCCATTTAGTTGAGTTATGACAACCAAGATCCCATTGATCACACCGAGTAGTGTCGCAAAGGTGAGGCCGATTATGAGGGCTAGCGCAACTGGGATTTGATGGTCTGCCATGAGAGTGGCCATAAGTGCACAAGTTGCTCCACCCATCGCGCCAATCGCAAGATTCATCTGACCGATCGCGAGCACAACCATCTGGGCAAGGCCGATGATTATAGGGACTGCGAGGTAAGCCAGGATACCGCGAAGGGCTTGCTTCGAAAGGAGAGTTCCGCCCGAATCAGCGGCCAAAATTACATATCCGATAATGAGGATCGTGGGCAGAGTTAAGTTTGTCTTGCCAAATGCAAATCGTCCAGGAATGAGATCACGCATCATTCAACCCCTTTCTTCCGGTGGACTGCAATGAAGGTGCGTAGCCGTTCAGTGGAAAGAGCCAAAAGCAACACTGATCCCAGGGCGATGTTTAATGTTTCAAGTCCAATACCGCGCACACTCAATCCTTGGCGGATCAGGAGCGTAAGCATGGTTCCCAACATTGTTCCAAAGACCGCCACTGAGCCACCGGCAAGAATCGTGCCTCCGAGGATCGGACCTAAGAAAGAGGGGAGCATAAACTCGCTTCCAACCGCTGCTGAGAACGACCCACTTGTCATCGCCAACATCAACCCGCCTAACCCCGCCAGCAAACCAGACATCATGTGCGCAGTGACTATCCGTCTTTCGGTCGGCACACCAGAAAGTTGTGCAGCTCGCAGATTGGCACCAGTGGCCAGCAGTTCTCGACCAAGTTTCGTCTTAGAAAAAATCCACCACACGATGACAAGTGCGACAACAGAAGGGATTGCTAGCAGTGGTATCAGACTTGGACCACATAGATTTCCGATGCAGTAGTCACCCAAGGAACCGTTTCGGATCGTATCCATACCGGCCGGCTTCGTCGTAAAGGCGGCAGCATCTGTGAAGGAGATATATACGAGGGTTACAAGTCCCAAGAGTGCAAAGTCCAACGACAGGGTCACGACAAAAGAGTTAACGCGAGATTTCACGATTAACCAGCCGGCAAAAGCGCCGACCGCTGCCCCAGTTGCCAGACCCACAATGACACCCGGAATCAAACCGAAGTGAAATTTCTCGTACGTAAAACCAGCTGTCATGGCAGAAACCGCAGCCATGCGCCCCACCGCAAGATTCATGTGTCCGATTGACAGGGCGCACAGTTGGGCCAGTCCGACAACTGTGAAAGTTGCCGTGTCACGCAGAAGTGGGAAGACAACGAATTCACCGTTGAAGAATGCGGGAGTGGCGATCCCAAAACCCACGAAAAGAAGAACAATTAGGAGACCCAGGGCGAAGCGCTGATTGAGCAGCAGACGGTTAAGGAGGTAGCGGCGTGAATTCCTGAGTTTCGGGGTCTGTGATTGAAGTGAGGTCATGCAACCCTTCCATTCTCGATTGCATCCAGGTCCCAATCGATGCCAAGACCGGCAGATTCCGGCGCTACAGCAATGCCGTCCCGAATCTCAAGTTGCGTTCTGGTCAATGTGCGTAGTTGTGGAATGTGTTCAACATACAAAGAGTTTGGTACGGCCGCGGCAAGGCTCACATGGAGTTCCATAAGGAAGTGAGGAGAGACTTTTATGTTGAATGTTTCCGCCGCATGGGCCACCTTAAGCCACGGCGTGATTCCTCCAACGCGTGCGGCATCGACTTGGACAACCGATGCCGCTCCTACCTGCATGTACTCACGAAATTGAAGTGGTGAGTACATAGATTCACCGACAGCAATCGGAATTGTCGTCGAACGGGCGAGAGCGATATGTCCTTGAATGTCATCCGCCGGCAATGGTTCTTCAAACCAGAAGAGGTCAAAAGGAGCAAAGGCTCCGGCGCGCCGCTTGGATTCTGCCAGCGTCATCGACTGGTTTGCGTCGACCATGATGTGCATTTCAGGTCCCACCGCATGGCGCACAGCCTCAAGGCGTTCGACATCTTGGGAAAGATGGTGCTTTCCAACTTTGAGCTTAACTCCAGACCACCCTTTGGCTTTAGAAACACACGCTCCTTCGACAAGATCATCGGTGCTTAGGTGGAGCCACCCTCCTTCGGTGTCGTACAGGGGGACAGACTGGTTGAATCCTCCAGCAACTCGCCAGAGCGGTTCACCGGCTCTCAGACACTTAAGATCCCAAAGTGCCGTGTCAATTGTTGCCAGAGCAAGGGAGGTGATCGCGCCAGTTGCCGTGGCTCTGGTCGTCCCAAATAGATCTAGCCAGATTCGCTCTATATTGCGGGCATCTTTCCCAATTAACTGCGGAACCAGGTAGTCACGAAGCATGGCTAGAACTGCTGTTCCGCCGCTGCCGATGGTGTACGAGTAGCCGAGACCGGAATTCCCGTCGTCAGTCGTTATCGACACGAATGGAGTTTCTTGCTTCACGAACGTCTGCAAGGCGTCGGTGCGCAGTGTTTCTACTGGAATATCTACAAGGAAGGCATGAGCCTTCACGATCTTGGTCACAACAACTCCCGATTCGGTCTGACTTGTCTATCTACCAAGAAAATATTGCACTTCGAAGTCATAAGAGCCCTAGATCAGCATTTCAAAATAAACTCTGGCTGGATGGTTTGAATTTAGCCTAACCATCCAGCCAGAGCCTGTGTTCGTTTACTTGCAGGTGAGATAGAGCGACTTGAAGTCCTCAATTAACGACTTGGTCTTCGCGAGCCGCTCGGCGTCGTACGTAGTGACCTTGTCTTTGGTGACCAAGAACGATCCCGAGTCGACGTATTGACCCGGAGCCTTCATCGTGCATGCCTTGGTTTGAAGTTGTGCCAGAACCCAACTCCCCGCGTAGGCCTGACCATAAGGATTCTGAACCACGGTCCCAGTAATGGTGCCGTCGGCAATCGCCGCAAGAATCTTTGGGTCATCGTCGATCGCAATAACTTTAATTGGAAGTTTGGTGCTCTTGACGCCCTCGGTGGCTGCAACAGCTGGGTTGTAGGCCGTAGTCACGATTCCATTGATCTGCTTTCCTTTGGAGGTCAACAGATCCGTGACAGCCTTCTGCGCAGTCTGAAGGTCTTTATCGATGTCAGTGATTACGGTAAGGATCTTGACCTTTCCATTTGTCTCTGCGACCGCCTTTTCGACACCTTTAATGCGACGTTGGGTGTTCGAATCGACGGCATTCCCAGTGAGGTGTACCAGGTTGCCAGATCCACCCATGGCATCGATCGCTGCCTTTGCCGCGATGTATGCGGCAACACCTGTATCGGTGCTCAAACAGAAATCAGCCTTATCCACATCGCCTGCAGGGCAAGACGCGAGCGAACCTACTGCGTACCCCTTGGCCTTCAGCGACTCAAAAGTTGTGTTGATATCGGTCGGGGAAACACCAAAAATGCCGAAGGCGTTGTAGCCCTGGGCGGCAAGTGAGTCAATCGCAGCGTTCTGCTTGGTTTGATCCCATTCACCAGTCTCGTTGAAGACAGTTCCACCCAGACCAAAGTCCGTTACCGCCGCTTGACCGCCCGTCTTCCAAGGCTGGAAATACGGGTGAGCTCCGCCCGGAACGAGGGCTACCTTGACTGCAGACAGAGCGGGGGCAGCAGATGTCGCAGCTGCTTGGGCTGAACTCGAACTGCTGGTCTTGCTGCAGCCCGCTAGAACCAGACTCGCTGCAAAAATGGCCACGATGAGAACTCGAGAGCGGCTCTTGGTAGATAATGACATGTGTTCCTCTTTCCTCGGATCCTATAGGGTATGGCAAAGCCAAGAGTGATGCCCACTGCCCCAGCGATCAATGGGATTGAATAACGATTTGGTAACAAAAAACTGCAACCAGTAGAGGTGGTTAACGGTGCGATCTGATCCAGATCACGTCCATCCGCAGTTGGCCGAACAGAAGCGAGCCCCACTGCCGAAGCGTTCAGTACTCTCAGACGGCACTTATGAAGCGATCAAATCACGCATCATGGATCATGAAATCCCCCCTGGAACACGCGTCTCAATCGATGGATTGGCGCGCGCGCTAGAGGTCTCACAAACGCCCGTTCGCGAAGCTCTCGCCCGGCTCGAAGCGGACGGGTTGGTCACCAAGCAACCTCTCAAAGGGTACTCAGCGACGAGACTTCTCACTACAAAGGAGTTCGACGATCTTTTCGAGTTGCGGCAACTACTCGAGCCGTGGGCGGCGGCACGAGTCGCGAAAACTGTCGACGATTTAGGAATTTTAGCCCTTGAAACTGAACTGTCTACGTGCAAGGAGGCACCTGCAGGAAGCTCTTACGCCACGTATAAAGATCTAACCGATCATGACGCCAGATTCCATGCGCTAATTCTTCGGCTTTCAGGAAATAACGCCGTCGAGTCCGCATTCCTTAGAACGCATTGCCATCTACATCTCTTCCGCCTGTATTACGCGGTACAGACAGGTACGAGAGCTATTCATGAGCATGGAGACATCGTTCAGGCAATTCGATCTGGGAATCCAGAAAACGCAAGGAACGCAATGAGTGATCACATTGAGCTGTCACGATGCAGGCTCCTACCGGCTGTGATCTCGATGGATTCCATATGACAAGTGTTGCTATCTTCGCCACTTGTTTCAATGACACTCTTTATCCGAAGACCATTGCTGCGACGGTGATTTTGCTTAGAAAACTTGGATACAAGCCGGAGATTCCGCAGTCGCAGGGTTGTTGCGGCCAGATGCACATAAACACCGGTTATCCGAAGTTGGCGATTCCGATGGTGGAGAACTTTGTCAGTTCTTTTGTTGGTTACGACTATGTGGTTTCGCCGTCTGCGTCGTGTGTGGGCTCTGTCCGGCATCAGCATGCACAAGTGGCTAGCGCCAGTGGAGTGAATTCGTTAGTAGATGCGGTAAATGAGCTTGCGCCTCGCGTTTTAGATATTTCGGAGTTTCTTATCGATGTAGTCGGTGTTGAAGATGTTGGTGCAGTGTTTGCTCACAAGGTTACCTATCACACGACCTGCCATTCACTGCGGGCGATTCAAGTGGGTGATCGTCCGCTTCGCCTCCTTAAGGCAGTCCGCAATATCGAGTACGTTCCCCTGGAGAACAGTGATTCGTGTTGTGGGTTTGGCGGCACATTCTCGGTTAAGAACAGTGAAGTTAGCTCGGCGATGATGGTCGATAAAATCGATGCGGCCGTTCGCACTGGCGCGCAGTGGTTGGTGAGTGGAGATAATTCCTGTCTGATGCATCTGGGTGGTGGGCTTAGCCGGCGAGGCTCTTCAATAAAGACTGCACATTTGGTTGAAATTCTCGCTGGGACGCTCGTCTAATGGCAAAGACCTACCTCGGCACGCCCCGCTCGTTTGCTGAGGCGGCCCATGATGCGCTCAAAGACACTCAGATGAGGGCCAACCTGGCACGAGCCACTGGAACCATCCGTGCCAAACGACTATCGGTGGTAGCGGAAGTCTCGGACTGGGAAGAACTCAGGCAGACTGGGCACGACATAAAGATGTCTACGCTGGCGCACCTTGACGAGCACCTGGTGCGATTCGAGAGCGAGTTTGTGAAAGCTGGCGGCACTGTTCACTGGGCCAAGACTGCTAAAGAAGCGACCGACATAGTCGTCAAGATTGCTCAAGTGCATGGCGTCTCCGAAGTAGTGAAGGTGAAATCGCTTACCACCGATGAGATCGGGTTGAATGAAGCATTGTCATCGGTTGGCATAGTGGCACAAGAAACTGATCTAGCCGAGTTGATCGTGCAACTTGCTGATGAGCACCCTTCTCATATTCTGGTTCCTGCGATTCATAAGAATCGCACTCAAATCCGCAATCTCTTCGTCGCGAATTTGCCTGAAGCGCCAGTGGGACTTTCCGATGAGCCACGCGAATTGGCTATGGTCGCTCGGGCACATTTACGTAAGAAGTTCTTGTCAGCGACTATGGCGGTGAGTGGCGCTAATTTCGCAGTCGCCGAGACCGGCACCCTGGTGGTCGTCGAGTCCGAGGGCAATGGGCGTATGTGCCTGACTTTGCCTGATGTCCTGGTTTCAGTGGTGGGTATTGAGAAGATCGTTCCACTCTGGCGTGATCTGGAAGTCTTCCTCCAACTATTGCCTCGATCATCCACCGGTGAGCGAATGAATCCCTACACCTCGTTCTGGACAGGTGACGCCGATGATGGGCCAAGCGAGCGCCATGTGATCCTTTTAGATAACGGACGTGTCCAGACTCTCCGCGATGAAGTCGGCCGAGAGGCCCTGGCCTGCATCCGCTGCTCAGCTTGCATGAATGTCTGCCCCGTCTATGAACGGACTGGTGGTCATGCTTACGGTTCGGTCTATCCAGGACCAATCGGGGCGATTATCACGCCACAACTTCTTGGTCCAGGACAAGCAGACTCCCTCCCCTTCGCATCAACCCTCTGCGGGGCCTGTCTTGATGTCTGTCCTGTCAAAATTGATATTCCAAACATTCTCGTTCACTTGCGGGCGCGGGCCGTTGAGACCAAGGGGATCACGAGCGAACTCCTGTTGATGCGCGTAATGGCAAGAATTCTGCGTGACGGCAACTCCCTTCAGCACGCACAGCGACTCCTCTCCTGGAACTATGCGCTGATAAACGCGCTCAGTCGTCTTGGCTTTCTAAAGCACCTCCCCGGACCGAGCAAAGGTTGGCTCGCCTCCAGAGACATCCCACTACTACCGAGAAAGTCGGCGCGTCTGGCTCGTAAGGGGGACAGCCGGTGAACGTAAGAGACTTAATCCTCGAACGGGTCCGCGACGCAGTACGCGCCATGCCTGAGCCCAAAGTCAATCGGCGCTATTCGACTCAGTCCACCCTCCCCCACGATGAAGTTATTGAACTTTTTGCCGAACGAGTGGCCGACTACAAGGCAGAAGTGATCAGTTGCCAAGCATTCAGTGCAGCGCACGAAATTGCTAAAGCGTTGAGCGGCCTACCACCAAGCCAGGTGGTGCTAGGCAAAGGACTTGACCCGAGTTGGAAAGTAGCAGGCGCGGAAGACATGAACTTCTCCACCCTCCAACTAGATGGATACAAAGCTGTCGTAACAACATCCGCAGTCTCAATCGCGGAAACCGGCACCATCATTCTTGACCACAGGCAAAATGGGCAAGGACGCAGGGCACTCTCACTCGTACCCGATAGACACATATGCATCGTCCTTGCCAGTCAAATCGTTCAATCAGTACCTGAAGCGATCGCACGACTTGATCCAAGACGCCACCAAACTTGGATCAGCGGACCTTCTGCCACCAGCGACATAGAACTCAATCGCGTCGAGGGAGTCCACGGTCCAAGAGACCTACGTGTCATTTTGATCACTGACCGCTAGCAGAACTTCACAAGGAGTCCAAATGCCTCTACACCCCCAAGCAAGAGCTTTCCTTGATCGCCTTGCCGCTGCCGCACTCCCCGATGTTTCGATCCAAGGTGCGCGCCTAGCCCGCGAGAACTCGCACGCCGAACCGGATATTTCCGGGCCTATCGAACCTGAAGTAACGATCCACCATCCCTACTTCACGTCTCCCACCGCAGACTTGCCGCTGCGTATCTATGTTCCAGATAACTCTTCGGGACCTTTCAACGGACTGGTCTACTTCCATGGCGGCGGTTGGGTGATCAACTACATTGCCAAGTATGACGCTCAACTAGTATCCCTCGCAAAAAAGACGAACTCGATCGTCGTAGCAGTTAATTATCAAAAGGCGCCTGAACACAAATTCCCAATTCCATTTGATGATTGCTTTAGTGCACTGGAGTGGGTATTCGCAAATGCTGAAGAGTGGAACATAGATCCGAAAAGAATCGGTGTCGGCGGAGATAGCGCAGGAGGCAATCTCGCTTCGGCGGTGGCACTCAAGGCGCGCGATTTGGGCGGCCCAGAGATCGCCTACCAACTATTGATCTATCCGTGTAACGGCTCGGACCTCGATTCGGAATCCATGGTCGCCAATGAAACTGGTTTCGGTTTGAGCCGCCAAGGGATGTGCTGGTTCTGGGAACAGTATTTGAACGAAACCGAAGACCGCTCCAATCCATATGCAGTACCACACTCGGCTCTCAATTATGCAGGGCTTCCACCAACCATTCTTATCACTGCTGAATACGACGTCTTGCGCGATGATGGACGCCTATACGCACAGAAACTTCAGGCGGCTGGCGTCGATGTTACGTATCGGGATTTCCCAGGCTTGATTCATGGCTTTTTCAACTATGGAAAGTACATTGATGAGGGAATCGCAGTCCGTGATTATTTTGCTGCCGAGATAAAACACATACTCCAAAGCTGATATATTTCCACATCAGGTGAAAGGCCCTAGATCTGGCTACTCATCGAGAGGTTGGCGACCACCTGCGCTGTCGCGGTAGCAGAATTCAAAGTGTAGAAATGGAAGCCTTCGGCTCCTGCCTGATAAACCTCTTCGCAAATCTGTGTCGCCACTTCAATACCAAGCGCTTTAACCGATTGGGGATCATCCTGAAAGTGATCAAATCTCTCCAAAATACTTGAAGGCATGTGTCCACCGCTGAGTTCGAGCATGCGTTTGATCTGCTTGTAGTTGGTGACCGGCATTATTCCTGGATAGACGGTTAGTGAAGATCCACGATCTTTGAGAGCATCGACTAGCCGAGCATAACTCCGGCCGTCAAAGACAAATTGGGTGATCGCGAAAGTCGCTCCAGCCTGTTCCTTTCGCAGCATCACGTCGATGTCTTGATCAAAATTACCATTCGATGCCGGATGTACGTCTGGGAATGCCGCGACACCAATGACGAAATCGCCGATCGTAGCTGCTAATTCGACCAACTGGTTTGCGTGATCCAAGCCCCCTACGGTTGGTGTCCAGGATGCGGTAGGCCCATCAGCAGGGTCGCCACGTAGAGCTAGAACATCGTTTATCCCGGATGCTTTGTAATGGAGCAGGATGTCCGCGAGTTCTTCTCGTGTGGATCCAACACAAGTGAGATGCGCGATGGTGCGAAATCCGGTTCGTTCATAAATCTCGCAGGCTATACGTACCGTGCGATGGCGGGTTGAGCCGCCAGCCCCGTAGGTTACCGAGACGAAATCAGGCTTGATGGCATGCAAATCATCAATCGCTCGCCACAATTGCTTTTCGCCTTGCTCATCTTTCGGTGGGAAAAATTCAAAGGATATCGTGGGTTTGTCAACGGGCATTGAAATACTTTGCTTCCGGGTGATGAACGATGATAGCCGATGTCGACTGCTCCGGGTGTAGTTGAAATTCTTCAGAGAGCGAGACTCCAATGCGCTCTGGCTCAAGCAGTTCACAGAGCTGCACTTGATCTTCGAGGTTGGGGCATGCGGGATAACCGAAGGAATAGCGTGATCCGCGATATCCCTGATCCAGGATGCTGTCGATGTCTGGTGAGTCTTCAGCACCATGGCCCAATTCGCCACGAATTCGAGCATGCCAATGTTCGGCGAGCGCTTCCGTTAGTTGGACCGACACTCCGTGCAATTCCAGATACTCGCGATACGCATTGGCCTGGAAGAGCTTGTTGGTTGCCTGGCTTACAGCTTGTCCCATCGTGACTATCTGAAATGCAACGACGTCGGTCTTTCCAGAATCCTTGGCGACAAAGTAGTCCGACAAACATAATCGCTTATCACGTCGTTGGCGAGGGAAGGTGAAGCGTGTGCGTTCTGTTCCGGCGAGATCACCCTCGTGATGCAAGATCACCAGATCATTGCCTTCGCTATAACAGGGGAAGTAGCCGTAGCTAACGGCGGCTTCAAGCCAGCCGTTGGCCTGCGCTTCATTGAAAAGTAGACGGAGGCGAGGACGACCTTCAGATTCCACTATGTCCTCATAGGAATCACGATTGCCTTTGAGTCCCCACTGTCCGACGAAAAGCGCTCGCTCGTCAAGCATCCCGGCATAGTCAGCGAGTGCGATGCCTTTGATCACCCTGCTACCCCAGAATGGAGGCGCCGGTATGGGGTTGTCATTCGCCACGTCGCTCCGTCGAGTATCGATGACTACCTCTTCTTCAACCAACTGAGGTCTCGTAACCCGACGTTTACGTAGCTCTGGGAGAACCGCCCCTTCGTCACCCCGCTTAATGGCCATAAAAGTATCCATCAAACTCAATCCTTCAAATGCATCCCGTGCATATCGCACGGTGCCGGTGAAGAGCGCATTGAGATCCTCTTCCACATAGGCACGAGTCAAGGCCGCACCACCAAGAATGATGGGCCAACGCTCAGTGAGACTTCGGTTTGTGATCTCCGCAAGGTTCTCTTTCATAACAACCGTGGATTTCACCAGCAAGCCTGACATTCCAATTACATCTGCATTACTGGATTCCGCGGCTTCGACGATGGCATTGACAGGCTGCTTCGTACCGAGATTAACCACCTTATAACCGTTATTCGTCAAAATGATATCGACAAGATTCTTGCCGATATCATGCACGTCGCCTTTGACTGTTGCCAGAACAATCGTGCCACGACCTGCCTGATCGATTTTCTCCATATGAGGCTCAAGGTAGGCGACGGCCTTCTTCATCACTTCAGCAGATTGCAGAACAAAGGGAAGTTGCATTTCACCCGCGCCAAAGAGCTCACCGACGGTCTTCATGCCCTCAAGAAGGAAGTCGTTGATAATAGCTAACGGGGCGAGGCCACTGTTCATAGCCTCGTCCAGATCTGACTCCAAACCTTTGCTCTCGCCATCCACAATGCGCTGTGGGAGCCTCTTTCCCATAGGCATGAGGGCGAACTCATCGGCCCTGGAGAGACGAGCCGCACTCATCTCCGCATTTTCAAAAAGTTTTAAAAACTCTTGAAGTGGATCGTAGATAACGCGATCTTCGTCATAAATCCGGCGGTCATAAATCAGATCGAGTGCGACTTTTCGTTGCTCTTCCGGAATGCGTGCTAGCGGCATGATCTTAGAGGGATGTGCAATCGCAGAATCGAGTCCGGCCAGAGTCGCCTCATGGAGAAAAACAGAGTTCAGAACAATGCGAGCCACTGGATTAAGGCCAAAAGAGACGTTGCTGACGCCCAAGGTTGTCTGCACGCCAGGGAATTCGGCTTTAAGCGCCCTGATGGCCTCGATTGTTTCAATGCCATCGCGTCGTGTCTCTTCCTGACCCGTAGCGATCGGGAAGGTGAGAGCGTCGATGATTATGTCGCCGAGCGCCAACCCCCAGTGCTCGGTTAAATCGAGGATCAATCGTTTGGCAACTCTGACTTTCCACTCTGCTGTGCGCGCTTGACCTTCCTCATCGATAGTTAAGGCCACAACAGCCGCGCCATGCTCCTTTACTAGAGGCATGATTCGGGCAAATCGGGATTTAGGGCCATCTCCATCTTCGTAATTAACGGAGTTGATCACCGCGCGACCGCCTAGTCGCTCAAGTCCTGCTCTGAGCACTGGTGGTTCGGTGGAGTCCAACACAATCGGAAGAGTCGATGCAGTGGCTAACAAAGATGCAAAGTGGGACATGTCCGCCACTCCATCGCGGCCGACGTAGTCGACAGATAGATCGAGCATGTGTGCTCCATCGCGAATCTGCTCTTTCGCGATTTCCAAACAGGCGTTCCAGTCCTCTGCTAGAAGAGCATCCCGAAATGCTCGTGATCCGTTTGCGTTCGCCCGTTCACCTATCGCCAGATAACTGAGTTCCTGGCGGAAGGGAACGTGTTGGTAGATCGACGAGGCGCCAGGTTCAGAGTTGTTAGGAACTAGAACACGTGGTCGTCGACCAATCCGCTCGACTAGAACTCTGATGTGTTCGGGCGTTGTTCCGCAACAGCCACCCACCAAGTTCAGGCCGTAGTCGTCGATGAATCGAACTAGAGAATCGGCCAATTCATTCGGTGTGAGCTTGTACTCAGCACCATTGGGACCCAGTACAGGTAGACCTGCATTGGGCATGCACGAAATACCGAGAGCTGTCCGACCTGACAGCGTTCGAAGATGTTCACTCATCTCGGTTGGCCCAGTGGCGCAGTTCAGACCGATGAGATCGATACCAAGTGGTTCGAGTGCGTTGAGCGCTGCCCCAATTTCAGAGCCCATCAACATCGTTCCTGTTGCCTCAATTGTTACTTGGGCAATGAGAACGATATCCCGGCCTGCATCTGAAATGGCTTGACGCGCACCATTGATTGCTGCCTTTGCCTGCAGTAAGTCTTGACTCGTTTCGATGAGCAACGCATCAACGCCGCCATCTATCAAACCTCGACTGGCGTCGAAGTACGCTGACTTCAAATGACTGTATGTGGTGTGGAGAAGTGTTGGAAGCTTAGTGCCAGGGCCAAGCGAACCCAGTACCCAGCGCGGTTTCTCAGCAGTAGAAAAACTATCTGCCGCAACGCGCGCAATCTGCGCGCCGGTTAGAGAGAGTTCGTAGATGCGATCTTCGATGCCGTACTCAGCAAGATTTGCCCAGTTACACCCAAAGGTGTTCGTCTCAATGGCATCAGCACCTGCTTCGAGGTAAGCCTCATGAATTCGCGCAACTACTTCTGGCCGCGTCACATTGATGACTTCATTGCAGCCTTCATGCCCTTCAAAGTCTTCCAAAGTCAGCTCAGATGCTTGCAACATTGTGCCCATCGCGCCATCGGCAATCACAACGCGTTGGGCCAACATCTGCCGTAGCGAATTTGAACGATCAGAATCGAGACTTATCGAATGATCAAGAATTTCAGTCATAACAGAGGCCTTTCTCCTCATCTTCCCAGGTCTCCCTAGTCGGAATTGGCACCTGGCATAGACGGCCTCTGAGATGAGGATCTTGCTGGTTGCCGGGACTTCAACGGGCCGTTCCCTCAGTCCCTCGTGATGAGCGGTATTAAGTTGTGAGATGACCGTAGCGCATCTCATCCTAGAATTGAATTTAGACAGTTCGTCAGTTAAGCAAACCCGATAAGTCGCCTCCGTCCGATGAGATAACCCACCAAATAGAGCCGACTCAGATCCAGGTCAGAGCGCTAAGGAATGTGCCGTAGGCCAGACGCGGGATGAAATGAAGCAGCCTGGTGAGCGAAGCCACCGCTGGAGGTGAGCGAAGCCACCGCTGGAGGTGAGCGAAGCCACCGCTGGAGGTGAGCGAAGCCACCGCTCGGCTAGAGAACTCGGGAGAGAAAACTCTTCGTACGCTCGTGTTGCGGATTGGAGATGACCTCTTTAGGCGCTCCCTCTTCGACGATGACGCCCTCATCCATGAAGATCAACTTGTCACCAACTTCACGGGCGAAGCCGATCTCGTGAGTCACCACGATCATCGTCATCCCCTCTTCGGCCAAGGAGCGCATGACTGCCAACACGTCCCCGACTAGTTCCGGGTCCAGTGCCGAGGTCGGTTCGTCGAAGAGCATTAGTTTCGGTTGCATAGCAAGGGCGCGTGCGATCGCGACTCTCTGCTGTTGCCCTCCCGAAAGTTGGGCGGGGTAGCACGTTTCCTTCTCTTTGAGCCCGACCTTTTCAAGAAGCGCAACGGCTCTTTCTTTGACGACCCCCTTGGACTCTTTCTTTACTTTGATGGGTCCTTCCATGATGTTTTCGATGGCTGTCATATGCGGGAATAGATTGAAATGCTGGAAGACAAGTCCAATGTCCATCCTCCGGGCCGCGACTTCTCCCTCGCTGAGCTCGTACAGCTTCTCACCCTTTTGACGGTATCCGACTAACTGATTCGCGACCCTGATCGTGCCCGCATCAATTTTCTCAAGATGATTTATGCATCGCAGGAAGGTGGACTTTCCCGATCCTGAAGGTCCGATGATGCAGACCACTTCACCAGTTGGAACCCCCAAGTCGATGCCTTTGAGTACCTCCAGACGCCCAAAGCGCTTGTGCACCCCACGAGCGTCCACCATTGGGAATTCGTCCACGACCTACGCCCCGATCCCAAGTCTGGCAAAGCGTCTCTTCAGTTTCTGAATTGGCGTCGGCGGTAGAGTTCGTAGTGCACCTCTAGCGTAATAGCGCTCGACGTAGAACTGACCAACCATCAAAATACTTGTGATCCCCAGATACCAGAGGCTAGCCATAATCAGCATGGGCATCACCTGGTAGTTCCTCGTATAAATATTCTGGGCTGCAAAGAGCAATTCGACATAGGGCACATACGCTACGAGCGAAGTGCTCTTCAACATCGAAATCGTTTCGTTTCCTGTGGGTGGGACGATCACGCGCATTGCCTGAGGCAGAACAATCCGGCGCATAACCATCAGGCGACGCATACCGATTGATTCAGCAGCCTCGATCTGTCCCTCACCAACTGAGAGAATCCCCGCTCGGACAATTTCAGCCATGTAGGCCGCCTCATTAAGTCCTAAACCAAGTAGAGCCGCGGCCACACTGGGAATGAGGGTGAATGTTTGACGGGTTATGAACTCATGGCCAAATGGGATCCCAAAGCCGAGCGTAGGAAAGAGAGCTCCCAGGTTCGCCCATAGAAGAAGTTGGACCAGCAGCGGAGTGCCTCTAAAAGCCCATATATAAATCCAGGCTGCTCCGGATACGACCGGATTCTTTGAAAGCCTCATCACCGCGAGAAGAACGCCAAGAACTACGCCAATCGCCATGGAGGCGACAGTGAGTTGAAGGGTCACCGAGACGCCGTGAAGAACCTGCTTCGAGAAGATGTATTGGCGTTCTATCGGCCAATTGAACCTAGGGTTGGTGACTGCGGTGTGGACTCCCATCGCGAAAATCACTGCGATGGCAACCATCGCCGCCCACCGACCCGGGTGACGCACCGGAATGGCCCGAATTGCTTCGGGCCATTCCTTGGACGACTTCTCGCTAGTTGTCACTGATTGGGTCAGGAACTAACTGGTGGCGCCGTTGATGACCGGTGTGGTGATGGCGCCAGATTGGACGCCCCACTTGGTCAAGATCGTGTTATAGGTGCCATTCGAGATCAATGTTTTCAATGCAGCAAGAATCGCATCTTTAAACGTGCCACTGGTTTTTGGAACTGCAATGCCATATGGCGCGTCTCCGTAAGACGTGCCAAGAAGCTCCAACTTCCCACCTGACTGTGAAACTGCATAGCCCGTTATTGGAGAGTCGGCGAGCATCGCAACATCTTTCCCTGATACCACGGCCGTCGTGGCGTCAGTCTGGAGTTGGTACTTCTCGATGTTGATCGCTGGTTTGCCGGCCTTGGTGCACGCAGCAGAGCGAGCATTAATATCGTCGACCTCAACGGTGCCTGTCTGAACGGCGATCTTTAGACCGCAAGCATTATCTATATTGACTTTCTTTGGATTACCGCTCTGCACAGCCCAAGTAGTTCCCGCAGTAAAATAGGTTACGAAATCCACTACTTGCTCACGTTGCTTGTTGTCGGTAAACGATGAAATACCAAGCTGGTACTTACCGGATTGAAGTGCTGGGATGATGCTGTCAAATGGTGAATTGACGAACTTCGCAGTCAAACCGAGTTCCTTGGCGATCGCGTTGCCAAGATCGACATCCATACCTTCAACGGTTGTGCCGTCGGTACCAATAAATTCATTAGGCGCATAGGAAGCGTCAGAACCAATCGTGATCGTGCCGAGGGTCTTTATTGAAGACGGCACCAAGGCGGAGGCTGCTGAACCGGTGCTTGTCGGCGCAGCAGATGCAGCCAAACTAGACGAGGACGAGCTGCCACATCCACTCAAGAGCAATGCGCCGACCAAAACGACCCCGGTACCTGCCGAAATACGACCCCAAGTATGGCTTTTCTGATTGAGTTTTCTCACGTTGCGCAAGGACTTCCTCCACTTGATAGAAGTTGCAGTTACAAGAAGCGAATCGTACTCCAAAAGGACCCCGCTATTGGGGTTCCCTGCGAATGATTTTCAACATTTTGAGATTAATCATGAAGAAACGAAAGAGTTGAAAAAGGAGATTCGTGCGTGTTCTCAGCGTATGCGACGTAGGAAGTGGGGCGCTTGCAATGCTGCTATCCGCGTTGTCCATGACAATCCTTTCCTCCAAGTAGCCAGTCGACGCTCGTCAGTTTGGGAAGCAAATATCACTCAGGGATAAGGAACCATCCCGGCAGAGCCTTGGCCTTATAAATAAACCCATAATGTAAGAGCATTTTCATCCAATGCCCACTAAGCCCAATCTCACCAAAAGTATCTTTGAGACTTCGGCCACTCTCGGGATACCTTTCGAAGTCAGGGACAATCGGATACATGGTCATCGCTGCGGCCGTTCCATTTCTCATCCCAGCACCCGCAGAGGCAATGCAGGCCGCGCCCATATTGGACATCGAAGCCTTATGAGCCGGAGACGTAGAAGCCCGTTCGATCATTCCCGTGATATTCCGAGCCGCCAATTTGCCCATGATTCCGGAAGGCATCCCAGTACGGGGTGGTGCCGGCGCAATAAGCGTTCCATTTGGGCTGGTGCGAGGCCGCGAGATTTGATGTGGCGGGGCAAAGGCAATACCGACGCCAAATAGATTCGCATATTTCGGCGATTGATAAGTGTTAGGCCAATCCTCAGCACGCCACTCTTCGAAGGGTTTGGTGGTGTAATCAGCATCGACTTTTAGAAAACCATTTGGTGCAAATATCTCAGATGTTGTCTCCGTTCCTTGCGCGTCGTACGCCTTCAAATCGACGCCGCGGAATTGTGGCAAAAGCATCGCGAAATCAAAACTCAACGAGTTCTTCGTACCATCTAGTTGCTCATAATGAATCACACCAGGCTCAATTCTTTCGACATGTGCCTGGACAATCGCCCGAATCCCACGTTCGCGAAATAAGGATTCGGTCCAGATCTTGCTACTCGTTTGAAATCCTCGTTGCGTAAACGTCAAGCCACCCACACCGAAGTCACCCAATTCAAATTCATTGGTGAGGTAGATGACCTCCGCCAGGTCGCGAACGCCAGCTTGGCGCAACTCATGTTCAACATTGAAGGCGTATTCGAAGGCAGCGCCTTCGCAGGTGCATGTGCCGTGGCCCACGCCGATTACCAGGGTCTGCTTCTGACCTTGCTTGAGTTTATTGATGACAACTTTTAGTGCTTGTGCAGCTTCAATCGCATGGCTTTCAGTGCACACGGAAACAGTGTGGCCTTCGGGGCCAAGTCCTGGCGTCGCAGCGAAGTTGAGTTTGGGACCTGTTGCATTAATCAAGTAGTCATATTCGATCTTGGCTTCAACGCCAACCCGCGAAGGATCGGTGTAGGTGACATCGACATAAGGCCTGGAATTTCCGTCATCCCCTTCAGGATGAATGGCAACGCCGAGCGCTTGATGAAAGACAATTCCTTTGCGCTTATAGACAGGCGCAAGTGCCAACGTCACCTGAGCAGCAGTCATCCGTCCAACACCAACCCAAATATTCGATGGAATCCAATTCCACTTCGCTTCGGGCGAGACAACCACGACCTCGTGCGGCTTCTTTAACATGCGCCTCAGATGCAGCGCCGCGGTATGGCCCGAGATTCCAGCACCCAAAATCACAACCCGCGCCACAGCAAGTCCCCTCTAAAACTCTTAGAAAAGATACTAGCCATTCGGCCCCTTGGAAGATATCGATCACGATCCCTAACCTGAGGCTGCCAGGAATATGCGCTACATCAGCCCTGTACTTGACTCAATTCGCTAAGCGGGACGCTCACATCTGCAAGGGAATGCAGATCCAATTTGGTCCCGGCTGCGATCATCAACTTGATGTCCTTGAAAACCTTGGTGACATTGACGGTCAACGCCGCGGTAAGCACGCCCTCGCGGTGATAAAACGCGATGAACTCACGCTTCTCCAGATCTCCCCTTATTACAACCTCATCCTCCCGTTCAGCGTGGCCCACATACTCAAGGCTGACGTCGTACTGATCGGAGTAGAAGTATGGCAGCCGATCGTATTTCTCATGTGGCCCAACGGCATTTTCTCCGGCCGCCCCTCCTTGGTAACGGGCGTTGGCCCAGTGTTCGACGCGTAGATGGTTTTTGTAGTGCGGATGCCAGGCGCTTGCTACATCGCCTGCTGCATAGACGCCTGCTGCGCTCGTCTCTAAATTTGCGTTGACGACGATTCCGTTCTCCACCTTGAGACCAGCCGCGACCGCCAACTCGACTCTCGGAACGGCTCCGACTCCGATGACAACGACATCGGCTCGTTCAATTCGGCCGTCGGCAAGGAGGACCTGCGCTACCGACCGATCGCCACGTATCTCTGTCACGCCCACGCCAAGCCGGAGGTCGACTCCGTGATCACTTTGAAGTTGACGGAAGAAACTGCCGACTCTGGTACCAAGAACCCGCTGGAGAGGGAAGAGCTCAGGATCGACGAGCACAACTTCGGCCCCCATTTGGCGCGCGGAAGCGGTGACCTCTGAGCCAATCCAGCCGGCACCAATGACGGCGACGCGACTCGCCCCTTTGATCGCATCTTGCAACTTTGCCGCTTCATCGATGGTGCGGAGGTAGTGGACGCCCTCGAGATTGACTCCTGGGATCTCGAGTCGTCGTGATTGCGCACCGGTAGCCAGAATTAGAGCATCGAATCCGATTGCCTGACCATCGGCCAGCCGAACGCGTCGAGTATCGAGGTCCGCCTCCAAAACGGCGACGCCGGTGATTAGTTCAATCCCGTTATCCACATAGAAAGCGCCATCGTGCACCTGGGTAGAACTCGCCGGCTTCTCGCCGCGAAGAACCGCTTTGGAGAGTGGGGGTCGTTCATACGGAGGCGTCGACTCGTCACCGATAATGAGAACCCGACCTTCGAAACCACAACCCCGTGCGGCTTCTGCGGCCTTGGCAGCGGCCAGGCCACCGCCCACGATCACGAGCGTACTTTTGGCGTTCATGACGTCTCCTCCATTTAGTAGATACTCCACCTTCAACCTCGGATTCACGCTAAATCCGACAGTAACAATGTGCGGAATCAATTACCTTCGCGGAAGGAGTGGCCGAGAATCGAAGAAACTGGCCAGGCGGAAGAGAGTCGTGGCCGCCAGAAAGAGGCCGAAGTCGCGGAGCGCAATATCGTAGAAGCCCGGAATGAGGAGCAAGTTGGCGATGATACCCAGGAGCCAGACGGAGACGAGCAGACTTCCGTACTTGGGTCGGAGGGCAACAACCAGCCCAGCCACAATTTCAATGGCCCCGACGGCGTACATCGCCTGGTGTGCGGTTCCCGGAATTATCCGATCCAGCCGGGGGGCGAGGTAGATATCCCAGTTGACGAGGACGTGTGCGAACTTATCGAGACCGAAGAGGATCGGCGCGACGGTAAAAGCGATTCGAAGGAGCGTAAATGCCTGAAATACCGGGTTGCTCCAGTCGTGTGCCTCACTTAGCACGCGGCCTTTATTCCGATCGATCTGAGGAGCGCTCATTAGAAGTCCTTTCTAAAAGTTGGTGTTATTGTTTATAGAACACCAACTACCCCTATTCAGTCAAGTGAATTATGTTTTAGAATGGTCCCGTGAACCTAGATACCTTCAACGACCAAGTAAAGGGGGTCGCCTCATTAGAGAACCCGCTGAGTCGGCGCGCCTACCGACTGGTGACCGACCGAGGCTGGCTCAGCCGGGATCAGGTTGCAGAGTCTCTCGAACTGGCCCGCTCGGTAGCCGCCTTTCATCTGGAAAAACTCGTTGATTCCGGCCTACTAAAAGTTCGCTACCAGCGCCTGACTGGCAAGAGTGGTCCTGGGGCAGGTCGCCCCACCAAGCTCTACGGTCGGACGGACCGCGAGTTCGACATCTCGCTCCCCCCTCGCCAATACGATCTCGCCGGCTCTCTTCTCGCCGACGCAATAACGCGCGCCGATTCTGATGGAATGGCCATCGGCGAGGCCGTAGCGCAGGTCGCTCGTGAATCAGGCCAACTCGCAGGTGCCCAGAATCCACAACAACAGGATGGCTCCGCGCGAGATGTGGCACTAATTGAAGTGCTAGCCCAGAATGGTTACGAACCCAAGGTGCAGGGCAGGCAGATCACGATGCGGAACTGTCCATTCGATAACTTGGCTGAGCAGTATCGAGACCTAATTTGCCGAATGAATTTCGAATTCATTGCTGGTGTCGTCGAGGGGATCGGTGAATTGGAAAGATACACACCTCGTCTGGCGCCAGAAGCCGGGTACTGCTGCGTCCGACTAGATGCCAGCTGATACACGGTCTTTGGTGGCGACTACCTGCAACTCATTCGCTTAAAGGTGTAACGAGAATTTATGAGAAAGTAGTAGATCTATGTACCATCCTAATATGACTTCGCGATTGTCTCTGACAAAAAGACGGACGATTGACTATTGCAATCTCGCGCTACATCAGTGTCGACTCCCAACCGCTGACCCCGATTCAATTTCGTAATTTTCCCCCCCACATCTTGAATTCTCATTCTCATAATCACTGGCTTAATGAAAGGCAAAACATGAAAAGAACAAGAAGATTGCTTGTGGCTACTGGAATTGTCGCCGCATCGCTTATTTTGAGCACAGCTCCAAGTTCTTGGGGTGCTACCAGTAATTCTGCAACGATTAATATCGGCTCGCTCTATGAACCGCAGAATCTCAGCAACCTAGCTGGTGGTGGTCAGGGTATTACTGAGGCCTTTAATGGAAATGTCTATGAAGGGCTCTTCAAGCTTGACGACAATGGAAAAGTTGAGAAGCTACTCGCCACGGGATACACGCTGAGCAGTGATCGCCTTACCTACACCATCAAATTGAAATCAGGAATTAAGTTTCATTCTGGCAAAGCATTGACCTCTGCTGATGTGAAGGCAAGCATCAACGCGGTAACCGCACCTACTTCACAATCCGCTCGGAAGAGCAGCTTCACTGCGGTGGCTAGCGTAACTACACCAAATGATCTGACTGTCGTCGTGAAACTTAGCGCCCCATCGATCTCCTTTATCTACAACCTCAGTTACATCTGGATTATCAATTCAACAAAGACTGACATCAGTACGTCGGAGGATGGCACTGGACCATATGTCCTCGGAAAGTGGACACGTGGTAGCTCCTTGTCACTCGAGCGCTGGCCTACGTACTGGGGAACCAAAGCAAAGAACGCTGGCGTTGTTTTCAAGTACTTCACTGATGCGAGCGCATTGAGTAATGCTCTCCTCTCTAATCAGATCGACGTCATTACGTCGGTGCAGAACCCGGATGCGCTAAAACAATTTGAGTCAAAAAAGAATTACACAGTGTCAAATGGCGCGTCTACTACGAAGGAGCTCTTGGCCTTTAATGACAGGGTTGCCCCCTTCAACAAGATCGACGTACGTAAGGCGATCTATTCGGCAGTCAACCGGAAGAAGTTGCTCCAATCGATCTGGGGAAATCACGGAACTTTAATTGGTTCCATGGTTCCGCCAACTGACCCCTGGTACCTGAATCTGAACGATGCAAACCCGTACAACGTTGCCCTTGCTAAGAAACTGCTGGCAAAGGCTGGCCTGGCCAAGGGCTTCACTTTCACTCTCGATACCCCAACGTACGACCCGCATCCGATTGTTGCTGAATTCCTCAAGTCTGAATTGGCCAAGATCAACGTGACAGTAAAGATCAATTCCATTTCGGCCGACCAGTGGTACTCCAAAGTCTTCAAAGCTAAAGATTTCCAGGCTACCCTCCAGGAACACGTCAATGACCGCGATGTCGTCTGGTATGGAAACCCGGACTTCTACTGGGGATACAACAACGCCAAGGTGACTCAATGGGTCGCTCAGGCTGAGGCCGCCAAGACGACTGCAGAGCAGACCGCGAAGTTAAAGCTTGTTAATAAGCAGATCGCAGCTGACGCTGCAAGCGCCTGGCTCTACCTCTACCCTCAAATCGTGATCTCCAAGAGCACTGTGAAGGGTTACCCGATTAACGGCCTGAACTCTCAGTTTTACGCATATAACATTACAAAGGGATAAGTTCGACTTATCGGAAAGGGTATGGCTGTCTCTGACTTGGCGATGGCCAAGTCAGAGACAGCCATACCCTTTCCCCCTGGACCATTGGGTACTGAGTCATCAAGGAGGTACTTAAATTGGCAAGGGATTTAGTTCGCCGATTTATTTTCTTGATCATCTCTCTTCTGGTCGCAATCGTTGTCATATTCCTCCTGCTGCGGCTCCTGCCAGGTGACCCTTCCAATGCCCTGCTGTCGATTAATGCAACTCCGGATCAAATTGCGGCCGCTCGCCACCAGGTTGGAGCAGACAGATCTGTCATAGATCAATTTGTCAGTTGGGCCGACGCCTTATTGAGATTAGATCTCGGAAAATCGTACGTCAGTGGATTACCAGTGTTACCTGGAATCGGCGCTGCTCTTCTTATCACCCTGCCCCTCACCCTGATCTCTTTCACTATTGCTGCGTTAATTTCCTTAGTCGCTGGATTCTTGGCCGCTTACTACGCCCGCCGCTGGTTCGGAATTCTCCTATCTGGTTTCTCACAATTGGGAATCGCGGTTCCCGTCTTCTGGGTCGGATTGATTCTGGTCTGGATATTTGCTCTGAGGTTTGGCTGGTTTCCATCCAGTGGATTTCCTCAAGAAGGTTGGCATACCCCAACCAGCGCGCTCTGGTCACTGACTCTGCCCATCACAACGATTGTCATCGTTATGTCCTCGTCAATGACTAGATATGTAAAGTCGGTAACCGTCGATGTTCTGGATAGTGATTACATCAGGACTGCTCGCTCGCTTGGAAGTAGCTTCGGCGAAGCCTTCCTTCGTCATGGAATGCGAAACGCCTCGGTACCATTCATATCAATTTTAGGAATTGAACTAGCATCCACGTTTCTTGGCGCGGTCATAGTCGAGAGTGTTTTCACATTGCCTGGTCTTGGAAGCATGCTGGTGAAGGCAATTGCACAACATGATTACCCGAATATCCAGGGGGTTCTGCTCCTCACAACTTTCCTTGTACTTGTCATTGGATTTCTCGCCGACACAATTCAAAGAGTGGTTGATCCAAGACTGCGGAGCACAAGATTTGTAGGCAAGCAATGAGAGAGAGCGCGTCGGTACGCCGCAGATTCTCAGTATTTCGTGGCTCCCCGACCTTCACAATCGGCCTCAGCTTCACCGGTTTGATCTTTCTCGTCGCGCTGATCTCACTCTTCTGGTCCCCCTATCATCTCGATGACACGAGCGGCGGGCGCCTGGAAGGACCTAGTTCTGCACACCTTCTTGGAACCGACCAGCTAGGAAGAGATCTCTTCAGCCAGTTGATTGCGGGCTCGCGCATCGCACTTACGGTAGGAATCGGTGCGACGACTATTGCATTGATAATTGGAGCGTTCCTTGGATTGCTCGCCGCCTTCTTCCCAGGTTGGATTGATGACACACTGGCCTCCGTTTTTGACACCTTGATCGCCTTCCCAACTCTGTTGTTGGCCATGTTGATTATCGCTGCCGAAGGCGCCTCGCTCTGGGCAGCAATTTTGGCGATTGGAATTGCGGCTTCAGCAATCGTTTCGCGACTAACCCGAACTCTCGCCAAGCGGATCCTCACCCAACAGTATGTTGTTGCAGCCAGAACCTGCGGGACGAGTCGTTGGGGGATCCTTCGAGGCCATGTGCTTCCGAACTTGTGGCCTACTCTCATAGTGAATTTAGCAATTATTTATGGCGTTGCCGTGCTGACAGAAGCGGGTCTTTCTTATCTCGGTCTCGGCGCACCACCACCAAGCTATTCATGGGGCAGACTCCTACGCGAGGCGCAATCAACAGTCTTGACAGCGCCACTTGGTGCAATTGCGCCAGGCATCGCGATCATTCTGCTGGTACTAGGAATGAATTTCATCGCGGACGGGTTGCGAGAATTATTGGACCCAACTCAAAGAGGTGTCAGTTGACCGATATTCTGAGAGTCGAGGGACTGAGTGTGGCTGTGAAGGCCGATCGCTCTCGGAGGTCTTTGTCGCAACCTTCCCATGATCTGCTCCGTGACATTAGTTTCGACATTGCAGATGGCGAACGGGTGGGATTAATCGGTGAATCTGGTTCTGGTAAGTCATTAACGGCACTTGCAATAACAGGTTTACTTCCCAGATCTCTAACTTCAAGTGGAAATATTTTCTTTGGTGAGCAGGAAATCAGCCGAATCTCAGATCGCGAAATGCAAAGAATTCGGGGCAAAGAAATTGCGGTTGTTTTCCAGGAGCCAGCGAGTGCTCTTGACCCATTAATGAAGGTTGGAAACCAAGTCGCCGAACCGCTTCGGCGCCACTTTGGACTTCGTGGAGCCAAATTACGCATTGCGGTAAATGCGGCACTTGAGGAAGTCCAGTTGGCAAATTCTCGTCGGATAGCGGACGCCTACCCGCATGAGATCTCTGGAGGTGAGCGTCAACGAGTGGCAATTGCGGCAGCAATCGCATGCAAACCAAGGCTTTTGATAACTGACGAACCAACGACGGCTTTGGACGTAACCGTCCAAGGTGAAATCTTGAAATTAATCGAAAGATTAGTCTCAGAACGAGCCATGTCTCTTATTTTCATAACACACGACTTGGCCGTCGTTTCACAGGTGGCGGATCGTGTTCTCGTTATGAGGCATGGCGAATTTGTTGAAGACTTGCCAGTCGAGAAGCTCTTGGCTTCGCCGGCGCACCCGTACACAGTAGAACTACTGAGAAACGCCCGTCTCCTAGATTCCGCACTGGAGGCATAAATCGTGAGACTTCTGGAATTGAGGAACGCTACCTTCCAATATCGAGCCAGCCGCGGCGAAACCAATTCGGTTGGTATCTCATCGATTAGCTTAGTTGTCGATTCAGGGAGCAACCTTGGCGTGATTGGTGAGTCAGGCGCTGGCAAGTCAACTCTGCTCTCTCTCCTTCTAGGTCTCACCTCTCCGTCGCAAGGTCAAGTACTCTTCCGCGACCAACCATTGCTGTTAAAGAGCCGCCAGCAAGTCGTTCAGTTCCGAACCGCAGTTCAGGCTGTTTTCCAGGACCCTTATGCCTCTTTAGACCCACGACGGAGAGTTGACAGCATTGTTGCTGAACCCATCCGTTCTTTGAAGCTGCTGTCGAATCAAGGTGCCATTGACGAACGCGTGAAGGAATCCTTGAAGGCCGTTGAGTTAGTCGAGAGCATTGGACTGCGATATCCCCATGAACTTTCTGGTGGGCAACGTCAACGGGTTGCAATCGCTCGCGCGCTCGCCACCCATCCCTCGGTCCTGATCGCGGATGAGCCAACCAGCGCTCTCGATGTCTCAACGCGCATCGAGGTTATCGAGTTGTTGCGCAGGTTGGGTGATGAGCGTCAACTTACAATTGTGATGGTCTCACATGACGTGAGTGTCGTTGCCTCGCTCTGCCACGAAGTGGTAGTGCTAAACCAAGGACGTATCGTAGAGCAAGGTCTGATTCACGAAATTCTTTCACGACCCAAGCATGAATATACCCGCAGCCTTATCTCAGCAGTGCCAAGGCTAGCCAGATAGTTCGATACCACCTCACTCACGGATGGAGCCCGATCTTCAATATGACAGATGATTTGCATCGCGAACTTGAATTTGAGACATGGCGTAAGGAGCGGTCTGCGAGCCTTATCACTCCTCTGGGCCATCTCGCTCTAATCGAAACTCGTTGGCTTGCTGAGGACGAGACTCTCACCGCCGAGGAGGCCGCTAAATCCGAGCCCGCCAGTGTGCGCGTTACCTCCGTCGATCGGCGGAACATATTGACCGATACTAAGGAGCGCGGTCTTCGATTTTGGGATTCTCAGTCAGATGCGATCAAGACTTTCCAGGGCATAAGCACTTTCCCCTTTGATCCAGCATGGATTATCAGAGGAATCTTCAAACGCGCCCCCGAAGGACGCACCATCCCATTCGAGCACCTTCGCGATAGCGGGTTGACTCGTGAACTGGCTGTCCCTGGAGACATTCACGTCACCATCGATGGCAGGGATTACAACCTCAGTGCCTTTGATGACGATGGAGAACTCCTCCTCGTCTTTGCAGATCATACAAATCTCCACCAAGACCCAAGATTTAGAACTTACCCATCTGGCAGGTTTCTCTTCGTCGACTGGGCAGCGGGATCCGATGCGGTTTCCGGTGGCGAAGTGGTTCTTGACTTTAACCGAGCGATCATTCCACCCTGCGGTTTCTCAGATGCCTATAACTGCCCACTCCCACCCCCTCAGAACAGAATCGCCACTGAGATAACAGCGGGCGAGATTGAAATACTAAGAACTTTTACGTCTTCGATTTGATGGAGAATCGCTCCACTTCCTTTACTTCTGGTCGTAGGTAGAGGACATTTTGCGGCACGCGGAATTTAGGACCCAGTCTGATTGCGTGGCGATGCCCCGACGTTCTAAGAGAAGAGATCCGTGAAGAGACTCAGTAGGGCGCTCTCCATCCCCTTACTACTCGTCGTGTTAATAAGCGACGTTATCGCTCCAGCGTATGGGGCGTAATCGCCTCCGCTTGGGATTCCAGCGGGAGCGTCACTCTCGGCGCGACTCCAAAGACTTGCACCATATGGTCACAACTTCAGGCCCCATCTTCATTCCTACGTTTCCGCATACCGGGTTGAATTCATCGACCAAATATGTCGCCAAGGAAACTCGGATTTGGACCCCCGTACGCCTCAAAATCCCGAGCATCAAGGTCAATGCTGTCGTCGAACGTATCGGCCTTACTACAACAAAAGAAATCGATGTGCCAAAGGGGCATGGCCACGTGGGTTGGTACAAACTGGGTCCAAAGCCAGGGGAACAAGGTAGTGCAGTGATCTATGGCCACTTCGCTAGAAAAACCAGCGGGTGGGCCGTCTTCAATGATCTCTACAAGTTGCGAACAGGCGATAAGTTATTGGATCAACGCTCAACACAGGAAAACTGGTATCACGACCTACCTACTACAGGAGGGACCACGCGGCGGTGCTGCTCAGTTGGGGCCCTTAGGAAGTCGAAGTCACATCCTTCCGGTGCTTGGGTTACTGAACGTTGATAAAGAGCCGGCCAACCCCGCAGATGTAGCGATTGTGGCGGTGTCCAAACTGTTCGACGTCGCTCCAATTCGTCAGCGGAGACGTCAAGGTCAAGAAGACCAGCCTCCACGTCGAGAACAATAATGTCGCCATCCTGAACGAGCGCGAGCGGACCGCCAGCGGCTGCTTCGGGGGCTGCATGTAGAAGAACGGTTCCAAATGACGTACCACTCATTCGCGCATCGGTGACCCGAACCATGTCGGTGACTCCGGCTGCAACAAGTTTGGCAGGAATAGGAATCATTCCCCACTCCGGCATGCCTGGAACACCGATCGGTCCACAGCCAGCCAGCACTAGAACGCTCTCCGGAGTCACTTCAAGGTTCGGATCATCGATTCGCGAGCGCATATCGTGGTAATCGCGAAAAACAACTGCAGGACCTTGATGACGGAATAACTCAGGGCTGGCGGCAGATGTCTTGATCACTGCACCGTCGGGCGCAAGGGTGCCGCGTACGACTGCGAAGGATCCATCGGTGCAAAGGGGATTTGCGCGAGTACGGATCGCAGAATCAACTGCTCGCTCCGGAACTGCAGTCAAGATGTCACCTAACGTCCCGACAACACTTAACGCGCGAGTGTCGAGCAAGTCGGCAATTTCGCGCAGCAGTGCCGGAACCCCGCCAACTGCATGGAAGTCCTGGATTAAGGCCTTGCCCGATGGCTCGACATCTGCAAGTAGCGGAGTGCCGCGCCCGTTGGCTACCAACTCGTCAAGCCCGGAACGAATTGCCAACCGACCTGCGATGGCGCAGAGATGGATGATCGCGTTGGTGGATCCACCAATTGCGTGAAGAACTCGCCAAGCGTTGTTGAAGGCGGCCGAAGTCATTATTTGTGAAGGAAGTAACTGGAGACGAACCAGTTCCACCGCTCGTCGTCCAGCGGCTCTGGCTGCATCGAGTGAAGCAGGGTCACCCGCCGGAATCGTGGAGGATCCTGGCATTGCCATCCCCAGGGTCTCGGTCAAGATGGCCATAGTCGATGCGGTACCCATGGTGTTGCAGGCACCAAGGCTGCAGGACAAACACCGCTCGACTTCAACCCATCCTTGGTCGTCAAGGCGTCCTGTCCGATGATCGTCCCAAAGACGCCAGAGATCCGTTCCAGTACCGAGCCGTCGACCGCCGAACATGGCCGGGCTACGGGCGCCTCCGAGAACCACGATGGCAGGCAGGTCGGCACTTGCTGCGCCCATCAGCACCGCTGGAACAGTCTTGTCGCAATTAGCTAGCAACACCGCTCCATCCAACGGGTTGGAACGTAAGGTTTCTTCGATCTCCATTGAAAGCAAGTTCCGGTAAAGAAATGCACTGGGTTTCATGAGATCTTCACCCAACGACATGGTCGGAAACCGTGCTGGAATACCGCCGGCTTCTAGGACGCCCTCACGCACGGCCTCTGCCAAGGCGCGCAACGGGAGGTTGCACGGATTGAGCTCACTGGCGGAATCTGCAATGCCGATTACCGGACGATCAGCTCTTACAGAGACGTCTAGTCCCGCCGATCGCATGGCTACGCGATGAAGTAGGGCGACCTCATCATCGCCAGCGAACCATTCAGCACTACGGAGTCCTTCCACCCGATCCAACCCTTCTCGAGGTGCTAACGCGGTACCGCAAGGCCTTGGGCAAAGGGCTTCGACTGCACCGCATCGCTACCGGATCTTGCAAGCCATTCGAGTGCAACCGCAGCACGTCCGACTTTTGCGCGTACATTCATACTCGCCTCCGCAAGGATATGGTCTGCTGCAGGATAGACATCTCGCGCATTTCGAAGTCCGAACTTCGCATACATCGGTGCGCCGACTGCGACTAGATCCGCGATTTCATGTCCGCGAACCACGCCTCCAAGACTATCGGGCGCCTCTAGGTAGAGATCGATAGGCAGGTCGACGGCGGCTCTCATCTCCGCAAGATCCGTAAAAGACATGTCTGACGGCACGTTAATGGTTGTTGCTCCAAGATCGGCAAGCACCCGCATCGCTGCCGGGTTTGACGGCGCCAGAGCAACACTCATCTTCCAGACGCAATCACTTGGGATCGCCCCCGTTCGTTGCATCCCTGCCACGATCGCAAGTAATCCGATATCGGGTATGAGAAAACTCCGAATGCCGGCCTCTAGCGCACGGAGCACGTCCTCAACGCCGTAGGAGAGTTGACGGATCCCCCGCAATTGACCGGATAGACCACCGCCACCCAAGGAGTGTGCACTAACGCCTATATCAAAAGACTCACGCGGGCCAACAAAAAGACAGACCTCAATACCGTTCTCTTTACCTAAGGCGGCCATATCCGTGAGCTCGGAGTTTTTCATCAGCATCGCGCCCGAACCTTGCGATACGCGATTAATCGTCAAGTCGTGATGCCGTGCCGCATCGAGCGCGGCCTCCATTACGGCTGGACCCTCAACGCTGGGAATCTCAATCCGGAAGTGTGCACCATCGGCAAATCGTCCCGAACTGATAGGGAGACCATGCTGATAGGGAAATGTAGGGGCATCGAGCGGGCTCTTCATCATGACCGTCACTCCTTTATGGCCGGAAGCCCGGCATCAGTCGATTGGCGTGTAGAAAGGGATTTCGCAACTATTGACGGATAGGTCTCGCGAAAAGACTGAAGCCGAGCCCAAAGACTTTCATCGTCTTGACGGCAAGCGCGCAAGATCTCCCCTTCGGAGTCGAATTCCCAGTAGTTGTGAATCAGCAAATTGCCACACACGTCGCAATAATCGACGCTGGTGTCGTGCCAAGGTTTGCGCAGTTCCTGCCAACTCATCGTCCACTTTCCTTCCGAAGAGCAATAGTCAGAGAGTCATCGGGGCGACCTTTTTCGTCCAAAATGACGCGGTAGATGGAGGTGGCTTGGTCGTGAGTGATATAGCCGTCTTTGACATCGATGGCCACCAATTCTGAGTCCCGCTTTTCTGGGAGGCCATACCCACCGCCCGACGGAGAGCTGAGGCGAACTCGGTCGCCGCGATGAAGGCGAATATTGGTGAACTTGGTTGGACTGATAAGCCGAAAGTGCTCCTGGAAACTGACGAAGTCCGTCCTACCTGCCGGGCTTATCTCAATACGCGTAAGACTGCCGTCTCCACCACCGAAAGCACCCCATGGTGCTTGGCTAGCACGATCAGAGAGAGCGCTAACTGTGATTGTTTCGGCTGCAACTTCGATAACTCGCACAACTCCAGCGCCACCGCGATGTTCACCGTGTCCTACTTCTTGCCTGGCCAAGGTGTATTGCTCATGTATCCAGGGCCAGCGGCTCTCGAAGATCTCGACTGGTGTATTACGGCAGTTAGCGTGCGGGGGCATGGTGGCGTTATTGCCATCTGTATGCGCTCGCCCACCCCACCCAGTAGCTTCGAAATGGTAGTGAGCGTAGTAATCACCGGTTCGCGGGTCTAAACCACCGAAAAGAAAGTTGAGGGACGTATTGCCGCTAGCGGCAGTAGTCATCTCCGGCAAGATCGGCCCAAGCACCTTTCCCATGATCATCTCCATGATCCGTGGTTGATACTCCGTCTGACCTCCAACACAGGATCCAGGGAGTCGTACGCAGCAGATGGTGCCGGCCTTGGTGACGATACGCACAGGGCGATTTAGCCCAGCGTTGACCGGCAAATCCCCGCCGATCATGTACAGCAACGCATTCAGCGAGGCGGACATTGTGACTACATATGGTGCGTTGATTGGACCGTCAGCCTGCGGATCCGATCGGGTGAAGTCGAAGATAATTTCATCGCCATCGACAATGAGGCTTAATCGGACGCCATATGGCGTCGCTGTAATTCCATCGTCTTCGAACCATTCCTCGCCGTGGTAGATACCATCCGGAAGCGCTCTGATTTTCTCGCGCAATCCCCTCTCCGTGTAGTCCTGGATATCGGAGAAAACTTGAGTTACTACATCAAGACCGCGGTCTGCGAACATCTGAAGGAGTCGACGCTTTCCTATCTTGAGAGAGCCATACATCGCGTGCAAATCACCCCAAGAATCTTTGGGTGTGCGATGGTTCGACAGAATGATGCGCCAAATATCCTGAACCGGTTCACCATTCCGGTAAAGCAGAACAGGAGGTAATCGAAGTCCTTCTTGGTAAACATCCGTCGCTGTCGCTGCAAATGATCCGGGGGCCATCCCACCAATCTCAGCCATGTGCGCAATATTTCCAATAAAAGCGACCAGTTCTCCAGCCTCAAAAACCGGCATCACCATCATGTGTTCGGGCATATGGCTGCCACCGCGATAGGGATCGTTATGGACGTATACGTCGCCCTCGGCAAAGTTCCCCGCGCCAACCTCACGCACGATCCACGTTGCTGCGTATAACGAGGCCCCAAGCATTGATGGATTCAATCCCGCATTGGCTATTAAGTAGCCCTCGCGATCAAGGATCAAGGTAGAAAAGTCGAGCCCTTCGGAGAAGATGGGTGAATATGCAGTACGCATCATCGACACGGCCATCTCGTCACAGATGTTCACAAGCTGCCGATGGATGAGTGTCAGGGTGACCTTGTTAACTTCGGAAGACATCTTTGTTGTCATCACGAGTCATTCCTTACACTCGGAGCAGTTAACGAACTAAGAATGAGGCAGTAGGTGTGATCAACCTCAAGCAGATATCCAGGTGGAACGTAGGTTGTGGAATTAGCTTCCTCAACCACGGCTGGGCCTTCGAGAGTGAAACCTGGCTGGAGTTCGTTGCGATCAACAACGACCGCATCGACCCATGTACCAGGAGCGGTAAGTAAAGAGCGTATAACGAGACGTGGCTCTTCTACACCAGCAAGATACGGCACAAATTGCACCGGGCTACTAGCGATGGTCGCCGTCGCCGATACATATACCGATTGAATAACTTGATCTCGCATCTCGTACCCATAGGCGCGGAGATGGGCAGCATGAAACATATCTGCAAGATGATCGGTGAAATTAGGAGTAAGCGGATCGATAGCGAGCAATGATTCAAATGATTGGTCGTGGCGGCCTCGATACGTTCTGATCTCTTGCTCATAATTCTGTCCGAGATATCGGCAAGAAACATATGTGGTGATCACGATTTCACCAGGCTCGTCGGCTCGTCGCTGCAGAGACAACTCGTCGTGAACCTCAGCGGCCAGGGTTGCAAGGACCTCAGGCAGTTTAAGAGCTTCCGGTTGATCGAGACGACGAACTACCGTAGTCCGACGATCTACTCTCTGATCGGCGATGATTGACCCGAATGCAGAAACAAGTCCTGGGGTAGGGGGAATGATGACTCGGCGCATTCCCATCCGTTTTGCGATTTCGACAGCGTGAAGCGGCCCTGCTCCACCAAAGGCAACTAGATCGAATTCCCGGTAGTCATGTCCGCGATCTACCGTCACTAAGCGCACTGTGCCAGCCATGTTTTCAACTGCGAGGGAGAGAATCGCGTCTGCCGTATCAGCTACATCAAGGTTTAGCACAGATGCAAGTGGTTCGAGGCTTGAGGTCGCGCGCTGCGCATCGAGTAGCAATTCTCCATTCAGAAAGTGCTCTGGGTGGAGACGACCCATCACCACATTTGCATCCGTCACGGTGGCATCGACGCCTCCGCGCCCATAACATGCAGGACCTGGGTCGGCACCGGCACTCGCCGGACCTACGTGCAGCAGACCGTCCGCGCCGATCGACGCGATTGAACTACCACCGGCTCCGATGGTCGATACGTCAATGATCGGAACAGCGATCGGCAGACCCCATTCGACTTCGAACAATCCTGTGTACTGCAACTGGCCATCAACGACCACACCGATATCAGCACTCGTACCGCCCATGTCTAACGTGACCGCCTTTGTCGATCCGACCGCTCGTGACCAATACGCGCCGGCAATCATGCCCCCAGCTAATCCAGAGAGTACGAGTTCAATTGGACGCTTCCCTGAGTGATTGAGCGGAACCTGACCGCCGTTGGACTTCATTAGCGCATGCCAACCGCCCACGTTTTCATTTCGTAGCCCGTCTTCAAGACCTTTGGCAAACTCTCGTACCATTGTGCTTACGTATGCATCCATCGCCGTAGTGGCGGTGCGCTCGTATTCACGCCAAACCGGTGAGACCTCACTTGATAGCGAAATCGGAGTCCCTGGGAATGCTGCACGCAGCTTTGCAGCGATCTTCCGTTCGTGTTCGGCGTTTACGTAGCTGAAAAGAAATGCAATAGCGATTGCTGCCTCCGGTTCGACGCGAAGAAGTTCAGCTACAGCACCTACAACCCTGTAGACTTCGGCATCCGAGAGCACCTCACGTGTTTGTCCGTCAGCAAGAACACGTTCATTAACGCCTATCGTGAGTTGTCGATTGGCGTACGGGTCAGATTTCACCCACTGCAGGTCATAACGTCCAGGGCGGTCAATGCGCTGGATATAGAGCACGTCCTCGAATCCCGCTGTGGTCAATAGAACTACCGGGGTACCGCGTCGCATGATTACTGCGTTTGTGGCAATCGTGGTTCCCAGAACAAAGTCATCGAGTTGCGTGGTCAGATCTACTGCGGAATCCGTAAGCGCGGTAAAGACGGCTTGAGATGGATTCTGTGGCGTTGAACTCACTTTGCAGAGGCGCATCTCACCTGTATCAGCGAGCGCCACCAAGTCGGTGAACGTCCCACCAGTATCCATCCCAATTCGCCAACGCACCTGCTTGTTCACGCCAGATCCTTCCTTTCGATTGAAGTCGCCGGCGTTCCCAGAAGGGCCGACTTATGTGAGGAGTGCACCGCTATGTTTATTAACTCAAGTTTCGCCAGCGCACTAGCGAAGGATTGGATGTCGGGAAAATCGGCCGGCCGCAACGTGTCGCGACACATTCCGCGTTGAATGACCATAACCCGGTCAGCCAATTCAAAAGCCTCAGGAGCTTCTGTACAGAAAGCAATAACTGCTCGACCGCCATCTGCATATTCGCGGAGCATCTGGTAGATATCCTGCTTGCTCCCGACATCTACTCCACGAGTGGGTTCCTCGACGAGCAGGAGGGAGGGATTTGAAGCCATCGCGGCAGCGATTGCGACCTTCTGCTGATTACCTCCGCTAAGCGAGGTGAGCATCTGCTCCACGCCGTCGGTGCGCACCGAGTATCGGTTCACCAGACTGGATGCCTCAACACGAATGTCGCGCCTGCGCAGCCAGCCAAACCGATTTGCAATGACTGGGCTCCCCAGGCGCGAAACCAGATTGTCGGCAACGGTCATGTTGTGGAAGAGCATCTCCTTACGATCTGCAGAGAGATAGGCGATTTTGGTGTGGTGCTCCCCTTGACTAGAAATCTCTGTAACTCGGATTTCCCCGCGAGATGGACGCATCCCCCCAAGTGCGGCCACGATCTCTCTACCGCCAGAGCCTTCAACGCCGACAATCGCCACGATTTCCCTGGGCGCGACGTCAAACGAAATATTGAGAAATGCTCCTTGGGTATCGCACCAGTCGTGCGTGGCGACTACTGACTCTTGTTGAGAAAGAGATGAAAAGGTGCTCTCGCGAGATTTGGCCTCATGATGTTGTCCGGCCACGAGTTCTTCGGCAATCGCGGTTTCGGTAAGCAGATGGCCGGTCAACTCGGTGGCAACGCGACCATCTCGGATCACGACCACGCGATTGCAATGCTCGACCAGTTCGGCAAGTCGGTGAGTGACAAGTGCTACAACATGGCCAGTATCTGCTAACTCGTGCATAAATTGGAAGAGAGCTTGAGATTCATCGTCAGTTAACGCCGAATTTGGCTCATCAAAAAGTAACACTCGCGAATCGCGGACGAGGGCACGCGCTATTTCGACGCGTTGCCTAACAGCAAGGGAACATTCCGCAAGGGACGTCGCGGCGATGTGGGCGATACCGATACGTTCGAGAATCTTTAACTGCTCTGTTGAAATACTTGGTAGGCCAAACCTCGTATCCTCGTTGCCGACGACAAGGTTCTCTGCCACCGTCAAATTTAGCCATACCTGTGGCTCCTGGTGCACAACGGCAACAAGTTCACCAATGCGCGACGCCAGCAGGATTTCCCCGTCGATCAGAATCTCTCCAGAGTCAAGACTCTCTTCACCGGAGAGAACACGCATCAGGGTGCTCTTTCCCGCCCCATTTGGTCCGGCAATACCAAGAATTTCACCCGACCGAAGCGTTAGATCGACACCGTCAAGTGCGCGTGTATTTCGAAAACGCTTACGAGCGCCTCGAACTTCTACCAGAGTCACTGAGTCACTCGGCTTGCGCGTTTGTTAGCTAACTGACGGGTAACTCGATCTAGCGTCACTGCACCGATTGTCACGAACCCAACAAAGAGAAGTTGCGCAAACGCTCCGACACCAAGTAATGCGAGTCCGTTTGCAAGGACAGCGAGAAGCGCCGCGCCAAGAAGGGTGCCGGAAACGGTTCCCCAACCACCGTTAAGACTGGCACCACCAATGACCACTGCAGCGATAACTGGAAACACCAATGAGCCACCGGAATTAGGACCGACAGAGCCAACGTAAGAAAAGTCAAGAATCCCTGCCAGCGCCGCCATTACGGCGGACAATATGAATACGACAAACTTGTAACGACGAATCGGGAGCCTGCCAATTTGAGCCGCCGTTGGATTTCCACCGATGGCGACGAGTCGAAAACCGAATAGCGTGCGGTGTCGGAGAATCCAGAATAACCCAAGCATTGCAGCGAGCCACCCAACTTGAATTGGAACCCCAAAGGGAAGTTGAGATCCGCCAAGGATGTGAAAAAACCTTAACTCCCCACGCGATGGCAATGGAGTGTTGTATGCGGGGTTGAATGTAGAGGCATTACTCAAGAGCAACTCTGAACCCTGAGCAAGACTTAGAAAACCAAGAGTTGCGATGAACGACGGGATTTTGACGACACTCGTGAGAAACGCATTGGCAGCGCCAATAGCTATCGCCACGAGGAATGCAGCGAGTAGCGCGAAGATCAATGGAACATGGAACGGAAGTGCCCCTCCACCTAACCAGAGCACCGCAACCGTAGTCGCCGCAAGGCCATAAATGGCACCAACGGAAAGATCAATCTCTCCTAGAAGAATCACCAACATCTGGGCAAACGCCATAATTCCGAGTGATGACATGGAGCGCAAAAGTGTAAGCAGGTTCTCACTACTGAAAAATGAAGAAGTTTGAGATTGGAAAACTAGTCCTGAGAGGATGATTGCGAGAACCAGACCGGCGGTTCGGAGTTGGTCAAGGGCGAGACCCCGCTTATGCGTTCCTGCTCGCTCCGCTGTAATCGAAACCATGAGTTTTTAACCTTTCAAGTGAGTACAGGACCCGCGGCTATGTCGAAGCGGCCGCGGGCCCTGTCGTCAGTGTTTGCTACTTCGTCGTAGCCTGTTGCAGGCGAACCCGAGCTTCAGCTGGAGTCTGCAAGCCATCGCCACCAGCCTTGGTAATTACGATGGGCTTGAGGTACTGCAGTGGATCAGATGGGACGCTACCGGTGGTTAGGTAATCGACACAGGCGTTAACCGGAGCTTCCGCTTGATTGTCAAAGCCTTGATCGATAGTGACCAAGGTACTTCCTGCGTCAATCGAGTCGAGGATTGGTCCGCTGACGTTGAAACCAGAGGTCCAGACCTTCCCTGACAGTTTCTGGTTTTGAATGATGAGTCCTACCCCTTCAACTCCCTGATCAGTGTGGAAGAAGAGGTTGATATCAGGGTGAGCCTGCAAGAATGGTCCAACGGAGTTGAGAACCTCCTTGGTAGTGAAGTTGTCACCCGTGGGAACACCGCTCTTGCTGTCGTTGAAGAATTTAGCGTTCGGGAAAACCGACTTGTAGCCCTCTTCAAATCCAGCCATCCGGTTCTGTGCCCAGGGTCCACTCGGCTGACCGCTACCCATAGCGATCGTATTGATTTTCAGACCCTGACTTTTCACGAGTTGGGCGGTCTGTGCGCCGTTAATCGAACCGGCTTGCTTCTCACTCAAGGCATAGAAGGCGAAACGCTTTGAGTTAGGAACGTCATTGTTAAAGGTGAATACCGGAATTCCTGCGGCCACGTACTTGTTGATCACGTCCACGTATTGATCCGGTAGAGGTGATTGCAGACCGAGACAGTCCACTTGATTTCCATTGAGCAGGGTTTCAAGTTCGGCCAATTGTGCGCCAGCATTCGTGGTGACTGGGCCAGTAAGCCGACAATTGAGCGGCAGGCGGGATTGTGCCCCGTCACACGCGCGTTGCATCCCGATGCGCATTTCAGCCCCCATGATCGGGAGCGCAGTGCCTTGGATGTCGTCGACAATGTTGATTTTCTGTCCTGCCTTAAGTTTGTCTACGATTCGCGAGGCGAGGGTGAAATTTCCCCAGGCGAAATTGTGCGTCAGAACTCCAGCAGCAACGGTGTGGGATTGTCCCGATGCCTGGGATGAAGTCGAAGCGCTCGTGGTCGAACAGGCGGCAGTGAGGAGAACAGTTGCGCTAACAAATATGACCGCTAGACGCGGCTGGTTGCGGAACATCTATACATCACCTCTTCTGCGTTCGGAACTACCGAACGCTATGCGGAAAGTTGGTAAACCTTGGCACAGCATTCTTAAAGCGTCAATCCCTTATTTGAAAGATTTTTTTCTGATATCTACTCGTAATATTCTTGAACTCTTGACGCAATAACCAACCAAGTGGGATAGTCATTCTGTGATGCCGAACGAGATATTGAATGAACGGTACCGAGTGAAGAGCCTGGAGCGCGCTCTCGACGTAGTAGATGCGTTGTCCAAAGCCGGATCTGAGGGAATGAGTGTTTCGGAAGTAGCCCGGGCATTGGCACTATCGAAGAGCGCCACGTTCAGCATCCTACAAACACTTTTGAGTCGTCGGTTTTTGGCCGACCATGGAAGCGGCATCTCCCGTCGCTATCGCCTTGGCATGGCCTTTGCTCGTTTGGGTGATCAGGTGGTCTCTGAAACAGCGCTGCGTGACCTGGCGATGCCTGTACTCCGCAGACTCACCGCCGAAACTGGGCTGACCTCTCGCGCAGCAATCCTTGATGATGGCTATGCCATCTCCGTCGGCAAAGTCGATGGACCTGGAACCATTCGCATTGCGCCTTTCCTCGGCCACCGAGAACTCCCACACGCCACCGGAGTTGGGAAGGCAATTCTCGCCGCGTTGATGCCCGATGAGGTGCGTGAAATTGCGACAAACAATGGGTTGCCTTTACGCACTCCCAATACGATCCGTGATATCGACACTCTGCTCATCGAATTGGAGCGAATAGCTGACCGCGGATACGCGGTCGATGACGAAGAAGATACTCTCGGCGTGCTCTGTATCGGAGCAAGCGTTTGGGAGTACGGGGGTAAATGCGCCGGGGCCATCAGCATTACTGGTCTCAAGCAGGAAATACGCGCAGACTCAGTAGCTGAATTCGGAGCGATCGTGCGTCAGTATGCCGATGAACTTTCCAGAGGTCTGGGTGGTCCAACTTACGCAGATACTCATAACTTGCACGGCTCATCCAACTCCTAGAGTCTCGCATTTGACTGGCGCGGGCGAACGAATATGCGGGAACACTGACTTCTTAGCGAGGGAGTCTGGATCAACTCACTAGTGAAGTTCGACGAATCTGCACATCACCACTGACGCTTCTAGAGTGGATAGTTAGCGATGGTCCAGTCGCACCAGAGGCTGCTGCTTCCAAAGTAATCTCTGAGGACGTCCGGCCGGAAACGCTCTGTACTTCTACGTCAATTTCAATGTCCGGCTCAACTAGAACCGTCACGTCACCGCTTACTGTCTTGACATTAATTTCACCGGCGCCACTTGCGTGAAGCAGACAATCACCCGAGACAGACTTCACCTTGCACTGCCCCGAGAAGTGGTTAAGCCGAATATTTCCAGAGGTACTAGTTACCGAAATATCACTTGGAGAATGCGCAATCTCAATATCCCCCGAAATCGACTTCAACTCCGCAGATGCCACGACCGTATCGAAGCAGATGTCTCCCGAGAGAGTCTTGACAGTGGCTTGGTCTACAGAGCCGTGACATTCCACGTCAGCTGTGACTGTTGATACGTTCACTGTCGCGGACGAAGGCATCGCAATTCGTACGAGAATCTCGCGCTTGCGGAAGCCTGACCTATTTGGCACCGACACCCTGATTACATTTCCGTGTGCGACGATTTTCGTTGCCTCAACAATTTCATCAGCATTTGGTGAGCTCGTCTCGACCATCACGACAACAGTTGTATCGTCACGGTTGACAAATTCAACTCTGCCTGAGGCGTTGTCGATCTCAATGTGTGGGCTAGCAATAGTGAAGGTCTCATTGCGCTGCATGACTGTCCTTTCTGACGTCCTAATCGAATTTGGTCTTAGCTTCGGCCATGGCCGCGAAGTTGCCGCGAAGACTGCTTGTCTGTCGCACTGCGACGTTCGATCAAGCGCAACAACCAAGTATTGACTGAGACGCTGTCAGCGGAGGCTGCGGATTCCATCCGCGATTTGAGCGGCTCGGGCATTCGCAAGGTCACCCTTGCATCTAATTCTTGTTGGGTTTCACGAACAGTCTCTTTGTCTGGCACGAAAGTGAGCGAGACGGAGTCCACGTCCAATCGCATCTCAACGCGACCATCTGGAATCTCAACATTGAGCTCTGCTGTGAGAAGGGAAATCACCTCAAGAAGTCGCGCCCTAAGTGCCAGTTCGAAAGGGTCCGCCAAGCGCTCTACTGCCCCCTCCAGATCAGGTCCACCCAGATGACCCAGTGCAGCTAGATCGACTCTGATCTGGCTCATAAAGGTTGACATCTCCATGACGTCATAATGACATCACAATTCAGTCAAGTCAACCTCGGCGCGGTTCAGCCTGGTTGAAGTTACTTTTTCCCGTTATTAAGGAGCACGTAGACGAAGCCACCGACTGTTGAATCAACCGTCGCTGGAGTCGTCACAGATGTCTTCTTCGCGCTGGCAACACCCGCCGAATTAGCCGATGAAGCACTTGAAAGCGTAGATACAAGGAAGAGACGTGGGCCGGTCTGGACATCGTGGACGAAGTCGAGCACCCTGGCATAGGTTCCGGTAATTGAAAATTGCACTGGTATCACGACGAAGTTGGCAGACGTGATCTTCGGGTTGGTCGTCACGCCTGCTTGCGGCGTTCCATTACTAGGCATGGTGGCCGGGGTATACGGCTTCGCATCGGTCACCGTAATCGACTTCACCGTGATCCCGTGCGTGCTGGCAAGCCCGTTTAGCTCCGCGACGAACGACGGCATCTCGGCGCCTGCCGGTACCGCGGTGCGCAGAATACCCAACTGATTCTTTAGGCCGTCGATTCCTTCATAGTCCCTCTTCAGCCTTGCAAGCAGAGCCTCATTCGTGGTGTTCTGCACTTCGACATTCGCCCGGGTCTGGTTAGCGTTAGCGACAGCAGCGAGTTGTGGCTGGATTCCGATCATCCAACCCCCGGCGATAACTGCGACCATGACGATGACCGCACCAATGGTCCACAACCTGTTCTTGTTCACGACTACTTTCCCGTCGTAGCGAAGCGATGAGTAAAGACTGCTTGATTGATGTGCATGGTGATATTTACGGAGTATGAACCCGTTGAATCGCGAGTTACCGACCCAGGAGAGGCATCTGCGTAACCGGGGAGCGTGGCAAGAGCATTAAGCCAGGCCGGCACCTGAGGAAGTGTGGAGCTCTTCGCTGTAAAGCTGAGCGTTGCAATCCGCACGCCCTGGAGAGGCGCCGTCGCTTGCGTGTAGGACGCAAAAGGAGTTGCCGAATCGATGTTGATGGTGTCTAGAGTGACGTTCAGCGGCAAGGTCGCTTGCACGGACGTTAGATACTGTTCCCAATTGATCTCAGTTGAGGTGCCTACTTGCTCCGCTGCTTGGATTAGATCAACTTCCTGCTGAATCTTTCTGACCTCAATGTACTTCCGCTGTTGCAGAAGAAGAGACTGAGTGTTGGCCTGTGCGATGGACAGGTCTACCTGTGCTTGCTGCGCCTGGGCTCGGACGAGTGCTGTTACACCCACCATGAGTAGCAGTACGAGGAAGACAACGAACCCGAGTCTACGATGGACGACCTTCGCCTTCCGCCTCTGGCGCACCTCTGGCGGGAGCAGGTCGACTCGCGATTCACCACCGATGAGTAGGGTCTGATTTTCTGTTCGGCCGATCATGATTGGCTCCGCAGGGCAAGACCGAGAGCCACCGCGATTGAGACGTGACTTTCCTGCAATATCTTCTTCTTGAGTCTGTGCGCCAGACCAACCATGGCAAATGGATCGGCAGCGGCTACCGGAATGTGGGTCATGTCGCTTAGCGCTTCATCGAAACCTGAGAGTTGCGCTCCCCCTCCCGTAAGGACGATCTGTTGTACTGGGTTCTGTGGCCAGGTGTTGTTGAAGTAATTCACGGTGCTACGCAGGCTGCCGAGCAATTCTGCTGAGATCACCTCAAGAATCTCTACAGCTCGATGGTCTCCTGACTTTGCCGCCTCAGCCATACATTTCGCGCAAGCGCATTGGGAATTCTTGGATCGAGTATCATCTTCGACTTTCGAATCAGCGCCGACTCTCATGCCTCGCTTCAGTTCTTCAGCCTGCTCGGCTTCAATCTCCAGTCCTGATTTTAAAGCCTGAGTCAGATCATCACCGCCAGCCGGAATGATACGCACAAACTGTGGCACACCATCAATGACCACAATAATACTGGTGGTATTCGCACCGATGTCAACGAGTGCGACAGTCCCCTTTACTTGCGGCCGACTGATAAGAAGGCGATTCAGTGCGAAAGGAGTCAGGTCGACTTCGACGGGAGTGAGCCCCGCACGCTCGACTGCGCGAATGTTGCCAAGGACTGTGCTCTTCTCCGCAGCAACGAGCAGTCCATTTACAACCGGACCTTGCTCTCCCGTCGACTCCGAGATGGGATAGAAGTCAAGCAAGGAATCGGCTGGTGGCATTTGCAACATGCTCTGCACCTGGAAAGGTAGCGACTCTCTGATGCGCTTGAGCGACATTTTGGGAACACTCAAGTCCCGAACAAGGATCCGCTGATCCCCCGTGCCGAGTACTACATTTTTGCTCTTGAACTTTCCTTCTGACCAGAGCTTTTTAAGTGCTGTTCCGACGACGTCAGGATCAACCACTTCACCTTTACTTACTGCGCCTGGCGGAAGTGGAACCTCGTGAAATCGGATCAGATTGGGTTTGGTCTTGTTGCCAGAGCTCAACTCCACTCCACGCACGGCTGTACTGCCGATATCCAAACCAACCACATTACTTGCCACTTGCCACTCTCTTCTCTCTCCGATTAGGCACGGCTTGTGAGCCCGAATAATGAAAGATAACTCTGAACAATCGGCTCACCGAAGAGCACGCCCACCCAGGCACCAGCGAGCATCCACGGCCCAAACGGAATTCCACTCTTACGATTCGCCCTCCGCGATGCCAACAATGCCAGACCGAAGATGCCCCCGAGTACAAATGCAGCGAACGCACCAACGATCAATGCATCCCAACCCAAGTAACCGAGGAAGAGACCAAGTACGCCAGCGAACTTCACATCACCAAAACCCATTCCCCCGGGGTACACCAACGTCATTGCAAAATAGATAAGCCAGAGCACCGCGGCGCCGATGCCAGCTCGCAAAATTGCACCATAATCCCCACTTGCGATCCCTGCCGCACCTAACAGCACCGCACCGACGAAATAACTCGGCAGCACAAGCCAGTTCGGCAGAGTTTGAGTGTCGAGATCAATTAACGCAAGCGCAACGCTGACGGCTGCTAAATAGAGGAAAGCGATCAACAAGAAAAATGCGCCACCGCTCAATGCCGTTGATGAGAACTTAGAGACCATCGTTGGCAGAAATTTCCAGGCGACAATCCCAAAGAAGAGCCCGGTACCCAATTCAACTATCGGGTACCGGATCGAGATCGTTGACTTACAACTGCGACACTTGCCACGAAGAAGAAGCCACGACAAAACCGGAATGTTGTCATACCCCTTAATGCGCACACCGCACTTGGTGCAGGCGCTCGGCGGCGAAATGATCGATCGCTTCATGGGAACGCGATAAACGATCACGTTTAGGAAAGAGCCAATCATCGAGCCGAAAGCGCCGACCAGAATTTCCACCCTAACCCACCGCCAAGTCGCGGATGGACGTACGGTCACCGAGTACGCCCGTCCCCGGAGGAGGAATGAACTGACCAGTACTGAGGTCGACAGTTGGCAGACCGATCGGGACGTAATTGAGAGTAAGGCTCGCACTAGTGCTAATGGAAGAGGCATACATCTGACCACGCCACACGTCGCCGGCATTACTTATTGCACACGGCGAGTAAATCATGGCAGCAACGTGTGAGCCGACCGTGACATGGTTGGTGATCTTCGCAGAGCTACCAGTCGGGCATGTGGGTTGTTTATCAGCAACTGTATCAGGAATGATAATCCAGAGATTCTTATCTGGGGCGGTCGATGCCTGAATATCATTCGAGCCGAGATTGAAGCCATTGGTGATGATGACCGTATCGCTTGTTAGTACGAGGTTGTACCCCCGCAAATCGGTCACGGCACCGCATACTCGGGTATCCAAGATTATTGGCACCGTCGAGTTCTGCACAGTAATTAGTGCGCTAGCGAGTTCGGATGAAGAACAAGACATCATCGTGAGTAACTGGTAGTACGCGCCCGTTGAGGTCCGCCAGTCACTTGCGCTATATGCGTAGTCAATCCAAGGAGGTACTAACGGAATGGTTGGCGTGACGATCCCGCTCTGATTAGTAGAGATGGTTCCCTTGATCACTCCAGCAGGAGCAGAAATTGTGCCTGCCGAAATCGCCGAACCGCCAACTGATGCCTGATTCGAGAAGGTGGATACACCAACTGTGGGTCCTGCCACAATGTTCCCGCCAACCTTGCCAGCGATCGTGACCGGCCCTGCTGCATAGATATTGCCGTCGACAATCGCCGAGGTGGAGAGCGAGACTGAGGTTCCACTCTGCACGCCAGCCACATTCACATTTCCTGTAACTTCACCCGACTGGATGCTAACCACGCTTGAGGCCCAGAGGTCACCATTGATCGTGCAGCCACTAGTGACCGCGAGCGCACCGGCGCCGAGGATCACATCACCCACGATGATGGTCCCCGAAGTGCAGGTGGCACTTCCCGAAAGGTACTCGATGCTAGGCCTGGTCGTTGACCCCTGCGTGATCGTCAAGTTGTTGATCGTGGGATCGATCTGTGCAAATGAGTAGAGGGCTGCACCTGATGGGATGATCGCATATGGCGGCGGCGTGGGCGTGTATGGGTAGATCGCTTCGACTATGCGCACGTTTCCGGATGAACTCCCGGCCACTCCTAGTGCGGTTGCTGAACCAGTAGAGATTAGCTTCAATCTTTTGGCGCTCGTGGACGCCGGGCAGCCGCTCACCCAGGACGTATCGACATCCCCTGGTGATGTTGGAAGAGTTGAATATGAAACCGCAACCGCAAAGACCGGTGCGGAGGAGCTTGAGTATTGCGGCTGACAGACAGACGTAGCGAGATTTGCAGCCGCGTAATCGATACCCGCTTCGGCAGCCGCCTCGGCCTGGACGCTTGCGCGAGTCGATGTGGTGTAGCCGAGAGCATGCACCGACATGGTGGTGATAGTTAACGCAATGACACCGCTAACACCCATCACTCCGAGCACTCCAATAATTGCGCTGCCACGATCCCTTCTGCTCAAAGAAATTCCTTTTAGAAACATGGCGCGCTCACCGCCGTCGACTGCGGGGTGTAGGTCATCGTATTTATGAGCACGTAAGGGTGCGTCCCTGCGGCTACGTCGAATTTGAGTTCGACACGACTGCCGCTCGGTGCATTGAACACCTTTCCGGTAACTGGGTCTGCCGGAGTAACTCCGGCACCAAGGATCGTCCAAACACCTTGAGGTCCACCGCTGGGCAATGTGATGACCGATGCCGGAGTGGTCCTCGTCGTGTATACCACTCCACCGTTCAACGGCGTGTAGTACCAGGCCTGGCATGATGCAGCAGTCGAACCTGGGTTGGAACCAACGGTTCGCGAAAGTAGTAATTGAGTACCAGCAGTCGCATCACTGATGACGGTTATTGCAGAAGCATTTCTTACCCCTGCCTGTACTGAGCGGACGATCTGTTGAGCCGTATTGGCAGCATCCGTGACAGTGCGCGCCATCTCCTGAGTTCGCAAACCGCTTATCAAGATGCCACCAGCGATGACCAATACGATGATGGATAGAGAGCTAGCTACGAGCAACTCGATGAGGGTGAAACCGCGATCACGCTGCTCTTCGTGTTGCCTGACTTGATTGATGTTTATCGTCGGAGCAATCATGGTCACGCCGCCGATTTGACAAAAATCAGCGTGACAGCAGAGGCGATTGGTGTAGAAGAGCCACTTCGCATGACCGAGACTCGCGCACGCACGACGCCCGGATAACTTGATGGACACGTCGTGGCATCCCATTGTGGTACCAGCGTCACGCCCCGCGGGTCGATCACCGGAGGCAGCGTTACTTGCAAGTATTGAGTCACATCATTACAACTGGGTGCGGTAGAGGCCGATGAGCGCACGGCTCTCGCGCCTTCAATCTGTTGATTGACGATCTGCGTCGCGGTCGCGATCGTCGTATTCCTCGCGGCGTCCTTCCATGAATTAATCAGTAACGGCATGAATGCCACGGAAAGGATCGCTAGGAGAAACATCGAGACAACGACCTCAATCACCCCAAAGCCGCTCTCCGACAGGATTCGGTCGGTGGCGTCGGGTCTCACTCGGCTGGCCTGCATAGCGCACCTGCCTCAGATGTCTGGTGTTTGTTGCTATTTGCAAACATAGGATTACGGCGAGAAGAAGAACCGAAACTCGTCGTGGGGT
>Ga0209514_10000539_pt1 | contig 75743 bp, 59 predicted proteins | sample Subgrocontami58m_FD_187452 | JGI IMG/M metagenome (GOLD analysis project Ga0209514, IMG submission 187452) | Subsurface groundwater microbial communities from S. Glens Falls, New York, USA - GMW37 contaminated, 5.8 m (SPAdes) (version 3) | ecosystem: Environmental > Aquatic > Deep subsurface >... | reverse complement strand
CCACAATCGATTGCGCGCCGCCTTGGCTGCTCCCGTGAACGATGAGCGTGCGGCCATCCCACTCCGGTTGCGCGGCCAGGAAATCGATGGCCCGCACCAGGCGCAAAAACATTCCACGAAAATACATCGTCTCGCGCGATTCGCGTCCACGGGAGGGGTAGCCATTCAAATTGCCCTTGGCCAGAGCGCTGTAAAATTCGTCCGGCTTCCCATTCGGAATGCCGTGCGCGTTGATGTCGAGAGCGAGGAAACCTTGATGTCGAGCGGATCAATGCCGGCGCCAGCCACCGAGGTCAGGGCGCGAGCTTCAGGCGCGCGAAACGTGACACGGCACTGGACAAATCCGGGCTCGTCGAGCTGGGCGCTGATCGTTCCGCGTCCATCCACCAGTTTCAATTTGCCCGCCTGAATGGGTGGCACGCCATCTTTGGATGTGGTCCATTGCACCTCGGAGTCCTCGACTGCCTTCTCATCAAGCAGGAGTTTGACGTTAAACGCGATCTTCTCGCCTCGTTGGTAAATCGCCTGCGGATGATCGGGTGTAACGGCCAGGACATAATTGGTCGAGGCTCTCTCCGTCTGCGCAATCGAGGAAGCGACAGTGAGCGCGATGAAAGAAAGACCAGTGAAGCGGGCGAACAGGCGGGCGGAGAATTTCATGGGATGATTTCAGCCCGGCGGCGTGCGGATGGCCAGCCAAATTCTAATGCAAAACCCAAAACAAAGCCCTTGCCGGCCGTTTGCCCTTCATGGAAAGCGCCTGCTCGTTTTCAGCATTTGAATTTTGGTCCTTCGAATTTGTTTCCTCCTTCGCTCAAGCTTCGGAGGACGGGTCGAATTCCGAGCTTCGCATTTCGGATTTGATTGATCTAAGAACCTGAGAGGGTTTGTGACGAAAATCTCGCAAGAAGAATCCGGCCTTCACTTCGGCGGGGCGGTGCTGGCGCGGATGATCAACTCGCCGGTCAACCGTTCGGCCTCGCCAGGCTGGCCGCGCAGTTTCTTGAGCATGAGCTCGACCGCCAAAGCGCCAAGTTGCGCTTGCGGTTGGCGGACTGTCGTGAGCGGCACCGGGAAATAGGAGCTTCCGGTCGCGTTATCGAATCCCACCAGCGAAATGTCTTCAGGAATGCGCCGGCCCGATTCGAGGAGAATTTTGGCGGCGCCCATGGCGACGAAGTCATTGACGGCTTGCAGCGCGGTGAAGTTAACCCCTTCATGGAGGAGTTGTCTGGCGGCCTTTTCGCCTTCTTCAATCGTTGAGCCGGCGTTGAACACCAACAAATCTTCCTGCTCGATTTGCGCCTCGCGCAGAGCGCGGCGATACCCTTCGCAGCGTTCCTGGGCCCACGGCGCCGCTTGGGGTCCGGCTAAAAAGGCGATCCGGCGATGGCCCAACCCGATCAGGTGCTGGGTGGCTGCCTGGCTGCTGTGCAAGTCGTCCGTCTCGACGTTAAAAAAGTCGCTGCAGAACGGAGCGCGATGGCCAAGCAGCACGGTCAGAACACGGCGGCGTCGCAACTCTTCGTAAATCGGGGCGCTGGGCGCCAGCCGGTAAATCGGAGCGAGAAAAATTCCATCCACGCGGCGGGCGACAAAACGGCGGAGAACCGCTTCTTCGCGTTCGGGGAGATTGAGCGATTGGGCCAGGAGCAGTTCGTAGCCGAGCTCGTGCGATCGTTCTTCGATGGCCGCGATGGTGCGCGCGAGCAGTGGATGAGTCACGGAGGAGACGGCCAGGCCGAACAGCTTGGTGGTGCGCGTGCGCAATCCCTGCGCCATGGAATCCGGCACGTAGCCCATTTGCTGGGAGAGAAGCCGAATGCGCGTTTTGGTGGCCTGGGAAATGTCGGGCGCATCGCGCAGGACTTTGGAAACGGTCATGGCGGAAACGCCGGCGCGAAGCGCGATATCTTTCAAGCGAACCATAGAGGCGTCATCGGCTGGGAAGATGGGACCCGCTCCAGTGGAGTTTTTGGCGAAGCGTTTGAAAAAAGGAAGCGCCAGCAGGGTGAACCAGCCGAATGCTATCGCGGCTTTGACGAATGGCCACGGTGTCCCCGGCGTTCAACACGCACTCGCCTTGCCCATCCGCGCTGAAAATGGTTTCCGGTTTTTCGCTGACCACCGCGACTTCGATCACAGAATCGAGACGGACGATCACGGATCGATTTGAGAGGGTGTGCGGGCAAATCGGGGTGATGGTGAAGACTTCAGCGGTCGGAGCGACAATCGCGCCGCCGGCCGAGAGCGAGTAAGCGGTCGAGCCGGTGGGCGAGCTGACGACAAGGCCGTCGCAGCGATAGCGAGTCAGCAGTTCCGAATCGACGCGCACCTCCAATTCGATGAGGCGCGAAACGAGCCCGCGGCTAATGACGAAATCATTTAACGCGGTCGTTTGAATCTTCCGCTCCCCGCAACTCCCGGAAGCCTCAATGAGCGCCCGCGATTCCACCGTGAATTCGCCCGACCAGATTTGTTCCAGCGCGCGATCCAAATCGCTCGAGGGTATGTCAGTCAAAAAGCCGAGGCCGCCGAGATTGATGCCGAGGAGAGGGGTGGTGGAACCTTGAATTTCACGCGCGATCCGAAGCATGGTCCCATCGCCGCCGAAGACGAGAATGAGATCAACGTGGGCCGTGAGGGCGGCGGCATCGGGGCTCGAGCGGTGGTGTGATCCGGAAAGCTTTGCCGTCATTTCATCGAAAAAAACAGACCGACCGCTCTGCTCGATCAGCGCGGCGGCTCGTTGCACGAGCGAAACGCTGGCAGGTTTTTCGGAGTTGGCGATTAGGCCGACTCGCTGCACGGCTTCAAGCTGTTTTTTCAAGCAACACCAAAAATTCCTTGTTTCCCGCGGGACCGATCAGCGGCGAGGCTGTCAGGCCCTGCCATTGAACTCCCGGTAAAGCGCTGACGAACGTTTCCAATTCGTGCAGGACGCGCGCGTGGACGGTTTCATCGCGAATCACGCCTTGGCCTTTGTCGGCCTCAGCTTTGCCTGCTTCGAATTGCGGCTTGATGAGCGCGATGATTTTACCTGAGGAACGCAGTAATGCAACGGCGACGGGCAGAATTTTGCGGAGCGAAATGAACGAGCAATCGATTGCGGCGAAATCGAAAGGCCGGAACGGTTGTTCGAAATCGGCGGCCCTGAGATGGCGCGCGTTTGTTTTTTCCATCACGACCACGCGGGAGTCGCGCCGCAATTTCCAAGCGAGTTGGCCTTGGCCGACGTCCACCGCGTGGACTTGGATCGCGCCGCGCTGCAACAAGCAATCAGTGAAGCCGCCGGTGGACGCGCCCAAATCAAGCGCGCGAAAGCCACGCGCATCCACGCGGAAATGATCGAGGGCGTGCTCGAGCTTAAACCCGCCCCGGCTGACAAATTTCTCCGGCGCATCGACCGAGATGCGATCGTTCGCCTTGACGGCGTCGCTGGCCTTCCGAGCCTTTTGATCGTTCACTCGCACTTGCCCGGCCAGGATCGCGCGTTTTGCCTTTTCGCGGCTGTCGCACAGGCCCCGTTCCACCAGAGCTTGGTCCAATCGGTTTGGCATTTGAATCAACCTTAACGTGATTGCCGCAACTTCGCACGGTCTTCGAGTGAATTGGGTTTTGCGTTCCCCGGGAATTTCTCCAACCATTCAATTGTGATCGAGCTCGCCCATCGGCCTTGGATCGTTTTGTCCGTTTGTGGGGCCATGTTTTGGAACGCGCCCTTTTTTGCGGCCGAAATCGACCTGCGCGGAAGCGAATTCATCGCCTTCACCAATTTTAAATCGTTCGAGGAGATTCCCGACCCCGCAGCAAGCGTTAACGTCTACGCATCGCCCACGCTTGAAGCGGGCTTGGACTGGGACGAGCTAATTGTTTCGTGGAACCTGCGGGAGAACGCGCGGGGCGATTTCGAGCCCCGGATTCGAGTGGTTTTTCCGGAGCGCGCGAGCCGGTGGTACAGCCTTGGCCTTTGGTCAGCTCGAACGAACCAAACCCGTGCGAGCGTGCCGGACCAGCGGGATGGCGACGGGGAAGTCAAAACGGATACCTTGAAATTGAGCGGCGCCGCCAAACAATTTCAGGTTCAACTTCGCTTGCGCGGCGGTTTATCCCTGAGGGATTTGAAATTGCTCGGCATTTCTCTGCACCGAACCGGAACGCGCGTGCCTGGGCTTCCCTCCAATCGTGCTGGGTGGGACTGGACTTTGGACGTGCCGGAGATTTCGCAGTTTTCATTTGCTGAAGGCAAAGGTTGGTGCAGTCCGACTTGCACGGCGATGGTGCTGCGGTACTGGTCAGCCAAACTCGGACGGCCTGAGCTGAACTGCGAGGTTCCACGGGTCGCGGCTGAGGTGAACGATCCGAATTGGCCTGGCACGGGCAATTGGCCGTTCAACACCGCGTTCGCCGGCGCATTTTCCGGCATGCGCGCCTACGTGACGCGCTTGAGCGGGATTGCTGAAATCGAAGCTTGGGTGGGGGCAGGAGTGCCGGTGATCGCCTCGGTTTCGCTCGGGCTGCTGCAAGGCGACGCGTCCAAAAATCGAGGTCACCTGATTGTGTGCCGCGGCTTCACGGCGGCGGGCGAACCGATCATTAATGATCCGGGCACGCGTTTGTCCGTTCGGAAAACAATCACTCGGGAGACGTTGGAGAAAGCTTGGGGCGCTTCCAACAGGACGGTTTATCTGATTTATCCGGAGAGTTGGCCCGTGCCGCCCGATCGATTTCATCATTGGGCTGAGCGCGCGCCGAAAGCGGCCCAGCGTGGGAAATAAGTTTGCGACGCGAACATCGAGCGTGCTAAATCCTCGCCTGAATAACGCTCGAATTGATCCCGTCGAAAAAACGCCGCGCGCAAATATTTGGAATGTCCATGGTGCAAGCCCCTTCAGCCCTCCTCCCCACTGCCATTGAATTAGCGGCTCCTTCCTCTTCCTCGCCGCACGACGGAGGAGCAGAGAGAAGGTCGAGGAGAGGGGGACAAAATCGGCCGCCTCTCCCCTTGGCCACGGTTTTTTCAAGAGGACATCTTCGCAACGTTTTGCTGAGCGTCGCTGTGGTTGCAGCCTGCTTGAGCACGGCTCCCGCAGCCGAAACAAACCTTGGTGTGATCGTGGGCGCTTGGGGCCGTTCCGTGCCTGGACTCGATCCAGGCGAACTGCTGATCAGCGAGCTCGATTGCGCCGCGTGCCATCGCGTGGACGATTCGTTGCGTGCTCGGCTCCATTCGAATCACGGGATGGTGCTGGGAAAAATGGCGTTCACTTCCCAGTTCATCCGTTCGTTCTTGAACGATCCACAGCATGAGAAACCCGGAACAACCATGCCGGATCTGCTCGGATATCTGAACGCGCAGGAGAAAGCCGACGCGGTCGATGCGCTGGTCCATTTTCTGATCTCGATCGAGCCGCAAAGTTCGGGGCCTCGCGCGGCCGCGGATGCGTTTCTGCTCGCAAAAGGGCGGACGCTTTATCACCAAATCGGCTGTGTGGCTTGCCATGGCGCGCAGGAATCTCGCGCCGCGCTCGACGGCCAAAAAGCAGGCGCCGCGGCCAACCCAGGGTCAACCACCGGACCGGAACGAGATCCGGCCGCGATTCCGCTCGGCAACCCCGCGCGCGAAACGACCGTTGCGGAAATGGCAAAGTTTCTCGAGCAGCCTTCCACCGTTCGGCCAGGCGGGCGCATGCCGAGTTTTAGGTTGAACGCCGCCGACGCGAAGGCCATCGCGATGTATCTGCTCCGGGACCAGGCCAAGAACACGCAGGGCGCGCCTGGTTTGCAAAAGACCCAAGGGCTCAAATACGAATATTTCGAGGCGGATTTTGGGAGTGAGCCGAATTTCGATCAATTGCCAGTGAAGAATACCGGCACGACCGATCACTTCGGCCTCGCGCCGCGCCAGCGTCCGGACAACATCGGGCTGCGCTTTAGCGGAACGCTGACGATCGCGAAAGGTGGAAAGTATACGTTCTACACAATGTCGGATGATGGTTCGCGGTTGTACATCGGCAACCAGCTCGTTGTCCAAAATGACGGCATGCATCCGGCGGGCGAGAAACAAGGCACGATCGATTTGAAGCCAGGCGAGCATCCGATTTTGGTCACGTATTACAATGGCGGCGGCGAATCGGAGTTGAAGGTTTCCTATCGCGGCCCTGGCCTTCGCAAACAGGAAATCCCGCCCTCGGTCCTTTCTTATCAAGGCCAGCCGATGATCCCGCTCGGCTCTGAAGAATTTGCGGTCGATCCGGCCAAAGCTGCGCGCGGCGAGAAACTTTTCGGGTCGCTCGGTTGCGCGGCGTGTCACCGCCTGGACGGCCGGGAATTGGCGCAAGCGATGCCCGCCGCGGCCAAGCCGTTGCTCGAAATCGATCTGGTGGGGAACGGTTGTTTGAGCGAATCACCGCCCGCAGGGGCCGCGCGTTATGGGCTGAGCCAGGCGCAACGACTGGCGCTGCAAACAATTTTGCGTGAGAAGCAAAAGCTGCGCGATCCGCTTTCGCCCGATCAGATCGTTTCCCACACGTTGGCCTCGCTCAATTGTTACGCTTGCCACGAGCGTGGCGGTGTGGGCGGCCCCGTCGCGGAGCGGGCGGAGTATTTCGTGACGACGGTTGCGGCAGACCTCGGCGATGAAGGCCACCTCCCTCCGCATTTGAATGGGGTGGGAAACAAGCTGCGGCCCGATTGGTTGAAGGAAGTTTTGTTCCGGCAACCGAAAGTCCGTCCGTACATGGCGACTCGGATGCCGGCGTTTGGCGAAGCGCAACTCGAAGCGCTGATGAACGCGCTGTCGAAAGCGGATGGCGCGACTGCGCTGCGTGAGGCCGCAGAGCCTTCCCTGTTGGATGCGAAGCTCGGCCGAAAATTGGTTGGCACGGGCGGGCTCTCGTGCATTTCCTGTCACATGTTTGGCGGCCACAATTCGCTTGGGATTCCGGCGATGGACCTGACGTTGATGCCGCGCCGTTTGCGGAAAGAATGGTTTCACCGGTATCTAATTGATCCTGCAGCGTTGCGGCCCGGAACACGAATGCCGTCGTTCTGGCCTGAAGGGAAAGCGGTGAACAAGGAAATTTTGGAGGGAAACACCGACCGCCAAATGGATGCGATTTGGGCTTATCTCGCGCGGGGCGCGTCGGCGGGATTACCCGATGGACTGATTCAAGGCAAGATGGAACTGGCCGCCACGAACGAACCGATTATTTATCGGAACTTCATCCAAGGAGTCGGGCCGCGCGCGATCGCGGTTGGCTATCCGGAGAAAGCGAATCTGGCCTTTGACGCGGGGGATCTGCGGCTGGGGCTCATTTGGCAAGGGCCGTTCATCGACGCCGCCCGGCATCGAACAGGACGCGGCGAAGGCTTCGAGCCGCCGCTGGGTTATGATGTCATCTCCCTGCCGACCGGCCCGGCCTTTGCGATCCTGAACGGCTCCCTCGCGCCTTGGCCTGACGCGGTCGGCAAGCCGGCGGGTTATCGAATGCGCGGTTATCGTTTGGACGAGCACCGCCGGCCGGTGTTTTTGTATGCCTTCAAGGATATTCAAATTGAGGATTTCCCGATGCCTGTGGCCGGCGAATTGGACGCCTACTTTCGGCGGACGCTCAGCTTGAAAACAGAACATCCCGTTCAAAACCTCTGGTTCCGCGCGGCGACCGGATCGAAAATCGAGCAAAGCGCTGGAAGCGTTTTTTTGGTGGATGGCAAACTCAAGCTGAAGTTCGAACTCCCCAACGGCGCCGGCGAAATTCGTGTTCGCAGAGCAGGGGATCGCGCGGAGTTGCTCGTGCCGATTTCATTTCAAGGAGGGACGGCCCGCGTCGTCGAGGATATCATTTGGTGAAGCAAGCTCAGCCCGTTTTCGAGGTTACCTATGCGCCTTATCATTGCCTTGCTGTGGGCCGGTTCGATTGGCCTCGGCACATTCGCCGCGAATCCACCCTCGCCAAAAGAGGAGGACTTTTATCGGATTGTCAGTTTGCCCATTCCGAAGGGAATCGTTCTCGAGGCGGGCGCGCTGTTGTTTTTGCCGAATGGCAAGTTGGCCGTCTCCACGAGAACAGGTGAAATTTATTTCGTGGACGGAGCGCTGGATGACCCGCCAGATCACGTCACATACCATCTATTCGCCACGGGCCTGCACGAAGTGCTCGGGCTCGCTTATCGCGACGGGGCGATTTACGCCACGCAACGTCCGGAAGTGACCCGGCTCCGGGATCTGGATGGCGATGGCCGCGCGGACCTCTTTGAAACGGTCGCGGACGAGTGGGGAATCAGCGGCGACTATCACGAATACGCTTTCGGTTCGAAGTTCGATAACGATGGGAATATTTGGGTGACATTGACGCTCACCGGCTCGTTCACGAGCGAGGCGCCATATCGCGGTTGGTGCTTCCGTGTGTCTCCGAACGGAGCGGCCGTTCCGACGTGCAGCGGTCTGAGATCCCCCGGGGGAATTGGGATGAATTGCAACGGCGACATGTTCTACACGGATAACCAAGGCCCATGGAATGGCGCCTGCATGTTGAAACAATTATCGCCGGGCGCATTCGAGGGGCACCCGATCGGCAATAAGTGGTATCAACTGACCGACGCGATCGGGCCGCGCCCGGCTGATCCGAAGAGCGGCAGCCGGATTATGGTCGAAGCCAAACGGATTCCACAGTTGATGCCGCCGTCGGTGATTTTTCCGTATAACAAGATGGGCCAATCCGCGAGCGGGATTGTTTGCGACAACACCGCGGGAAAGTTCGGCCCGTTCGCAGGGCAGCTTTTTGTCGGGGACCAAACCCACAGCACGGTGATGCGCGCGTTTCTCGAGAAAGTGAACGGCCATTATCAAGGGGCGTGTTTCATGTTTCGGCAGGGCTTCGGTTCAGGAACGCTCGCGTTGGAATGGGGACCGGACGGTTCCATGTTTGTTTACGGAACGGACCGCGGATGGGGTTCCCGCGGCGGAAAACCGTTTGCGTTGCAGCGGCTGGTCTGGACCAAAAACGTCCCGTTTGAAATCAAGGAAATGCGGGCGAGACCGGATGGTTTCGAGCTGGTGTTTACGAAGCCGATCGATTCTGTCACCGGGTCGAATATCGATTCTTACAAGATGGAGACCTATGCCTACATTTATCGAGCTGAGTACGGCAGCCCGGAAGTCGATCGGACGTTCCCAAAAATTCAATCGGCCCAAGTGAGCAGCGATGGGCTCAGCGCTCGGCTGGCCATAGATGGGCTGCAAATCGGCCACGTTCATGAGCTTGCTCTGCCGGGCGTTCGTGCCGCGGGCGGCGAGCCCTTGCTCCATGCCACGGCGTATTACACGCTCGATTATGTGCCGGAGAAATGAACCTCCTGACACGAAACACACGAAAGGAAAAGGGTCAAACGGACGATTGTCCCGCGCCTCGAATCCATTTTTTTCTCCGATCCGTTTCCGGGAAGCGCTTGGTTCAGCTGTCCGCGCTGAGCGCTCGAAGCGTCGATTTCCCAATTAGACCGTGGTGCGCGTGAACCGCGCGACATACGCCCCATCCACTCCATCGCGGAATGGCAGCAATTCGCGTTCGGCCTCGAGCCTGAACTCTGGATGTGCCAACAAAAATTCGCGCACCACCTCTGAGTTTTCCTCCGGCTCCAAACTGCAGGTGCTGTACACGAGCGAGCCTCCTGAACGGACTTGCTGGCCCGCTCGCTCGAGCAAAGCCCGTTGCGTCGCCCGCAACCGTTTCAATTCATCCGGACGAATCCGCCAGCGCACGTCCACGCGCCGCCGCATGACGCCGCTGTTCGAGCAAGGAGCGTCGAGCAATACTTTTTGGAAATTTGGGCGCAATTGCGCCAGCGGAACGGACGAAACCCGGGCCGTTTCCACGCAGGTGACGCCTAATCGCTCGCAATTCTCCTTCACCCGGTGCAACCGGTCTGCGGCAAGGTCCTGGGCGAAGATTCTGCCGCGGTCTTTCATTCGTTGCGCCATCAACGTTGTCTTTCCGCCCGGAGCGGCGCAGACGTCGAGCACGTGGTCGCCCGGTTTGGGATCGAGTTCCGCCACGCTCAAAAGAGTGCTCGGATCCTGCAGATAAAAATATCCGTCCTGGAAGCTGTGCCATTGTGCCAGCGGCGGAAATTCGTCGAGCCGGAAAACGTCTTCGTCCTGGGTCCAGTCCCATTCTTGTTGCTCGAACTGGACGCCCTCGCGTTTCCAAACCGCAGTAAGAGTGGCGCCATCGACCTTCAGAAAATTCGCGCGGGCAAACATTGGAGGCGGTTTGTTGTTCCACTCCAGCAAATGCCGCGTCTTCTCCGCCCCGAACCGGTGCGTCCAGCGCTCGACCAGCCATTTCGGGTGCGAATAGCCAGTGGCCGGGTCGGTGGCTTTGAGTTGTTCGAGTTCGTGCCGCGTCGCTTCCAAATCGCGAATGTACCCGCGCAGGATGGCATTGATGACGCCGCTTTCGTCAGCTCCGGGCAATCGTTTCGCCATCTCGACCGTCTCGTGGACCGCGGCGTGGTGGGGAATCCGGTCGAGCCAGAAAATTTGGTAAAGGCCCAAGCGCAGAAGAATGCGAACCGGCATTTTCGTCCGCTCTTTGGAAGTCCTCCGATCAATCAGCCAGTCGAGCGTGGCGCGCCATCGAATCGTGCCATAGACCAATTCCTGGACCAAGCGGCGGTCCGGCGGGTTCAGGGCGGCTTTTTCGAGCTCCTCTTCGAGAAGTGTTTCAGCGTAAACCGCGCGTTCCTCCCACTTGCCAACCAATCGCGCGGCAATTTCTCTTTGTGTTTCGTCGCTCACTTGGTAATACTCTCTCTCTTTAGCTGCAACATACAGATATGAAAGATGAGTTGGAAAAGCTAGTCGCGGCCGGAAAAATCAACCGGCACCACGTGGAACTGCTCTTGGACTTGACCAAGGCCGGTTACTGCATTCATCGCAGTTGGGGTTTCGGAAAAATCACCACGGTCGACACAGTCTTTTGCCGGTTCACCATTGATTTCCAAACCAAAGCTGGCCACTCCATGGATTTGGCGTTCGCAGCTGAATCACTCAAGCCAATTCCGAGCGAGCACATCCTGGCCCGCAAAGCTTCCGACCTGAATAATCTGCGGCAAATGGCCGCCCTTCATCACCTCGACCTCATCAAACTCGTTCTGCAAAGCTACGGCGGCAAGGCCACGGCCGATCAAATTCAGCAAGTCCTCGTTCCCGATGTCATCACGGAAGACTGGAAGAAATGGTGGGAAGCGGCCAAGCGCGAAATGAAGAAGGATGGCCATTTTCAAATCCCGCTTAAAAAGAGCGACCCGATCATTTACCAGGTTACCGAAGTCTCGCTGCAGAAGCGGTTGCTTGACGATTTGCGCGTGGCCAAAGGCCTGAAAGCGCGGCTGATCATCGCGAATGAATTGCTCAAAAACGTTGAGGACCTGGACGACAAGGCCACCGCGGCGAACGAAGTGGTTCAATTGCTCAATGCCGATATTGGCACCCATCAACGCACCCAGCCACCGGTCGCGCTTGAAGCCATTTTTATGCGGGATGAAATTCGCAACGCCGCGGGCCTTCCCCCCGGCTCGGGCGAAATTACCGACGCGCAGATTTGGGCTCAGACCACCCGTCCGGAGGAGTTGCTCGACGGGCTTCCAGCGGCGAAATACAAGCGCGCCCTGCAATCTTTCAAGGAGGCCAATCCTGAAAAATGGGATGATGCGCTGCTGAGCGGGTTGAACTCGGTGTCGACGAAGCTCTGCTCGGAAGCCACCCACTTGCTCATCGAAAGCGGCAAGCTCGATAAACTAAAAGATCACCTCGCCCGTTTGATCAGCCAGCACCAGGCCAGCAGCGAGGTCCTCCTTTGGCTGGCCAAAGAACGCTCCGACACATTCGCGGATATTCTCGGGCCGGAAGTGTTCCGCGCCATGTTGACGGCCATGGAACGCGATCAGTTCAATGAAAAAAAATCGAACCGGTTGCGCGATTTCATCATGGACGATCAGGAGCTCCTGCTCGATTTGATCGGCGCCGCGGATATTGATGTGATCAAAGATTTGACCCGCGCGCTGCAGTTTTCCCCGTGCTTTGATGACATGGACAAACGATCGCTGCTGGCCCGCATCGTCAAGAGTTTCCCCGTCGTGCAATCGCTCATTTCCGGCGATCAAACCCGCCAAGACACGACCTACATTGTCTCCTGGGAAAGCCTCGAACGGCGCAAATCCGAATACAACGAGCTGGTCCAAAAGAAAATTCCGGCAAACTCGAAGGAGATCGCGATCGCCCGAAGTTACGGTGATTTGCGGGAGAATCACGAATACAAAGCGGCGAAGGAAATGCAGAAAATTTTGATGCGCCGCAAAGCGGAATTGGAAGGCCAGCTCATGCGAGCGCGCGGAACGGATTTCGTCAATGCGAAAACCGATGCCGTGTCAGTCGGCACCAAAGTTCACGTGCTCGATTTGAACACGAACCATCCCGAAACCTACGTCATTCTGGGCGCGTGGGATTCCGAGCCGGAGAAAGGGATCATCAGTTACCTGAGCCCGCTCGCCCAAGCGCTCCTGAACCAGAAGCCAGGCGCTGTGATCGATTTCGAAATGGATGGCGTGAAGAAGCGCTATCGGATCGAAACCATCGAACAGGCGAGGCCCGCGGCGGGTTCAGCTCAAGCGGCCGTGCCGGTCCAAAGCAATTCTTCCGCAGCTTCTGCCAGCCACTGAGGAAAGCCATCCCAGGCCACTCTGAGCACGGTCTGACGTTGTTTTCAAGTGGCCGAGGTACTGCGGGTGGACAGCGTTTACGCTGCAGGAGCAGCGGTTCATCGAAAAGTTCCATGGTTTTGCAACCACGCCATGGGACCTTGAACCAGGTGCCAAATCTGGATGCACGTGCGCCTGGATTTGGCACGACGCGATCGTGAGGTTCAGGCAGCGCAACCTTGAACCTACACTTACTCATGCTCTCGCTATTGATTCTGGTCTCCTGCTCCCAATCCCCGAAGCAAGACCAAGAACGCGATCAAGGGCAAGAGAGCTGTTCCTCGCTGTGCTTCCTTTCATGTCCCTGGCGCATACGCCTTGGCGGCTCGTCCGTAGCCTCGCCCCACCGGATGCCTCCAATTCAATAGGGTCGCTGCCTTCCACGAAACCGCGAGCAACACGAAGCCAACTACTGCGGCCAAAGCCAGCCGCCGGCACGGAATATTCCGAGTGGTCCTCATGTCTCGAACGGGAAACGACCTTCGACGTAATTCAGCGCTCACGCCGGACCCATCCTCCCGTGGGTTCCGAGGCTGATGCTTGTTTCGCCTGGCCGAAAAGAAATAAGCCAACGCGCCTAGAAGATGGGTGAGAGCAATGGCTATGACTCACCCGACCTAGCCCCCATCTCCGGCTCCCCACCGTGCTCGGGGGCGAATGCTGTGACGAGCCGGTTCGCCTCCTCGTAATCCTCGTCGCGCAAAACCCACAACTCCGGAACGAAAGGGAAGCCTGGCATCGCTTGTGAGATGGCATCGTTGCGAATCTCGCAAGGAATGTTCGCGGACTCCAACACGCTCCGGCTCAAACCGACCCGACTGCTGTCGGGTGAAGAGAAGACCCGTTTCATAAAGGAAGGAATGCTGGCTGCCGGCGGTTTAATTTTCGGCAGCATGCTGGCACGCTACGCCTGCTTGAATGGTTCGGCAAGAAATCGTCAGATCGAGTGGATCGAGCGCATCGCGATTAGCCTTCGATGGGCGGCAGGCGTTACACCCGGCTGTTTTCCAGAGGAGGAATGGCGCTGTGTTCTGCCGCCGCGGCTTACCTTTTCAGGCGATCCAGCGAGCGCTCTTACTGCACGCGGATGCGGTAAAACCGCTGCGGAGCTGTATTGGTGTCGGTGACAGAACCGGAATTGTGCGGGGCGCCGGGCAAGGCTTGCCAATCCGGTCCAGTTCCTAGAGCCGGGCGAAACTCAACGGTGTGGGTTTTGCCCGCGACTGGGGTGAAGGAAATCGTGAGCTGAAGCTGGCCGTTTGCCAGCGGTTGCGAGGCGATCTTCGCGCTCAGCCCAGTGCCGCTTGCGACTTCGAGTTGAATGGTGGCTTTGGTGTAATCGCCTCCGACCAGCGGATCGCCTCCGCCCAGCGGCGCGACGAGAAAGTCCGAGCTGAGATTCGACACGCCAGTTCCCGCTCGAATCTGGAGAGTGGAGGTTCCCGGCGCGACACCGAGGATCGGGACCGAAAACAACTCGACTGGAGCATCGTGGCCCGCGCCCGGTTTGTTCATAAACGTGTCGTAAATTCCCCGTTGATTCGCGCCGTCGGGGGAACCGGGCGATGAAATGTTCGGAAGGTTATCCGAAGCCGGCTTTAACAAACCGTTCGCTTGGATTTGAGCGGTCGTTCCGCTCGAGTTGAGCAAGTCTACGTACCATGAAAAAATCTGAGCGGTCGTCGCTTGTTTGGCGGCGACGATTTGGCCATAGACATGCAAGGTTGCGGTTTCACCAACACCAATACGGCTTTTGTCCAGTGTGGCGGTCACCGCCACGGCTTGGCCGAAGGCCGGCTGATTCATCGGGAAACTGGCGCCGAGCGCAAGCAGCAGCACGAACAAAGATTTTCCTGCGCGGATTTTCTGGAAGCTGAAATTTGGCATAGGGATAGTCCTCGTGAACTCGTTCGTCAGGGCGCTTGGAGTGTCAGGCTGGTCGATGTGTAGACTGGATTCAGCGAAATTCCTCCGATTGTCAATCCATTCTTCGCGGTGAAATCGCCCGTTTTGGAGGCGAAACCCAGGATTTTTAGGGCGTCACCGGAAGCGGGTTGGTACCCGTTGATCGCGGAGACATTGAGCGTCCCATTGAGCGTAGCCGTTCCCGTAATGGTGATGCTGTCGAATAAGCCGCTGGTTTTTCCGCCGAGATCCAGGTTGAGAATTCCCGCGGCTGTCTGTTGATACGTGCCGGTGATCTGCAACGTCCCGGCCGCGCCAGGACCTCCAGGAGAAACCACAGCCGCATTCGTCACATTGCCTGTGATGGTCCCGGCCCCGGTCAACAGGCCGCCTTGGAAGAGCAGGGAATTTCCCGCGAGATTGCCGCCGGCTAGTCGAGTCGTCCCGTCCAATTGCGTGAACGTGGCGTTAAAGTTGGTTGTGCCCGTCTTGCTTTCGATGATCCCGCGATTTGTCACGTTGATATCAAAGCGGCTGGTGCCCGCGCCCGCCGACTTCACGATCGTGCCAGTGTTGACGAAGGTCGGAGCTGTGCCGCCGTTGTTGGCCACGACCGCATCATTCCGGATGTCGAAGGCGCCGGCGTTGGCGAAGGTGGCGCCAGTCTGCAAATAGAGATTGCCTGTGCCGGTCCAAATAACCGAGCCGGCGTTGGTCAGCGTGGCTTTATCGAGGAACCGATTGCTGCCGCCGGAAAGGTTCAGCGTTGCAGTGGGGCTGATCTTTGTTTCGCCACTTCCCGTGAGAGTCGCCCCAGTCCAGTTGAACGTTCCGTTGATGGTCAAAGTTCCGTCCACGTCCAGAGTGCCGCCTTCGAAGGTGAAGTTTTGCAGCGAAAGATTTTCGGGGATGCTGAGGGTTCCACCAATGAGGCGGACTAAGCCTGTCCCAGGGACCGTCGCCCCGGCCGCGAACGTGGTGATGGCGTTCGAGAAGAGGAGCGAACCGGTAGTTGCATTGAACACGCCGGCGCTCGTTCCGCCCGCGTTCATCTGAACAATCCCAGAAGTGACGTTGAGCGTTCCATTGTTGTTCAGCGCAATGTCAAACCGGCTCGTGCCCACGCCCGCGGACTTCACGATTGTTCCCGTATTGACGAATGTCGGAGGTGCGCCGCCGTTGTAGACCACGGACGCGTCACTCCGCATGTCGAAGGCGCCGGCGTTGGCGAAGGTGGCGCCAGTCTGCAAATAGAAATTGCCTGTGCCAGTCCAAATAATCGTTCCGGCGTTGGTCAGCGTGGCTTTATCGAGGAACCGATTGCCATTGCCCGAAAGATTCAACGTTGCGGTCGCGCTGATCTTTGTTTCGCCGCTGCCCGTGAGAGTTGCCCCGGTCCAGTTGAACGTGCCGTTGACCGTCAAGGTTCCGTCCACGTCCAGCGTGCCGCCTTCGAGCGTGAAGTTTTGGAAGGCGACATTTGCAGGGATGCTCAGCGTTCCGCCGTTGAGGCGGATTAAGCCTGTCCCAGTGACCGTCGCCCCGGCCGCGAACGTGGTGATGGCGTTCGAGAAGAGGAGCGAACCGGTAGTTGCATTGAACACGCCGGCGCTCGTGCCGCCCGCGTTGATCTGAACAATCCCGGAAGTGACGTTGAGCGTCCCATTGTTGTTCAGCGCGATGTCAAAGCGGCTCGTGCCCGCGCCGGCCGACTTCACGATCGTTCCGGTATTGACGAAGGTCGGAGCGGCCCCGCCGTTGTAGGCCACGATCGCGTCATTCCGCATGTCGAAAGTACCCGCGTTGGCGAAGGTGGCCCCAGTCTGCAAATAGAAATTGCCTGTGCCAGTCCAAATAACCGAGCCGGCATTGGTCAATGTCACCTTGTCAAGGAACCGATTGCCATTGCCCGAAAGGTTCAGCGTTGCGGTCGCGCTGATCTTCGTTTCGCCGCTGCCCGTGAGAGTTGCCCCGGTCCAGTTGAACGTGCCGTTGATGGTCAAAGTTCCGTCCACGTCCAGCGCGCCGCCTTCGAGCGTGAAATTTTGCAGCGAAACATTTCCAGGAATGCTCAGGGTTCCGCCGTTGAGACGCGTTAGGCCTGGACCGGTGACACTCGCTCCAGCTGCCAGTGTGCTGGCGCCACTCGAGAAGAGGAGCGAACCGGTGGTGGGATTGAACACGCCGGCGCTGGCGCCGCCCGCATTGATCTGAACAATCCCGGCAGCGACGTTGAGCGTTCCATTGTTGGTTAGCGCGATATCAAACCGGCTTGTGCCAGTGCCCGCAGACTTCACCATTGTGCCGGTGTTGACGAATACCGGAGCGGCGCCGCCGTTGTAGGCCAGGATCGCGTCATTCCGCATGTCGAAAGTACCCGCGTTGGCGAAGGTGGCCCCAGTCTGCAAATAGAAATTGCCTGTGCCAGTCCAAATAACCGAGCCGGCGTTGGTCAATGTCACCTTGTCAAGGAACCGATTGCCATTGCCCGAAAGATTCAGTGTTGCGGTTGCGCTGATCTTTGTTTCGCCGCTGCCTGAGAGAGTTGCCCCGGTCCAGTTGAATGTACCGTTGATGGTCAAAGTTCCGTCCACGTCCAGCGTGCCGCCTTCGAGCGTGAAGTTTTGGAAGGCGACATTTCCAGGGATGCTCAGCGTTCCGCCGTTGAGGCGCGTTAGGCCTGCACCGGTGACGCTCGCTCCAGCTGCCAGTGTGCTGACGCCACTCGAGAAAAGGAGCGAACCGGTGGTGGGATTGAACACGCCGGCGCTGGCGCCGCCCGCATTGATCTGGACGACGCCGGCAGTGACGTTGAGCGTGCCGTTGTTGTTCAGCGCAACGTCAAACCGGCTGGCGCCCGCGCCTGCGGACTTCACGATTGTTCCCGTATTGACGAAGCTTGGAGCGGCGCCGCCGTTGTAGGCCACGACGGCAGCATTCCGGATGTCGAAAGTGCCCGCATTCACGAAACTCGCGCCGCTCTGAAGGTACAGGTTCCCCGTATCACTGAATACAGCATTGCCGTTGTTCGTGAGGGTGGTTGCATCGAGGAACTTGTTGTTCGCGCGAATATTCAATGTCGCGCCCGCGGCCACGTTTTTCGGCCCGGTTCCCTCGATCGACCCGCCCGTCCAATCCAGCGCCTTTGTCACGGTCAACGCGCCGGCCCCGTTCAAGGCGCCGCCGTCGACGGCGACGTTCTCGGCCGAGACATTTCCGTTCATCGTGAGGTTGCCGCCGGTCAGTCGCGCGAAGCCATTGCCCTCGATTCGTGCGTTGAGCAGGGTTTGAGTTCCGCCGCTGAAAATGATGACGCCGGTGGTGGGATTGAACAACCCGCTGCTGGTTCCGCCGCCGTTCAGCTGAATCGTGCCACTGTTGCTGATCAGAGAGCCGTTATTGTTTAGCAAAATATCGAACCGGGTGGCATTGGCGCCGGATGTTTTCGTGAAGGTTCCTGTGTTCGTGAAGGTGGGCATGGCGCCGCCGTTGTAGGCGATGACACCGTCGTTTTCCGCGCTGAACGTCGCACTGTTCACGAACGAAGCTCCGCTTTGCAAAAACAAATTGCCGCTGCCTTGCCAGAGGGCGCGCCCGGCATTATTCACGGTTCCGTCGCTGAGGAATTTGTTATTGCTGCCGGTCAGACTCAGCACCGCGCCCGGGGCGATATTTCGCAATCCCGTTCCCGAAATATTTCCCCCGGTCCAATCCAATGCTTGGTTGAAGTTTACCGTTCCCTCGCCCTCGAGAGTGCCTCCTGAGAGTTTGAACGGCGCGTTCAGATCGGCCTGGGTTGTAATCGACAACGTTCCGCCGGAGAAGTCGATTGGGTTTTCCGAGCGGAGCCCATTGATGAGAATGCTTCCGCCGGTAATGGTGATAACGGAGGTGGAATTGACCCCGATAAACACATCATCGGTCGGGCCGGGTAACACGCCTTTGTCCCAGTTCGCTGGCGCATCCCAAGCGCCGCCGGTGTCGTTGATCCAGGTAATGGTTCCTTTAACGATCGTGAAACCGGTCGTAAGAGCGGTGGTTCCAAGAACATTTCCAGCCCGATCCGTGATGGCCGCCGCATTGATGACGAGCCGGTAACTTCCCAAGGCCAGCCCGTCATAAGAGACCTGCAGTGATTGGCCGTTGTTTCGAAGTTGGAATTGAACAGCAGGCAGCGCGTTTCCGGCTGCATCCAGCACCCGCACCGTCTGCGCGTTCAACGTCGCTGCATCCATCGGCTTCGAAAAAGTAATCTCGACAGCTCGGAAATTCGGGCCGCGCGCCGCGCCATCGCTTGGATTTTGCGAAAGAATTTTCGGCGGGATGGTGTCGCGGACCAGGTTTGCCACGATTGGATCTGACAACGTGAAGTTTCCGCCGGTGTCTGTGGCGCGGACCTGAATGACGAGTTGCGAGCGGTCCGCAGAAATTCGCGGCGCGATCAAAGAGAGATTGTAGGGGAATGAAACGGCGTTCTGCACTTCGAGCCCGTTGACGAGCAATTCGAGATTCCGAACCTGCACATCATCCGACACGGTCAGCGGCAAGAACACATTTGATCCCTCGACAACTTGTATTCCCGCGGTGGACGGATCCTGGTCCACCACTCCGGGCTGAAGCTGAATCAGCGGCGCGCGATCACCGGAATCAAAGGCCAAGTAATTCACGACTTGCAACCCGCCCCGCCCGTCGGCGACGAAAGCGATGCCGCTGGCAATCGACACGCTGCTTGGGTCCTCGGGCAAATTGATGCGCGTAATGAAATCGTTGGTTTTGGCCGGGTCCGCCAGGTTCATCAGGTCGATCGCGTGGACCAGCACGGCGGTGCGGTTGGGTGTGCCAAGCAACAGACCGATTCCGGAACCGTTCGCTGCGAGGTACGTCCCCGGGGCCGAGGTCGTGTCGGCGACTGCAGATTCGCCCAGCAGTTTCAACTGATTCGGGTCGGCCACATCCGCGGTGGCGAAACCGCCTCGGAAATTATCGCGCGCCGCCACATAAGCGACGCCGTTTCCAACGAACAATTTCCCGCCGCCCTGCGGCATCGTCAGGTCACCGCGGGCCACCATAATCGAATTCGCCGTGTCGATGGCGCGAAGCACATTGCTGCTGTCCATGGTGAAAAGCAGATTTCCATCGCGCGCCAACCCGGTCAGAGTGCCGCTGGTCAGGTTGATTGTTTGAATCTGTTCACCCGACAGCGGATCGTATTTTTGAAGCGAACCGCCCACGGTGACGTAAGCGAATCCATCCACCAACTCGACTTGATTTGCCGAAGCGAGACCGATCATGCGAACCAGTTTCGGCGCGGCGGGATTGGAAACATCGATCACAGCCAGCCCGCCTTGGTTGTCGGCCACGACCGCGATGTTCAATGATGAATCGATAGCCACATCCGTGGCATTCCCTGGCAGCGAGAATTCGCTCAGCAGAATCGGTTTCTGGAAATCGCTCACGTCAACGATCGCCAACCCATAACTGCCCGTTGCGATGTAAGCGGTCTGATCCGTCGGTTTGACGGTTGAACCGGCCACCACAATTTCGTCCGCTTCACCACGAAGCGGAAGGCTGGCAATGACTCCAGTCGGGAACGCGCGCCCACCCAGCGGATCCAGGCCTTGCTGGATGGCGGTGAAATCATCAATCCCATCGCCGTCCGTGTCCGGTTTCGTAATGGAAGTGCCAATCGCGAATTCCGCATCGTCCGGCAAACCGTCCCCATCCGTGTCACGCGCCGTGCTCGCTTCGAACACGGGCGCGGACATGCTCGTCTCCGCCCCGCTTTTCGCGGTGAGCTGCGTTCCATGAGCGACCAATCCGCTGATCGGATCGAAAATCACGTCGTTCATGACCTGTTCCGCGGGCAGGAAGAAAGTCCAGTTTCCTTTGTCATCGCTCTTTTGGCGAAGAACCGGAGCGTTGGTTTGGTTTGGGGTCTCGACCGCCACGAAATCATTCCCGTAATCGAGGGCCGTGCCCGTTTCTGGCAAACCGGCGCCGACGAGGTGCAAATGGAAGATTGGCGTGTCGGGATCCGTTGAGGTGATTTGAATCTCGCCCGGCCGCAGGCCCGTCTTCGCAGCTTGAAACGAAATATTCAAAGCAAACGAACCATCCGGAGGAATGATCAACGGCGCGGCAGCGCTTAGATTTGCGGGCAGACCGCTCACAGAATATTCCGGCGAGCTGAGTATTCCCGTGATTGAAAGGGGACTCGCGCCGATATTTTGGATGGTGGCGAAGCCGTCCACGCTCACGGTTTGGCTCAGCTTCGTGCCGCCGAAATTATTATTCGGCACGACCAAGCTAATGTCGCCAAAAGGAGAAATGCCCAGCGCGCTCAGCGGAATATCGAGCGGCGCCCCATCGAGCGAATTGCTCTCGATATGGAGGGTATCGTTGGCTGCGCCGAGCTTCGTGGGGTCAAATCCGACGGTGATCACGAATGTGCTGGCTTCGGGGTTCCCTGAGGCCGGATCGAACTTAGGCAGCACAATAGGCAGCTTGGTGACTCCCTCAATCGTGAAGCCGACCCCTTCCTTCAAGAGGCGAATTTGGCTGAGGTTAAGGTCCGCTCCGCCGTCATTGAACAGGTACACTTTGAAGCTGGAGGATTGCCCGCCTGTCCCATCGGCGACGGTCTTCGGAAAAGCAATCTTTTCAACGACGTTCGGGAACGGACTGCCCTTGGCGATCGGCCCATCAAACGCGACCAGGAATGGGAGCTCGAAGGTGAGGTCATCCGCCGAGTCGTTTGGCGAGGGCAGATTATTGTTATGGTTGTACCGCTCGTACAGCTCGTAGGCCATGTAATGGGCGAAGGTCGGCGGGAACTTGTCCAGATCGACAGGCAAACCCAAGGCGAATCGTATGACTGGTCCGAAGACGTTGCCAAAGCTGCCCGGAGCACTCGAGGACGATCCGTCATTACCCATGATGTTCCCATCGACGTAATCATGGGCGCGGTCGCGGAAATGGATTGCGCCAAGGTCATGGGCGACCTCATGAGTGATCGCGTTCGCCAATAACGTCGTGAAAGCGCCTAAGCCCGCGCCTTGCAAATAGGCGTACCCAGTCAATAGATCGATATTTTCCTTAACGGCCAGCGATGTTCCATCTTGCCCCAGATCATTCGGGCTGCGGTTCGTGTTGCGGTCGAAGCGGAACTTATCCTCCGGCAGCGATGTCAACCCGGTGATCGAATCGATGACGTCTTTGTGGATGAAAACTTCGCGGTTGAAATCCGCCCAGACCGCGCAGGCCGGAGCGGTGCGGGCGCAAGGGTCGTCCAGCGCCACGACCGTGGAAGAGAATGTGGCTGAATCCGCCCCGGTATGGGTCGTGGTGACGCGGACATATCGTTTCAGAACTTTATCGTCGAATGTTGGAAACAGCACGCGATTGGAAAACGTGCTGTCGACATTTGCCGTGCCGACGTTTGTCCACGTCGTTCCATCAGCCGACGTCTGATAGTTCAAGGTGACATGGGCGTCCGCGCCGACCACACCGAAGTTCGTGATGATAATCGCTCCGGTCTTGCCGTTCAAATCGACGGTCGCGCCAGTTGCGCTCAGGTTTCGGGCCGCGGAGGCGAGCGAAACGGTCGACCCAGTCCGGGCGTTGGTGAAGGTGATCAAGTCGCCCGTGCCCGCGGTGGAGTCCAAAATCTGGAGCGCGTTGCTGGTGAGCGGATCGACCGCCCGGAAGATCCCTTTGATCTTATCGACCGTTTGCGTATAGAGGTTGTTAACCAGGTCTTGAAACCCCGCCGCATCGCTCCGCTTTCCACCGGCCGGGGCAGCAGGGAACAACACGTCGAAATAAAGCAGGTCTAAATCCGCAGGTGTTTGGTCCACCACGGACTTGATCGCATTCGTAAAGGACGTTTTTGAAAACAGCACCAGCTGCGGGCCGACGGCGGGGCCGCGTGTGCTCAACAAACCCACCGCGCCGTCGGGGCTGATGAGCGTGAACCGGTCGACATCAATCCCAGGAGTTCCGACCGGCGCGAAACGGAAATGGTCGTTGCTCGGATCAAAGCTGAAGTGCCGGCCGGAGGCCGCGGTAAACCTCGGGATAATGTCGCCGGGCATATTCAGGAAGAGATGCTTCTCCTGAAATTCCGTTTGGCCCGCAATCGTCAGCTGCGTTTTTTCGAAATCGATGTTCGCGTCGTTGTGAACATCATCCGCAATGTCGAAGAACCGATAAACATCGATGTCGTGCCGATCCAGCTCGGTGCCGTCGTCCTTTGTGATGAGGATATGGGCCTTGGCGCCGTAGAGAATATTCTCACGAGCAGGATGGATCTTATCCGGCGTGAGCAGCCGACGGACGGTGGCCTGAATCGATTGCTCCTGCTGCGGCATCAGCACCATCGTCTGGGAGTGGAGCCCCTGCAGGAACTCATCCGCGGGCCCAGTCACAGTGATGTTCACAATCATCGGTGTGGCTTGCACATTCTCAGGGCTGCACGGGTCGGAATTCGGATTCACCGGCTTGGCGTCGTTGCGGAATGTCCAGGTGAACGAGCCATTGTCGTCGTAGAAGAATTCATGCGCCACTCCGGACACGCGTGGAACTGGATCCACTTTGATGGTGCGAGGGGCGGTTGGGTCGCAGGGCGACCTGGTTTGAGTGCCGGGCGGCGTTAAGCCGTGCCAGCCCGGATGCGTGACCCCAGTGCCAGGGTCCGTCCTCACGGACAAACCATCCGCTGAAACAGTGGCCGTGCCTTCGATCACCAAACGACCAGTCGTATGATCGAAGCTGAGGAAATCCAGCTGGCTGCCGGGCGGCGCGTTGAACACATTGGGGAATGTCATCGGCGCCGGAGTCGAGAAATTGGTGATGCCGATGGCCTGGACCGTAATGTCGAACGTATGCTGGAGGACCCCTGGCGGCAGCATGTCCCGCACAAGCTCAGGGGCAACAGTGCTGATTCCAACCTGCGCCGTGCTTGCGTGGGTTCCATCCGCAGCCACCAAGCTGTTTGGCTGAACGTCGATGCTCAGACGCTGGCGTTGCTCGTCCGTCAAACCGGATGCGCCGGCCGGTTTGGCCACGATCGTGGTGTCGGCGTTCGAATTGACCTGTTGGAGAATCGTTGCGGCCAGCGGCGGCAGATAAACTTCAGGAACATCCGACATCACGAAATTCTCCTGGCCCACAGTCATCGTGGCGTCCATCACCAGCTCGGGATAATAAATGCCCGCAGGAACAGCCAACGCGCTTCGGCCGTTGATGGCCACTTTGACATTGCCAACCGGGACTGAATCGAAATGGAATTTGCCGCTCGCGTCAGTCGTCACGATTTGGTTTTCGCGACCGAGCAAATAAACCTGCACGCCGGCCAGCGGGTGCAGCGCTTCGTCATCGGTTGTGCCGAAGCGAGAGTCAGGTCCAGGTTGAACGTCGTCCGCCGTGCGCGGTTTGCCGTCGGGGCCGGGATCCAAAACAATCCCGGTGAGGGAGGTCCCTGCAACCGGTGTCAGACTGACGGTGGTGAAAGTGAAATGTGTTACCCCGCCAGCACGGCCGTCTCCGTCCGCATCAAGAAGTTCGTTTGTGCCGGCCGAGCGAATCGAAGTTCCGTCCACAGTGACATCGATTTGAGCCGCGCTCGGCATCGGGTTTTTGAAGAATAGCCAGGCGAATGTCCCGTTGTCCGCCGGCACGATCGTGGCGGGAACTTTTTGGCCGCTCAGGCTCGCGAAGAAGTTAGCGTCGGTCAGAGTCGCCCCATCAACCGGCCGGGAGAAAAAAACCTGTGGCCGCACGGTTGAACCGATGTCCAGCGCTCCGCTGGAAGGCGAGGTTTCAACAATTTGGAAGACTGGCGGGGGCAGGGTGGTGCGATAATTATTTTCGACGATCTGCCAGTCGGATGCATTGATCTGGCCATCGCCGTTTAAATCGTCGTTGGGATTTCTCGATGCGGCCGGCTTGAGCTGGTTCTGCCAAACTTGGTAGAGGTCGAGATCGTTCACCGCGCGATCCGCCGTCGAATCGCCGGGCAAAACAAAAAACTCGGAAACATACGGGGCAGCCAAGCCGTTGCCGGATGCATCAGTCACGCTCGACGGGTTAATCTGGAGCAAATAATTGCCGGACGACAGAGCGTTGCCTGGCAAGCCCGGAAATGTCCAAGTCGCGCGGTGCGTCGCCGCGTCGTAAGAAAGCGAGAGCTTCGCTGGCGTGACATCGGTTTTCTCGCTCAAATTGCGGACGATCAAATCGCTCGCGCTGAGGCTGGCCCCGACGTCCTGGCTGAACGTCAGAGTGATCGAGGAGACGCGCGACCGTGGATTTCCGCCGGTGTTGAGTTGCTGCGATGTGACCGCGAGGCCGCTCGCCGCGCCCGCTAGAGCGGAATGAAAGGTCCCCGCCGGAAAGGCTAGCTCCTTGGGTCCTGTTCCGGCGGGGATAGCAGACGTCGCAGAGATTCGTGAATTTCCCGAAAAAAGATCATCGGACTGGCTGGCCAAGCCGGCAAAGAGAGCGAGCCCCGGCGGGGCGTAATCCAGGGAATCGCCGGTTGGATTGGCTTGCAGCGGGCCCTGTTCAATGAAGCTCGAAATAGAGCTGGCAGCGCTGGCAAGCAAAGCTGGGTCGGCGGGCGATGCCGACAGCAAGAGCCTGGCTTCGAGCGCCTCCAGTTCGAAGGTAGGGCCGCGGGACAGATTCACAGCGCAACAGTTTCGACTGAAAGCTAGCTAACGGGAAAAGGCGAAAACGGGGAGATTAAGAACGACCGGGGACAAAAAATCAAGGCGAAAGCTGATGCAAACGATGAAAAGTTCTAATGACCGATCGCAGCCGACGACGTGACGAGGCGGATCGAGGCGTTGGAAGAAGAATCCACCAGGAACGCGGCCTTCAGGCTGCAGAGTGGGCAACGCAACTGAAGGGTGCAACGCCTTGGCTGCAGCGTGAACGCTGCGTTCCGATAATGGAGCCGAAGCGGCAGCAGACCAGGAACGCGGCCTTCCGGCTGCGGAGTGGGCAACGCAACTGGAAGGTGCGACGCCTTGGCTGCAGCGTGAACGCTGCGTTCCGATGACGGAGCCGAAGCGGCAGCAGACCGGGAACGCGGCTTTCAGGCTGCAGAGTGGGCAACGCAACTGGATGGTGCAACGCCTTGGCTGCAGCGCAAACGCTGCGTTCCGATGACGAGCACACATTCACGGCTTCGTCTGCGGCCTGTGCTCGCTTTCCCAATTGGCAAAATTGGCGGTCGGCACGCGCGCTTCCTCGACGTGTTTGTCGCTGAAACCGTAGTACCGCGCGAAACCACCGTCTGGCATCGGCCGTGGAGATTTTTCCCGAAGCAACAACATCGGCGGATCATCGAGCGTGAGGCGGCGCTCATAAGGAATGAATTCAAACAGTGCAAACGAACGATCGAGGTCGACGACGGCGAGCCGCGCCCGTTTTTCTGGAGGCAGTGCGTTCATGAGCATTTCGATTTCGGCGCGTGAAGTCGGAAATTTCCGGCCGTTCGATGCGGCTAACGGAAAAACAATTCCGTGCATGAATGCAGCGAACGCCTGAACCATCCGACCCGACTGGATGTCTGCTTCACGGAGAGCGGTTAGATCGTTGCCTCGTTGTTTGGTGACGGCGGCCTGGGCTTCGATGGCTTCTACCTCTTTTTGGATTTGCGGAAGATCGATCTTTTGCGCTTCGTGCAAGCGCCCGATTTCAGCCCGCATCCGCATAAGTTCCAAGTGCTCCGCGCGGAGCCGTTGGAGATCGTTCGTGCTAACTGATGCCGCGGACATCTTGGCTCTGCGTTGTTTGATCGATTCAATTTGGCGGAGGCTCGCTTTCAGCAGCGCGTTGTCTCGATTGATACCGGCGAGTTGTTGATGCTGTTTCCAACCGATTGCGCAGGCAACCGCAAGAATCGTGGCACAGAGCAGAATCGTTTTCATTTTTTCGCGGCTTGAGGTGTGGCGTTGGGCGGCGGAGCGATAAAAGGTTTTTCCCAATCGTCGAAATTAGCCGTGTCGGAGGTGCGCTCTTGCACTGAGCCATCCGCCAAGGCGTAGCCGCGCGCCCATTTTCCATCGGGGCGGCGGCGCGGCTGTTTTTCGCGGAAAATCAGCATTTGCGGTTCGGACTCGGAGATGGGCCGGCCGTGCTGAACGTATTCGTACAGTTCTGCGAATTGGTCGGCTTGCGGGAGGATATTGGTGATCTCATTGAAGGTGGCGGGGAATTTTTCCTGGTTGTCCTTCGCGAAGATCCGCGCGGCCATACCCAATTGTTTAAGATCATTGATCCGTTTCGCCCGCACCGCTTCGAACTTAATTGTCTCTTCAATGCGGTCCGTGGCGCTCTGGGCGGCGGCCAGTGAGGCGCGTGCCGCTTGCAACCGCTTGTTCCAGGCGAGTTTTTCGCGGAGTTGCTCCGCGTTGAGCGCCGCGGCTTCGCCTTGCAACCGGACGAGCTCGTTGTGGTCGTTTTGGAGAGAGGCCAATTCATCGTTCAGCTGTTCCTGTAGATCGAGCTGGGCGTTGAGCTCGCGCCAGCGTGGGAGTTCCGCGGCTTGGGCCGCGAGCAGGTGATTCTCCTCGCGGGCGGGGGCGAGGTGTTGTTGCTGCAGCCAGAGCGGCGCGCCGGCGGTGATCGCGACCAATGCTGTGACAACGAAAGGACTTTTCATAACGGTTAAGGCAGATGGAAGGCTGAGGAATGGTGTTGTGCCGAGACTTGCGACAGCGGTGGCGGCGGCGAACGAACCTGTGGCAATCGCAGCAGCGAGAACACTTGGCGCGACTTGAGAACCCGCAGCGCCCAACGCCGCGCTCAACAGCACCGTGGATGTTTCGACGCCGCGTTTTCGAAAATAACCCCGGAGGCGCTCGAGCGCGCGCGCCAGCCGCTTTTGCGTCGCATCCTCGCTGATGCCGAGGACCGCGCCGATTTCAGCCAAGCTTTTTCGCCGGAAAAACCGGAGCAAAAGCGCTTGCCGGTCAGGTTCGGGCAAATTTCCTATGGCTTGGTCAAGGACCGGGAGGAGGCGTTCGAGTTGTTCTTTGTCGGTCGAGGAAGAATCAAGTGACTGGATCTCCATAGCGTTTTTTTCGCGATCGAGCCGGCGGGAATTGTTTCGCCGGGCCCGCGACGCTTCGTAGAAAGCGGCCCGGTGCAGCCAACCCGCCAAGATGGTTTTGGGCGGCAACTGTTTTGCTTTTTTAGCAAGGTCCGCGAAAACGATTTGAGCTATATCGCGCGCCAAATCGCCATCGCTCAGGACGCGGAAAGCAGTTCCCCAAACGAGATGGACGTAGCGGCGGACGAGCTCGGCGAATGCTTCGGCATCGCCTGCACGGCAAAATTTCTCGAGCAAGGGCGTGTCTTCGTTCATGCTGTCTTCAGATTAAAACACCCGCACTCGACGTTATCCGACAAGATTTTTGTGGGGCGCAACAAAATGAGCTCAGGTTGTTCGTGAGCGTAGCGTCATGAGAATTAGACGAACCACAAGGAATCTGATCGGGGTCGCACTGGCGATTGTGTCGGCTGTCTTCGTGATTCGCTGGGTGTCCTCAAATCGAGCGGGAACTCTTTCGATTCACCAGTTACGGGCTGAGCTGCACAAGCGGGACTCCGTTTTCTCGAAAGCCGCGCAGAGCGTTTGGGATTTTTCGCCTCAGATCATTCGCGAGTGGTTTCCCTCGTTGCGTCCGACGCCCGCCGCGACCGTCCGCTCGGACGCTGCGCTGGGATTGGCGGAGCTCGGCCGCCAAGCTCAAGCAGCCGTGCCGGAATTGATCGAAGCCTTGAACGATCCTGACGCCCGGGTGAGGAGAGCCTCGATCGCCGCCTTAGGCGAGGCGGGAGCGGGGGACGGCCAAGTGATGGCGGCCTTGCTGCGGATTTTCGATGATTCGAGCGAGCAGCCTGACTTTCGGGGGGAGGCTTTCGTCAGTCTGATGAAGGTTGGCGCTGAAAATCCGGCGGTGCTGGCGCGGTTGAGCGACATATTGGCGAAGCCGCGGGGGGCAGGTCATGTATCCGAGTTCGCGTACTACATCACGCCGGGGCTGGAAAAAATTGAGGGCCCAAAGCCAATGCTCGCGGCTACGCTTTTCCAATATTTGCGCGTTGAACAACAGCCGCTGCCCCGGGTGGAACAGCTCAGGTTTGATCCATCGAACCCACTTCCAGTTAGATTTTCAGCTGGCTTGGTAATTGCCGCAGTCATTCGCAATCTGCCGCGAATCGCCGGACACACGAATGCGACACTCGTTCCAGCGATTCTTCCGTTCCTGAGCAATCCCGAAGTGATTACCCAAACGGCGGCGATCGGGGCTTTAGCTCGGCTTGGTTCGAAAGCTGCCCGCGCGTTGCCGGATTTGCGCCGGGTCTATCGCAAATGCGTCGAAGCCGCGCAGAGCAAATATCTCCCGCAGTTCGGCACAGTTCCTAATGTTCAAACGGTGGACGACATCGACGAAGTTCACCCGGGGCTGGATTTTAAGACTATTTCGCCTGCGTTTATCTTGCGGGCGATTGGGCGGATAACCGGACCTGAGGATGCGGAGAGCTGTGCGTTCTTGGAGCAAGCAATGCGCGGCGTCGACAATCCTTGGCGGTACGACGCGGCGATGGCTCTGTGGCACGTTCGGCGCCAGCCAGACCTCTCAGCTCTTCTCGAGCACGCTTTGAGAACAGGTCCTTTCGATCTTCGAGCACGCATCACGCGCTTTATTCCCAATCTCCGTCCGGAAGGGCTCGGCCTTTTAGAGCTCGCATTAGCTGATGCGGAAACTGGAGTTCGTATCGAGGCGGTCGAGTCGTTGAAATTTTTTCCGATCGACCATCGCACTGCCGCAGCCTGGAAGCTGGCGCTCGACAATAGCCGCGTAGCGGTGCGTTTTCGCGCCGCTAAACTGCTCGGCAGCGCCGGCGCCTCCGCTGCGCCGGCGATTCCGTGGCTGAAAACCCTATTGCGATCGACGAATTCTCTTCTGCAGAGCGAAGCCCGAATCGCCATCGGTGACATCGAGCACGCGCGAAAATAGAAGACTTTGTTGCCTGCGAAACTGAAAGACGTTAACGTCTTCCAACGCTGCTTAGAATTATGGTTCGACGCCCACGAACTTGCCCCTCTGCTTTTCTCTTTTTGTTTTCTCCACTGTTTTTCATCGGTTTGACCGCCGGGCTTGCCGGCGTGGACGCGGCCGAAGTTGCCGATCGACCTGTGGATTGGGCGAAGGAAAAACAGTTTTGGTCGTTCCGCGCGCCGGTCGCCCAGTCCCGCCCGACCGTCTCGACCAAATCGTGGCCGCGCCAGCCGCTCGATTATTTGGTGCTGGCCAAGCTCGAACAAAGCCATCTTGCTCCGTCGCCTGCAGTTGGTCGCCGGACGTTGCTGCGGCGGCTGACTTTTGATTTGACAGGCCTTCCACCCACGCCCGAGGAGATGGAGAGCTTCCTCGCGGATGACAGGACCGACGCGTACGATCGTGCGGTGGACCGGCTGCTTGGTTCACCCCGCTTCGGCGAGCACATGGCCAGCATGTGGCTGCCGCTCGCCCGCTACGCTGAAGACCAAGCGCATCAAGTTGGCGATGACACGAAATTCTTTTACCCAAATGCGTTTCATTACCGGGCGTGGGTCATCGACGCTTTCAACCGGGATCTTCCTTACGATCGGTTTTTGAAATTCCAATTGGCCGCGGACCAATACCCCGAGGCGAAGCAGACAGAGCTGGCCGCGCTCGGGTTTCTCGGGCTCGGTCCGAAGTATTACAACCGCGGACGAATCGAAGTGATGGCGGACGAATGGGAGGACCGGGTCGATACGGTCAGCCGGACGATGCTGGGGCTGACGGTCGCGTGCGCCAAGTGTCACGACCACAAATTTGATCCGATCACGATGCGCGATTACTACGGGCTGGCCGGCGTGTTCGCCAGCACGAAGATGGTCAACAAAACCGCCGATGGCAAACCGGAGAACAACGATTCGAAAGCGGACAAAATGGATCCGCGAACTCTGCACATCGTCGAGGAGGGCGAGCCGCACGATCTAAACATTTTCCTGAGGGGCAACGTTGAAAACAAAGGGCCGATCGCGCAGCGTCAGTTCCTCCAGGTTTTGTCGTCGCCGCAATCGAAACGGTTCGAGCACGGGAGCGGACGGAGAGATTTGGCCGAGGCGATCGCCAGCCGCGACAATCCTTTAACCGCTCGTGTCATCGTGAATCGGATTTGGGGCGTTTGCTTTGGCCGGCCTTTGGTAGCGACCCCGAGTAATTTTGGACATTCGGGCCAGCTGCCCACGAATCAACAATTGTTGGATGATTTGGCCGTGCGATTCATGGACCAAGGTTGGTCCGTTAAAGAGCTGGTTCGCGAGATGGTGCTCTCGTCCACGTATCGCCAAAACTCCCGGACCGATTCGAAGAAAGCGGCGGTCGACCCATCGAACGATCTCCTTTGGCGGATGAACCGCCGGCGGCTGAGCATCGAGCAATGGCGTGACGCAGTGCTCTTCGTTGCGGGTGACTTGGACATCAAAGGCGGCAAGTCGCTCGAACTCGATAATCCCGCCAATCACCGGAGGACGGTTTACGCCCGGGTCAGCCGGCTCAAACTAAACGATCTGCTGATGCAGTTTGATTATCCGGATGCAAACGTTCACGCCGAGAAACGGGCCGTCACGATCACGCCGACGCAAAAGCTTTTTGTGCTGAACAGCCCGTTCATGGTCGGCCAAGCCAACGCGCTCGCGGCGCGGTTAGCTTCCGAGTCCGCCCAAAATGACTCGGATCGAATTCAAACCGCTTACCGGATTCTGTTTGGGCGTGCGCCCGAACCAACGGAAGTGAAGCTCGGCCTTGAATTTGTTGGCAAACCATCGAGCAGCGGGATGTCGCGTTGGGAGGAATACGCGCAGATTCTGCTCGCCTCGAACGAGATGTTTTATGTCGATTGAAAATCGTCCGTGCGACGGTGCGACGGGCAGTAGTTAGAGAATGGACGATGAACCTTGGACAATCGAAAATAGTCAGTCGTCGACGAACAGGAAGAACAGCTTTTATGAATGCACGTGGATGCTCCTTTGTGAACAGCCGGATTTCCCGCCGTGACATGTTGCGGCGGATGTGCGCCGGGTTCGGCGTGGTGGGTTTGGCCGGCTTGATCGGGCCGCAATCGCTGTTCGCGGCCGCGGCTCGTCAGCCTCATTTCACGCCGCGCGCGCGCCGGATCATTTTTTTGTTCATGAATGGCGGGCCGTCGCACGTCGATACGTTCGATCCGAAGCCAGCGCTCAAGGCGCACGCCGGCGAGAAACCTTCCGGCGAGCTTTACAAGAAGAACAAGGGAAGCGGCTTCATGCCGTCGCCGTTCGGTTTTCACAAGTGCGGCCAAAGCGGGATCGAAGTCTGCGAGACGCTGCCGAACATTGCCAACATCATTGATGATTGTTGCGTGATTCGATCGATGCGGACGGACGTGCCCAACCACGAGCCGGCGCTGCTGCAAATGCACACGGGCAACATTCAGCCAGTCCGGCCGTCGTTTGGTTCCTGGATGCTCTATGGGCTCGGCACGGAAAACGAAAATTTGCCAGGATACGTGGTGCTCCGCCCGACTTCGAAAATTGTCGTAGGACCGGCGCTGTGGAGCAGCAGTTTCTTGCCGGCAGAATATCAAGCCACTAGCGTCGTTGCTTCCGATTTCCAAGTTGAAAAGCTCGTGGCCAACATCAAAAACCCGAAATTGGATCGGGCCGCGCAACGCGAACAATTGAATCTGCTCGAAAGCCTCGATCGAATTCACTTGGAGGAGCGGGGCGGCGATTCGGAATTGGACGCGCAGATTCAATCGATGGAAACGGCCTTTCAAATGCAGAAGGAGGCGCTGACGACGTTTGACATTAATCGCGAGCCCGAAAGCGTCCGGAAGATGTACGGCGACTCGCCCTTTGCCCGCTGTTGTTTGCTGGCCCGGCGATTGGTCGAGGATGGAGTCCGCTGCGTGACGGTTTATTACACCAGCTCAGATAATCAACCTTGGGACACTCACTCCAATCACGACCAACGCCATCCGAAACTCTGCCACGATAGCGATCAAGCCACTGCCGCGCTCATTTCCGATTTAAAAGCCCGAGGAATGCTCGATGACACGCTGGTCGTTTGGGGCGGCGAGTTCGGACGAACGCCCTACGCCGAGAATCGCGAAAAGGAAAAGGCCGGCCGCGATCATCATCACACCGCGTTCAGCATGCTCCTGGCGGGTGGCGGAGTTCGAGGCGGGACGGTTTACGGCGCGAGTGATGACTTCGGCATGCACGTGGCGGAAAACCCGGTTCACGTTCACGACCTGCACGCGACGATCCTGGCGCTGCTTGGACTCGATCATGAACGGTTGACCTATCGGTATGCCGGGCGGGATTTTCGGCTGACTGATGTGAGCGGTCGTGTTGTGCGAGAGGTGATCGCCTAACTGCGCGGGGAGAGAATGTTCCGGGGCAACACTTCGTTCATTGCACACCAGAAATGGAGCGCGGGGTTTACCCCTGCGTAAAGGCTGCGTTCCTGCCGAGAGACGCAACCGCACGCGATTGGAACGCGGCCTTTAGGCTGCAGAATCAGCGCCACACCACAGCTTTGGTGTAACGTCTCGGCTGCAGCGTGAACGCTGCGTTCCTTCCGAGCGACACAACCGCCCGCGATCGGAACGCGGCCTTTAGGCTGCAGAATCAGCGCCACACCACAGCATTGGTGCAATGCCTTGGCTGCAGCGTAAACGCTGCGTTCCTGGCGAGTCGCAGCCCGCCTAGAGCGACCGGTGGTGAATGTAAGTATGGCACGCGGCAATGAACCCTTTGAACAGCGGGTGCGGCGCGTTGGGCTTGCTTTGAAACTCCGGATGAAACTGGCTGGCCATAAAAAACGGGTGGTCCTTCAGCTCGATTAATTCGACCAGCTTGCCATCGATCGATGTGCCGCTCGCCACCAAACCGGCCTGCTCGAACTGTTCGCGATACGCATTGTTGAATTCGTAGCGATGCCGGTGACGCTCATGAATCACAAACGCTCCGTATAAGTGCGCGGCGCGGCTGCCCACCGTCAATTGACATGGCTGCGACCCCAGCCGCATGGTCCCGCCCTTTCGCGTGACATTCTTCTGTTCGTCCAGCAGCGCAATCACCGGGTTGGGCGTATCGATATCGAATTCGGTTGAATGCGCGCGTTCGAGGCGCAGGACGTTTCTGGCGAACTCGATCGTGGCGATCTGCATTCCCAGGCAGAGGCCGAGATACGGCAGTTTCCGTTCGCGAGCGTATTGCGCCGCCAGAATTTTTCCTTCAATCCCGCGCTCGCCAAATCCGCCGGGAACCAACAACCCGCCCAGTCCTTTTAACTTGGCTTCGACCCCGAACTTTTCGATTTCCTCCGCCTCGACTTTTTCGATCTCGACTCCGCAATCATTCGCGATTCCGCCGTGAATGATCGCTTCATAGACTGATTTGTAAGCGTCCTGCAATTCGACGTATTTGCCGACCACCCCAATGCGGACCCGGTGCTGTGGCGCGACGAGCTTCCGGATGATCTCCTGCCAATGAGTCATATTTGCCACGGGGGTGTCGAGGCGAAGTTGCTGGCAAACCAATTCGTCCAGGCGCTCCCGCTGCAGCATCAGCGGCACTTCATAAATGCTGTGCTCGACGTCCTTCTCTTCGATGACCGCTTCGAATGGGACATTGCAGAACAAGGAAATTTTCTGGCGCAGATCTTTCGTCAACGGGCGTTCGCAGCGGCAAACCAGGATGTGCGGGGCAATGCCGATTTCGCGAAGTTTGGCGACGGATTGCTGGGTGGGTTTGGTTTTCAGCTCGCCAGCGGCTTTGATGAAGGGAACGAACGTGACGTGGAGGAACAGAGCGTTGTTGTAGCCGACATCCAGCGCGAATTCCCGGATCGCTTCCAGAAAGGGCAGCCCTTCAATGTCGCCGGTGGTGCCGCCAATCTCGGTGATGAGCACATCCGCTTTGGAATGCTCGGCGATCTGGTGAATTCGATTTTGGATTTCGTCCGTGACGTGCGGAATGACTTGAACGGTTTTGCCGAGGTAATCGCCGCGCCGCTCTTTGTCGAGGACAGTTTGGTAAACTTGCCCGCTGGTCAGGTTGTTAAAACGGGTCAGCTTGGTGTTGGTGAACCGTTCGTAATGGCCGAGGTCCAGGTCAGTTTCCGCGCCATCATCCAGGACATAAACCTCCCCGTGCTGAAAAGGGCTCATGGTGCCTGGATCGACATTGAGGTACGGATCGAATTTCTGCAGGGTGACTTTCAGTCCGCGGTTCTCGAGCAGCGTTCCGAGCGACGCCGCGGTCAGCCCCTTTCCGAGCGAACTCACCACGCCACCGGTGACAAAAACGTATTTCATGTAAAAAAAATGCGGCGTGGAAGAGCTCCATCGCCGTCGAGCATCTTAGAGGAAATTTTTGGGCGCGCCAGAGCGATTCGATCCACGGCCCAAATTTTCGTGCATATGCACGAAAATTTGGGGAACGGCGGGTCGGTTGAGCGCGAACGAACCGGGAGGAGGAACGCGGGAGTTTCCGGAACAGACCCTCAGTGGGCGGCGCGTAAAAGCTGCTCGGCTCGGGCGATATCAGCCGGCGTGTCGACCCCAATGCCATCGTACTCGACAAGCGATACCCCGATCTCAATCCCGTTTTCCAAGGCGCGGAGTTGCTCCAGTTGCTCAGCGTGTTCGAGCGCTGAAACCGGAAAGGCCACGATCCGCAGAAGCGTCTCGCGGCGGAAACCATAAATGCCAATGTGCTTCAAAAAAGGAAATGCCTTCAATTGTTCCGCCACCGGCTGCTCCGCCTGCGCTCGCAAATAAGGAATGGTCCTCCGCGAAAAATAAAGCGCCCGCCCATCTTTCCCGATCACCGCTTTCACGACATTCGGGTTCGAATACTCTGCCGGATTTTCCAACGGCGCCGCCGCGGTGCTCATCTCAAATCGATCCAGCCCGCCGGCGACCTGATCGATGATGGCGGGTTTGATCAGTGGTTCGTCTCCTTGAATATTCACCACCGCGTCATAATTGTTTCGGCGGGCGACCTCCGCCACCCGATCGGTGCCGCTTGGATGATTTGGAGAGGTCATTTCAACCCGGCAAAAAACCTCCGCGGCAGTCGCGATTCGTTTGTCATCGGTTGCGACGACGACCTCAGTCAGCAAGCGCGCGCGCTGGCAGCGCTCGACCACATGTTGGAGGAGTGGCTTGCCCGCGATTAACGCGAGCGGTTTGCCCGGAAAACGGGTCGAACCGTACCTCGCAGGAATTACACCCAAAATTTTCACGTGGTCCTGTTGGTTTCGCGCAAAATCCAATCCGCCGCCGCGGGCAAATCGTCCACCACCAAGCAGTGGCAGCGGTCCGTTTCTTCAAGCTGCTTTTCCAATTCTCGCCCGTAGCCAGTCCGGACCAGGAAGCATTGTTTGACGGCCGCATTCTGGCCGCAACGCAGATCGCTGAGTTTATCGCCGATCAAATAACTCTGCCTCAGATCGATTCCAAATTCGTCCCGCGCATCGAAAAGAAATTGCGGCGACGGTTTTCGTCCCCGGCTCGGCTGGTTGGGCGCTTCCGGCGCGATATAAATGTTTCCAAACCGGATGCCCTGTGGCGACAACTCCCGCAGGAGACGTTCGTGAACCAATTCCACATCGCCCATGGTGAAATAACCGCGCCCGACGCCGGATTGGTTCGTGACGAGGAAGAGCAAGTAACCGGCATCCATCAAGCGCCGCAAGGCTTGAGGCGCCCCTGGAAAAACCACGACCTCCTCCGGCCGGCAGAGGTATTCCTTTTCTTCAATGATCGTCCCATCGCGATCGAGGAAAACCGCGCGGTTCATGAGGTCCGTTTGAAACTCGCCATCAATTCATCCGCGGAAACGGTCGCCGTCCCAACCTTGCCAACCACGACCCCGGCGGCGTGGTTCGAAAAAATGGCGGCTTCGATGGGCGAGGCCCCCGCCGCAATTGCGAGCGTGAAGGAGGCGATGACGGTGTCACCCGCTCCGGAAACATCGAACACTTCCTGCGCGACAGTTGGAACGTGGTAGGGCGGTTGATCCCGCTGGCAGAGAAACATTCCTTGATCCCCCAGCGTAATGAGGAGCAGGGCAGGATGGAGGTCAGCGAAGAGTTTGCGCGCCGCCTCGAGAAGATTCGCGTCGTCGAAGGGGTTGGCCGCGCGCTGGCCATCGCAAATTCCTGCGAGCTCGAAAGCTTCCTTGCGGTTCGGCGTGATCAGCGAGAGCCCCTCGAGATTGAGGCGATGAACTGGTTTCGGGTCGAGACTCAACCAGAGCGCGCGTTCGCGGCATCTGTTTTTAACTTCATTGAGCAGCGCCTGAGACACGACCCCTTTGCCATAATCGCCGAGAATGACCGCATCCGTTTCGTCGAGCGCGGCGAGCAATTGCTTGTTGAGGCCCGCTGAAATTTCTCTCGGCAAAGGGTCGCAAGTTTCGCGATCGACCCGGACGACTTGTTGTTGGTGAGCGATGATTCTGGTTTTTATGCTGGTCGGCCGGGATGGATCGCTGAGCACGCCGGCGCAGTTCACCTTTTGTTCCTCGAGCAAATGTTTGATTTGGCGGCCGGGCTCGTCATCGCCTACCACGCCGAAGATGGTCGAAGCGCCGCCGAGCGCCGTGACGTTGCGGGCGACATTTGCGGCGCCGCCGGGAATCCAGCTCTCCCGTTCAAATTCGACGACGGGCACGGGCGCTTCCGGCGAGATGCGGGCCACGCGGCCCCAGATGAAGTGGTCGAGCATGAGATCGCCAATGACCAACGCGCGCAGGTTTTGAATTGCTTCGAGCAGTTCTTCGACGCGCGGGAGCGGGAGCGAATGGACCGTTGCACGACGACGTTGCAACGCTGAAATAGCGATTTTTTTGAGATCCATTCAGATCTGAGAACGTTCAACACGCAACGCCCAACGTTCAGCTTTCAAAGGAACCGGTTGTTGGAAATTGAATCGTGAGAGTTGAAGGTCGAGTAATATCAGTTGCAGAGGGGAAGGGGGAAGATTCATGGCCATAGTTTCTCAATCCAGGAACGCGGTCAGCGGACTGGTCGGATTGGCGCTGTCGAGCACGGCGCCCAAGCCAATCTCGAAGGCGGCGCGTCCGGCTTGAACGGCGGCTTTGAATGCTTGGGCCATTCGATGGGGATCGCTGGCGACGGCGATGGCGGTGTTTACGAGCACCGCGTCGGCGCCCAGTTCCATCGCTTCAGCGGCATGACTCGGCGCGCCGAGGCCGGCATCGATCACCACGGGAACGGTGGCTTGCTCGATGATGATCCGCAGTTGGGATCGCGTTTCCAATCCGCGGTTCGATCCGATCGGCGAGCCGAGCGGCATGACCGTCGCGGCGCCGGCGTCTTGCAGCCGTTTGGCCAGGACAGGATCGGCGTTGATGTAGGGCAGAACCACAAATCCTTCTTTCACCAATTGCTCCGCGGCGTGCAATGTCTCGACCGGGTCCGGCAGCAAGTAACGCGGATCCGGGTGAATCTCGAGTTTGATCCAGTTGGGGAGGCCTGCGGCGCGCGCGAGCCTGGCTAGCCGGACTGCTTCCGCGGCGTTCATCGCGCCGCTCGTATTGGGCAAAAGCAGAAAACGTTTTGGGTCGATGAATTCAAGGATATTCGCGAACGGATCTTTCTTTCCGGACAGATCCGCGCGCCGCAGCGCCACCGTCACCATTTCGGCGCCGCTGGCTTCGAGCGCGTCGCGCATCGCTTCGGGCGAAGAAAACTTGCCCGTGCCCAGGACGAGCCTCGAGCGAAACGTCCGGTCAGCAATTGTGAATGGCGCGGTTTCGAGCATTTGGTTTCGGTGATCGGTTGTCGGTTGTTAGTGATTCGTGATTCGTGATTCGTCCTTGGTCCTTCTCCCTCACATTCCCATGATCTGATAGCCGCAATCGACGTAAAGCACCTGGCCGGTGATCGCAGCCGCGCCGTCGCTGGCGAGGAACACTCCTGTCGCGCCAAGTTCTTCAGGGAGCACGTTCCGCCGCAGCGGGGTGTGCGTTTCGTAATGCTTGAGCATTTCCGTGAACCCGGAAATTCCACGCGCGGCCAATGTGTTCACGGGACCGGCGCTGATGCAATTGACTCGGATTTTTTGCATGCCCAAATCGTAAGCCAAATAGCGCGTGCAGGCTTCGAGGGCGGCTTTCGCGACGCCCATCACATTGTAATGGGGCACGACTTTTTCGGAGCCGTAGTAGGTCATGCCGACGATGCTGCCACCCTCGGTCATGAGCGGCGCGGCGGCCCGCGCGAGCGCCACCAACGAATAAGCGCTGACATCGTGCGCGATGCGGAAGGCCTCGCGGCTGGTATCGAGGAAACGGCCTTCGAGCGCGTCCTTCGGCGCGAACGCGACGGAGTGCAGCAGCAGATGAAGCTTCCCGAATTTTTGCTGGACCTCCGAAAAGACTTTCGCGATTTCGTCGTCTTTGGTGACGTCGCACGGCAAGAGCAGGAGATCTTCGCCGAACGCGCGGGTGAGGTCTTCGACATTTTCGCGGAGCCGTTCGCCTTGGTAAGTGAAGGCCAATTTCGCCCCTGCCTGGCGCCACGCCTGGGCAATGGCCCACGCAATGGAACGCTTGTTGGCGACGCCAAAAACAATCCCCATTTTTTCGGAGAGCAATCCCATAACAGACGATACAGGTAGGAACATTTCGCGGCGAACGCAAGCGTCAACCGCATGGGACGCCGGCGATGGCAAATTCGTGGCGACTGGCGGCGGAGTCAACCCAATCAGCCCGTTTGCGACCCGCTGAATTAGAATGGATGAGGCCATCAAAGCAAAAGTGGATGAATTGTATGCCGAGCCAAATGCAAAAGCATTGGCCGACGCGCCGAAGTTGCCCGCCCCAGAGCTAGGCCAGTCAGGAAGTAAGATGGACAGGCAGCTTCAGGAAAAAATCGCCGCCCTGTTTGCAAGAGCCACTTGATATGGGTAGCCAGCCATGAGAATATGGGTGGCCATATCATGAAAACGACGATTGAGATTGCTGACGACCTCTTTGAACGAGCGCAGCGCCTGGCCCGAAAGGAAAAAACTTCCTTCCGCGCATTGACCGAGGCTGGACTGCGGCTGGTCCTCTCGGGAAAACACCGCGACCGCCCCAAGAAACTTCCGCCGCTGGTCACATTCGGCGGAGGCGGTCCGACGGATGAATTCAAGGATTGGAATTGGGATCGACTCCGCGATGAGATTTACCGGGGGCGCGGCGCATGATTGCGGTGGATACCAACCTGCTCGTTTATTCCCATCGCTCCGACAGTCCGTTTCACCAAGCAGCGAAGGAGTTGATCGAGACACTGCGAAGCCAGCCCGCGCCTTGGGCGATTCCCTGGCCCTGCATCCATGAATTCCTGGGTATCGTCACCCATCCGCGGGTGTTCAAAACGCCCACGCCGCTGGAGGCGAGTTTCGCGGCGGTGGACGCGTGGCTCGCGGGCGGCAATCTGCACTTGATTGGGGAAGGCGATGGCTATCTTGCGAAGCTGCGCGAAATTGCATCGGCAGCGCGCTCGAAAGGGCCGCGCATCCACGATGCCCGCATTGCCGCACTTTGTCTCCACCACGGGGTGAGTGAACTGTGGTCGGCGGATCGCGACTTCTCCGCCTTTCCGCGAGTCAAGGTACGCAATCCTCTGGTGAAAAAGTGAAACCGGCCGCCCTGTTCAACCACGCCACCAGCGAAATCGCCATCGGCGGCAAACTCGGCATTGATGCGACTAAGAAACTCCCCGGCGAAGGCTTCACACGTCCCTGGCCGCCGCTGGTTCGCATGGATGAAAACGTGCGAAAGAAAATGAATGTGTTGTTTGGAAGAAAACCGTAAAAGCGAAATAGCACATCGTGCCGAAGCCTTGGCGAGGGCGGAGGATGGATGCCGCGGTGAAGGCGAAGGTGGAAAAGCTGTTCAACAAGGCTCAATAACTCGCACCATCCCATGAGCAAAGAGCGTCTCGATGAAGTTGGCTATTGGACCGAAATAAAACTCCAAATTCTGCAGGAGTATGCGAAAGCGTACGCACAGGCGCACAATGCGACCGGGGACAAGATTGCGGAACACGTCTTTAACAAATATCGTAGTCGCGTAGCACGCTAGATGAGCGACAAATCTAAAATCGAGTGGACAGATGCAACTTGGAATCCTGTTCGCGGATGCACCAAGGTCAGTCCCGGCTGCGTTCATTGCTACGCCGAGACGTTCGCGGAACGCTTTCGCGGCGTGCCCGGCCATCCATTTGAGTTTGGCTTCGACCTCCGCCTCGTCCCTGAAAAACTCGGCGACCCGTTGCGCTGGGGAGCGTCGCGGATGATCTTCGTCAACTCGATGAGCGACCTCTTCCACAAGGACGTGCCGGATGATTACATCGTCTCGGTCGCCCGCGTGATGACCGCCGCGAACTGGCACACCTATCAAGTGCTCACCAAGCGCGCCGACCGCATGCACAGCCTGCTCAGAACCAAGCTGTGCTTTGCGGCGGAACAAAATCACATCTGGTGGGGTGTAAGCGTCGAAAATCGCCAGCACGGTTTGCCGCGCGTTGATTTGTTGCGTCAGTCACCTGCAAAGGTTCGTTTCCTCTCGGTTGAGCCGCTCTTGGAACATCTCGGTTCGATTAACCTCAAAGGCATTGGTTGGGTAATTGTCGGTGGTGAAAGCGGGCCAGGCGCACGCCCGATGGAAGCAGCGTGGGTGCGCAGCATCCGCGCGCAATGCCGGGCGTCAGGCGTTGCGTTCTTCTTCAAACAATGGGGCGGCGTCAGAAAATCTACAACCGGCAGATCGCTCGACGGTCGCACCTACAGCGAATTTCCGGAGAGAAGGCAAATCGAAGCACCTCCTCTGGATATTCGCCGAGAAAAGCTGGAAGAGTTGGAAGCTCAATTCGCGTAAAACCAATCCTACAGGGCTGTGTTCCAAAGCCCAAGGGTTGCGTGGCCTCAAGAACCGAACCCATTAGTGCAGCCGTTTCATCGCCTCGCCCATCGCTTCGCCGATCAGGTAATAGGTTTCGGCGTTCGAGTTCCAGTGATAGTTCTGGCCGCTGGGGGACTGCTCCTTCGGGCGCCAGAAGGCTCTCGTGCCGACGAACGCCACGTTGCCTTTGAACTCCTTGTGCTCCGCCGCGGCCGCTTGCGCCTTCATCAGCGACAACGCGCGGGGATGCGTCTCCTCGAGGCCGCCCATGCCGGTTTCGGCAATGACGAACGGCAGTGCGGGCGCGCCGAGGTCTTTGCGAATGTCGCGGATGAAGTGAACCATGTTGGTTTCGTATTCGGCGTTGAACTTGTCGTTGATGCGATCGTTCCAGCCTTGATGCCAGCCAAAGCCGGCCAGCACATAGCGCCCGTCGCTGCCGGGCACGAGATCCTTGATCCTGGCGAGCGCAGCCTTCGTCAGCATCAGCGTCTCGCGATAGTATTTGCCGAGGATGGCCGGATCCGCCGCAATGGCGGCGTCGCCCTTCTCGCCGAGCGAATATGGCGGCTTGCCCGCACTGGGCGGACGGAAATCAATCGCGAGGCTTTTGCCGCCCCAAGCGCACTTGATGAGCAAGACCGGTTCTTCGAGCGCGTCGCCCATCACCCAGCCGAAGCCGAGTTCCGGCCCGATGGTCTCCTCCTTCCGCGCGCCAAAGCCGGCGGTGAGCGGCCCTTTGCGGTCGAGGTAGGAAATCCACACGTCGTCGCGCACGCGCCACTGTCCGGCGGAATCGACGAGCGGCGCGAAGTGTTTCGCCGTTGCGGCGTCCTTCACAAGAAATTCGAGCGAACCTTGCCCGCCGTTGCGCTTCGGGTCGGCCTTGATTTGGCCCGCCCCCTCCATGTTCGACTGGCCGGCGAGGATGAACACGCGCACCGGCTTCGTGGCCGCCGTGGCGAAAGGGCTCGCGAGCAACGCGAGGAGCAGGACTGCGGCGATATGTTTCATGGTTGGGTCATTTGGCTGCCTGTCGAGTGACGATGGGAACATAACCGACCTCGAGGCCCGGCGGTGGAGTCACAATCAAGGCGGGGTCGAGTTCGGCCAGATTGCCCAGCGCGGGCGGCGGCAGGTAGTCGCGGTCCTTCTTCCAATTCCGGTGGAGTTTTTCCACGCGCACCTGGATGGCTTCCCGCTCCTGATCCGTCATGTCGGCGTTGAGCAATGCCGGTTGGTCGGCGAAGCGATACCAATAGTACGTGACCACGCTGCCGTCCCCCGGACGCGCCTGAAACGGTCCGGCTTTAGGACCGGGCTTCTTCCAGCAACTCGCCGCATCATCGGGCGTGACATAGGCTTTGGGATGCCTCCCACTCGGGCGGTCGAAGCGCGCCTCAGTCAAACCAGTTTCCGGCGGGACCTCTTCCGCTCGCACCGGAACCCACTGCGGTTTTCCACCGCTCTTCACCAGGTGAAAATATTCGGGAAGCTTCACCAGCGGGCCACTCTTGGAATCGGTTTGCTTCACGACCTTGAGATCCCAGCGATAACCGAATGTGTTCGGGTCCACCGCCATCGGTGTTGCGAAGGAAGTCCACGCCAGGGGCGCCTTCTCTTCCCTGGGAGTACCGTCCGGATAAATTCTCCAAGTGGCCCCTCCTTGGCCGGTGAAATGATGCAGAATGGCCCCTTCAGGACGGATCGCGCCGCTGGCCTCGGCGCCGCCGTCGAACCAGGTCTTCACCGAGTCCCAGAGCGCCTTCTTGTTGTAGGAGGTGATGTGATGCACGAGCCGTGATTCGCCGCTGGGCGCAGAGGGAAAGAAGGTGGGAGCGATGCGCGCGTACGTCTCGCCCTTGGCGTCCAAGGCCTGAATGCTGGGGACATGCTGGGTCTCCATCTGCAAAGCCCGATTGGGATTGGAGGGTCGATTATCCAGAAGCATTCCACTGAAGCGAGGTTCAGCGACCGCGCCGCCAGACCAGAAATAAGGGGTGAAGAACGCCACCGGGCCTTTAAAATTGCGCGTGTTCAAAAAGAGCGTCCAGGATTGATCCCCCGTCGGCGTGTCCTTGCCGGCGGTGTTGGTCTTGGCCGGGGTGAGCGGAAGCGGCAGATAACCATAGCCGAACAGTTCGCCGCAGGTGCCCTGCTTGAGATTCAAGCCGTCGGGCGGCCACAGTAGCCAGGGGCTGAGTTGCGCCACACCGTATTTGCCGTTTGGCTTGTCCCAGTCTCTTCCTTTCCCGGCCCCGGGTCCGTTGGCCCACTCGCTGAAATTCGGCGCCACGCCGCCCATGATGAATTTCGGCGTCTCCGTGGCAAACTCCGTGTCCCGCCACCAGCCCAGGCCGCCCTCGATGTCGGAATAGAGTTTGATCGGAGGAGGGGGTTCATTCCGGGCGAACATCCAGGTGCCAAACAGGCCGGTTTGAAAACGTTGCCCCGGATATTGGTCCAACAACGGCCAGGCGGCGACATACATGGAGAACCCGGCGTTGTAGGTTTCGGGAACCTTCTCGTTGGGGACGAGGAGATAGCCAGCCATCTCGCCCTTCTGAATCTGGCCGGCGGGCTGCACCGACCAGGCGCCTGCTGCCGCTACGAGCGCTGCCCCCACGATGCATCGCAGCCTGCCGTATTGCCGCATGCTGCTTGTCCAGAATCGAAATCCGCAGGAGTGCTGTCGGTTCATAAGGTTGGTTCCCTTTACTTGTTTTAACGTCCGAGTTCAATCTCAGGCTGTCCTGCAGCTCAATCATGGCGCTGGCAGCAGCGCGCCATTGGATGCCGCGGTAAAGAGGAAGGTGGAAAAGCTTTTCAGAGGAATCGCGTGAACCCGCGACGCTGGCCGTGAACAATCCCAAAGGGATTGTTTGCGGCCGAACGCGAATTGATTTCTCAGGCCGCCTCATCGTCCTGCAAGCATCTCCAACCACAACGCGGTTGCGGCCATCCGTTCCCGCATGCGCCCGATGACGAACTTTTGTTGCACCTGCAACAAAAGTTTGCACATGGCTCTTCGGGTTCGAACGTGCGCAGTTGCGGGCTGGCGCCCCGGAGCACTTCCACCCGCCGCAGCTCACGGCGAGCCGAACGGCAGGAACTCGATGCCGTCTTCCTTCAACTTGAACCGCCGCGCTCGCACGGCGCTGCCGGCGCCTTCTTCGTAATAAACCACCAACACAGTCCCGTCCTTCAATTCGACCGTGGACGGGTAGGCGCCCGGCGTGGTGTCAATTTGATACGGCCCTTGCCAGGTCTTTGCCTCGTCGCGGCTGACGTGAAGCGCGGTGAGCGGCAGACGGTGTGTGAGGAGGATTTCGCCGGTGCTCAACCGAGTGAAGTGGGGACAATGTCCCGGGAAGCCGATGTCTTTTACCTGCGACCAAGTGAGGCCGCCGTCCGGGCTCGTGGCAAAGTGCATGTTGACACGATCGCCGCGCAGGGCCGCGTAGAGCGAGCCGTCTTTGAGCCGCACAAAATCGGTTTCGGCGTCGAGGCGCACGCCACTGCCCTTGCCGATCGGGATGGGCTCGCGCCAGGTCTTGCCGCCGTCCGTCGAACGGATCACGCCGCCATAAGCGGTCGCGCCTTCCTCGTGGTACACGCCGAGTATGCGCGTGCCATCGGGCAGTTCGCGCACCGGCGCCGAACTTGGCCAACCGGGGGCGACCACTTGCGGTTTGAGGTCCCAGGTTTCGCCGCCGTCATGTGAGGTGACCAGGCAAGTGTCGCAAAGCACCTTGCCGTTGGGCTGCGGACGGTAAGTGAAAAAGCTGCAAACGACATCGCCGCCCCGCATTTGAGCAATGTGCGGATCGCGATCGTCGGACGGACTGTCGAACAGAATTCGCGGCGCGCTCCAATTGCGGCCTTCGTCGCTGGACCGCACCGAGCAAATGCGCCCGCCCTTGGGGAAATCGGCGCGTGGCAATGAAACATGGCCATAGCCGGCGTAGAAAACGCATAAGAGATCGCCATTCTTCAAGCGACAGATGTCGGTGAACGCTTGGTAAGTGGCGGCCGCCTCGCCCCGCGAGATGACTTTGTAGAAACTGGCTGGCGACGGCGCGTTGGTCTGTGCGGAAGCTGCGTCGATCCATTCCTGATTCAGCCGAGTGAATGTGAGGAACTGGTAACCACGTTCCACGCCGCGTTCCCACAGGACGCCAACGGTCTTGTCCTTGAGAATTGCGAGATCCGAGTAAGCGGCGTAGTCATTCGAGATCAGCCGTTCGTTCGGGAAGGTCCTGCCCTCGTCGCCACTGGTGCGGATCACGAGCCGGCGTCGGTCCGGGCCTTTCGGACCGGTCCAAAGAATCCGGTCGCGTTTCTCCCCAGCTGCGTTGAGGGTGAAGCCCTCGATCGCACACATGACGGGCGTCACGGTGAGACCCGGCCGCGGCTCGGCCCACGTCTGGCCGCCATCAGCGCTTTCGGACAGCCATCGGTGCGGACCGGAGTTTTGCCGGATGTCCATGAGGATGCGGCCATCGGTCAACTCGACGAGCTGATTCTCATCGCCGCCTTGCCTGCCTGGGACAAGCTCGCTGCGCTGCCAGGTGCGCCCATGATCATCGGAGAAGATGGCGAAGTTCGCGAAGGGAGTTTTCCACATCGGCACGATGAGACGGCCTTTGCGAGTCTGGATGGCGCCGCCGGGCCCGGGCACACTGGCCCGCCAAACTTTGTCATTCATGTCTCGCGCCACCGAAGTCAGATCGAGGGGGTCAGACCAGGTTCGGCCATTGTCGTCGCTCCAACGGGTCTGCGTTTGCATGTCGTCCGTGCCGGGACGCGATGTGTCGGTACTGCGCCCGGGCCTCGAGCGCAGGTAAAAGACCCAAAGCCGGCCGTTGGTCCTGTCCACGAGGGTCGAAGGATTGGCGGCAGACCAAAGCTCGCCCGGGTCCTCGATGACAGTCATGGATGACCACGACGCGCCGTTGTTGGTGCTGCGCTTGAAGACCAGGTCAATGTCCTGCTTGCCGAAACCCGGATCAGCGGCGTTGTATTTCCGCGCCTCGGCGAAGGCGACCAAGGAACCGTCCGGCGCGGCTTCAATCGCTGGGATGCGATAGGTGTGGTAGCCGTCCTTGCCCGAGATGAAAACATCCGTTTGAGTGAGCAACGGCCCAGCCTGCGCGCCCACGGCGAGCTCGTCCGTGTAGCTGTTGTAGAGCTTTGCGATTTCTGCGTCCGAAGTCGGACCACGAATGACGAGCCGGCTCTGCGCCCGCGCCGTCTCGCCCGCTTTGATGTCGCGGCCGAAAAGGGACAAATACATGGAGTAGTGCGGTTCGCTTTCATACGGCGTGGCAATGGCAAAACAATCCGCAGCCGGGGCCATGAACAGCGCGTTCAATCCCAGTTCAGGCGCCCGGCGAACCGCGAGCGGTTGCGCGAGCCTGCCGCAAATGGTCCACTCGACCGGATTCGGTGGAAAGGCCCAGCGCCCATCTTTGATCATGGGGACCTGAGAGGGGTCACGCGCGAACATTTGCCAATACGCCGTGCTCTTTTCGGCGCGAATGAACTTGGGCGCAGTGTTGGTCGTGGCGAAGACGAGCGCGTTCGTGAATTGCGGAGCGAAGTACGACGCAAGGAATACTTCGAAACCGGCCAGGTCACGTTCTGCTTTCACGATCGTTTCGAGGTCGAGGGTTGCCGCGTCGTGCCAGTGGTAGATTGCGCGGATCTCGAACGGGCGATCCGGCGCACTTTTCAATGTCATTTCCACCGAGCCATCAGCGCGAAGAGTTGCCGTGCTCGACATATCCCAGACGCCGCCGCCATAGCGCTTGCCGGTGGTGAACAGCCGATAGTGACTGAACAATCCCATGCTGCGGTCGAGCACGGTTCCAGTCGGGAGGTGGGTTACGGAGGAAAGCCCGAGCGACTTCCCGCCCGCGCGCAATTTCCCGCGCAGCACGCCGGTGTCGAAGGTGAACTCGCCGTTGGTGGCGCCGCGTTGAAAAGCGAGCAACGAAGTGGTTGCGCGTGGTGGCAGGGCTGCCCTCGCGCCGTTCGGGAAAGCAAAGGCCCCGAACGCGAGAGAAGCGATGAGCGCTACTGAACATTTCACCTTCATGGGAAGATAATGGACGGGCTTTGACGAGACTCTGTTTGCTTGCGGCGTCGGGGCCGTCGTGGAGGTTGATGATAGGAATTTGCTTTTCTAGGGCGGATCGGAAGATAGGCGCCGAGCGACGTTGACACAAGAACAATGCCCTTTTCAAGCATGCCCCACGGCCATTCGGCCAGGATTTCTTATCTGTCCAAGACCTGTTCGCTCTGAATCTGCGGGGTGAACCCCTTTACACTTGCCCGTTACGACAGTAACCTTCTGCAACGCCAGAACCGGAAAAAGGTTCCCCAAAAATTTTTGGCAGTGGCTCGCTTCGAACGGTTTCGGTTGTAGCGCTTCTCCCAGGACCTCCGAAACAAGATTAGAACGGCGAAGAGCAAGAGAGGTGAGGCTCGGGCCGTCTTGAATGCGCAACTTTTATTCAGATTATTATGAAAAATTATTTGCAAGCCGCCGCGAAGGCCACGATGATTGCCGGCATCCTTGCTGGCTGTTTTGGATGCTCCACTGTCATAGCGCAGGACCCGCCAAAGAATCCGACAAGTGAATGGAAAGCCCCGATTCGTGCTGCCCGCCGCAAAAACCCAATTCCACCCAATCCCACCAACCTCGCCCACGGAAAGGAGCTCTTCCTGATGAGCTGTCTTCCGTGTCACGGGCCCCAGGGCAAAGGAGATGGCCCCGCCTCAATCTCGCTGGAGAGGAACGGCGCCCGGATCAGACCTGGCAACCTTTCGGATCCCCGAATGTGGCAGCAACCTGACGGGGCGCTCTTTTGGAAGATCACCGAAGGAAACACTCCGATGCCAGCCTTTGGAGAAACCCTGAGTGAAGACCAGCGCTGGGAAATAATCGATTTTGTTCGTACCCTTGCCCCTCCCGCAGTTGCTGCGACAAGCAAATAAACAACAAAAGGAAAACACATGAGGCACCTATTCGGCGCTTGGGCGGCGATAGCAGCGGTCATTCTAATCGGTCCTGTTTTTGGCCAAGAGCCAACAACGAATAACTTCGTTTCGAGACAGGATTACGAAAAACTGAAAGCGGATCACGACAAGCTCCAGCAAGAAATGAACGTGCTCAAAGCACAAATGCAAGAGCTCTTAAAAAAACCAGCCGCGGCAGCGGGTGACACAACCAAAAAGCAGACGGAGGAGCTCGAAAAGAAAGTGGCCGATCAGCAAGCGGGAAACGATGAGGCAATCAGCGAGCTTGAAAAGCAGGTCAAAACGGTAAAGCAGATGGCCAAAGATTCGTTTCCGGGAACCACGAAGATGATGCTCGCGGGCTATGGTTCGGCGACGTTCATGGCCACCAGCAAAGGATATGGACCTTCTCAACCACCGGAAGAAACGCCCGCCACTCCCCGGAATGGCGCCTCGTCTTTTAACGCCACCTTCAATCCCATATTCTTATGGAAGCTGAGCGATCGGCTGTTGTTTGAAGGCGAACTTGAACTTGAACTCCAGAGCGACGACCCGACCACCAGCACCGCCTTGGAAATGGCCCAGATTTCTTATGTGCTGAACGATTATATGACGATCGGCGCAGGAAAATTTCTGAACCCTTCTGATTATTTTGTCGAACGGCAACATATGGCCTGGGTAAACAAGACTCCTGACAAACCGCTGGCCGTCTATGATGGCCTCATGCCCGAATCTCTGCTGGGCGCCCAAGTCCGCGGCGCCATCCCCGTGGGCCCGGCCAAATTCGGATACGCCTTCTTTGTCGCCAATGCCCCCACGCTCAGAACAACCGCGGATGATCCAGCCCATCCGGTGGACGTAGGCACGCTCAACTCTGAGGACTTCGGAAATAGCCTCAACCACATTGCTACAGGCGGGCGAGTGGGCGTCTTTCCCCTGCCCGAATTGGAGCTCGGTTACGGCTTTGAAGTTGCCGGAGTCGGCCCCCCGGGCAGCGATGTTGGCGCGCTCTTGCAATCGGCGGACCTGACTTATGTCCGCGCCTCCGAACTTCTCAGGGGGACCGTCAACCTCCACGCGCAATGGGTTTGGTCGCACATTGACCGGTTCGAGTATGACACGCTCGGCGCATTTAATAATAACCGGCAAGGCGGTTATGCTCAAATTGCTTACCGGCCTGACAAGGTGGAAAACGAGATCGTGAGAAACATTGAGCCAGTCCTCCGCTATGATGTGCTGGATCAGGTCAAAACTCCGATCGGTTTTGACGAACGCCGCTGGACGCTCGGGCTCAATTATTGGATCAATCCCAGCACGGTGGTAAAAGCAGCTTAGGAGTTCGACCACCAGAACGCGGCTGGGGAAAGCGGCAATGCATTCCTGCTCCAGGTGGCCGTCGGTTTCTAAATAAGAAAGCCAATTCTATGAAGCGATCATTCAACAGTTTTCTTCTCTCGATTGCGGCCTTTTCTCTGTTGGCCTGCGGCTGCGCCTCGACCAAACAGACTTCAGGAACGCCGGCGCAGGCTCAGGCGCCAACCGGCAAAGAACAAACGGGAGCCCAACTCTGGGCCCAGACCTGCATGCACTGTCATAACGTCCGGTCTCCATCGGCTTATAGCGACGCGCAATGGGATACAGTCATGCTGCACATGCGCGTTCGGGCCACTTTGACGGCCCAAGAGCATAAGGCCATTCTCGCCTTCCTTAAATCCGCGCATTAAGCGCTCTGCCGAAAGGTGAGCATCGCCGGCTGTTTCTCTCAGCAAGGTTGAGACAGCCGGCGAAGTTTTGTACGGGCGTTCCTTGGCGGCGCATGCCGGCTGCCGTGCCGGCGACGCGCTGGATGACGGCTTGATGCCGGTCACTCACGGTCGATTGGTCGAACCGAAGGAGCGTTATTCGGCGACAATTGCGACGCGAGCGGAGAAGCCGAGTTGTTTGAGCAACTGTTCGCAATCCTCCCAGGTGAGACCGAACGCGCGAACGTCCGCGACGCCCAACCGCGCAACGACCGCCGCGAGCACAGACGCGCTCCGCTCCTCAAACTCGCCGTCCATCAAGGCGTTCTCCGCCCAGTCCACCAACTGTGACAGCGTGATCTGGTGGTGGAGATATGCGGCGATCTTTTCAGCGACGGTCTGTTTCGTGATCGTCATGGCGCCATCCTAAGCTTTCTGATGTCCCTTATCCACCGGGTATTTTTCGTGAACCTCAACGAGCTTGCCCTGATCGTCGTAAATCTCCTGCCAGAAGCGAAGCGTCGTTTCATTCGCGTCCACTTCCTTCAGGTAACGGGCCAACCAACCCAGGCGGCCAACCACATCGAGGCGATAGCGCCGGACGCCTCCGGGCAACTCGTCCCACTGACCGAACTTCTTCTCGTTTTGAGCGCGACTGCTCATTGCTCGCCTGCTTGCCTTCCATCGCTTACGGAAGCAACCTTTATTTGGTGACCTCTCAAAAGTTTCTGCAGGCTGAGCACGTGTGGACCATTCTTGGTCATTCGTCAACCAAGTGTCGCAGCGATTCGAAATGATGCGTGGCGGAGCATGCTGAGTGAATGGCCTTCTCGGGCTTCACTGCCACTGACCCGTCAGCGTGAAAGCCGACCAGAAGAACGGATTCGAAAAATCTTCTTTCGCGCCTTTCGACCGCAACAGCAACAACTGCGCTTCACGCCAGGCTTTCGCGCGCGGCTCGCCCGCGCGCCAGCGGCGCATGAATTCCGTCATCAATCGGCTCGTGGCCTTGTCGCTCACGATCCAATGACTCGCCAGCACTGTTTCCGCACCGGCGATGCGAAACGCGCGGCGCAAGGACATCACCCCCTCGCCAATCTTCACCTCCCCCGTGCCGCTCTCACACGCGCTCAGGATGACCAGTTCCGTTCCCTGCAAACTCAAGAGCGACGCTTCCAATCCGGTGAGCACGCCATCTTCCGCGATGGCATTGGTGATTCGTTGTGCGCGATTCGCCCCGGCCAAAGCGATGCCGCAACGGACCAGCGGGTTTTCCCAGTTCGGAGTGCTTCCCGCAGCCGGTCGGGGGCGCGTGAACGCGGAATTCCAAGTGGGTGAATTCGTCCTCTTGAATTCCTGATCCGAAAGAAAGAACCCGTGCGTGGCCAGGTGCAGAACGCGCGGCGAATGCACCGCCTTCAGTTCCGCTTCGCGCGCCTCTGCGCCCAACCGTAATGAGGTGTCGCTGCCGAGCAGTTTTGCCACGTCGCGCGCCTCGGCTTCCGCGCCTGGCAACGGCTTAAACTTGAAACTACGAAAATTGCCGCTCAAGGAACGCAGTGCAGGCGGCATGCTCGCGAGCTGGGCTGTCGGGACCGACGGACGCGCGCTCGCAAGATCGAAATCAAAATCCGGATTTCCCATGACCATGGATTTTGCGGGTTGCGTTGGTCGTTTTGAGTTCGACAGATTTGCTGCCACTCGAACAACTTCGCGTCCGCTGGTCACATAGCTGATGGTTTTTTCTTCCACCAAAAACTTGTTGCCGGCCCGCAACATCTCGAATGGCAGCCGGCTCAATTGGCCGTCGGGACAAATGATGAGGTGCGAACTATTCGCGAGATGTTTGGCCAGTGGCGCGTAAACCAAGTCGCTGACACGCTGTAAAGCCGGTTGCACATCTTTGGCGGCAAATTGGCGCGCGGACATCCGCTTGCAAATAAGCTCGACCGCTTCGTTGATCGGCGCCGCCTCGCCCAGGTCCACGCGTTCAACGATGACGTTCGTCGAGTCCTTGACCAGCGGAAACGTCAGGTAAGCGGCGTAACGTGGTTCTTTCCATCCGTTTGATTCCGCCGAGAGATCAGCACGGCGAAACTGGACGAAGTCAACCAAGACAGCCCTTAGGGCGAGGCTGGCTGCAATATCCGTTAGCCTCAGATCGCGCGCTCGCACGAGGACCGTCGCGAACTCTAATCGCTCGGCTAACTGCGCCTCAAGATCAGCCAATCGTAGCAGCAGCGCTTGATGCCTTTGATCTCGCTCTGCGGGGTTCACCCGGCTTTCAGGTAGACGAGCTAACTGATTCTGAGCATCCTCGTGCGCCTGACGAATTTCCTGAATCTTAGTGTCGGAACTGATTTCAACCGCAGCTTGCCTGACTCGCACTTCCTCCAACAACGCCTTGTCCAACGCAAGTTGCTCGGCGCCCAATGCATTTGCGGCGAATAAACCTTTGGCGACGCCTGAGGCACAAACCGAGTGAAACAACTCGTCCTTCAGAAAGGAACGTGAAACAGTTCGAGCTGCGATCGTGTCCGAGGACGAGACAAGTTGTGTCACGAGGTAATCTCGATTCGCCTTCAGTCCTTCCGACAATAATCCGAGCGCCTGTGCCGTCCTGCCTTGCGTCCATAAAGACACTCCAATTTTCTCGATGGTATCGGTCAGGGATGGGTGTGAATATTCAAATATTTTCGATTTAACGTCGAGGCTGCGATCATACATTCGTAAACTCTTTTCGTCATCGCCCAGTTCATGATAGACGAGTCCCAGACCATCCAGGCATGAGGCGACATCGAGATGGGAAGGGCCATATGCCTTTTCAGTGATATCCAGGCTGACCTTCAAACAATCCAACGCCTCTTTGAACCTGCGCTGCTCCAAATAAACGGCGGCCACGCCCATGAGGGTTCGCGCGACCTCGTGGTGGTGCTCGCCAAAAACCTTCTTCTGGATTTGAAAACACTCATGAAACAGTTGGAGAGCCTTTTGGTGATTTCCCGACGCCGCATAAATGCTGGCCAGAGTATCTAAACTATCGGCGATGGAAGGGTGATTGTGGTTGAAGTGTTTCCTTCGGATTGTTAAAGCGCGAGCGAACAGGGCTACCGCGTTCTCATCCTCGCCCAGGTCGTCATAAAGGTGGCCTAGATTGTTGAGCATCGTTGCTACCTCCGGATGGTCCGAACCATAGCGCCGCTCCAAAATCTTTACGGCGCGCAACATTAGGGGCAACGCTTGCGAATAATTTGCCTGAGCACGGTAAATCGAGGCCAAATTGTTGAGACTTTCAGCAACCTCCGGACTGTTCCCCGCGAAGAGTTTCTCTCTGATTTCCAAACTCCGGCGGCACAATGGCAGAGCTCGCCGATAGTCGCCAAGATTCTTATTGATCATCGATACATTGTTCAGCATCTGCGCAAAAGTCCGATCAGCGTTTCCCAAAACCTTTTCCGCGATTGGCAAACTATGTTCGAGAATGGCCAAGGCATCCGAGTATCTGCCTTGGTCCCTATAGACGACTCCCAAGTTGTGGCCGGATGCCACGAAACCTGCGTTTTCTTCTCCGTAAGCCTTTTTCCAGATTGCGAGGGCTCGCTCAAATGAAGAGGCAGCTTGATCGTATTCACCTTTCGCTCCATGAATAAATCCGAAGACGTTCAGAGCCCTTGCAACAACCGGGTGGTCCAGTCCTAACGACTTTTCACCTAGGGCAAGGCTTTCCTTCAGCAGCGAAACCGCCTTTTCGAATTCGGCTTGGTCAAAATAGATTTCGGCTAGGCTCGTCAAAATGTTCGACACATCACGGGGAATAGGTGGAGATGATTCTCGCGCGACCTTTAAAGCTTGATTAAGGAACTGCGTCGCCTTCGAGAAATCGCCGTCGTCCGAACATGCCTCCGCGTTTTCGTGAAGGTTTTCGAGCTCCTTCGAACTCAACAAAAAATCCGGTCCAAGAACGTCGTGCAACTTTCTGGATTGGCCAAGAGTGCTCACCGTGATGATCGTCGCAAAAATCCAAATGAGCCAAATCACTCTCGGGTGAAATTGAAGTTCCCGGATGGCCATGCGTTGAGTGAACGGCTGGCGGATCAAAAAATCAATCTTGGCCGTCCGGCGGTGTCCCCGGAGAAGCGACGACCATTTGCCGCGTGGCTCTCGTATCCCCAGTCACACGAGGAATCGATCAGTGTGCTCGATATCCTCGCGGGGAATTGAGGATGGAAGTTCCCTTCCGACAGCCAGCCTTCCGAAACGCTTCACCATCCGTAAAGCGAGGTGAACGAGGTGTTACCGATCGTCAGGGTCGTGCCGGAGAGATTGCCGCCGTTGGACGAATAATAATTGTGGAACGTCATCCCGCCGATTTGCGTGCTGCTGCCGTAAATGCTGTAGCTGCTTGGGTAGCTGTAGGGACTGGAACTGTAACTCGGATATGGAGTGGACGAATACGTGTAGGTCGAGTAGCCGGGTGTGTAGGACGTGTATCCGTAGCTGCGAGGCGAAACGTAGCCCGGGTGTTGCGACGGATAGCCGCGGTAGCTGAGGTTATCGTAGGGCGTGCCGTTGGCGGGCGAGCGATAATACGGCTGCACGTAGGTTCCGCTGCTGCGGACGTAGCCGCTGACCCATTCAGCTTGGGCGGAAAAGGCGCAGATCAGCATTGTGGCGGCGAGGGCGAGTTTGGTCAGAGCTTTCATATTATTTTGTTTGAAGCGGTTCGTCAGTGTCGGCGGCAGTCGCCACCAGTTTTGTTTGTCCACTCGAACAGCCTTCGCCCATGACATCGCAAGCGGCGGCGCGATTCTTACAACCTTTTTGGGCTGGAAGAGCGGCTGAACAAAACGAATTTCGCGCGAGCAGCGCGTTTGATGTCAGCGGGCAGGAGTTGGAATTCATGTTTGAAGCGGACAGTCCGCCGGAAAGTCATAGGTCTTCGACCATCTTGTCCATCGATTCATGCTTCTTCGGCTCAATGGCGTCGTCCGGCCGTTCTTTCGCGTCGGCGAGGTCTTTGGCGGTCGGCTTGCGAGAACGCACGGTCGCGGCGAATAGAATCGGGTGGGATGAAGCCTTTCGCTGGCTTTGGCCAACGGTCCTCGCGGTCTCCTATCGGCTAGGTCAAGTGAGAAGCGGCTGCGTTTCACCGCGAGAATGAGCCGCTTGCTAGCGCAGTCACTCAGGCGCATAGTTGGCGCGTCGGCATGAAAGCGAAGGCAAATGGAGAGCGCCACCGGGTGGAACTCGGAAGGCACATCGTGGCGGATTCGAAAATCTGCGGCGGTCAGCCCACGTTCAAGGGCACGCGCATTATGGTGTGGATTGTTCTCGAACAACTCGATGAGGGCCTCACCTGGGACCAGATCGTGCTCGAGTGGGATGGCAAGCTTTCCAAAGACGCGATTGCCGAAGCCATCGCCATCGCCAATCTGGTCGTGAAGCACGAGCCTTTCCGGGGATTCCATGTTAGTCCTCGACGAAAATCGGCCCGCCGATCAACGCCAATTGCTGCGTAAGTGGCGGTTTCTCCGACATCGGTCGTTCAATACGCAAACCAAACGCATGGGTACCGTTGTGCGGGTCCATGCGGCTGGCGTGCTCTGCTGGCGATTCAAGCAACGTTCTCCGCAATCGCTCGCGTGGCCCGGATGATGAGCACTCCCAATCTCGTAGCACTGCAGCGCGGCGATGCCGCTGCGTGGGATGAAGCGTTTCGCTGGCTTTGGCCAACGGTCTTTGCGGTCTCACAACTGAAACTCCAGCCGTATTGTCCGAACGAAGTTGAGGACGTGGCGATCGAGGCGTTGGAGGAACTGGTGGAAAAAGTGCGCGTGGTTGCAGCGCCGGAAGAATTGAAGCCACTGGCCGCGAGCATTGCGCATCATCGGGCGGTGAGTTTGCTTCGCGAGCGATTCGCCAAAAAGCGCGGCCAGGGAAAGACGGAATCGTTAGATGCGCCAGCGGATGATGCTGGAGAAACGAAACACGAGCCGCTGGCGGCGGATTCGCCGCTCGCAAATTTGGAACAAAAGGAACTGGCGGAACGGCTCGGCCAGTCGCTCGAGGACCTTAAACCGCCGCTCGGCGGGATTCTGTCAGATTTCTTTTTGCACGGCTTGCGTTACGAGGAGATCGCCAAGAAGCGAGGCGTGGCGCTCGGGTCAGTGGGCGTTTATCTGAAGCGCGGACTGGAAGCGATGCGGCGCATTTGGGGCAGGCGTGAAGAAAGTTGAAAGAAACCGACATGCATTTGCGATGAACTCAATGAATGGTGAACGCTTTTTTGATCTGGCCATGAAAGTCATCGCCCGCCAAGCCAGCGACGCGGAGCGCGCGGAACTGGACGGGTTGGTGTCGCGCGAGCCGGAGTTGAAAGAGGAATTTGAGCGCTTGCAGGCTGGCGTGCGTGCTGCAAAAGACGCGCTGCCACTGGTGAATGCGATGCAGGCAACCGCGGGTGAGCTTCCCGGTTACGCGCGCGGGCGGCTGCAAACGAAAGTGCGGCAAACGCTCGGTCGCCCTGAATTTGCTGATAAGGAGCCAGATCGCAGTTTCGCCGGGGGTTGGCGTTGGGTGTTGGGATTGGCGGCAACGGCGACCGCAGTGCTGCTTGTGGTGTTGCCGATGTTTCGCACGCCGAGCGCGGCGTTGATTCAACTGGCAATGCTGGAAACGACGGGCGGCACTCGCGGGGCAGACACGAATGAGGTGGCACTTTTTCAAGCAACGTGGAAGGGGAGTCCAGTCCGAAGTTTTTCCAGCGCGAGCGAACTGGGAGCGTGGGAGAAGAACTGGCCCACCGATGCTGGGCGAAGCACGGCCAAAATCATTTACGACCCGGCCGCGGGAGAGGTTAGAGTGTTCGGGCATTCCAAGGGCAAAGCGTTCCAACAAGCTTTTCCCGTCGAAAAAGATTTAGCGACGACACTGGCAGAGGTGAGCAGGTTCATTCGCGAACACGGCTTTTGATTAAGGGTCTGTTCCGGCTCGCGAGTACGCTCGCCCTGCATGAATAGTTCCGACAGAGATAAGCGACGAGGAACTGTGACAATAGCTATGCGTTCTGTTTTTATTCCTGAGCTGATAAGCTTGGCATTTGGTCTGATGCTGCTCCTGACGAAGGCTTCCGGAGCGGACGGGGTGACGATCTCGCTCGATTGTGACCGAGTCAGGCATCTGATGCGTGGCGGGATCGGCGCTTCCTGGCACGCGATCGAGACTCCCATCCCCATCGTGAACGGCCGGTCCCATGGCGGCAGCGGATGGGGAGGCTATCCGCCCGCTGAGGACGATGACGCCTGGCGACAGATTTACCAGCATGCAGAGTGGTTGGGCTTGGACTTTTGCCGAGTCGAACTCGAGCAGCGAATCTACGAGCCAGAGCGGGGCCAATTCACGTGGGATTCCCCGGAGATGCGGATCTTGTGCCGGATTCTCGATTGGTGCGAGCGCCGTCATGTTGATGTCTTCTTGCAGCAAATGTGGGGCAACACCGACTGGAACGCTTGGCCCGAGTTCCGGGGAGATCCGATCAAGCGCGTCCACAGCGGACCGTATTCAATGAACGAGTTTGCAGATGGATTGGCCACGCTCATGGAGCACTTGGTCAAGACCAGACGCTATACCTGCATCCGCTGGCTCTGCATCAATAACGAGCCCGGCTACGATTGGTCATGGTGGCAGCAGCCACCCAACCAATCGATGTCATTGCGGGAAGGTCTCGCAACTGTGCGCCAAGCTTTGGACCGCAAAGGAATTTCGGTGCCCTTAAGCGGACCCGACAAAACGGACTTGCCCGAACTCAAACCGACGGAGATTGATTTCGATCCGTTCATAGGCGCGTATGACCTGCACTCGTACTATGCGCGTTTTGATTGGCAGACTGCAAACGGGTATCCACTCGCGGTGGCGGACCAGCGCCTTGCTGCCTGGGTGAAATGGGCACACGAACGCGGCAAACCATTCTTCCTGTCCGAAGTGGGGAGCATGGTTTTTGGCTGGAATGGAAATCATCCTGGTCCCAGCACCTTCGAGGCCGCTATGAAGGATGCAGAGCTGGTGGTGAGGGGAATAAATATGGGCGTGGACGGCTTTAACCGCTGGAGCTTTATCAACCGGGGAGATTTGGACGGGCACTGGGAGATGATTCAGACGTGGGATGAGCGCAACCACAGAATGCTCAAAAAATTCACGCCGAAGCCCAACGCGTATTTCGTTTATGGCATGATCTCGAGGTTCACCGCCAAGCATTCCGCCGTGCTCGCGTGCGAACGTACTGGCGGCCAGGTTGAGGGGATTGACCGGGTCTTTACGGCAGCGCTCCGGAGTCCCAAGGGCGGCCTCACCTGGATCATTGTCAATGATGCGCCCTGCACGTGGCAGGCACATGGCGTCGTTCGGGGCGGCCCTAAACAAGCGCTTTTTGAATATCGCGTCACGGCGGCAGAGCGCGACGAGCAGAGTTTGCGGATCGATCCGGTCGGCCGAGTGCATCCGACGATGGGAGCATTTGAAACGGTCCTGCCATCCATGAGCTTAACCATCTTCTCGACCTTCAATCTGGCGCATACGCGGCGAGGAGTCATCACGGATTAACATTCTGTTGCTGTGGCCAGCCGGTGAGACGCAACAATTGCGTTGCATTCCGTTTTCATAGTACGAGACTGCGAATCACAACCTTCTTATGACTAAAAAATTTACGCATCTGCTCATCATCACATTGTCGAGAGCGGCGCTGATGACGTGTTTGGCGCTCATCACCGCTGATAGCGCGGCCGCCCTCAAAGCAAATGATTCACCTCAGTCCGCTTTCGAATTCTATGCGATGGACACGGCGTTCCACCGTCCTGGGTTGAGCCAGGAACAACAATTCGATCTGGTGCGGGAACTCGGTTTTGCAGGAATCGCCTGGCACGAACAACCACCCGCCGAAGCCCAGGCTGTTGTGGTCGAAGCCGAAAAGCGCGGCCTCAAAATGTCGACCATTTACTGCGCGGCGCAAGTCACGCCAGAGGGGAAGCTGACTCACTCGGCAGAACTGCCCGCGCTCATGAAAGCTTTGAAGGGGCATGGCACAATCATCTGGCTGCACATCGGCGGCAAAGGACCGGCTTTCAATTCGCTGACTGGTTCGGCCCCTCTGATTAAACAACTGCGGACCCTCTCTGATATCGCGTTGACGAATGATTTGCGAATCGCGATCTATCCACACGTGGGCGAGTGGACGGCCCGCTTCGGGGACGCTATTGAATTGGCCAAGTTGGTCCGGCATCCCCGATTCGGTGTGACCTTCAATCTTTGCCATGCGCTGGCCATGGGCGACGAAAGGAGGATTCCGGAGTTACTGGAGAGCGCAGGCCCGCTGCTCACGACTGTGACGATCAGCGGGGCCGATTCGGGTGTGGATGGCTCGAACTGGGCACGCTTAATCCAGCCATTGGGCAACGGCAGCTACGATGTGGGAATCGTTCTGCGAAAACTGAAAGAAATCGAGTTCAAGGGCCCGATCGGTTTTCAGGGTTATGGCATCAAGGGGAATGCCCGATCGATTCTCGAGCCGACCATGGCCGCTTGGCGCCGCCTCAATCAATGAATCGAGAACCGAAAGCCCGGCTCGTTTTGACCTTTTGAATTTTGGTCCTTCGAATTTGTTGCGAGTTTCGAGTTTCGTATTTGAGTAACCGAAGAACCTGAGAGGACTTTCGACGAGAAAGGAGTATCCCTCCCGAATCACACTTCCCAGCCCTTGCGGTATTTGGTCCGGAGAAATTTGTTGGCGGCGCGGTCGTTGGTAATCTTGAGACCTTTGGCGTCCCATTCAATTTTCTTCCCGGCGCGAATCGCGACATTCCCGAGCAAAACCAGTTCCGTCATCGGGCCAGAGTAATCGAAGTTCGACAGCGATTTGGGTCCGCCTTTGCACGCTGCGATCCATTCCAGGTGATGGCTGCGTTCGAAGCCGCCCGGTTTCGGAAGCTTCTCGGGGATGTTTTTGAAATCCTCAATTTTCGCGCCGGAGAGAAATGAACCGGGCCCCCAATAGCTCGGCACGTACAATGTGTCCTTCGCTCCGACAATGATCACGCCGTTGGTGGGGAGTTCCTGTCCTTTGACCAACTCGCGAGATGGCTTTTTGCCGCCGTCGTACCAGATCATCTTGATCGGGCCGGTGGTTTCGCGGCCGGGAAATTCGTAGGTGATGATCGACCAATTCGGCGCGGTTTCGTTATTCACTTCGGAGGATTGAGCTTCGATGCTGAGCGGGTCCCGCAGCCCCAGCGCCCAAACCGGCAAATCCATGCAGTGGCACGCCATGTCGCCGAGTGCGCCTGTGCCAAAATCCCAAAAGCCGCGCCACTTAAACGGGACGTACGCTTTGCTGTAGGGCCGCTCAGGCGCTACGCCGAGCCACAAATTCCAATCGAGTGTGGCTGGGATTTCTTCCTTCTCTTGAGGACGGCCCATGCCTTGCGGCCAAATCGGACGGTCGGTCCAGACGTGAACTTCTTTCGCCGCCCCGAGAACTCCGGCTTGGATCAACTCGACTAAACGGCGCGTCGCGGGATGGCAATGGCCTTGGTTGCCCATTTGAGTGGCGACTTTGTGATCGCGCGCCGCCTTGGCCATTTGCCGCGCTTCGTAAATCGTATGCGTGAGCGGCTTTTGACAATAAACATGTTTGCCGCGGCGCATGGCTGCCAGAGCGATCGGCGCGTGCATGTGATCGGGCGTCGAAACCGTGACTGCGTCGATTGTTTTTTCTTTGTCCAACAGTTTCCGGAAATCTTTGTAGCGTTTTGCGTTTGGGTACTTCTTGAAAGTATCCGCGGCGTTTTTCTCATCGACATCGCACAGGGCAAAAATGTTTTCACTGTCGCTGTTGGCCACGTCGCTGGCGCCTTTTCCGCCGGCGCCAATGCTGGCCAGGTTCAAACGTTCGTTCGCGCCAAGCACATTCCTGCTCGAGACGAAGGGGAACGCCAGCGCGCTGCCAGCCAAGGTTGTGCGGGTGATGAACTGACGCCGGGAAAGGAAGTTATTTTTCATAGTGGGAAAGTGGGTTCTATTCAGTCGCGAATTTCGGGTGCGGTCAAGCTCGCGAAAAAAGCGGCGCCCATATTTTACTTCTGCTCGAAATTCCCGCGCGTTAACATCGCGCCTTCTATGCGCAAGAACTGGACGCGGCGGGAGTTTCTTCAAACGTTGGGAACGGCGAGCTTCGCGGGAACAGTCGCTCCTTTCAGAACCGGACCAGTAATTGATGCTGGTAAAATTCGAAAGAAACGGGTCGCCATCATTGCCACCGAAATTCGGAGGTGGTCCCACGCGGAACATTTCGTCGATCGTTTTCTGGAAGGTTACGGCTGGGAAGGCCGTCATCATTATCCTCCCTTCCAGCTGGCCGGCCTTTATGTCGATCAGGCGCCGCCCGGGGATTTGACGCCGGACCGCGCCCGGCGTCACCAATCGATGAAGGTTTATCCGACCATCGCGGAAGCGCTGACGCTCGGGACGTCGCGATTGGCCGTCGATGGGGTGTTGATCATCGGCGAACATGGCAAGTATCCACGAAACGAAAAAGGCCAGACGCTCTATCCGCGCCACAAATTTTTTAAGGAAGTGGTGAAGGTGTTCGAGGCGAGCGGTCGCACCGTCCCGGTTTTCAATGACAAACATCTCTCGACCGACTGGAACCAGGCCAAGGAAATGGTCGCAGACTCGAAGCGGCTCGGTTTTCCGTTCCTGGCCGGATCATCGCTGCCGGTGACGTACCGTATCCCCGCGCTCGAACTGCCGAAAGGGATCAAGCTGCGAGAGAGCGTTTGCGTCTGTTACGGCGGCGTCGATTCGTATGATTTCCACGGATTGGAGACCGCGCAGTGCATGTCCGAACGCCGAGCTGGCGGCGAGACCGGAGTGAGCGCCATTCACGCGGTGCGCGGCGAACGGGTCTGGGCCGAGTTGGAAAAGCGGCCGGGCACACGCGAGTTGATGTTCGCGGCGTTGGCGCGCAGCCACACCTGCCGCGCCCCTGATGGTTACACGGCAATCCCGCCGACCGTCGATTGGATCCGCCAAGCGAGCTCCGATCCCGTTGCTTATTTCATCGAGCACAACGATGGATTTCGGACCGCGATGTTTTTGCTGAACGGTTACGTCCAGGATTTCACCTACGCGGGCCGCAGCAGCAACGGCGAGGTGTTTTCGACTTTAATGTATTTGCCCATGCCAGGGTTCTCCGCTGTTCTCGCGAATTTCTTCAGCCCGCTCGTTCATAACATCGAGGAAATGCTGCTGACCGGCCGAGCGCCCTATCCGATCGAGCGGACGTTGCTGACAACCGGCATGGTCGAAAAGGCCGTTGAATCGCTGCACGCCGGCCAAACGCGATTGCAAACCCCGGAGCTGAAGGTCGTCTATTCCGCTCCGGCGGGATCGCACTTCTGGAGAACCTAAAGCTGTGAACCTCCCTTTAAACAAAATCGTTTTCGTCCTGGACGAGTTTGCGCTCAAAACCCCGGGCCAACAGTTGCTCGACCGTTTTCTGGCTGGTTATCCGCGCGATGGAAAATTTCATCGGCCGAGCGACGCGCGCGTTATCGCGCATTTTACCCAAAAAGCAAACGCGGCTGCGATCGAGCAACGCGTCCGCGACTTCGGACTGATCGTCGAACCTGATCTGAACAAAGCGTTGGCGGATGCTGATGGGGCGTTGCTGTTCACGGGCAGCGCGTCGAAGCGGGCGTGCCTCGAACGCCTGCCAGAACGGGCTCGGTGCTTTGTGTGGGGCCTGCTGGCCGAGAAAGGAAACGAGGCGCGGGAGTTGATCGAGCTAAGCCGGCAGCGGCGGATCGTGATGAGCACAGGGACGGCGTTGCCGGTGACCTGGCACTTGCCGCAGCTGCCGATTCCAAACGGCGCATCGATTCACGAAGCGTTGGTTGTCGCGCTGGGTGAGTTCCCGCAGGGCGAGTTGGAAGCGCTGGAATGTTTGCTGCTGTTGATCGAGCGCCGTTGGCGTCCGCAGAAAGCGACTCGCGTTTTTGGTTACGAGGGCGATGCGGTCTGGGAAGCGGGACGAAAAAAGGTTTGGTCCTGGGACCTTTTATCGTCGGCCTTATCCCGTTCGGATTCGCCGCTGGGCGATCCCGTGAAGGATGGCCGGACCCAGAACCTGGTTGGTCTGCAGCTAGTGCAAAAGCTCGCAACGAAACCGCGCGCCTGGATCCTCGAACACCACGACGGGTTGCGCTCTCAGATACTGATGCTCGACGGGGTGGCGAAGGATTTTACTTTCGCGCTGCGCGGATCGCGCGGGTTCGCTCGTTCGGGCCAAATTTTTCGGCCGGTCCAGCCGCAGCAGCACGAATTCAGTCCATTGGCCGCGGCGCTGGAGAATTTTTTCCGGAGCGGCGAACTGATTGCGCCGCTCGAGCGAAGTCTCACGGAGGTGCGGTTGCTCGAAGCATTCCACCGGCCCGAGGCGAAAACAAAAGAAGGAATCGGCCTAAGTCAGGCGTGACGGTGTGGTTCCTCCCAATCCACCGGCGCGACCGGTCCGACCAACGTGAGATAACAGGCAATCCCCGCCAGCAAAACCGCCGAAGCGACGACGAAAGCCACGACGAATGAACCGGTGGTTTGCGCGATCCAGCCGGTCAAAGCGGGCGAAACAATTCCGCCAACATTCCCAACGGCGTTCTGGATTGCAGCCCATTTTCCCGCGGCCTTCGGTCCGGCCAGAGTTTGGGTGAGCGCCCAGACATTCGAGGTAAAAATTCCCAACGACAGCGATGCGAGGATTAGAAAATTCAGAGAGAGCGAGGCGCTCTTGACGAAGCCGGCCGGCAGCATAAAGGCCGCGCAGAAGAACAATCCTGCCACGACGAACGTTTTCCGCACGCGCGTCGGGGTCGCGCCGGAACAAATCCACCGGTCGGAAATCCAGCCGCCCGCGATCGAGGTAAAGGCCATTCCCCAGAAGGGCAGCGAACCCAAAACCGCCATGGCATCCATGCTGAACCCGCGTTCTTTCACCAGATATTCCGGCAGCCAAGAGAGCAGGAAGTACCAGACATATCCGAGCGCGAACATTCCCATCGATGTGCCCCAGGCTTCGGGTCGCGTGAGAATTTTCAGCATGGTTGGCCCTGGCTCCGCGCGATTCGCGGCGGTCACGTGACGCGGTTCGGAGGGAAAGAACGCCGCCCATGGCAATAGCCAGAGGAATCCAAAGAATCCCACCGTCAGGAAGAGCGCTCGCCAGCCGTAATGGCTGACCAACAACCCGCCAATAAGCGTGCTTAACGCCGGCCCAATCTTTGATCCACCATCAACCAGGCCGTTGGCGAAGCCGCGTTGTTCTTCGGGAAAGTGCCGCGCAATAATTTTCGACATGGCGGGGTAATTCACGCTTTCACCAATGCCCAGGAGCAGCCGAAGGAGAAGCAAGATGTGGAAGCTGCTGCAGAAGCCAGTGAGCGCAGTGGCCGCGGACCAAAGAACGAATCCGCCGGCGTAAACCCATTTCACGTCGTAGCGATCGACCAGCCAACCCGCCACCAGTTGGAAGATGGCGTAGCTCCAGAAGAAGGCCGAGAAGAGAAGCCCGAGGTGAACTTTATCCAGGGAAAACTCGGTCGAAACGAGGGGCGCCGCCACCGACAAACTTCCGCGGTCGATGTAATTAATCGTCACCGCCGCGAGCAGGAGGATCAAAATCATCGGCCGATTCGGCCCTGATCCCGCGGCGCGGCTGGAAACGTTCATGGATGAAACGGCGGAATCGACGCCACCCGTTTTCCTTCGATCATTTCACGCAGGTAAAGGGTGACGCGCTCGACAATTCGATCGAGAAAAACCTGGCCTGTTTGCGCCGCAGCCGTCGCGGGCTTTGGATCGGTTTGGTCGCGACACGCTTCATTCCGCACGTTCTCGGGAAACGCCGCCAGCGCAATAGACGTTTCGAATTCCTGCGCGTGGCCTGGCAAATCATCCGGCAGACGATGGCCGCTGCGGAGTAATTCTTTGGCGTCGGCTTCAGTGAGCAGATCCCAATACGAGAGAAAGTGAAGATTGAGTTGGTGCCGGCGCAGGAATTGGTCCCACGTGCCGCGGATCGGCGCGATGTTCCCGCCGTGGCCATTCAGGACCAGAATATTTTTGAAACCCGCGCGGGCCATGCTGTCGATCAGGTCATCGAGAACGAGCAGGAAGGTGCCCGGCTTGAGCGACAATGTTCCGGGATGCCGCATGTGATGTTCGCTGATCCCGGCCATCAATCCTTCCGCGACCACCACTCGTGGTTTGAGCCGCTGGGCGATCATCCCGGCCACGTGCGTCACGCTGCGCCAGTCATGTTCCATCGCGAGATGTTCGAGATGCTGCTCGATGGCCGCCACCGGGATGATGCAGGCGTGCCATTGACCCTCGCGCATTCCTTCCCGGAATTCGCGGCGGGTGATTTTTCGCAGCCAGATTTCGTTTGTCATGGGCGAGTTGGAGCGCGGGGTGTAATGCAGGCGATTGTAAGAACCTGCCAGACTCCGCTCAACGTTTTAATGGACGAGTTTTGGCGCCACGCCCTGGCTGCAGCGTGAACGCCGCGTTCCTGGCACTGCCTTGGCGCCACGCCTTCACTGCAGCGTGAACGCTGCGTTCCGAAGAAGAGACGCAGCATGTCTTATTAACCCATTCGTCGAGGAATAATCCCCAATCCGCCGTGTCGCATCCAACCTCGAATTGTTCTCAAAGCTGCAAAAGCATTGAAAACAAAGGGCTTTCCGAGGTAAGCCGCGCTCTGGCACACGGATTGCAAATTCAGTGGTCCGTGGACGCAGAAAGCCGGTCAAACAAGTAAACAGGAAAAAAACTATGACCCTTCAGAAATTCTCTGCCTTGATTGCTGCCGTTGGACTCAGCCTCGTGGCTACCAATCTCCGAGCCCAGGATGCCTCAGGTTCCGTGGACGCGAATGTTGTCGTTGACACCAAAGTGCAACCAGATCCAGTCGTGACTGGAACGGTGGAAACGACGACCGACACGACGACCAACACGACGGCTGACACTGGAGACGGCAACGCCGAAGCGGACGACAGCGGCAAGCCGCCCGGCGACAAACCGGCCCCGCAAAAGCCTGCCACGACCTTGGGGAGCCAGCTCTCTGCTGAAGTAAAAGCGATGGTCGAAAAACGCCGCGAGGAGCGGAAGACGTACCTCTCCGCCAAACAGGAGATCATCGTGCAGATGCGAAAAGCGTCGGCCGACAAACGCGCTGAGCTTCGCGATCAGCTTCGCGGCAAACGCGAAGCCTGGGTCGACGCACGCATGAAATTGCTCCAAGAAACCAAAGTGCGCATGGGTGAGATTCGCGCCGAGTTTAAAAATCAAGCGGATGTCCAAGGGGTCATTGACGCGGCGAAAGAACGGGCCAGCCATCGTCGTGGTCAGGACTAGGACTGATCGATCGTTTGCTGAGCAACCTCCTCCAACCCTAGCACTGAAGCCGACGCCTCCAAAAGGGCGCCGGCTTTTGGTTTTAACAGGCTTCGGCCGGAGCTCTCCGTGAACCTGAGCATTCCAGGAGCGCGCCTGTGTTCATCGGACCAGGCGCAGCACAGTGTGACGTTCGCACCTCAGTGGTTTTCAAGGCCGAATCGAAGCGGCCAAAAGAATAGTGACCTGCCTCCAGCAATCGACGAGCTGCGGCTGGTGCTCCAGGCGGTGTGTGAGATCGAAACAGGGCCTGTTCGCCCACAGCCGCGCTCCGTCCAGGTACATGCGTCCAATGCGTTTCAAAAAGAAAAGGAGGCTCTCCATGAACATGGACCCCTGGTTGATGCCACCGCTCACCGTCCGAGCCGCTCCGCAATCGTGCCTATCGGAATGCCAATAATCGCGATGGTCTTGTGGGTCGAGGTATGCCCGCGGATGAGCTGCACCGCGCTTTTCGAGCAGCCTAACTTCTCCGTTAAAAATTCAAGCAGAGCTTCGTTGGCCGCGTCGTCTACCGGCGCCGCTGCGACCTTAATTTTTAATTCATTGCCCAACGGGCCCACAATTTGCGTCCGGGAAGCCCGCGGCTGCGCCTTCACCGCCAATTGGACCGAGCCAGCAGCGGCACGCAGGAAGGTGGGGAGAGCCATGGGAATTGACGATTGATGATTGACGATTTGTCATCGCGGTGGCCCGGTGCTGGATGCTGGCACTTGTCTCGATTAGTTTTGTTTCGTGATTGTCACCAGCTCTTCGAATTTTTTCATGATCATCGGTTCGATCTTTCCCTGAAACGGGCCGTAGTAACCGTAGTAAATGAGCGATGATTGTGCTTCATATCCGCCTTCCTTCAGAATGCGCATGGTCGGAATGTAACAGGGAACTTCATACGCGTAGCCGACGAGCCACGGATGTTGGGTTGCGTATATTCTCTTCAGCTGAATGCCATAATCGACCACGGGTTCGCCCCCCATGGCGATAAAGGTCAAGTCATCACCAAGCCGGACAACGCCCAGCGGGAGCGGAACCGAACTGGGCAGCGGGCGGTTTCCATCCATCATCTTGATGTAGGAAGCGGCTCGATTGCGCGTCGAGAGATCAGAACTCTTCGTATCCGCCTGGATCGTTTCACGCGGCGGCGGCGCGGCCAGTGGCAAGTTCAATTCGGCGAACGCAAATTTGAGGCGGCCATTTACGGGCCGCATAGGCCGGTTCAAAACGCTGGTGACGGCGCCGGCCAACTCGAGGCCGTGGCGTTTGGCGTCGAGCAACGTTCCGCGTGGCGATGGGTTTGAGTCGGCGCCCATTCCCGTCAGGTAAACTGCGGTTGTGCCGGGAAAATACTTTTCGAGGTGTTCACGGGCGTAAGCCATGTAATCGCCGCAAATAATGTAAAAATCGTCGCCGGCAATGCTGGTGCCATGGCAAGCGTACCCGAATAAAACCGCGCGCAACGAACCGTCCGTCCGGAGCACTTTTAAGACGGGCACATCCCAATCGACTGGCCCGTCGGGGTTCTCGCCGAACGTCACGCCATCCTCGCGATAAATCCGGCGATTCATCGCGAAGGTGGCGCGGCCCTGGCCGGCTTCCAAGCGGGCCGGTTGCAGATCGGAAAGGGCTGATTTGATCGCGTCAAAAATCGTTTCCTGGAGCTCGCTGCTGTAATGCCGGATGTGTTCGGTGTCATTTTCGGAAAGCGGGTACATCCCTTCCAAGGCGCCTGCCAGCACGGGCGCGGAGTGGGTATGGCTGGAGACAATCATCACCGCGCCGGGTTTTAGTTTCAGCTCGCGTTGGGCGCGTTCGTAGATCGGCGTGGTGAAACGCCGATTCACTTCGCAATTATCGACCGACAGCAAGACGAACTGTTCGTCGCCCGTGCGAAAAGCGACCGCTTGAGCAACCAACTTCTGGTCTGCCTTTTCAGCGGAATGTTTCCGGGCGGCATAGCCAGCGAGCCAGATCGGTTCGTGCGGCGTAATATCGCGGACAGCAAAACCCAGTTCGATGGACGGCTCAGCCGCGGTCGTCAGGGAGCGCGTGAGCATAACGATGAGGCCGATGAAGAAAATTCGTGATAGTCGGGCTGGTGAAGGGGGGGTCATGGTGAGGAACAGCATAAAGGTTTCGCGGCGTGTCGTGCATCAAAATTTTGCGACTGCTCAGGTGGCTCGATGAGTCCCTTGGTGGGGCGAGCGTACTCGCGAGCCGCCAGTGTAGATTTCCTTGCGGATAATGTTCGCCCGGCTCGCGAGTACGCTCGCCCCACCTGGGTGGTTACAAAGTTTTTTTCGTCGGTTTGGGATTGAGCGCGAGCGTCCGTACATGAAAAACCCGGCGCTGTATTCAGGCAGCGCCGGGCGAAATGCGGAACGACGGAACGGCGTTGCGGTTAGTCGTTAGTCGTTAACCGTGTAGGTGCCTTCGAGCACTTTCTTGACTCGTTCCCGGCATTCGAGCAAGTGAGCCCGCGTGGTGTCATCGAGATCGCTGTTTTTCTCGTCGAGTGTTTTGCCGATTCGGCTGCTGATTTCCGACAGGTGCAACCGGGCCAAACTCTTGCTGTCGGCAGGATAGCTGCCGGTGTTGCCGAAGAAGACGATGTAGCTGTAGAAATTATCGTAAGCGTTCCGGTGCTGGCCCAGCACCAGCGTTGACAAGCGGCGGAGGTGCTCCCGTTGCAGGTTCCGGCGGATTGTCGAAACGGTCAGCTTTGCGGTGGTGTTTGGACCGGAAGCGGGCAACTCCGACCAAATGCTATCGGTCAGCGTGCGGAACACTTCCGCGATCGTGAGCGGGTTTTCGCCCGAATTGTAGAGCAGCGCCTGATTTTGGAGACGGGAGAGAACGCTGGAATCAAAGCAGTGATTGAGCACGATCCGCTGGATCCCGGTGACGCGGTCGTAGACAGAGTAGTCCGAGCCGCCGTAATAGAAGCCTTGGCTGCCCCAATGGTACCAATGTTCGCCGCCCAGCCGCCGCAGCAACGACGGAGAGAATTGGAAGGAGCGGTCGCTCAGGATTTGTTCCGTCACGAATTTCATTGCTTGGCGCTGCTTGTCCGCGGAGACAGGCACAATCGGGTCGCGGGCCTTCTCGCTGCCTTTGAAGTCGCGGTTGGAAGCTTCGCCCCCGATATAGCTGGTGGCCAGGTACGCGGCATTGCCGTATTGCCCGAACAGAACCGTGAACGCACGGCGCAAGCGGCTCCATGATTCGCCATCCTTGACGATTTTTTCGTCCAACCCCTTGAGGAGGTCAGCCGCCAGCGCGACACGAGACTGCGCGTATTTGAGCGGGTCGGACCCAAGGTCGTAAACGTTTACTTCGGGATCGTTCCCCAGGAACATGTCTTCATCCGTGGCATAAGCCAGTTGATGCTCGGGCGAGCGGGCGGCGATTTTCTTGAGCTCAGCGGTTTCGTCGCCATCGATCGGTTTGTAGGCATATTCGATCGCCCAATAGTCGTAAGGCCCGATGGTGGTTGAAGCGTAGTCGCCCTGTTTCTCGCCTTTGCGGGCGATGTTGATCGGGTTGTAATCCATGACGCTGCCGCTCAAACCTTTTTCATGAGTGATGGCAGGATCGTTGATCTGATCGAGGTTGAGCATTGTGCTGGCTTTGAAGTTATGGCGCAGGCCAAGCGAATGGCCGACCTCGTGCATGACGACTTCTTTGATGGCCTGGCCGAGAAAATCCTCGGGCAATTTCGCGCTCGGATCCGCTTTGTCCACATTCGCCAGAGCAATGGCCGCCAAGCTCAACTCGTATTGTTTGCTCGCCAAACATTGGCAGAAATTCATGTTGCCCGGACCGAACCGTTTGCTGAGTTCGATCTGGAGCGGACTCCATTGGGACGGCACGAGGGTGGCCATTTCCTGGCCTTCCGATCTTTTCAGGAACGGATTTCCCCATTGGCTGCCGGGGAAGGGGAAAGGAAGACCGAAACCGCTTTTCGCGGCCATAATCGGGCTGATCACTTCGCCAACCGCCAGGGGCGCCAGCATCGATTTCTCGGCGCCTGGAGGAGCGCCCACGAGATAGGCGTATTCGGCTTTCCAGGCGCGAATCCAGCTCGCGTCGAAAATGACGTCGCCATCGATCATTTCACCCGTGATCGGATTGGCGCGCAGGCCAGACATGGCGAACGTCGAGCTCGTGGTGATCCAGCGGAAAGTGCAGTAATTGATGTCTTCCGGATCGAAATCGTCCCGCTCGTTTTGCCAGCGCACCGCGATGGCATTGCGGAAGCCGATTTTTTCGAAAGCTTTGTTCCATTCCAAAATTCCTTCCTCGACGTAGGGCCGGTACTCTTGCGGGACGGTGTCTTCCACCCACCAGACCATTTGTTTTTTCGGGGGCGAGATTTTGGATTTGGGATCCGATTTTTCCAAACGCCAACGGTTGATCAGGCGGACGAAATTGCTGTCCGGGTCAAGCGAGCCGAAATCTTTCGTGGCGCTGATGAATTGGCCGACGCGGTAGTCAGCCGCGCGCGGGCGGTAGCCGCTGTCAGGCAGGTCCGCCAGGCTGTAATGAATCACGACGGTGAGGCCGCGCGCATCAGCGACTCCGTCGTCGCCAAAGCCGGAATACATCATCGGGCCGCGCATGTAGGTCGTCTCGACTTCGAGTTCGACGTTGTTCGAAAACGTTTTGATCTTGTGCCAGGTGGTCCGGTTCCGGTCCACCGCGCCGAGACGCAGGTTGGCAAAATCACTGAAGAAAATTTGTGAGAAATCGATCAGCACGCTGCCGCCGCGCTGGCTGACGATTGGCAGCGCCATCAACACGGAATCGGTATAATTCTGCTCGACGGCTTTTTCCAGCGGCGTGCGAGCGGGAGCTTTGTAATGGATGTTTCGGCGGACGAGCTGAATCTTGTCGTCGACGCGCCGGAAAACCAAAATCCATTCGTCCCCGAAGTTCAAGGGTTGGCCGGCCATGGCCATGCCGCGCGCGATGGTGATTGGCGCGAGGAACGGCTTGTTGAGCTGATTCGGTTTGATTTCGCCGAAAAGAGTTTCGTTCGTCCGATAGAGAGTAAAGAGGCCGTCGAATTTTTCGGTGCCTTTAGTGACATCGTCAAAATCCCGGAACTTCGAAGGGGGCTTGGGCGGGGCGGCGGGAGGCGGCGCGGAGGGCTGCGGCGTGGCGGGCTCGGCGGACCAACTCGATCCCGCGAGGAGCGTGATGAGGGCCAAAATGGCGGTGAATTTCGAGGTTCGATGGCCCAGAGTGGGCTGGCTGGCAGGAACGCGACCCGGGCTGAAATCCTTTCCGGGCGGCGTCTGAGGACACAATATGCTTGCGCTTGACAATAGATTTTTCATGACTGGCCAGTATTGCAATCAGAATTCCGGTAAGCGTGCGAGAAGAAAAGGTGAATAAATCATCGAAAGTGAAGGGCCCATTGTAAATGTCTGGCGGGATGGAGTATATTCCAGCGGGTTCGGCCGCAGGGACCGAAAGGAAATTCGAAATACTCGGAGTAATTTGACATATGAAATCGCTTCCGTTACTGCTCGCCTTGTGCACGATCGGATCGTGTGCCACCTTCACCGCCGCGGCCGACGCCAGTGGGGTTGAAGCACTCTGGAACAAGAACTGTGCTTCGTGTCACGGGCCGGACGGGAGTGGCAACACCCGCATGGGCAAAAAAGCTGGGGCGAAGGATTATCGTGACCCGAAAATCCAGGCGGAGCTGAAAGATGAAACCGCCATCAAAAACATCAAAGAAGGCATAAAAAAAGATGGCAAAGAGGTGATGAAGCCGTATGGGGACAAGCTGAGCGACAGTGAAATCAAGGGGTTGCTCGCTCACATGCGGAGCTTCAAAAAGACGTGACAGTCACCTGCTTGGACGCCCGGGCGCAACGGCGGGACAAGGAGTTTGAGCGCAACGCTCAATCCGCGGGAATGAATTGGGATGAACGAACCATTTTCGACGCTCGGAAGCCGGCGCAGGTTTTTTCATAATTGGACGAGCCTCGCCGGCTTCGTCATTGCCATCAGCAGTTTGTTTGCGTTTTTGCTCCTGTTCGCGATCGACATTTTCGCGCGGGGCAAAAACCCTTACATGGGCATTCTGGCCTATGTCGTTTCACCGTTTTTTCTTGTCCTGGGAACTTTCCTGGTCGTGTTTGGCGCACTGCGGCATTGGCGCCGGCTGCGGAAACTCGGACCTGGCGTCGCGCCGGAAACGATCACGATTAACTTTTCGCGGGCGCGGGACCGCCGAACGCTGGCGGCTTTTATTACGGCGAGCGTTTTATTCCTGTTGGTGACGGCAATTGGGAGCACGCGCACGTATCAGTACACCGAATCGGTTCAATTCTGCGGGGAGGCGTGTCATACGCCAATGAAACCGGAGTTCACGACCTACGCTCATTCGCCGCACGCGCGGGTCGCCTGCACCGAGTGCCACGTCGGTCCTGGCGCGACGGCGTACGTGAAATCGAAGATCAATGGCGTGCGCCAGTTGTATGGCGCCTTGACAGAAACTTTCGATCGGCCGATCAAAACACCCGTCAAAAACCTCCGGCCGGCCCAGGACACCTGCGAGCACTGCCACTGGCCACAACGATTCGTTGGCAATCTCGACCGGACCTACTCCCATTTCTTGGCGGACGAGACGAACACCCAATTCACCGTTCGGTTGTTGTTGAAGGTTGGAGGAGGGGACGCGACGCACGGCCCGGTTGGAGGCATTCATTGGCACATGAACTTGCTGAACCGAGTCGAATACATCGCCACGGACGAACAGCGGGAAGTTATTCCGTGGGTCCGAGTCACCTCGGCGAATGGAGATGTCATGATCTATCGAACGGCCGAATTTAAGGAGAACAGCTCGAAATACCCAATTCGCGTGATGGACTGCATGGATTGCCACAACCGTCCGGCCCACCATTTCAGCCCGCCCAACGAAGCGGTCGATTTGGCCATGACGATGGGGCGAATCAATCCGGCGTTGCCGTGGATTAAGTCCAACATCGTGTCAGTGCTGACCCAGCCCTACGCGACCCAACGTGAGGCTGTGCAAAACATTGACGCGGTGTTGCGCGAGAAATACCCGCGGTACCCGGCGATCGGCGGGGTGATTAGCGAGGTGAAACAAATCTACGAAGAAAACTTTTTTCCCGAGATGAAAGCGGATTGGCGCGCCTACCCGAACCACATCAGCCATAAAGAGTGGAGCGGATGTTTCCGGTGCCACGACGGCAAACACAAATCACCCGACGGCAAACAATCGATTCGCGCCACTGATTGCAACGCTTGCCACGTGATTCTAGCTCAAGGAAACGGCGAACAACTGCACCAGCTAAAACCGCAGGGGCAGCCATTTTTTCACATCGACGCGGAGTACTCCGATTTTTCCTGCAAGCAGTGCCACACCGGCGCGTTTCCGAAGGAGTGAACCTCTTTCCCGTGGAAAATTGCCTTTGGCTCTGGTAGGGTCTGACGTATTCACGAAATTATCCAAACCCAAAATTCTTTTCGCCTTATGAATGGTTTGGTTTCGACATCGTCGCCGCCTTGGTGGGTTCGGGTCGCGGTCGGCCGCTCGCCCAAGCGCACGCTCATTCGCGCGGCGGTGCTGGGGCTGACGCTGGTGGTGGTGTTTCGTTTTGTGCTGCTGCCGATCCGCGTCAAAGGGATCAGCATGGATCCGACCTACCCGGATCATGCCGTAAATTTCATCAATCGTTGCGCGTTTGTGATGCACCCACCGCGGCGTGGAGACGTGGTTGGGATTCGTTATTCCGGCCGAAAAGTCATGCTTTTGAAACGAATCATTGGATTGCCTGGCGAGCGGCTTCGGATCACTCATGGGATTGTTTTTATTAATGGCCAGCCACTCCAGGAACCGTACTTGGCCCACACGCCCGAGCCTTGGCAACGGCCGGAAATTGAGCTCGGCGCGAATCAATATTTCGTCATCGGTGACAATCGAACGATGGACCCTGAATCGCACGATTTCGGCGAGGTCGATGGCAACCGGATTTTGGGCAAATTGCTTTTTTGAAAGTCAAAACGGTCATTCCGTTGCTCCTACTGGCCGGAGTGGGATTTTTCGCATACCGATGGTGGGCGCCGTCCGAGGAGACGCAAATCCGCAAGGAACTGCGGGAGGCAGCTCGCCTGATTTCGACGCAGCCGGAGGACTCCGGGATCGCGCGACTGTTCAGCGCGCGCCGTTTGGCAGGGTTCTTCGACACAAACGTGGTCATCAATGTCGACATCGAACGGGAGCACTATGAAACGGTGACGAGCGCGGACGAGTTGTTCCAGCAAATTGTGGCTGCCCGCCGGCAACTCCGGCGGCTGAAGGTTCGGTTCGTCGATATTGCATTGAAATTTAATGCCGAAAAAACCGCAGCGGTGGCGAACCTCACGGCGCTGGCGGATGTCAATGGCGAAGAGGACGCGGCTGTGCAGGAATTAAAGCTCCTGCTGAGAAAGACGCCCAGCGGTTGGAAAGTCGCCCAACTCGAGACGGTGCGGGTCGTGAACTGATGAAGGGTCAGCTCAAAAACCGAATTTATTTTGAGCGCCAAGAAGACGATTTGCATTTTGGTCCAAGATGAGGAATTATTTGTGCAAAGCTCCCGAATGGATCGCGCGGCTTCAAGCAGAGTAGGGTTTCTGCCGTTTCCAGGGGGAACGACCGTGCATCTCTGAGTTGTTGGCAACGATCAGTTCCATAAGAGCGTTTGGTCCTGATTTCTGAAGATTACCGCCAGGCCGAGTAGGTTTGTGATGCCCGGCCGATTCCAGAACTGACCACAAGTTCG
>Ga0209514_10000535_pt1 | contig 76452 bp, 63 predicted proteins | sample Subgrocontami58m_FD_187452 | JGI IMG/M metagenome (GOLD analysis project Ga0209514, IMG submission 187452) | Subsurface groundwater microbial communities from S. Glens Falls, New York, USA - GMW37 contaminated, 5.8 m (SPAdes) (version 3) | ecosystem: Environmental > Aquatic > Deep subsurface >... | reverse complement strand
CTGACTTTGAAACCATAGATATGGAACCCAAAATTGCAGACCACCAGCGAGTCCAGCAGCTTGGAGATGTCTTGAAGCTTCCTCACCACACCACACTTATCGTCAAGGCCCAGACGGTTTATGCCCGTCGCGGGTAAGCCGACTTCACTGAGATCAGCGGCTCCGGGCAGGTTGGAGGGCCGCTCCTGCTTGAGAGCGAAGGTCATCGATTCCATATGTGAGCACCCGCGGTTTGACGTGGAATAGCCTACGAAATTGGCGCTGTTCACGCGGGGATCATGGTACCCTGGCTCCAGCCCCTTACAGTGAATTGCGAATTGCTTCGCCTTGTCTCCAATTTGTTCAGCCGCCCGCTTTACTCCCTGACCAAGAACCCTGCCGAATCCCTCAGCCTCGCCTATCTGTCTTACCGTCTCCAGCATGGCCGCAGCATTCCCCCAGGTTAGCTCAACTCCCCCGGTATCCCGTGTGGTTATCAGGCCATTCTCAAAACACTCCATGGCGAAGGAAATAGCGTACCCTACCGAGGTGCCATCAAGGCCATATTTATTGCACAGATGGTATGCCTGATTCATGGCATCCAGGTCAGTGATCATGCAATTAGAACCTACCGGCAACAGCACTTCGCCCGTCGGCGCGCGGTTCCCCTCCGGAAGAACGTGGGAATTGATGCAACTAACCGGGCACCGCGGGCAGAAATAGGGCTTGGGATGGTGGAACTCCTTCAGTATCATCTCGACGAATTCTGGAAAGTGGGCAACGGACATATTCCGTATTGGTAAGTTACCCGTCTCGCCATAACCGCGCACCACGTTATTCCAGGTATGGCCTCCCGGCCTGACCGCTTTCAGTGTCTCATAGACTTGGCGATTGAGTCCCTCGATAGCGGTGGGATCGGCGACCGCCGGTCTGGTGTTTCCGCGAACTACCACTGCCTTCAGGTTTTTGGAACCCATCACGGCGCCAAGGCCACCCCGAGCGGCCGCCCTGCCGACGGGACCATCATTGATGATACCGGCCAGTCGCACCAACCTTTCACCAGACCGGCCGATAGCAGCCACACTTGCCCGGGGATGAGTCTCCCGCAAAAGCAGGTCACTTACGCGGTAGGCGTCTTCACCCCAGAGATGACTGGCATCTCTGATCTCTGCGCCTTCGTCGGTCAAATAGAGGTACACCGGATGTGGAGCCCGCCCCCGGATTACCAGGCTGGAGAATCCAGTTCGCCTGAACACTGTAGGGAACCGTCCCCCTGAATAGGCTTCACCCCAGGCGTCGGTAGCCGGAGAAAGGGCAAAGACACCGTAGCGGCTGCTCAGTGGCACGACATCAGTCAGTGGCCCAACCATGAACATGAGCCGATTTTCGGGAGAAAAGGCGTCTATCTCTTCGTCTGTCTCATCCCACAGAACTTTGGATGCCAGACCAGCCCCACCGATGAACTTGCGCAAGGTCGCTTCGGCAACTTCCTCTGCGGCGATTTCACCATTATCGAGGTCTACCCTCAACTGCCGGCTGTTCGATGGACACATCATTCACCTCAACGGTTGTTCCTGTCCCTGACAGATTTCTCGATCCGGTGAACAGGTCAATCCGCGTATTCAGTCATAATAGAACGGGCATTGTTCTATAGTGCACATGATATGTCAATCACTTGTATATGTCCATGTCCAGTCCTTGACAGGGGAAAATGCTCAAACATATGATACGTGGAAGGATGTGAAGAAGATGAACAGCGGTATGACAACGGTCCAGACTGTGTGCAAACTCCACGTCAACGGCTGCAGGATCGCGGTAAATGTATCTGACGGCGTTCCCGGAAGAGTCGTTCCAGGAGATTTCCCCGATCCCGACGACAAATGTATGTGTGTGATGGGGGCAGCTACGCCAGAGATGGTCTACCAGCCCGACCGACTGCGTTATCCGTTGAGGCGTGTCGGCGAACGCGGCCAGGGGCTGTTTGAACGCGTCTCATGGGATGAAGCTCTGGACGGCATTGCAGCCAGGCTGAAGGAGATTGCCAGGAAATACGGCCCAACCTCTGTCGCGCTGGGTGCGCCGCCTCGCCTGAACAGTCTGGCGCATGGAGTCTACTGGCGCCTGGCAAGCGTGACGAAAAGCTCCTGGATAAGCTGGGCTGGGTTTGGCGATGCCGCCGGTCCCTGTGCTGATATGGCTACTTTTGGCGGGCCTCTCGGTCTCGGTGGGATGACGGCTGACAAGATATTTCTCAGTCGTTTTGACAACCCGGAGGTTTGCATCATATGGGGATACAACCCGGCGGTAACGGATTATCACTGGATGCGAACAGTCCTTGATGCCAAAAAGAACGGCTCCCAGGTGATTGTTATTGATCCCATTTTCACAACCACGGCAGCCCGGGCTCATGAGCATATCGCAATCAGGCCGGGGAGCGATGGCGCGTTGGCCCTCGGAATGATGAATGTCATCGTGGAACGGGGCCTTCAGGACGAGCGCTTCCTAGTGGAGAACACGTCAGCTCCCCTTCTGGTCAGAGATGATAACGGCATGTTACTGCGAGAAAGTGAAGTGGTGCAGGGAGGCAGCCGGCACAGATTCATGGCACTCGACGGCAAGAGCGGCAAGCCGCTGCCCTCAGACTGCCCCGGGATCAGCCCCAGCCTCACCGGCAAGTGTGCTATCGCCGGTATCAAGACTCAGACGACTTACGCGCTTCTGCTCGATCTGGTCAGGGACTATCCACTGGAAAGAGTCTCACAGATCACTGATATTCCGGAGGAAACCATCGCTCGGCTGGCTGTCACTTATGCAACTAAGAAGCCGGCGGCCATCTACCGAGGATGGGGAATGCAACGGTCTTTTCACGCTGACCTGGAATGCCGGGCAATAAACGCACTGGCGGCAGTCACAGGCAATATCAACCTGAGACAGCCGCCAGATTTTGCGCTTAACTGGCAACCCTTCCGGGAGGCGGGAGGCCCCTGCAAGCGAATGCCGGTCATGAATCTGTATGACGCAGTCACCAAAGGAGAGCCCTGGCCTGTCAAAGCAATCTGGTTTGCCGGGCGCAATTTCATCAATCAGTTGCCCAACGTAAACAGAATCACCGGTGAGGTTTTCCCCGGCATGGAACTCATCGTTGTCAGCGACCTCTTTATGACAGCCACAGCAAAATACGCTGATTATGTGCTACCGGTTGCCTCCTTTCTCGAATGCGGTGACTTTAGCGTGATGAGAGCCTTCAAACATACCTACATGGCCCTGCAGCAAAAAGCAATTGACCCGCTTTACGAGTGCAGGTCCGACTTTGAGATTGCCGTCCAAATAGGACGGAGGCTTGGATTTGCGGAGTACTTTGACAAGTCGGAAGAGCAGTATATTGAAGAACTCCTTGATACGCCGGAATTGAAGAAGGATGGAGTTACCCTGGAAAGACTGAAGAAGAGTCCCATAGCGGCGAAACCAACGGACAAGCGGATGAAGTTTAGCACGCCGACGGGCAAGATAGAGTTTTACGTGGAAAGGCTAAAACCGCAGGGACAGGAACTGCCGGTCTACCTTGAGCCACTGGAAAGCTCCCGGGGTGCGAAGGCAAAGGTCTATCCCCTTACCATGCTCTCAACACATCGTCGCAACGGGATGCATTCTCAAATGGCCAAGGTGCCAAGTCTGTTGAAGCTGGACCCCGGACCAACTCTGCAGATAAACCCGGTGGATGCCGTGTCACGGGATATTGCCGGGGGCGATGTGGTCTGCGTCTACAACGACCGTGGCAAGGTCAAGCTCAGGGCCAAACTCAGCAAGAATATCAAACCCGGAGTGGTCAATATTACACAGGGGTGGTGGCCCGACCAATATATCGAAGGTCACCATAACGAACTGACCAACGAAAAGATCAACCCGGCGCAGCAGTTCATTTACGAATCCAATGCAGCGCTATATGACACCCTCGTAGAGGTGACAAAAGTCCACGATAAGGATGAGTAGGGCTTCATAATGGGGAAAAGGCGATCATCGCTGTGGGGAGGCGTAGCTGATGGAAGGACTGGCTGAGACGAATATTGGTATTGGGGTGCAGGGCAAGCGTCCGTTGGCGTTCTGTTGTGTGCTTGCGGGCCTTCACGGGGTAACACGATACCTGCTCTGAACGAACCCGAACGGGTATGCGTGAGTTGACAAATGGGTGAGAGAAGCATCTGACCTGAGAGGACCAAAGAGTGGTTTCCCTTCCCCGAGAAGAACGGGGATCACAGTAATGGTGAGTTCACTGATCAGGCGTTCGTTCAAGAAACTCTGAATTGTCTCTCCGCCATCGATGTACAGGTGTTCCGCTCCCGCCGACGAGAGCCGTTCAACAAGCGATGCCGGAGCTTCGGAGGAAATAGAGACTGTTCGCCTCAGTGCCTCCGGGACTGCGACCCCCTTTCGCGTAAGAACAACCACCTTTTTGTCACCATGGGGCCACTCGCTGAATGTCAATACCTGCTCGAAGGTATTTCGGCCCATGACGATGACATCCACCGTTTCCATGAAGGCTTTGTAGCCGCAGTCTTCTCCAGAGGGTATGGCGGCATTGGCCTGAACGAGCCACTCGATGCTTCCATCAGGCCTTGCAATGAAGCCATCAAGGCTCGTGGCGACGAATACTGATGCCTTGGCTGGCACGGATATCTCCTTTACTCACAGCGTTGTGGTTGAGCGGCGCAGGAAGCGAAAGGAGATGCCGGCATTTCAGCAGAGCCGGCCGAAGCTCTGCGAACGAGGACTGTGGAGACGCGGGGAGATTCATCTCAGGATATGCTATTGGCATATCCCCGTCAGAACTGGACTTCGATGGACCATATCTCGTCGTTCCTATCCCGATTCTGTGCGATCTGGTTGGGCGTAAGTTGCTCGCCGCTTCCGGTGACAAAAAGGAACCGCCCGTCCTCGGTAATCCCGGGGCTGAAGCCAAGGAGAGAGGCTCCGAGATACAGCACCTCACCACTGGCGGCATTCACGCGGTAGTTCAACTGGGGAGCGCCGGCGACTGTCCCGGCCCGGAACGACACGAACCCAAGCCCGGCGTTCACACGCGGCCTCCCGAAGATGTTGAGACCCGCATCAAAGTGATTGCCTGCCTCTGCCAGCACTCGAACAAATGCCCCTTTCGAGTCGACCAGCGCAAGCACCGAGCGGTCCCTGGTCCGCGAAAACCCCACGGCATTGGTCCATACTGCCATCATGGTCCCATCCTGGCCGAGCGCAGGTTGGTCGAATCGCTCTGTCGTCGCGGGGAGACGGGAAATCTGGGTGACAGCGCCGGAGACCGCGTTCAGCAGAAACAACTGGTTTGCCCCGACTTTGTTCTGTTGCACAGGGTCGTGAAAGGACGTGTAGATGATTGTCTTCCCGTCACCGGACAAGGCGAAGTCGAGACCGTTGTCGTAAAAAGGAGCGCCGGTGAGCGGGACGGTGATGATAGTGGCGCCCGAGGCGTTGGTGACTCGCAACCGGCTGTCTACCGGGCCGAAGGGTTGACTCCTCACGTCGTGCTCGACCCAGGCCACGACCGCGCCATCGGCGCTGACCCTTGGACCCTCGACTTTGTCCCGCAACTGAGGCCCGCGCGATGTGTCCATGTTGCTCAACTGCCTGAGCGCGCGGCTGGAAACGTCGTACAGGTACACTTGTTCGATGCCCGGCTGACTCTTGCCAAGCAGGTCTCCATTTGAGGCAAAGACAACGACGTTGCCCGACCTGCTGATCGTTGCGCCCCAATTGGTCACGTCGACCGTTTGGTCCAGAAGCGGGAAGCGCGTGGTGGTCGTGCGAGTCACCTGGGTAGCCACGCCGCCCGACATGAGCATCACTTCATAGTTTGGGACACCGTCTGCCTCGCCCGTCATATCCAGATTCGACAGGTAGGCCAGCAGGCCTGTGGCGCTGGCAACGACCTCTTTGTTACTGGATTGAAGGGCCTTCGATTCGGGAGAGAGTACCGAGTTGGTCAGGTTGCGATAGACCAGCCTCGAAGGTGCGGGTGATGTGGAGGTTGTTGTTGTGGTGGTCGGCGGCGCGGCCTTCGTGGTTGAGGTTGCGGCAGAAGTGGTAATAGAAGTAGTGGTAACGATCGTCGGTGTCGGCTTCGGAGGTGTCGTCACGACGGCAGTTGTGGCGCTTGGGGGAGTGGTGGTCACCACACGGCTGGCCGTCGTAGTGGCCGTGACCGTTATAGTCGTGACCGCGGTCGGCTTACACGCAGCCACCATCAACAGGACGCTGAACAGGAAGCCGATACGCAGACCACTCCGCAGGACGCCCATAGTATTCATAGACGCAGCTACCTCCACTGGAAACCGATTCTCGAGGGGTTCCGTTGGAGTCTAATATACCATAATGGACATCTGAAGTGCTGCGCACGGGTGTCTACCGAAGTTCATTCCAATTGGCATCACCATTTCCTGCTGGGCGCCGCCGCCACCCGATCTGCCTCCACCGAATCCTCCGAAACCGCCCCCCGCCCCTCTAAAACCACCACCGCTGGGAAACCAACCAGTAGATTGACCACTGGTGCTTCTCCCACGGTAGTTGCTCGAAAGTACGATGTCGAAGAGCAATCCAATAAAGCCCAATCCTAAGGGTAGCAGGACTATCCACGCCACCCCGCCGAAACCGAATCCCAAAACCAGGCCCACTATTATTCCCCAGATTCCCCACAGCCAGATGCTCCTGGACCTCGCCATGAAACCCAGCACATACATGCTGATGATGCCGAGTATGACGAAAGTGTAAAGCGGAAGTTTGAAACCGCTAAGGACGCCTTGTACAGGGTTTTCTTCTGCTATCGAAGGTGGACTTCCGTCCCGGACATAGCTTTCAATTGCCAGCACTCCCGCTTCTAGTCCCTTGTCGAAATCGCCCCGCTTCAGGTACGGCATCACTTCGTTGTCCAGTATTCGCCCTGCGCGGCCGTCGGTAATGACCGGCTCAAGGTCATACCCGACTTCTATGCGAATATCGGAAGTATTTGACGCGATGATGAAGAGACTGTGGGTGAGCTTGTTCGTAAGAACTTGGATTTCGCGCAACATGGATTTCGCGCAACACCGCGCAACATGGATTTCGCGCAACTCGCCGATTTGTGGTATACTGAGTAACAAGGTTCAGTTTTGCGCTCATCTGCTCGATTCCCTGGCAAGAACACGGGATTTGGATGACCCAGACCGCAACCTAATGCGAAGAAAGGAGGTCATCCATGAATTTCACAGAAAAAGCACTTCAATGTTCTGACTGCGGTGGCAGCTTTGCTTTCACCGTTGGCGAACAGGAGTCGTTTGCCACCAAGGGCTACACGAATGATCCGAAGCGCTGCCCCACATGCAGGGCGGCCAAGCGGGTTGAGCGTGGGGACACCGGTGGCTACAGCTCCGGTTACCAGGGGACGGCGCAACGGCAGATGTTTCCGGCCACGTGCGCCACTTGCGGCAAAGAAACACAGGTACCTTTCGAACCCCGAAACGGCAGACCCGTGTATTGCAGTCCCTGCTACTCCAAGGTGAGGCGTTAGTCTCGCTTGGATGGCAAGCAAAAAGAGAAATAGAGAAAAGGGTGGCTTTCGAGCCACCCTTTTCTGCTCTTGATGGGCAAGGGTTTGCTCCGGTCGAACGGACCCAACGCGGAGTGAATTACACAGGAAATCCCTCTGGGCAAGTTCAAGAAGGAGGACGGGATGATCAGACACGCTCACATGCTCGACTACGCTGCATACCTCAAAGGTGGCACTTGGAAGTGCGACGATTCTCCTACAAAAGCGCACCACTGGATTGTCGGGCGGCGCGAGACGGTATGTAAATACTGCCTTGTGAACAACGCACCAAAACCAATCTCCCCGGCCGACACCATCTTGATACCGCCAACTGTTGCCACATCAACAACTCCGTAGGACCGGAAAACGCATTGACCCCGGGTCCGGGCTCTGGTTTCGCCCTGCGGAACAGGCTTCCGCTGAGTGCCACCAGTTTCAGGTCACTATGTCTCCATTATCTTGTTGCGAAGATAGGCTGGAGCCGTGTGAGCGGCACGGTTTGCTTCGGTCCTTCGGACACGCAAAGACATACCTTCACAAGCTCTCAGCATAGCGAAGAATCTCTCCTGCGATGGCGGCGCACCGAGGTTACTTAGCAGGAACCCGAAGATGCGCTCGTAGAAAAGGTCTTAGCCTTTGAGAGACTTTTCCGCATATTCCACGTCCTCCGGTGGAAATACGCCCGTCACAGGACTGTCAGCCGGCGTGGTCTTTCCTTCGGTGCAACCAAGACGAGTACACTTTCTATACAGAAGTCACCAGCCCTGCTATGATTGCCGCAAACTCCGGCCAGTGTTTGCCCATTGCCCCGGAAGTCAGTTGGCAGTGCATTGGGCGACCTCTATCCCTGGAGGAATTTGAATGATCATCGATGTGCACACCCACGTCTCTCCTGACAAGATCGCCGGCAAGGTGGAGGCTGGCCTGAGGACGAAGGGGTTGCCAGTTTGCGGGCCGATTACCCTCAGCGGCCTCAAACGCCACATGCTTGAATGCGGGCTGGAGGCAGCCATCACCTTCTGTATTGCTGAGAAACCGAGCGTCGTCGGGCCTGCGAACGACTTCATAATCGGCTTGAACGATGGAAAGTCTCTGTACGGATTTGGCACGATTCTACCTGACGTCGACAACCCGGTATCTGAGGTGCGAAGGCTGAGAGACAACGGGATAAAGGGCATCAAGTTCCACGCGTCTTTCCAGGGACACGGCGTCTGCGATGAGTCAATGTTCCCCATATACGAAGAGATGGGGAGCGACATGGTGGCTTTCTTCCACTCCGGCAAAGACCCCGCTGACCCGGACAAGCCGGCGCTAACGACACCCCGGGGAATATCGAGCCTAAAGTCCCTTTTTCCTGGACTCACCATCGTCGCGGCTCACCTCGGTGGGCACGATATGCTGGATGATGTCAAGAAGTGGATACTGGGAAAAGATATATACATCGATACCTCGTGGACCCCGGATATAAGGGCTGTCTCTCCGGAGCTTGTCATGGACATAATCAAACACCACGGTATCAGTCGGGTCCTGTTCGGAACAGACTACCCGACGGTGAGCGATCCTAAAGTCGAAATCGAGTGGCTGAGGAACCTTCCTTTGAGCGACAAAGAAAGGGCAATGCTGTTTCACGATAACGCAGCTACGTTGCTGAAATAGAGTCATTCCCAGCCGCGACATGAGCGCGACTGCAACGAACCCCAACCAGCGTATTCCAGGAGGCGTAAATGGACTTCTTTTTTAACGACGAGCAAGGAGCGTTGCGCCAGCGCCTGAGGAAGTTCGGGCAGGAGAACCTCGTCCCCCGTAGGGCAGAATTCGAGAACAAGGACCATTATCCGCAGGCACTTCGGGACCTCCTGAAGGTGGAACGCATCTACCCCTATTTCCTGCCGAAGGATTACGGCGGCGCCGGCGTGAGTTCGGTGAACATATGCATTATCAGGGAGGAGTTGTGCCGCGCCTGCGTAGCCTCGGAATTGCTGCCGGTGTTCCAGGGCCTGGGCTCGTATCCAATACAGCTTTTTGGCACGGAAGACCAAAAGAGGAAGTACCTGCCCCCGCTGGCGAATGGGGACGCTTTTATCTCCTTCTGCCTGACAGAATCAAGCGCGGGTTCGGACGTGGCCGGCATACAGGCCACAGCGAAGGAGGGCGAGAGCGGCTGGATACTCAACGGGCGCAAGATGTACGTTGCACACCCGGACTATTCCAGCATCTTCGTCGTTTTTGCCAAGACAGCGCCTGAGCTTGGCGGGAAGGGCATTTCAGCTTTCATCGTGGAAAAGGCATTCCCCGGCGTCAGCTTCGAGAAGATGCACCTTTGCCCTTCTCATCCGGAGGGCTTAATGATTCTGGAAGACTGCGTTGTCCCTGGGGAAAACCTGCTGGGCGCCCTTAACGGCGGGATGAAAGTGGCCCTTTCCAACCTGGGGGTCTTCCGGACGACGGTCGGTGCGGCAGCGGTGGGCATGGCACAGAGCGCATATGAAGAGTCATTAATGTTTGCCAGGGAACGCATAACTTTCGGGAATCCAGTCGTAGAGCTACAGGCCATCCGGTTCAAACTGGCGGACATGGCGACGCAGCTTGAGGCGGCCCGCCTGATGGTTTACAGGGCGGCGTGGATGAGCGATAAGGGTATCGGGTCGATGAGAGAAGCCTCGATGGCCAAGCTGTTTGCTACGGAGGCGGCCCAACGGGTAATCGACGAAGCTGTCCAGATATTCGGCGGTCGGGGTGTCTGGGAAGACAGCCGGGTATCGTTCTTGTACCGGGCCATCAGGCCGACCAGGATATATGAAGGCTCGTCTGAAATCCAGCGGGTGGTGATTGGCAGGGAGATAGTCAGGCAGCAGGCTGAGCCAGGACCGTCTGCCGTCGTGGGCAGCTTCTGATCGGTATTCCAATCGCCGGGGGGACTTGACCTATCTTTTGTGACAGTGAATGCCGGGCAATACCGCTTCATGATGAGGGGGATATCGTGTTATCGAATCTGGAGGGCAGAGTCGTAATAGTAACCGGAAGCAGCCGTGGCATAGGCAAAGCTATCGCATTGGACCTGGCGAAACAAGGGGCAAGCGTTGTGGTGACCGCGCGGACTGAGACGGCGGGCAAGTTGCCCGGTACGATAGAGGAAACAGCCTCCGAGGTGCGCAAGCTGGGCGGCAAATCCATTGCCATCAAGTGCGACGTCAGCAATGAAGAAGAGGTGGCAAAGTTGGTTGACGAAGCCATCCAACACTTCGGGCAAATTGACACGCTGATAAACAACGCGGCGGTGGGGCTTTACTCTGAGTTTGTGGATATCCCCACGAAGAACTGGGACCTTGTGTTCAGGGTGAACGTTCGAGGTCCCTTCCTTTGCACGAAAGCTGTTCTGCCGGACATGATAAAACGCAAGTGCGGTGCGATAGTCAACATCTCTTCGCCGGCTGCCGACAACGTGTATTCCCGCGTTTCGAGACCGGGCGGTAAGATAAGTGTCTCCGGTATTGGTTACGGGGCAACCAAGGCCGCCCTCGAGCGCATGACCCGGGGACTGGCTGAGGAAATGAAGCAGTACAACATAGCGGTCAACGCTTTGAAGCCAACCGCTGCAACCTATTCCGAGGGCCTGGCGTTCAATAACAGGGATGCGGACCCCGGTTCCTTCGTTTCGCCCCACAGATACATGAGTCCGGCCGCAATCTTCCTGGGAAGGCAGGATGCAGGAGGTGTAACGGGAGGAGTCTTCTACGACGAAGAACTGTGCAAACAATACTCGATACGGCCGACGGGATGAGCGAGCCGCCCCCCGGGGGGCGGCTCGCGGTTTATGGTGGAGAAGGGAGGGTTGAAAACGAACCTTCAGTATTTCCGGCGGGGCTCTATCAGAAATCTGCCTGGCCGTTAAGCACGGCGAATTCGCTATTCGGGATGTCCCCCGTCCGCCTGGATGATGGTGCCAGTAATATAGCGGGAGGCATCCGAGGCCAGAAATACGGCCACTTCCGCGATGTCTTCGGGGGTTCCAAATGCACCGAGGGGTATCTTACTCAAGCGACTGGCATAGCGCTCCGGGTGTTTCGCATAGTGGTCCCTGGATGCCTGCGTTCTTACGCTGCTGGGAGCTATGACATTGACACGGATGCCATAGGGTCCCAAGATCACGGAAAAAGTCTGACTGAGGTGATTCAAGGCTGCCTTGGCAGCCCCGTAATGACCGTGCCCGGGGAGGGCCACCAGGCTGGCACCAGAGCTTATGTTGATCATGTTGCCGCTTCGCTGAGGGATCATGATCCTGGCTACCGCCTGACAACATAGAAAAGCGGCCTTTGCATTGAGGTTGAAGACTGCATCCCATTGCTGATCATCAACCTCAAGTAAGTCGACAACCCCGACTCCACCCCCTGCGTCATTCACGAGTATGTCAATCCTGCCAAACTCTGCCGCGGCCCTCTGCGCCATGCTGGCTACCTGCGCTCTCTGGCATACGTCGGTCGTCAGCGCCAGGGATTTCCTCCCTTTGGCCCGTATTTCCGTGGCCGTAGCTTCAATCTCCCGTGTGGTACGGGCCACTGTCACCACATCGGCCCCTGCGTCAGCAAAAGCCAGTGCTATCGCTTTCCCTATTCCCCGGCCAGATCCAGTAACAATAGCCACTTTCCCTTCCAGCTTCACTGTCTCCCTCCTTCGCCAAACTTTTTCGCATCCCGGCACCAGTACGGTATCCAGAGAAACTCACCCGTCTATCTTGAACAGACAGGTCTCGCAACCGCTTTGTGGTGATTTTACCACTATTGATTTAGTTAAGGGTGCCCGTTCCCATATGGGACGCGGCATTGACAACACCTATGTATCGGTGAGAGGCGAAGCAATCCGCATAATGCGATGGGCAGTGATTGCCTCCCTTTGGCGAAGTTTACCCAGAGCGCAGCCGAAGGACTCAGGGGCATGCTTTCCCGCGGCCACTCGCAACGCCATTATCGGACAGAGTGGAGAAAAGGGGGATTTGGCTGCATGGCGAGGCGACCGATTATGGGAGCCGCGCAGCAATCACATTAACCTTCAGCTACCGGCCTGCCTCAATCGCACAATGAACGTGCTCCCTTTGCCTGGCTCGCTTTCAACCTCGATTTGGCCTTCCATCAAGTCAACGAGCGACTTTGCTATGTACAGACCGAGTCCGTTCCCTCGTATGTTCTGGGTTCCTTCATGGCGTATTCGATGAAACCGGCCAAAGAGTTTGGGGATCTCTTCGTGGGGGATGCCAATGCCCTGATCTGAGACCCTCAGTGTCAGCCAACCCTCTGCCGCGTCCGCTGAAGCACCCACTGTCACCTCTCCGCCAGCGGGCGAGTATTTGGCCGCATTGTCAACCAGATTGGTCACCACCTGTGCCAGTTTGTCCTCATCTGCCATTACACTTGGAGCGGTTTCGCTGACACTGCAAATGAATTCATGCCTGGGGTAGAGCGAGGCAAGCTCCTCAAAAACAGCCTTCACTACCGGCGTGATGGCAATCGGTTTCATGTCCGGCTTCAGGACCCCCGACTCAATCCTGGAGACATTCAGTAAGTCTTCCACAATGTCAGTCAGGCGCTTGCTCTCCTTGTGTATTATGCCCACCCAGGAACGCTCGCTGTCCGAGAGGCTGGTCGATCTTGTAAGCAACAACTCCGCAAAACCATATACTGATGTCATGGGCGTGCGAAGCTCGTGGGAAGCGATGGAGATGAACTCGCTTTTCATCCGGTCTACTTCCCGCTCCCTGGTGACGTCGCGAAGCAAAGCTCCTCTACCCAGGCGGGTCCCGTTGCTCTTGACAGGAAAGCTGGTCCATTCTATATCCAACCCTTGCACCGTCCTGGCCGCGGCTTTCAGCACGCTGTCGGTTCTTGTTGATTCGCGCAGGGCTTTCTCAATTGCATCGGCTTGCATGAATCTTGAGGCAACTATCCGGTCACAGTCGATGCGTTCCAGGCCGATGATTTCGGTAGCGTCAAGACTCAAGAATCTCCCGGCTGCCGGGTTGCAATATAGCACTCTCCCGAGTTGGTCCGAGACTATGAGCCCCTCACTCATACTACCCATAGTAGATTCCAGGGTCACCCTTTCCCTCTCGGCGCGTTCATAAGTCCTGACATTGCATACGACTGATGCCAGATGTCCGGCAATGGCAACTGCAAGAGCAGAATCATCGGCCGAATATCCGACCGATCGTGATGCGGACACGAAGCAGAGCAGACCGACGGCTTTCCCTCCCGAAAGCATCGGCACCGACAGGGCAAGCCCTGAAGCCCCTGGCTGAGCGAACGGGCGGCCTTCCTTCTCCAGCGAGAACGGTGGGTCGTCCAGCACCCGGGGCCGGCCATCCCTTATGATCCCGGCCAGAGTTGGAAGGCCATCCAATTGGAGTTCCCTGCCAACCTTCCTGAGACAGCCAGCGGCCAAGTCATACCAAGAGTGGAGCGTCAGCCTGGCCCCAGAATCATCCAGAAGCATAATCCCAACCCTGTCAACAGCCAAGGCCGCCGCAGATCGCCCCATTACTTCCTTCAGGATAACTTGCAGGTCAAGGCTTGAACTTGCCGACTTGACAATGCCCATCAGCGCCTGGAGTTCGCTTAATCTTCGCTGCAATGCTGCGTCAGTACGCCGGTGCATCTCAGCGTTACCCACAGCCAAGGCTACTTGCCGCGACCATGCCTCCAGCCGGGTTACCTCTTCGGAACTCAAGTCCCCATTGCCTTCGACAAAAAGCGCACCAATCGTGCGGTCTGCCGCGACAAGGGGTACAGCAGTGCAACAGACAAAGTTTTCAAGCCCCGACACCTTCGAGAACAGCTTCCGGCAATTGTCGCCCGTCAGAGCAGCGCGTTCATTCATGAGTGAATTCATAGCGTCTGCAGGCACGTTGGTTGCCGGGATGCGAAGCCGTTTGAGCTGCGGTTGGTTCTTGCCAGTCACGGCGACAAGGTTGGCCCCCTGCTCCCACTCGTCCAGGAGCAGGATAGCCACCGTGGCTTCAGGTCCGCCGAAGCTCCTGGCTACAGATTCCGATGCCACTGTCAACACAGTATCCAGGTCCAAGCTTTCAGATAGAGTTGCAGACATAGCGTGCAGGTCTTTGAGTTGCTGCTCTCCCGCCTTCTCCATGCCGATATCGCTGATTACGTGAATTACTGAGACGCACTCGCCTTCCTGATTGACCAGAGGACGGCAAGACATCCTCAGCCAACGTCCCCCGAGATGAGGTTCCTGCCATTCCACTGTATTGCCATTCCCTGTCGTCAGGCACGCGAACCCAGGACAATCTTCCGGAGCACGTTCGAATCCATGCAACAAGTCACAGCACTTCTTGCCGACAAGTTCTTTTGGAGTAAGTCCCACCAGCCTGCCAAATGAAGTGTTCGCCCTGACAAACCGGTGCTCCCTGTCCAAAATGGCTACGCTTTCCCCCATGGAGTCAAACGTCTTCCGCCACTCTCCGCTGGCGCGCTGGACCTGCTCGAAAAGCTGCGCATTCGCCAATGCCATACCGACCATGGTCCCCAGGCTTGCCAGTGCTTCCATCTGGGGCACATCGAACGTCATCTGTCTCTTTGAAAAGCAGGTTATCAGCCCCACCACGCGCCCCTTTGCCCTCGCTGGAACTAAGGCGGAGCAACGATAGCCATGACAGGCCATGTCAAAGGCATCATCAGGAGCATCGATTCGCATATCGTCGATGACCAGTGGCGTCCCGCTCCGTAATGCATCGGAGACGGGGTCATGCCCGGTCTCCAGGCCGCAACGGATCGGCCTGATGTTGTGTTCGACTTGCAGCGGAAGCCCCACTGAGGCCAAAGGGACCAACTCTTGTTTCGTCTCGTCGAGGCGGACCAGCATCCCGCACTCCATGTCCGTGATTCCCAATGCCTCCCGGAGTAATAACTCACCAAGTGAGACCAAATCGAGTGAACTGCAAAGCCCCTGGCTGACTCTGTAGTGTGCCTCCATGCGCCTGGCATGATCGGCCAATGCGCATTCAGCTTTCTTCTTCTCGGTGACATCTGTAAAGACGCCCTCAAGCCCGTCTATGTCACCTGCTTCATTCCGCAGGGCAACGGCATTGGCCTGAAGCCACACCACAGTCCCATCCCTCTTCCTGGCCCTGATTTCATCGCTCCAGAAACCAGTCTTTGTTATCTCGTCTGTCAACTTCTGTCTTGAAGACAGATCACAGAAAACGTCATCCAGCGTAGCCTTGTCCACGGCATCGCCTGGTACCTCGAAGCCAAGTATCCTGGCCCCCGCAGGATTCAGCATCAGGAGCGACCCATCCAATTTCGCCTGTCCTATTCCGCACGGCAACCTGTCGACCAGGTCGCGGTACTTCTTTTCCGAGGTGCGCAGCGCCTCCGAAGCGTCCCTCAACTCTGTTACATCGACGATATTACCCAGGGTGGCGCGTTTGCCAAGATAATCCACAGATGTCACTTTCTCCACGAGCCACAGGGTTCTTCCATCTTTTGCCGCTGCCCTGAACTGATAAGCCGCCGAGGAGCCCTTCTTCAGCATCGCCCTGGCGCTGCTCCTGACATGTCCCTGGTCCTCAGGGAGGACGAAGTCCATCGGATCCCTTCCGAGCAACTCCTGCCGGGTCAACCGCATGCTCTGCTGGATTGCCTGGTTCGCGTAGACAAACCTGCCGTTCTGCACAATGTATATGCCGGTAGGAGAGTTCGAAGCAACGCTCGAAAACACAGCCTCCGCGCGCTTCCTTTTCTGTGCGTAGGTGACTCCTGCGATCCCCATTGCGGCCACGAGGACCAGGCCTGCCACCTCAGACAGTCGCTGCGCAGGTTCAAGAGCGACAAAAGGTACGTGTGCAACCAGCGTGACCCCGATGATGAGAAGCCCCAGTTTCGCCGACCATTGTGAGCCCACAAGTACTGCGAGCGCAACGGCAATCAGCTCATCGACCCGGTCAACAGCGACGAAAACCGGCCAGTTAAGAAATGAGCTCTCTGGCGCTTCACCAGAAAACTCAGCAACAGACACCAGCAGCGCTATCAGGATAAGTCCAAGAACGATCAGGGGGACTTTGACTGCTGACCAGGTGTGCCTCAAGGGGTGACCGTTCATTCCGCCTCCTTGTGCCTCGCAGCATTAGTCGCTTCAAGCTGGACTCCAATCTCCTTCTCAGCCTGCCAGTCCTGTGTGGAGTATGCCCATCGTAGTGGCACGCCAATAGCAAGTCAATCGGACATCGGTGGTAAACCAGTTGGATTGTAGTGGTGAAAGCGTGGGAGGCAACAAGCGGTCCGACTTCTTGCGGCTACCGGGATACCGGAAAAGGCTAGTGCAAAACTGCCACAAAACTGCCAGGATAATTGAATGATAACCACCAGGCAGCCCCGATAGTCCCCAGCAGCATCAGAAGCACGATAAAGCCTGCAAGCCACGGCTTCCCTCGCAGAAATATGTTTACTCCGAGGATTAGCAGGACGACAGGCCAGAATTTGACGATGGCTCCCCACATGCCTTCGGGAAGTGCGTTGAAGTTGCGCAACAGGAGCAAGATACCTGCCACAATCAGCACGGCGGCGAGGATCGGGAAGCCGGGACCGTGACGGTTCTGCTTACTGCTCATGTGAACCTTCTTGGTTTTCAGATCCTTCTCAGTATTGCAGCAAATGGACTTCCAAGTCCGTGTCAACAGGCATTCTACCGCTTCAGAGGGAAACGGTCAACGCGCGGGTGATGCCCGGTGGATGCCCGGTATTCCGGCGCATCCGTTTCAATGGTGGCGCCCACACGGAATACTTCAGCGGCCCTTGAACGAGTACATCCCCCACACACAAAGCCACACACACACACACGGCCCCCCACTTCCCATCATGCCACACTTATGGTAAGATGTCAGTGCTTTGAGACTCGTTCGTTTGGGTACATATGGAACTCTTTGGATCATCCGGTCATAGAGCGGTTGCAGACACCGGGTCCATGGACGTAGCCTTCCTGTTCGGCTTTGCCATGGCAAGAATAATCAATAGCATGCCGGATGGGGGTCAGGTGATGTAAACATGTGTGGAATAGTCGGTTATATCGGACAGAAGCCAGCACAGCCAATCTTGATCAATTCGCTTAACAGGTTGGAATACCGAGGCTACGATTCCTGCGGGATTGCCACAATGAACCACAGATTGGACGTGACCAAGTGCGTCGGGAGAGTGCAGAACCTCACGAGTATGCTATCGGAATCGGATGCAACTGTAGGAATCGGACATACCAGATGGGCCACACACGGAAGCGTCAATTCGGATAATGCCCATCCCCATGTCGACTGTCAGTCTTCTTACGCGGTAGTCCACAATGGAATTATCGAAAACTATGACCGCCTCAGGAGAATGCTGCAGCAGGAAGGGCATGTTTTCAGGTCCGATACGGATACTGAAGTTATTCCCCACCTCATAGAGAAATTCTTCAAGGGAGACCTGGAGGAGGCTGTCCGGCTGGCACTGGCCGTTGTGGAAGGATCTTATGCGATCATTGCCATCGCGGACGGAATGAGGCAACTTGTTGCTGCCCGTCGCGACAGTCCCCTGGTGATTGGCACCGGAGACCATGAGTATTTCATCGCTTCTGATGTATCAGGTATTCTCGACGGCACGGACAGTGCAGTATATCTCGAAGATGGTGACATCTGTTCGATCACTGATAGCGGAATGAGCATAACCAACGGCGGTAATGGTGTTCGCAGAAACGCCCAACTGATACCCTGGACCGCCGAACAGGTGAAGAAAGACGGCTACCAGCACTTCATGCTCAAAGAGATTCACGAACAACCACGTGTAATCGCTGAGACAATAGCAGGAAGAGTATCAATTACGGTGCCTTCGGTGAAGCTGGAGATAAAGGTCCCCGCAGAGTTTCGAAGCATTATCTTGACTGCGTGCGGCAGTTCTTACCATGCCGCGTTGGTTGGCGAACAGCTCATCAGCCGCCTGACCAGGGTGAATACGCGTGCCGTGATCGCCTCCGAGTTCGAGCAGATTGAAGCAACGCTTAACAAAGACTGGGTGATCGGCATAACCCAATCCGGGGAAACCGCCGATACGCTGAAGGCCCTAAAAAAGGCCAAGGCGGCCGGCTGCGACACGCTGGCGGTCGTAAACGTGCTTGGCAGCACCGCTACTCGAGTGTGCGATCAGAGCTTCTTTCTCCGTGCCGGGCCTGAAGTGAGCGTGGCTGCAACAAAGACCTTCATGGCACAATTGACGGCAATGTACCTGATAGCCCTTTCCACCGGTGTCAACGATTCTTCCACGGGTTCTCGGTTCATAAGCGAGTTGAAGTTGCTCCCTGAGAAGCTCCGGCAGATACTCGACAAAGAGGCCGAGATCGCGGACATGGGCGCTCGCTTTTCCAGGTATCCAAGCATGTTTGTCGTGGCTCGCGGTATTAATTGCGCCGTGGCAATGGAGGGGGCGCTCAAGATAAAAGAGGTCTCTTACGTTCATGCCGAGGCCCATCCCGCCGGGGAATTGAAGCATGGCCCCTTTGCTTTGCTTGGCCCTAACATGCCCGTCATCGCCCTCGCACCTATCGACGAGACATATCAGCTAATGCACTCCACTCTCAAGGAGATAAAAGCTCGGGGCTCGCCACTCCTCGCCATAATAGACGAGCGAGACTGTGACACCGCGCAAGTCGCAGATCATACGATAAAGATTCCAACCAGCAATCCGCTATTCTCTCCGATGCTGAATAGCATGGTCCTGCAGCTACTGTCTTACTATATTGCCAGGAGCCGAGGGTGTCCTATTGACCTTCCGGCCAACCTGGCGAAAAGCGTCACCGTGGTATAGGTCGGAGCGGGCGTACACCGGTCACATAAGCCCGTGTCACATAAGCCCGGACCCTTTTGTGCTATAATCCCCGAGAATCATGGTCAAATGGCTCGCAGGCATCTCCGAGGCAGGCAAGACCACCCCGGGCAACAGGCTGAAGGATTACCTCGACCGTTCGGGCAGGAAGGCGTTTTTCACAGACTCATGTCCTTCGGCCACGTCTTGCGGAGCGGGACAATCGGGTCCTTCGGATACTCCAGCCAAGTGACCACCGGCGGTAGTGTCTAGCTCATGTTTCTTTTCGCCCATACTGGCATAGCGCTCGGCGCTGTGTGGCTGTTTCAAGAGTCGGCGGATGCCTGTTCGGTAAACGGCGCAGCTTCAAAGTCTACTGCTGCGGTTCCCAAGGCGTTTTGCAGGACGATGGCCTGGGTCAGCGGACTGCACATCGACTACAGACTGCTCGCGCTGGGCTCCATGTTGCCGGACCTCATTGACAAACCGGTAGGCCATTGGATAATGGGAAGCTTGTTCAGCAATGGGCGTATCTTCGCCCACACCGGGGTATTCTTCCTCGTCGTCGCGATTGCCGGCCTGTGGCGGACCATCTGTCCGGGAAAGTTGGGCTGGCTGAGCATCGCCGTCGGGGTGTTATTCCATCTCTTGCTTGACAGCATGTGGAGCACCCCGCGAGTACTCCTCTGGCCCCTGTACGGCTGGGCATTCGAACAGATAGACCTGAGCAACTGGTTCAGCGAGAGCCTGGCTGAATTGGTGTCAAAGCCGGGCACCTACGTACCGGAGGTAATCGGCGCGTCAATGCTGGCGCTATTTCTGGCAAGGCTAAAGCAACGAGGACAGTTCTTGCGATTTCTGAAGGCTGGTGTGCGCCCTTGAGGCCAAACGAAGACAGGGCTGCAGGTTTAGCCGTCGCGAACGAACCCGCCGCCCCCAGGCACACGACACTGGCAAAGCGGACAAAGGCAGTCAACCTCCAGGCTGGCACCAGTCCCTTGATGGACGCCCTGGAGTTTGTCTGGGTGTTCGGGTGCGTGTCCCTCGTCTTTTTCTCATATCTGCTTGGCTCCGGAATTATGATCAATGCCGTCTTGATAGTGCTGTGTGCTTTGCCTTTAGTGAAGCGATTCGCGTACGAGGGATTTGGCGCGCTCAAGACGCCTTTCGACATACCTGTGGTTTTGGTGTTGGGTGGGGCCATTGTGGGTGTCCTTTTCTCGTCTACGCGGGACCTCAGCGCCGGCGCGTTCCAGTCCCTGCTTGCGCTTATGATGTTTTACTACTATTTTGCCACCCATCCCAACCCACGGAGGATCGCCCTGTGGGTGACATTGCTTTTCGGCATACTTTTGTTGGGTGTCACCATAGTGTCCTTTGCCGCCGAGCCATCGTACGTGGCTGGCCTTTTTCATATGGGGCCTGCCTTGGCTGGCCTTCTGGAGCGCGTGCCGACGGTACCTACCCCGGGGAGCATGGTCTCATTCTTCACGCCTAACCACGGGCTTGCCACCAGCCTGCTCATTGCAGCATCCCTCGCTGTATGCTATGCGCTTTCTGGCAGACACCGCGGAATGAGAATACTTAGCGGGATGTGTGCGGTTGCATTTCTCGCATTGCTGGCAGGCCTGACACATGCTGCTCTATCCAGGCTGCTGGAGCTGATCAGTATTGACACGAGGATGGAGTTGTGGACAAAGACCCTCGAAATGCTCAAAGCTCATCCTTTTACCGGTCTGGGGCTGGGTTCGTGGGCACCGTTGTACTATGGAGGCGCTGTCCCTCCGGACGCGGTGGGACATCCGCATAGTGCATACCTAGAGATATATGCCGATTTCGGCCTGCTCGGGGTCGTTGGCTTCTTTGCGATTGCGGTTGTTACGGCGCGCATGGCATGGCGGATGCTGCGTTCTTCGCGCCTGAACCCGTGGTTTGGCTACTCTGTGGGCCTGATCGTGGCCACAGTCCTGGTGGCAATTGTCGGCTTTCTGGAGAGCGCGCCTATTGGCATTCCTCTTGTCGGCTATGACCAGTATCGTTACGTGCTTTCCCCCGTACCCTGGCTCCTGCTCGGCTTCCTGGCCATGGCTTACAAGATCACAGCCTTACCTCGGCGAGAGGGTTAGCGTACTGAACACATGGTGAAGCAAACACTAAACCGGATACTGACTGCGATACTGCTCCTCGCCCTGGCGGGCGCCGTTGGAACAGTGGTCTACATTATTGCCGCAGGGCCGAAGACATCCACCCAATTCACTGAATTCTACGTACTCGGCTCAAGTGGGAAGGCTTACGATTACCCGAAGGTGCTGGCGGTGGGTGAAGAGGGCAAGGTTACGGCCGGGATCATCAGCCACGAAAGGGAAGAATCCGTCTACCTCATCAGAGTCGTCGCAGAAGGCACGGTCCTGCAGGAAGTGGGACCGGTTTTTCTCAGACCTGAGGAAAAATGGGAGGGTCCGGTGACATTCGCTCCCAGGACCGGCGGGGAAAGCCAGAAAATAGAATTCCTGTTGTACAAGAATTCCGGGACAGGGCCATATCTATCGTTGTACTTGAAGGTGGACGTCGTGGGAAGGTCATCGTCCAGGTAGCTTTGTACCGATCAAGATGTGCCTGGCGGCCATGATATAATCAACCGGCATAAAGAGGACTTACTGCATGGTAATATGGCTCATCGGTATTTCGGGGGCAGGCAAGACCACCCTTGGCAACAGGCTGAAAGAATACCTCGACCGCTCGGGCAAGAAGTCATTCATTATAGACGGCGATGTGGTAAGGGACTTTTTTGAAAACGACCTTGGCTACACCATCGAGGAACGCGTCGCCAACATCAAGCGCATAATGCTGGCCGCGCAGGTTCTCAGCCTTAACGGCATCGTTACCGTGGTATGCAACATCTCCCCTTTCGAATCTCTGCGAGAGTTTGCCAGGCGCAAGATAAAAGACTACAACGAAATCTACCTCAAGCGCGATCTGGAGTTGTCACGCAAGAACGACGTCAAGGGGATGTATGGCGCCCACTCGGGCAAAACCGAAATCATCGGCATTGACCTGAAGTTCGATGAGCCCATGCACAGCGACCTTGTCTTGAACACCGGTCACGAAAGCATCGATGAGTCTCTGTTGAAGCTGATCTCGTATCTCAAAACCAGGTATCCCGGGGGTCATTTTTGAAGCGAACGTTTGAACTGAACGAAGGGTTGTTCCAAGATTTTGTGAACCTGGCCACAGGCCTTTTTGCCCCGCTCGAAGGCTTCATGACACGGCGCGATCGGGCCTCCGTCGTATCCGACATGACCCTGGCTGATGGATCGATTTGGACCATTCCAATCGATCTGGATGTCGACGCCGAAACATTCTCTCGCTGTCAGTCCGGGGGGAGGCTCGATCTTGCCTACCAGGGCAAGGTGGTTGGCTTCATGGACGTTTCCGACTGTTACGAGGTGGACGTTGCGGGCGACGCTGCCAGGGTTTTTAAGACCGCAGAAGAAGCGCACCCCGGTGTAAAAAGGGAACTTGAACGCCATCAGTACAGGGTCGGGGGCAAAGTCAATGTCGCTGACCCTTCTGTAACCTGCAGTGCACTCAGCCCTATCAAGACAAGGGAATTGTTCGCCAACCGCAATTGGAAGACAGTCGTAGGCTTTCATACGCGGAACCCGATACACCGGGCGCATGAGCACCTGCAAAGGGTCGGGCTCGAGGTTTGCGACGGACTATTCTTGAACCCGATATTGGGATGGCGAAAAGATGGCGACTTCACCGAAGAGGCAATCCTCAAGTCGTACCGCGTAATGATAGACAAGTATTACCCCCCGGACCGGGTGTGGTTGGATGGCTTAAGGACCTCGGTTAGATACGCCGGCCCCAGGGAAGCAGTCTTCCATGCGATGATCCGGCGAAACTTAGGTTGCACCCATTTCATCATTGGCCGCGACCACGCTGGGGTGGGTTCATACTACGGCACGTACGAGGCACAAGAACTTGCCATGGAGATAGCGAAAAGAAAAGATCTGGGCATACAGCTACTCCTCTTGCATGAACCCTATTACTGCCTGAAGTGCGATGAAATGGTTTCCGATAAGCATTGCGGCCATGACGGCGGCAACATTCTGAAGATTTCCGGCACCGATGTGAGGGCCATGCTGAAAGGGGACATGCGCCCCGATAACCGCTTCTTGAGGCCGGAGGTCGCCGACGTACTGATCGGCTTGGGTCGAAGAGCTTTTGTCGGCGATTGTTAAGATCAACGTCAACTGGCACTCCTGCCCCACAGTTTGCCGGCGGTCTTCGAAGTTCTTCTCGGTCAGGCTACCTTTGGGAGCGTTCTAGATAACCCCGAACCCCCGGAGCCCGAGAATAGCGGCGTATGCAGCGACTAATACGGTAAGCAGCAATTCGAACCGTTGAGCCGGCACCCACCCGAAGAAACGCTGGCCGGCGAACAAAAAGACAGAAGCCGAGACAGAAGCGTTGACAAGCTGATGCCAGCCAAAGACCGCCGGGATGAGGAACGCCAAAACGCCCAATTGTATCGCCGCGAATGATGCGTAGCACAGGGCGATGAATGGCCGCATGGCCTCCTTCTGCCTGTAGCGGGATGCCGCCAGGATCAACAGCGGACCACCACCGAGGTTTGAGAATCCGTGAACTAATCCCGTAAGCGTGAGCCACGCTCGCGTGTGCCGGGAGACCCACGGCGCGGCCCGTTTCCGCACCCTCGCGGAAGTCCTGACAACTGCGAATACGGCGAGCGCGGCGGCGACTGCCAGATTAAGGTTGACCGAGACTCCTGATCGCAGCACCAGCGCCAGCGCGATGGCCAGAGGAACGAGGCACCATGCACCGAATTGGCGAAGGAAGATACGGTCGGGCAGGCGGGCGCCCCGGAGTTGCAGAAGGCTGATAGCGATGGATGCAGGGAGGAGCGCTCCCAGGGTCTCATTGAATGGATGTCCCAGGAGCAGCAGCGTAGGCGTGCCAAAGACCAGCAGCCCAACGCCAAATATGGACTGCACCACGGCGAATACAGATATGACGACAACAACGTCCAAGAGAGGTCTGACCTGCTTCTGCATACCCAAATCGGGAATGCAACATGATAGAGCCAATGCAAACCAGCGTCAACAGCTTATCAGATTGGCTGGATCGGAACCGCACGGTATCGTAGAAGTCCTCCCAAACCTCCTCATGCTTCTTCAGATCAATCAGCACTGCATTCTTCGTCCATCCTCGTCAAATCGGTTTTTCAAGGATGAAAACCGAGAACCTGTAGGCCGTTTATTCGGCAATAGAAGTCGCCCCTAAGGACAGCGATCAAGTTGCTTACAAGTTTCTCAGCAAAGGTTCCGCTGCAACCGACTTCCTGTTGGAACTGGAAATATCTATTGTCTACACCCTGGATCAGGTGTCAAATCCGGATTTGATTCAGGTTAGGACTAACGTCTACCTGTTGAAGCAAAGATAGCCGGAGTCCGAAAAATCAGGCAGGAAGTTACTACAGTTCGCCGAAAGGCAGCGCCGTCACATTCGGCGCCAACGGCAGCTTGACATCGCCTGGATGGACGACATAACCCAGCATTGCCTTGTCGCCGAAGACTCCCTGGAATACCTTGATTGAAGCAGCCATGCCTGGTTGCGGCGTTGCAGAAAGCTTCACTTCGATTGGCACGAGCTTTCCAGCGCTATCGACTACCATGTCCACCTCGGTTCCTGTTGATGTCCGCCAGAAATATACTGGCGCGTCCAGGCCGCGATGCGTGAGGGCTTTCACTACTTCGGCTAGCACTGCCGTTTCCATGATGGGGCCGCCCATGGGGCCGGAGGCCGCGTGTTCAGGATCTTTCAGTCCCGTTAAATAGCAGAGCGTTCCGACATCGGTGAAATAAACCTTCGGCGTCTTGACGAGCCGTTTCCCTGCATTGGCGTGGTAAGGCCTGAGCACGATCACCTGATAAGTAGATTCCAGCACAGAAAGCCATGCCTTGACTGTATTCACCGCGATTCCGAGGTCCCGTGCCAGATTGGACAGGCTCAAGAGTTGGCCGGAGCGTGCTGCCAGCGCACGCAGGAAACTCTGGAACTGTGAAAGGTCGCCTACCTGCCGTAACGTGCGAACATCCCTTTCGAGATAAGTCTGGACGTAGCTCGCGTGCCATAGATTGGCATCGCGGTCCGGATTAGCCACGAGTTCCGGATATCCGCCGCGCAAGAAGCTTGCCCACAACTCACTGAACGATATCTTCCTGGCCTTCGCATGCCCTCCCCTGATTTCCCAGGGCAAAGCGGCCTGGGGATTTCCCTCCGCCTCACGGCGCGAAAGAGGAAGCAGCCGCAGAATGGCTGCCCGCCCCGCCAGTGATTCGGTGACCCTCTCCATGAGCAACAGGTTCTGTGAGCCCGTTAGTAAATACTGCCCGGCCCTGGCTCGGTTAGCGTCGATCCTTTCTTTAATGTAGGGGAGCAAATCGGGCGCATTCTGTACTTCATCGAACACAACTGGGGGTGCGTACATTTCGAGGAAACCGCGTGGATCTACGGCGGCAGACGCCCTGACGTCGGGCGGCTCAAGGGAAACGTAGCGACAACGCTCCCCGAAGAGATGCCTCAATAGAGTAGTCTTTCCAGACTGCCTGGGACCGGTAAGGACTACAGCCGGGAACTCTGATGCTGCCTTAGTCACGACTGTTTCAAGTGACCTCTGGATGTATCTGCTATCCATGCACTCAGCCCTCCTGCAATGTAATTATGCATTTTGAATGCACAATTGCAAGTGAAGAGAGTAACACCGTCATATCCAAGGTGTTTACGCAACCGGTGAAGGCTGCTGCTACTCCAGATACACCGCTATTGCTTCCTTGGTGTTGGCCATGGCATCGCTGGATGTTTCGCCAAGGATACCGGCAACCCGGTAGGGTTGGCACGCATACCGTGTAGCCGGGGATGAGGCATGAAGATTACCTGATACTCAGGAAATCAACTTTCAACGCAGTGCTTACTCGGTCTCCGGCAACACTTCATAGCTGATTCCGACTGCATCCGAAAAACGGATGTTTTGGAACACATGCATCTTGCCATCCACATGCCCCTCAGAAAGATCCTTCAGGAACTTCCCCACCCCGAAGCCGCCAAAGCAGCAAGCACTGTCATGGAAGGCTATTATGCCACCAGGTTTCGCGAGGTGGTGGTACATGTCCCAATCCGAGGCTACACCTTCATATGAATGGTCACCGTCGATGAAAAGGACGTCAACGGCAGTCGTGTAATTCTGGACCAATCTCAATGTGGACACATCTGTTGACTTGCCAACCACCACCCTGCTTCTGGAATCAAGCCACTCAAAACGGCGAAAACGCTTAGCCACTGAACCGTCCCGTTCTACGGTGACAACATTGTTGAATAGACGGCGCCAGAGCATATGAGTGCCGCCATATTCGCCCAATCCAATCTCCAGAATCGTGTCCCCAAGGCCACGGGACAGCAGGACTCTAACAAATTCCGATATCTCTGCCCGCACCTGCTGCACACCGGACACCAGGTGGACACCCAACATAGGCCTGAATGTTCCAGGAACATATCCAGGGCGCGCGTGAAGCGCTGCCCAACGGTCCAGGTACTGCATCGCGCCGTCATGGTCGCACCTCGACTCGTCCCCAATGGGCATGAGGCGCAGCCTCAGATATGCCCCCTTTATCAGGCATCGTGCGGCCACCAGCGTCACCTGTGCTGCCCTCCAGCAAATCCTTCCCGCCAGCGCGAAGATTGAGGCGCTCTGGCGGAGCGGCCTGACGATTGCGGACATGATCAAGTTTGCAAGGGTCTGCCGGGGCGCCGGCGGATAGCGTTCTTCAGGCGTGCCGGTAGTCCCGGCAAGGGTACTAGCGCATGGTAGAGTCCGGTCAATCCAGGACGCATGAACCGGGGAGACAGACTTAGTGCCGCATCCTTGTTCAGTCTGGCTACCCACAAAGGGCCCAGCAGCAAAATGAGACGTTTGTGACACTTCAGGCAGTATGTAAGCTGCATACGCGGACGAATGGTCTTGGCGGACGTCGAAGGACACAGATAGCTTAGCATTTCGTGGCAATGAGGGCAGAGCGCCTGCACATCATATAACGGCCGTCGCGCTGGCGAAGGAAGGGCCGGGTCAGCCAACTCGGACGTTCTGCTGTGGGAAGTGATTCGTGCTTTCTTGAGTCCCAACGCATGCTCGACTGCCGTTATGGGCCCGCCCAATATCCCGTTTACGCGGTTGATAGTATTGAGATAGACATCCTCTGGCATCTTGGTCATGTTAATCCTGCACTGCCCGAGAGGGCCTATTTGCTCGTAGTAGCTCGGTTTATCTTTGATAAGCCCGTTCGCGACCGAATACTCGAATATCTTGCTGCCGGGGTATGGCGCGACCGGACCAAGGAATACTATAAGGTCTTTGCATCGTTCCATGAAGAAACGTAGTGTTTCCTCCGCTGTTTCAGTTGTCTCCTCAATATCGCCAAAGATGAAATTCCCTTGAAATCCTATGCCTGCCTGAACTGTCAAACGTAAGGCCCGCTCAATCTGGTCAACTGTGGTCTTCTTGTTCATGCTGGTGAGCACCGTTTGGCTTGCGCTCTCCAGCCCGTACCCTATGAAGACGCAGCCAGCATCTTTCATTTCCCTCAACATGTCTTCATCGGCGTCGCCGACACGCAAGTCGCAGGTCCAGTCGAAATCCATTCCATGCCTGACTTTGAGTTCCCTGAGCTTTGTGCAGAACTCGCTGACTCTCTTCCGGTCAACAGCAAACAATTCGTCGTAGATGAACAGGATGTTGAACTGGAACCTGTCATAGAAGTGAACGATCTCCTCGATAGCGCTGTCTATCGAACGTTGCCTGTACCGCGAACTCAAGGTATGGCTGTGAACGCAGAACGTACACTTGAATGGGCAGGAGCGGCCCATGGATATCGGCATGATCCTGGGATGGGAGCGTGTGTGCGCATACCAGGTTTCTATCTGGTTGAAGTTGCGCATCGATGCTTCATAACGAAAGAGCTCGTAGTCGGGGAATGGAAGGTCTTCGAGCGCCGTTTCCGGAAGCTCAACTCTGGTATACTTGGGACTGCCGTTCTCCCAGTATGCAATGTTTGGAACGTCCCGAACGTTGCCACCGCTTTCCAAGCAGTTTACCAGTTTGACTATCGTGTCCTCTGCTTCTCCGCTCACTGCGAAATCAGGCCGAAGGTCTCCAAATATGAATTCCCTGTCGTAGGTCACCATCCCCCCGCCACACACGATGATGGCATCCGGCGCCGAACGCCGTATGAAACTTACCGCGTCGCGGACGAAACCATAGTCGGCTGAAAGTCCGCCCACGCCCACAACATGAGGCTGATATTCCCGAAGTGCGGCCTCTAGTACGAAGGCCAACCTGGCAGGCGCCGTTTCTGTGCACCACTCGTGGCTCATGACTGCGGCGGCCACCTCATGGCCTGCCTTTTTCAACGCAGCAGCTATGTAAGGAAACCCTTGCCCTTCAAGACCTACATAAGGTTTTGGATCAGGGTAGTTACTCTTCGGAGGTACCAGCAGTATCCTCAACGGTCACAACTCCCAGAAACTTGTTGTTTTCGACTGTCGCCTTTGGGGAGGAAAGGGACCGTTCGGGCCACCCCTATTTCACCACCAGTCTCTTAACAGCAAGAACAATGTTCTTGACCGGCTTGGGCAGCGATTCCACAGTATCGATCAAACGCAACCGCATCGACAAGGGTACGGCATCCGTCAACTTCTTCGCCAGTGCGTCAAGGTTTATGTCGGGAAACCCCCTGCCGGCCTTCGGACATACTACATATTCCCAGTCGGGGTTTCTGGAGTCCTCGGCGATGTGATGGAAGTTATCGACAAAGTATTGCTCGGAACGACCCACATTGAACATCTGCCAGGCTCGGAATCGCCTGACCTGCTCTGTCATCCTGTCGGGCTCGGCCAAACACAGCGCCACGTTCTCCTGAAGCTCTCTCAAGTTTGTCGCTACGCACCCTACCTTTTCCCGGTCAGCATAATAGCTGACCTTGAACGCTTTGGCCACATCATGCTCGCGGTGGGAAAAGAAGACCACCGGCCTGCCTGTAGTGAAGGCGAAAGTATAGGCTGTCCCCGACATGTCGGTAACCATGAGGGCAGAACGGCCATAGCTGTCGAGGTACGAACTGCCATTGTCGTCGAGCGAAAACTTGTCGCAAGTTGAGAAGCGGGCCACAATGTCTTTCACGTATTGGGTCGAAAGGGTGTGCGGATGCGGCCTGAAAATGATCCGGTAGCTCGGAAACCCGGTCAGTAAGGTGTCGATGATTCGCTGTCCGTATTCAGGCAGAGAAACGTACTTCGCAAAATTCCCGCCAATAACGGTGGGAGCATATACGATACTATCCAGGGGTCCTGCAATTGCCTGAATCTTTCTCAGGTTGCTGTCCAGCTTCGGGTATCCGCCGGGAATACAACAGTATGGCCTTGTCCTCACGCGTGGATATCTCAAGTCGGGTGAATACTTATGCGAAGGCATGACGCACCGGGAGGGCAAGAAAGAGTAGTCGACCCGATCGAGGCTGGGTGACTCCCGTGGGGGGCCGAAAAGCTGGTTGCGGGCCGCCTCGTTTCGTCCTGCAGGCGAGTCGTAGATATCATGGACGAAATAGACGGTAGTGCAACCTTTTGGCAGAGACAGGCTCAGCCCTGAAGTTATTAGTATGTCGATTCCCTCGATGTATTCTATGATCCCATTGCCAACGAAGTACGAAGGGTCCAGACTTTCGAACTGGTCCCCGCAGATCTTGCCGAACAGGTAGACGACGTTGTATCCCTGGGCCTTAAGTCCTTGGTACATCTCTTGGCTGCCGAGGTTCTCCCGGTAGGCGGACGTTGCATGATAAACCCCTATGGTCTTCTTTTTTCGGTCGGTGGCGTGCTCTATTTTCTGTGAAACACATTGAGCCAGAACTCGGATAGCGTTGTGCCCGCTGGCTGGATAGTGGCTGAGCAGGTAGGAAACGTATTCGTTCGGCGACCAGTCGCTGTTGAACGATAGCGAGTCTACCAGATTCTCCATCCAGAGCGAATAGAGATACGAATGCCTTATGATCAACTCATCAGGTACGCCGAGGGCATGCAACTTGTGCCTTAAGATGACGCGGCGAACTGGCCCAGTGGCCAAAACCACCGGACAATTGCTCGTGATACGCCCCTCCGTTCCGGGCTCACCCGAACCTGCTGGGGCAGCGTCATCGAGCAAACGGAGTCTCGATGTTCGAAGGTAATTCGAGACTCTAAACCCGTACTTAGTGAAGAAGCGTCTGCATCGCTCCGCAGTTTCACTATTGCCAATGACTATGATATCTGGTCTTCCCATCTGTGACATGGCCGCTACACGTACACCCAGTCGGGGTGTCTCCTGTTTTCGAGGATATACTCAATGTTTTGCACAAAATAGTCCTCGGACCTCCCCACATTGTAGATCGTTGAATCCCGGTATGCCCTTATCTTGGATTCGTACTCTCCTCGTTTGGCCAGCAACATTTTGATGCCGCTAATCAACTCCTCAGTGTTCTGGGCCACACAGCCAACCTTGTTACGATCAATAAAGAACTGATATGTGCCAAAGCGCCTGGCGACCTCGGGCTCATTGTGCGAGAAGAACACCACCGGCCTGAGTGTGGAGAAGGCGTAAGTATAGGCAGTCCCGGACATATCCGAAATCATCAAAGCGGACTTTGAGTATTCGCTCATATAATGGTGAGGGTTATCGTCAAAGGCAAACCTGGGGTGTCTCCTGTACTTTGCCACGATTCGTTTAACCTGCTGAGCATGAACGGTAGAGGGATGAGGACGGAATATCAGGCTAAAGTCCTCCAGCCTTTCCAGTATCGACCCAATGATTCGCTCTCCATGGTTGCTCAGGGAGGCTATGTCATCCAAGTCGCCCAAGATAGTCGTTGCGTATATGATTGTGTTGGAATGTTCCTTCTGGTCCTCAAAATAACGTAAGTTGCTGTCGAGCTTAGGATAGCCCCCCGGAATAAGACACACCTTCTTATGAGGCTTTTTACCCTCGTAGAACTTCTTACGCCCTTCCCATATCTGCTTCTTGACTCGGCTCACCACATAACAATTGGGCAAGAATAGGTAATTAACCAATGGAAGCATCTCCATCTGGAGGTTAACGTTGCTGACCGGAGAATCGTGTATGTCGTGCGTAAACTGGATTAGTTTGGGTCCCTCAGTCACATTACGGTTTGCTGCCAGGATAATGCAGGCTAAGGGGGATATCGTGTTCGCCAGCGTCTTGTACAGTTCCGCCTCGGCAAAGCCGGCAAGAATGACCACGTTGTACCCTTTTTCTCTCAGCTTATCAGGTATGAGTCCCATGCTCTCAGTGTACATATTGCCAGGATAGTAGATTACAACAGTCTTCTTCTTCGAATCGACGGCGCGCAGAATCCGGTCTTCCTTTGTCTCCTTCAAGAAGCAGCGAACTCTTTCTGGCAGAACAAGACTCGTCGTCGGCAACGTGTCCATAAGACCCCTCAGAAGCTCCCCCTTTCCAAGCATCAACTCCCAGGCAAACTGCACATCTTCGTGGAGTAGCCAGAAGTTCAATAGCCGGTTTCTCACTGATGTCCTAAATGGAGTCAAGTCTGCGAGGTAGGCACAAGTCATTGCCAAAACCTGGCATGGCCAAGTTCTCAACAGGAACGAGAGAATCTGTCTCACACTCGACACCGCTGATGCAAGTGCCACATGATAGCCTGGCATGTTGTGGCATGAGCATCAAGGAGCATTACCCGCCTCCTTTTAGCAGAGCGAAGGTCGTGTCGTAAGAAAGCTTTCTGAACGGAGTGTAGTGGCTCCGTTCTGAGCAGTTGATGATCTCTATCGGCCAAATACCGTACACCTGGCCAATGTTATTCAGTATCATTGGCATCGACACATTAAGTCGGTTAACATCAATCGCAAGAGTATCTTCCTCCCGGAGGTGGGCTTTGATGTACCTCCTGTAATAGAGTTCGCTGTCGTTTACTCTTCCACCATCACCACCAAAAACGACCACCTTGGACGCTCGACCGATTACCGCCAGTGAGACCAGGAATGCTAAAGACGCCTGCCTTGGGAAATGGAGAGGATATTTGGCACTTGGAAACTCGATAGAAAATCCTTGCTCCATGGTAATATAGGTAGTCTTGGGTGCGACAACAAACAGTAGTTTGCTGTCGTATTTCCTAACGAAGTTGTCCAAATCCAGGCCCATCGTCATTTCAGCCTGGAAGAATGACCCCCGTCCAGAGATAAGGAGATTGTCCTCCGACCTCTCCAGGAAATCGATCAGGCTACGACTGTCTAACGCCTTGCGCACCAGGTCAGGCTGACCGCACATATAGATAGAAACATTTCGATTAATGCTTCGGAGGATGTTCTTCTCTGCCGTTTCAAGGTCATTCACGGTAGCATAACATATGTCACAGTTGGCAAGTTCCGAAATCCTATTCTCGAGTTCCTGAACAGATGCTCCATGCAATATGATTGCGACTGGTCTGCCGTTTATGAGCCGACGCAACCTTTCGATTCTCTCCGCTGTGTCAGGAAGATAGCGCGCCTCATCGGTCAAAGAGACTTCCTGCTTTCTACTAAATATGTCACGGTCCTTTTCAAACCGACGGGCACCGTAGAACTGGCCGAGTTGCTGAACAATGTTCCTCATGCTGCGAGTGAGAACCACCCTTGCCAGGACGTTCTCCAGAGAAGCCTTGATCACCAACGATGTTCGTTTTATCACCATGCTTGCTCCTTGCTGGGTTTGACCGATAGCGCTGCCCTCTCAGAGAAGCAACTTGACCGAAGAGTCCATCGGAGCATCAGGATAATCACTGGCGGCGATTTGTCTGCATGGAGTCACCCCCACTCATCCTGAACCGTTCGTCTAAGTTAAGGCGGCCGACCGGATACTCCTCAACAACTCTGCTGAATTCTGTCAACGAATCTCAGACTCATGACACTGGCAGTATCGCCCTTATTTCTTCCATGGTCAGAGCCCTGCCATTATTGGATGCATATTTCATTACGCTTGCCTGCTTGCTTCCCGGATATGAATAGTCTTCAGGCCGGCAGGTGGAAAGCTGTATATGTGGCAAGACTATAAACATCTCTTCTGTCTCCAGAGCATGACTGGCTTCTTCTTCGGTCAGTAATTCCTCGTGAAGTTTTTCTCCAGGCCTTATCCCTATAGTTTTCACCTCTATTTGGGAAGACCTGATTCCATACTTGGGTGCCAGTTTCTCAATCATGGCTCCTACCAAGTCGCTAATATTGATACAAGGCATCTTTAGTATGAATATTTCCCCGCCGATAGCCATCTCGGTCGCTTTGAAGAGCAGGCCAATCACCTGGTCTGGCGACATGAAGAAGCGAGTCATTCTGGAGTCTGTGATAGTAACCGGCCCGCCACTTCGTATTTGTTCACCAAAGAATGGAATAATTGATCCCCGGGAGCCCATAACATTGCCAAATCTGACGGAAGCGAACTTCGTCTTTCGGTCACCCTTGTGGAAATTAGCGCCAATGACCAGCCTCTCCGCCAGCAGCTTGGTAGCTCCTAACGTACTGACCGGGTTTACTGTCTTGTCGGTGCTGATAGAAACGACTATTCCAACCCCATTTGCCAAGCTGGCCTCCAGGACATTCTCGGTGCCTATTACATTGGTCTTTATTGCTTCAAAAGGGTTGTACTCGCAATAAGGAACGTGCTTCAAAGCCGCGGCATGAAACACAATATCTATGCCCTCGAAAGCTTTCACTAATCGTTCCTTGTCTCTGACATCTCCTAACAAGAATCTGGCATTTGAGTAACCTTTTAACTCCTGCTCCAGACTGAACAGGCCGTTCTCGTCATTGCCGAAGATTCTTACCACCTTTGGCTCATATTTTAGAATTCGCCTGGCTGTCTCACTACCGATCGATCCAGTGCCGCCGGTGATTAGTATGTTCTTGTCTCGAAATACGTTTTTCATCTAACTGCTCTCCCACCTATTACTTGAGTGAGAAGGAAGCCGAAGGCTCATCACCAGTACAGTCTATTTCCTCTTCCCGGATTCCTCAACATCTTGTTCTATCTGCTTCGACATTATTCCGATACCCCGTTCCAGGCTGTATTCTGGTTGAAAGCCAAGCAAACTCCTTGCCTTTTCGCAACTCGAATGAAGGCACCTGATATCATCCATCCTATTTGCGAAATACTGGATACCGGTCTTTCTTCGGTGAATCTTTTCCAACATATCAACCAGTTCAAGCAAGGAGACGGATTCGGTGGCAGTGATATTGAATACTTCAAAGTCCTGTTTTGCATGATAGTTCAAAGCCTGGACAATGCCCCTTGCAGCGTCGTCTATGTATACAAAATCTCTGCGCTGACGGCCATCATTGTCGATTGCCAGCGGTCTTCCTTCCCAGAGGGCTTGAAGAAAATTGAAGATCACGCCCGTCTTCTTTTCAGGGCCGTATACATTGGACATGCGCAGTACAGTAACCGGTATGCGGTACGTGTCCGCGTATGATTTGTGAAGGCATTCTGCCAAGTATTTGGTGATCGCATATTCAGTGATCGGCCTTGGTCTATCAGTCTCCAAAGCCGGCCTCGGACCGCATTCACCGTATATTGTCTCTGACGACATAAATACCAGTCTCTCGACGACTCTTTCCCGGCATGCCTCCAAGAGATTATAAGCACTTTTGATATTGATATGGTAAAGGTCTCTGGAATAGCTTCCTACCAGGTTTACCACACGGCTTACATCTTTCAACGCTTCGATTATGTTTTGCCTTTCTAGAAGGTCTCCCCGTACTATTTCGAATCCATAGTCAACATCCCTCGTCCATTCAGGACAACGGTCATGAACAAGTAGCCTGACAGTACCTGGTGTAAGACACCTGGCCAGATTCTTTCCAATAAACCCGGTCCCTCCACAAATCAGTGTTTTCTCTGCCACTTGACCGTCTAGTAGGCGTTCCTTTTTTGAATAACCGATGGATCATGAAAATCAACGCTCTTGAGGATTTTGACGATCCTGCTTGAAGCTTTGCCATCCCCGTAAGGATTCCTGCATCTGCCTACCTTCTTGCGGAATTCCTTATCGTGAACAGCCTTCATGACCGCGTCATATATGTCGTCCGATTGGTATCCCGTGTTAAGAACGTTTTCTGCCTGCAACCTGCATTGCTGACGGGTTCCAATGTTGACTACAGGAAGCTTCAGAGAAGATGCCTCGATTATTCCTGAACTGGAATTGCCCACCAAAACGCTGGAAATCCTCAACAAACTTGCATACACTTCAAATGGCAAGTTCGGATAACTCTTAATCCTGGATTCTTCAAGTACCTGAATTATTCTACGTCCCCCGGCGTCTACGTTTGGATAAATGAAGATAGCTTGAAATCCCGTCTTCCTTATCGCTTTTAAGGTTGCCATTACTTGGCCGGTAGAGTCGTCTGCTTCAGTTGTAACAGGATGCTGTATGACCAAGACCAAAGGCTCTGCTGCGTTTATTTCGAATCTCCTGTGGAGTTCTTCGGGCAAAATGTGGTCCATATTGAGCAGATTGTCCAGTGAGGGGCAGCCAACATTGAAGACTAATTTGGGATTCTCACCCATCCTGACAAGCCGCCGGGCAGCGGATCTATTGGAGGTAAAATGAACATGAGCAAACCGCGTTATGGCGTGCCGAATTGACTCATCTATGCTGCCAGATACTTCTCCACCCTCAATGTGGGCAACGGGTATGTTCATATGGGCAGCGGCCATGGCTGCTGCCAGATGACTTCCCAAATCAAAGCCAACCAACATGAGGTCCGGAGATAACTTCTCTAAGACGTCTGCAACCTTTATGAGTGTCCGACCCAAAGCCTTAACCATGTCGGCGCCATTATCCCGCTCATTCCTCGAGAATATCGGGATCTTGCTCGCTATATCAAAACCATCATTCTCTATCAGGCTCGATGTCAGACCAAGTTGGGGCAGAAGATGCTGACCGGTAACTATCAGTTCTAGCCTGAACTCTGGATCTTTCTCGATTTCCCTCAGTACCGGTCTTAGTTTGCTGTAATCGGCTCGCCGCTCGGTTATGGCACAGACACGTATCATAGTGAATTACTCTGGTTAGTCGCTGAAGTCCTCCCAGCTTATCAAGCTATTGGCCTTAATATGCACCTTTGATTTCCTCCCAATTACTTTGTCCAGATCTTTGGCCGGAATTCCAGTCCCAGGACGTTTCACCCAGACCATATCACGCTTCAGAATCGTGCCCTGGGGTATGTCGACTTGCGATACAACGCTCTCTCTTGCCATTTTTTGTATCTCCTGTTCTTCAGGAGTCACTACTCTTGTATTTCCCAGCACCTTTTCTACGATCCTGATCCCTTTGACCATCTCTGCAAACTCAGCGGGTGTAAGAGAAGCCTTCTGATCTGGTCCAGGCAAGTTCCTGTCTGTTGTGAAATGTCTTTCAATGACACAAGCGCCGAGAGCAACCGCGGCAAGAGAAGGATAGATACCAGTTGAATGGTCGGAGAAGCCAACCGGTATCCTGAACTCCCGTTGCAAGACGTTTATGAACTTGATATTCAGATCTTCGTACTTGGGCGGATAGCTCGATATGCAATGGAGAATGACCAGGTCACCGGTAAGACCCTTGAGGAAATTGACCGTTTCCCTTATTTCGTCGATAGAACTCATTCCAGTGGATAATATGACGGGCTTGCCTTTTGAAGCAATGTATTTGAGCAAGGGGAAGTTGGTCATCTCTCCTGATCCCACCTTGTAAGCCTCTACACCAACTTGCTCCAGTAGGTCAACCGCTTCCCGGCTGAAGGGAGTTGACAGAAACATGACCTGTTTCTCAATCGCACGTCTCTTAAGCTCGATATGGTCTTCCTTCGATAGCTCTACTCGCTTAAGCAAATCAAAAAGGGATTCGCCTACATAGCCCGCAGTAGGTCCTTGTGAAAGCATCTCATGTTGAGCCAGATGAGTCTGGAATTTCACGGCGTCAGCGCCAGCCTCTTTTGCGGCATCTATCAGCCTTTTTGCGAGAACTATGTTGCCATTGTGGTTTATTCCAGCTTCAGCAATGATGAAGCAAGGTTCTCCTTCACCTATGGACCTATTGGCTATTCTAATTCTGGTCATTCTAAGCCCTCCGAAGCTCTCGCCATATTTGCTCATATTCGTCGATGCGCTTGATGTCCCGATTCACCAACAACTCCCTTAGTCCCAGGAGTTCAACAGCATTGAAGTTCTGCGATATTACCGCCGTTAGCTTAGTAGCGTCCCCCAGGTCCAAGAGAAATGCTTCGAGGTTACCATCGTATTGCTCTAAGATCTTATTCTTATACTTGTAGTACCATTCTGATCCCGGGTAAGGAGTGGCCAAAAAGGGATAGGATTGAATGCCAAGTCGCTCCCATGCTAACACATTCTCTCTTATGCTTTCGAAGGTTTCATCAGGGAAACCGATAATCTGATTGGGTATTGGTCTGATTCCAGCTTCCATGCTGAGTCTAACAGCCTTCTCATTCATCTCGCTGGTTGTGCCTTTTGCCAAGGACTTGAGTATCTTATTGGAGAAGGACTCCAGCCCGTAATCAAGGTAGGAACAGCCTATTCTCCGCATATCCTTAAGAATCCGAGCATCGACGAGAGCTGCATGAGCGGTGGTACCCCAGTGAATACCGGCACAGGATTTCGTCTCGTGTGGACGACCTTCCATAACGCAGCGAGGCTGCAAACCCTCGCTGACCCACAGGCCAGAGAACTTCTTCATCCACTGCCCGTGAGTATATCGATTCAAACCCATGAAGTTCTCATCCAGAAAGACGACGAAGTCAATCTTGAAACGCCTGCGGGCAAACTTAACCAGGTCAACGACGTATTCCGGGCTATGCCATCGGATTCTGCGTTTACGGCTGAAGCGTACCTCCCGCCGGACCGGAGTATCCACGGTTTCCATCTCTCCACTGAGACCGAGATGGAAACAGAACCGGCACCCAAAGGGGCATCCGTAACTGGCAATGACGTCTAGCCTTCGCTTTGCCGTCATAGCTTCTTCACTCAGCAGAATGGAGCTATTGCGGAAGTAGATGTCCAGGGGAAAGGCCTCCCACGCTGGATAGGGCAATGTATCCACGTCATCCAGAAGCGGCCTTTCTGGATTAAGATGGGCACTCTTATTGGGATCTCTCCAGATTATTCCTTGAACGTCGGACCACTCATAGTTCTTCTTGTTCACTCTTGCGAGGATATCTGGCAGTGTCAAAAAGCCTTCACCCATCACTCCAACGTCAATCTGGGGCAAGAGGTCCATAATGTCATAGGGAATCGCCGTGAGGAATCCTCCTCCAGCAACAATAAGTGCGTTTGGGCAGGTGTCGCGGGCTGATTTGACCACCTTTTTAATATACCCGTAGCTCGTAATCAGGCCGCCAGTGGCAACTACGTCCCACTCATCCGCTTCCAGCACTTCCTTGAGCGTTTGGTCATCGGCACGCCATGCGTTCGCGTCAAACACTTGGACCTTATGCCCCTCTCTTTTGGCAATCGCTACCAGGAGTGCCATGCCATAGGGGACATGCTTGGGCTTGTCGTCCTGCCGGATAACGGGGTTGACAAAAAGTACTTTAGCCATATCTGCTCAATAGTTCAATTGGGTATTTCCAGAAAGTCCTTGAGTGGGAGAAACTGTATTCCCCTGCCGAAAACAATACCGCCCTCGGTGCAATTGTAGGTCTTACAAGTGGCCTCCCTTGCCAAGCTGAGCAGAATCTGTCGGTACCAGTAGTAAGTTGGATCTGTATACCATGTTCGCTTAAGGTATGGGTTGTAGACTTTTATGAATGCCTCTTTAGCCCGACGGCCGAAGAGCTCCACAAGTTCCTTGTAATACTGGGTATTCTCCACCGGAAGGTCCGGATGATAGCTCAAGTCCATACCCACCAGAGCCGTCCGCTTGGCACCAAGGATGGCGTGAGCAAAAACCCACGATGAAGTTCCCGTATTTCCGCCGGTCACCATACAGGGAATCCTGGTAAGCTCATAAACCTTGCGCGAATAGCTATTCGGGGCATCATAATCATCGTAGAGAGGATTCCACCAATAAATCTCCATTCCTGCGTCCATGCACCTGAGCGCAATCTCAGGATTCGAGCTAGTGGAAATCACGGCTCTGATGTTTCTGCCATGTCTATTTACCAGTTCAAGAAGCTCGTGATTACGTGCTACTTCATCTCTGTTCAAAGCAGGGTCCAAGTCCTGCCGCTGGAAATAGTCGTCGTGCTGGCGGTTCTCAAGAGCCGGGTCTCCATACCAGCGAATGATTCGATCGGGGTGCGGGTCAACCGTAACCACGTAGTCAGGAACTAAACCATTGCGAAGACAGTACCCCAAGGATCCGTCGGTAGTAACAATGGTCCCTTTGTACTTTGAAGCCAGAATAGCCGGCGCTGGATTACGCCGATGGAGACTTGGACCTGCTGAAACAACGATAGCAGAGCCGCTGGCTGAAGCTTTGCACTGAAGGTCGCGGATTGTCTTCTTGATGTAGGGCAGATTCTTTCGGGCGTTCTCCAGGCCCACTTCGGCCGTCTTCTCCAATGTCTGGCGGGAAATAATATCGAGCTGAGCCTTACTTAGTCTTCTCACCCTCATCGCCCTCCCATAGAAAAGACTTGGATTTCATGACGAAGGCAATGCTTCCTCCGAGCTTCTTGAGGGATTCCTGCTCAAACTTCTCCTCAATACTCTGTTCTTTCTTCTTTACTGCGATCTTCGATTTCTTGGGGATTCTGTAGTTGCCCTTCAAATATTCTGCCACTAGAGACTACCTCCCGTAAGTCCTTTGCTTTGGAGAAACTCGGCGAACAAGAAATCCAATGGCTCGTCTATGTCTACGGAACGTTCCCGTGACATGACCCATAGGCGGCTATTGGCGCCGATTATGATGTTCTGGTCGAACAGAACATTCCGCTTTGTAGCGTAAATGCCTCCATTAGGTGCATAGAGCTTTGGTAGGGTTTGGGAAATACCAAGGTCGCCCTCAATCTTCTTTCCAAGGAAGTTATGGGCTAGTCCGGCTTCATCAAGGTAATACATCCATTCAGGCCTTTCATGGACAGGGCTGGCACTGAATACGGTATCAGCGTCATGGGAGATTAGCTCACTAATGCACCCATCGACATCTTCAGGCAGACAGAATGGCGTCGTTGGCTGCAATGTAACTGCTATGTCAACAGGATAGCGTTCCTCTTTTTCCAGGTGGCTTACTGCATGTTGAGTAACCATCTCCGATGCGACATCTTCGGCAAGCGCTGCTGGTCTTACGAAAGGTACCTCAGCGCCATATTCCTTAGCTATCTTGATTATCTCAGGGTGGTCAGTAGAAACGATGACCCGGTTAACCAACTTGGCTTTCAGCGCCGCCTGAATAATATAGGCTACCAGTGGTTTTCCCCCCAGTAGCTTGATATTCTTCAATGGGATTCTCTTCGACCCCCCCCTGGCGTGGATGACACAAACTACATTCATTCTTAGTACCCTGTCTTAACATCGAAAGTCATCGTTGTGGAATTCAAAACGGTTTACTGCCTCCTGGCGTAGACGAACAATCTGGTAAAGTACAATCGTTGTTCCCTATTAGGCACTCTTGACCTCCGAAGCTGGTACAGGCGTTAGTGTCGCGTCCATAACCGGATAACCCTTTTTCACTGACTGTCTGCGATGTAGCCTAACCTTGTAGTCCACATCTGGAACGCCTTTGGCCCTCACTACGTCGTTCCAGTCTTTGCAGGGAACAACCTTGCTTGCCGCCTGTGCGGGCGGAACATTGCCGCACCCTTCATTCTGCTTCATGAAGTTGTAGTTGATAAGCCACCCATCCGTTAGCAGGCGTATGTCCTCGATGCTGTCGTACTTCTGGAATACTTTTGTCCTTTGCTCAAGCGTCCTGTGGAAACGTTCTATCTGAGCCGTGGACTCGCCACTGCCCAGTAGTTTGAAGGGGCCACCCTGGACGTGCTTTGCATCGCCGCCAAAAGCCTCTTCCACGCCTACCAGATATGAGCCTAACTTGTCAGTGATAACGACCTTCGGTATCTTGCCCGCCCGGAATTGGGCCAGCTTCATCAGGATCGTCGCAGAACCCGCACCACGAGAGAATGAGGCATGAGAAGCAAGCAGGTAGCGGGTCCGCGTGTCTATGATGTCCCAGAAGTAGACGTTGCGCCCCTTCAGCTTCATATAGGTTTCGTCGGCAACCCATTCGTCGCCTACCGCCGGATGGAAGTCTTTGCACTGTTTGATGGCCTCTTTGGTGAACCGCCTGACCCAATTCCAGTAGTTCGATTCGCTCATATCCTCGCCGTGGTCTTGGCGGAATTGTTGCTGCAAGGCGTCGAGCGACATTCCGCCATAGTACATTCCCAAAGCTGAAGCTATGCGCTTGGCGGGCGTCTTCATCTTATGCACCCTGATGCTCGGTGCGGGTGTGCTTGGCTTGGGTGCAATGACTGTATGGCTCGGCGAAACACCGCCACCGTGCCGCCCGATGTAGCGGATGACCTTCTGCCTGACCTTGCCGCCATCGTGGATGGTCATAACTTCGTAGTCGTACCAATTGCCAGAGTGGGGCGGGATTTCCTTGGCTCGTATGAATGTCATGGATTACTGTCTCACTGTATTTTCGATTGATTCTTGGATTCCCGCCAATAGGTGGAACATGAAATCGTCTAACCCTTTGCGGAACGATGAAACAGGTTGGCTCATTATCAAGGGCTTCTGGGGGGCATCTTTGATGGCATTCTGCATGTATGTGTACAGCATGACGACACTGTTCAGACTGTAACTCCATCCCACATACTTCTCTATCAAATCTGCTGTCGCTTTATCAACACGTGAACGCTCAACCGACAAATCTGCGTTGAGTTTCTTATATTCTTCATCCTTGTCCAAATAAGGTTGCAGACCAATTCGATGATTCTCCATGATGCTAGCCAACTCTTTTGCGTGAGTAAGCAACCTGCGGTCAAACAGGTTCTTCACCTTCTTGCATACTTGAAGAACCACCTGATCCACTTGCTGAACCGTCCTTACCCTTGAGTAGTCTACCAATCCTTTCACAAAACCAAGCCGAAGCATATCCTCGTATTCCTTATTGCACCTTATTACCACTTCCGGCTTAACGTCCCTGCTCTCCAAGGCTTTGGAAATCTCAGTAGTCCGCCGATGCAAATTGGCCAAAGTCTCAGTCAACTTCGCAAGGTACGGCAATTTCAACTGAATCCACTCATTTCGCAGTTGCCGTTTGCTTTCGCTCCATTCTTTCCTGTGCTTGAGTAGGTAAATCAGTGCCCCTAGTGACCACAAGACAGCCACTGACCACAAAACTAAGGATGGCACCCAACTGGAATTGTTGGGCATCACCTGTAACCCCCATCCGATGAGGGCGACAATTCCGGCCCCTGCCCAAGACAGAAAGACTTTCCGCATCTATTCCCCTCTACTCGTTTGGGGGTAGTATATAGAGTGCCTAATGGTTTGGCAAGATTGTACTTTACCAACAATCTATCACCCTTGCCAATAACACTCAGAACAGAATAGGAAGCTAGAGTGATCATACCTCCGATGGGAAATGGGAGGGTAAGCGATCGCCCGAGCGTATGGAAAACGTCAAACGGCAAGTAACCGGCTTTCCTAACTTCAAACCCTTCCTTAGTGAGAATAGCGGTCAACGCCTTCAGAGTCGGCATACCGGTAACACCCGGTCCGTAGCGGGTAAAATAGTTCTTTTCTTTCGAATAGTAGATGCTCGTGGGAACATGGCCCCTTATGTACAGGCCGCCGCCCGGCCGCAGGATCCGGCGCAGAAGGTCAAAGGCTTCTCGCCAATCTGCCATGTAGTAGATGTCTTCACGGAAGCAGACGAGGTCGAAAATCCGTCCCGCCAAAGCGGGTGGCATGCCATCGGTCTCAAACCTGCCCACGTGAATATCTAACCCGGCGCTTCTCCCCAACCCTGCTATCTTTGCCATGGGCTCAAGTCCGACTGTCTCCGGGAAATCGGCATACCGGAGGGCAGCCATGAATCTACCGTCAGCAGCCCCAACGTCAAGGACCCAGCTCTTTGAGGACATGTCGGGGAAGTTTCGCTTTAGCGCACGAACCTCGTCTATGGCGTATGAAGGATCTAATGGGCTCTCATAGTTTGTCACATCAAACTCATCATCAAGCTGTTTGACACAGTAAACCTGTCCCTCCTTGTTCATACGAGGAGAAGCTCTCCATAGTCCGCAGGTATTGCATCTCACTACACTTGGGTTTCTCGCCATCTCGATTGCCGAGGTATCGTGACAGTAGGGGCAGTCCCACAGTGTCAAATACTTTTGAATGTCAGACGTAAGAAAACTCATCACTACCTTTTGGCTCCATCAACAGCCTTGAGTTGCTCCATACTTGCATAGATCTTCCTGAATGCCATTACTATGTCGTTCATGTCATCCAGATTGTTGGGCCGATTTATTACCGCAAAAGAAATCTGCTTGTCGTTGATAAGGTCCCGTGCGACAGGATAGAGTCCATTGCGGTAGTCTATGTCCCGTCCGTAATACGGGCACGAGAATGGGCAATGCTGACTCCCGTAAGCTACCTTGTGAAGAAAAAGTGGGTTGTCCGGCATGATTCTGGCGTATCCCGTGCTAACAGGGATTCCTTCACATGTTAAGGCTTTCACAAAAGTCTTCCGAGATACTCCGACCTTGTCGGAATGATAAAGGGCAGTCAGCAAATGTATCACGTGGTCTTTGTTGAATGTTACCTCCGGTATCTCAATGCCTTCGAAAGAGCTCAGTTCCCTTCCCAGGAAGTGTGAGTTCTCGTTTCTAATCCGATTGTTTTCAGCAAGTTTCTTCAGTTGTACCCGTCCAACGGCTGCAGAAAGCTCAGTCATACGAAAGTTGCAGCCGACGATGTTGACCAGATCTTCTAAAGGAGTAGTGCTGTCAGGCACAGTCTCACCGTGGTTTCTGACAAGCCTGCATCTCTCTGCAAATTTCGGATTGTTGGTAACCACGATCCCCCCCTCCCCGGTCGACATATGCTTGGGTTCTTGGGAACTGAATACGCCCATGTCTCCAATTGTCCCCACATGACGACCCTTGTATTTTGTCCCCATCGCCTGAGCACAGTCCTCGATTACCAGGAGTTTGTGTTCTTTGGCGATGTCCATGATGGCATCCATGTCGGTTGCATGCCCGAGAAGATGGACAACCAGAATAGCCTTTGTTTTCGGGGATATGGCCTTTTTGACCTCGCCAAGGTCCAGACAGAAATTCTCCTTGCTGATATCCACAAAAACCGGGATGGAGTTAAAAAGAAGTATGCTGGTGCCAGTGGCAGTGAATGAAAGGCAAGTGGTGATTACCTCATCTCCCGGCCCACACCCGCCCGCGGCCAAAGCCACGGACAGCCCGGAAGTTGCAGAATTCACCGCGATAGCGTATTTGACGGCAAAATATTCAGCAAAATCAGCCTCAAACCCTCTTGCTTCCTTACCACCCAGATAGGAAAACTCAGTATCGAGTCCCGAAGCTCTGGAGCTTTCCATTACCAGGAGATCCTGAATATCAGGTGTGGGACTCCCAATGTATCGCGACAGGGCCTTCGACTTAAGAACCTCCATAACAGCCGCAGTTTCATCTTCATCAATGAAAGCAGGTCTTATGAATGGTCTTTCCCGGACGGGTTTTCCGCCTAGCAACGCCAACTCTTCCATTCAGGTGCAATCCTCAGAGAACCCTTAGCACACTCTACCGTTCTCTAACTGAACATTCTCACAATTCTATCTTCTTGTTGTTATCTCGTGCGGATGAACAAAGCGCAACAGCCAACTCAAGAGCTTTCAAACCATCCTCACCGGTGCAGGACGGCTGTCCGCCTTTGTAAATACATTGAACGATATCTGTTATCGCCGAAATCAAAGCGTTTTCACTATTCTTTGGTTCAGGCAGCGGCTGTCTTTCCAGTTCCCGATACCCTGAGTATCTATTACTTTCCTTGAACTGGTAAAACTCAGTGCAGTTGCCATTGTCCAGAATTATTATCCTTCCTTCTGACCCCGCTATGTTGATTTGGAAGATGAAGTCTTCCCTCTTGCCGTTACAGGTTACGAATCCACTGGCACCGTTTTTGAAGGAAAGAATGCCCCCTATTCCCGGGTCGTCGGACTCTAGATTGGCTCCTTCTCCAACCACCCAATCCACATCTCCAGCATAAAACCTGAGCATATCAAGAAGATGAGTGCCCATCATGAAAACTTTGTCAGAATAACTTCCGATGACGCTGCGAATCGCGCCTATTTTACCCTGCTCAATCGTTCTCTTTGCCACCCCATAGTTTTGGTCCCAGCGCCTGGTATGGTTAACTGCCAGAACGATATTTTGCCGGCGGCACAAGTCCACCATTTTCCTTGCATCTTCGACACACACCGCAATCGGCTTTTCGCAGAATATCCCCTTTACACCGGAATTCGCTACGTAGGACACCATTTCAAAATGTAAAGGAGTAGGAGAGCAGATGCTCACAATATCCAGCCTATCGCTAAACATCTCTCTATAGTCCTGGTATAACTGGGCATGCGGGCACCTTCCGGCAAACTTGTCCAGTTTGGTCTTATCCGGGTCTGCTCCGGCGACGAGGTCCACTCCAGGAAAAGACAAATAGGCACCCGCATGGGACCAAACCTCCTTCCTTTTGGGGTCCTCGTCAAACAAGGATCCGATGTTTCCCAAACCAATGATCCCTGCTTTGATCTTCACTTCACCTCCAGGCAAGACATTCATCCTTCTCAGGTCTCAACCCGTTCCAATGCCCTTTTTGTCAATTTACCTGCTCCTTGATCGAGCCTATCTCCGGTTGCGCCACGTTAGAAGTCAGTTTCACCTGAAGAGAACAAATGTCCTATATTTCCACTTCTTTGCTTTTCGGCTGAAGCTCTCCTTGTTCCGCCGGACTCATTTATGCCTCGGAGAAGGAATGATCTATTACACAGACCCCGTCCACCGAGGTGGGCATCTCCTTAGGCATGAAGAATGGCTGGCATTCAGTCACTGTGAAGCCAATGGCATTATCCCATGTATCGAGCCGGGTGGGACGGGCGACTGCACAGATTGAGACGGTGTATTCCCCGCTGGTGAGTCTGAGAGGACCAATCATTATGATGATCTGTTTGACCGCTGCCCCGTAGTACTTCCCATGATACGCCTGTGAGGCGCCAGTCGCCACAAGAACCCGCATCTCATTATAGATACGGAACTCGGCGCTGAACCTATCCGGAGCTTTGCCAGACACATGGATAATCAAATTCATGATGTCGTTGTACTTGAACAACGTTGTATGCTCGCCGCTGGTGTTCAGTATTTCAACGCTTTGAAAGTAGAATGACGGGTTCGCCACGTCTTCTACCCTTCTCTCGACGGTATGAGACGCCTTCCCCAAAATCTTCATTTGCCTTTCTTCGTAGTTCCTCACAACCACCTCGCTCGGTCCTTTCTCGACCACGCGACCACCATCGAGCCATACGGCATTCTCGCACAGGCTGCGAATTGAGCCCATGTTATGGCTGACAAACAATACAGTACGTCCGCCTCTGGCAACCTCTCCCATCTTGCCCAGGCATTTCTTCTGAAATCCAAGGTCACCGACCGCCAGGACCTCATCTATAAGCAGAATGTCCGGCTCGAGATGCGCTGCCACCGAAAAGGCCAAACGATTATACATCCCGCTGGAATACTTCTTTACAGGGGTGTCCAGGAACTTCTCGATCTCAGAGAACGCCACTATCTCATCGAACTTTCGCTCGATTTCGCGCTTGCGCATGCCCAAAACGGCACCGCTAAGAAAGACGTTCTCCCTGCCCGTGAGTTCCGGATGAAAGCCCGCCCCAACTTCGAGCAAGCTTGCGACCTTGCCATACAATTCCGCCGTGCCTCCACTGGGCTCCGTGATTCGAGAAAGTATCTTCAGCAATGTGCTCTTCCCTGCTCCGTTCCGTCCAATGATGCCCAAGACCTCCCCTTCACCAACTTCAAAGGACGCATTCTTCAGTGCCCAGATTACATCATTATCCGACTGCGAGTCATCATCGCGGAAGTCAGTTAGACGGCGCAGCTTGGCTAAGTTCCTGAATGGTGAGCCAACGAGGTCCATGATGGCCTCGCGGATGGTGGTATGGTCCCTGCCTGCAACACCTATACGGTAGCATTTGGAAAGACTGTCAACTTTGATAACTGAGCTATACATTTTCCTCTTTGGTTCAAATGACGTCAGCGAAGTACCTGTCAATCTGCTTGAAGTACGATACTCCAATGGCGAACAACCCAATGGCCACACAAGACGATATGAGAACCATGCCAGTCGGGAACGGGGTACTCCCAAGCAAGGCAGAGCGAAACCCTTCTATTACTCCGGTCATTGGGTTCATGGCGTATATCAGGCGGAACCGTTCCGGTACCATAGAAGCTGGATAGGCAACAGGAGACGCGAACATCCATAACTGCACCGAAAAGGTGACGGCATATCTAACATCTCTATACCTTACGCTAAGCGCAGCAAGTATCATGCCCACTCCGCTTGCCGTTAATAACATCAAGGCGACCAAAGCCGGCAGGAACACGACGTTGGTGTTAGGGTAGATTCCGTAGGCGGCCATCATGACCAAGAGAACAACAAAGGCGATTGCCAAGTCCAAGAGGAAGGCGACAGCCGGTACGAGGGGAACTATGAGGCGGGGAAAGTACACCTTTGATATCAGATTCGCTTCCTGGACGATGCTATTGCTGGAGAACGAAACTGTGTTGGCGAAATAGGTCCATGCTACCAGCGCAGAAAAACTGAAGATTGGATACGGGATTCCATCAGACGGCACCTTTGCCAGATTGCCGAAGAACAGTGTAAAAATGACCATCGTGAAGACAGGCTGAATAATGGCCCACAGCCCACCAAGGACCGTCTGCTTGTAGCGTACTTTGACATCGCGCAAGACAAGGAAGAAGAACAAATCGCGATACTCTGCGAATTCCCTGATGTCCACAAGCTGCCAGCCTTTTCGGGGCTTGATTATGAGTAGCGGCTTCCTATCGCGCCGGGCAGGAAACGATGGGGACGTCTCAGAAAGGACACTCAAAGTAAAACTCCTGTGGGCACGGGCATGATATTAGATACCCCGGGAAGACGGGCTGGAGCCGACCTAAACCTGGAGGCATTATACCTATGGTCTCGTGAGTAATCAACCTTCAATCGTCCCGCCAATCGACGCGTCCTGTCCACTACTGAAGGATTTCGCTCCCGCCATTCGAATACGTCTTACTCTTCCCCGCAAAAAGCGGGACCACTTGCTCCATGCCGATGGAGGTCAAGGCAAAGGTCGCGGAGTTGTATTCAGTGGCAATCCCATCTACGACATTGACATATTGCAGGTAAACGTAAGCTTCATCGGGTACTGAGTTCGTTCCCCGCGAGAGTGACGGTATTGCGACTTTGGGCATCATGCCATAGCTGGTCAACGTGTGCACGTTTCCATCGCCATATATTGCGTACACATATGCGGCATCTGCTCTGTTGTCAGCCATCCATTTGGCGCTGAAGACATCTTGCTCCGGCGTCACTGCACTGCGAAGCCGCGCTATCATGTCGCCGTTACCGTGCTCCTCGACCCAGTTCTGGCCAATTGACACCGAATTCGGATTTCTTCCGGCTATCTCCTTCACGAAGCCGATTTGGAGCAGGAACAGGAGGGCCAGGAACACCGAAATTGCCGCCGGACCCAGATTCTTCAGCTTTTCCACTCCATTTCCAACCCGTGCGAACAACGCCACAATCTTCGCATAAAGAAAGAGTCCACCCGCGACATGGAAAGGCGCCTGGAAGACCAACGCCATGAACTGAAATCGCCCCGTGTCAAACTTACCTGCTGCCATCATGGGAGACATCAGAGGCGGCGTTACAGTGACAGCGAACATGGCCATGGACAGAAGCGACAACGCTACATAACTCCTGTGAAAACCTCTCCTGTTGCCCTGCCAGAGGACCATACCAGCTCCCACAACGAAAAACAGGTCCCGAAGGTAGTTCAGCGCTGAGTTGACCATTTCGTGTGCTATATCGAACCCGGTTTGACTTGCGAACCAATCAACCCTCGTCGAAACCCCAGCAACTTCTGGCGTTTTAGTTAGGGTCTCTATCAAGTGTTCGAAGAGGAAGACGTAGACATCAAATACGTGTGACTGCGAAACTAACATATACCATGTCACCGCAAACACAGTGACCACTGCCACAGAGATCGGAGTGATGATTCCGCTTCCAGAACCTGTGTCCGCTTGGGGAGCGGTTGATTCTGGACCGGCGGCCCGCTCCAGACTGGGAGTAGTCCGCCACGCACGGAATCTGCGCATCAGACCAAGGGCCAGCCACGCTGACAACAAAATAAGCATGAAGCTGTAGGCCAGCCAATAGTGCGACACGACCATCGCCGCGCTGAACACGACGAACAGTATAGACCGGAATGACGAACTGATCTCCTTGTCCATTACCAGCGTGATAACGGAAACCGTGAAAAGTGTAGCCACCATCTGCCTGGGGAACATCACTGCATCATAATACATGCGGACAGCAGAGACGAAGACGAAACATGCCAGAAACGCCGGTTTGTTTCCGATTTGACTGCGGAACATGGCGTACATGCCTACTGGGACTAGTGAAAATAGTGCGGGGTAGATGACCTTGAAAATCCAGGTCAGGGTCAATCCGGATATGTCCGAAATAGTTGCAGGCAAAAGGGTGACGGACAGCAGGCTATTTACGAGCGAGGGGGTCGTCGGGTCCCAATGGCCGGAGGCCAGCACGGCGGCGGCAACATTGTACTCTTCATGGATATCGTAGCCGGTAAGGTATAACGATATGAGGGAACGGTGGAGCAACAGGGATATCGTGATAGTGAATATTGCCCAGGGGTAAAGGCGTTCAGGTATGAACTTTGTAAACCCTGCCAGCAAGACCACCAACGCGATCAGGGCTATGAGCGCCAGCAAGATGACATTGCTGTCGTAGAAGTTCACCAGATACGTTCCGAGTATGCTCATCAGTGGCAGCAGGCTCAGCAATAGCACCGGTGCAGAGATGAAACCTTTCAAATCCACGTATTCCGTATTGGAGAACTTCCTGTCCCTCAGCCACGCCAGCGGGCACAAGAACGCCACGCCTGTGGCTAGAACGGCGGCAAGGGGCACGGTTGAAATGGGCCTGGATATCCCGAAGACAGGGAGCAGAGTGTTCATGACAAGGCCGGTGAACATGACTACTGCAAGGCTGAGTCCGACGGAGTACAGCAAAGTTTTTGTGGCGCCGATCTTATGCACTCTGGCAACCCTGAGTATGAGTGCGCCGGGCACGAACAACAGGTAGAGCAGGCTGATCGGTGCTCGTATCGGCGCCACGTGCGCCAAAGGGCCAATTCCAAGGAGCACCAGGCCCTGGATTGACAGCACGACCCAGAGGAACTTCTTGATGTCCCAATCGTTGAGTGTCAAGGGATTGGGTATTCTCATTCTGAGAGTTCTTCCAGCACTTCGGTCTTAAGCCCCACCTAACTTCCGAGCCTTCCTGACCAACGGGTAAACGATCTTGTCCGACACAAAAGGGTACAATGGACCCAGGATTGGCCTGCACAGCCTCAACAGAGGTGATCCAAAATGGACCACGCCGTAGTTGGAAAATATGCTTCCTCCATGTCTCCTGCTGATCAAGTACAAATCCCGGGAATTCCTTCTGAGCGCGTCTTTCGAACCGCTGGTGCTATCCTCGCGCAGCCTGAAATTAGACAGTACTTCACCTATCCGGTGCAGGTCGTACACCTTTGCCACCCTGATCCAGTAATCAAGGTCGCATCCATTACCATTCAGCCTGGTATCCATGATCCCCACTCGCTCAACGACTTCCCGTTTATAGAATGCGGAAGTAGTAGCTATGTAGTTGGGGCCGGTGAGTAGCTTCTGCAATTGCTCTGAGGCATTGCCCCCCATCGCCTCAAACCTCACCGTCTTCCCGTTCTTATCGTCTATAATGTTGCAGTCGCCAAAGGCGAAGACTGCGCGCGGGTTCGACTTGAAGAACTTGACCACGGTTTGGACGGCGTCCGGCTCGTAGGTATCGTCCGCTCCCAACCAGCCGAAGATTTCGCCCCGCGCCATTTCGAGGCCCTTGTTCCATCCATCCGCGGCGTTCTTGTCCGGACCGCTCACATACCTGATTCGATCAGGATACAGTGAAGTGTAGTGCGAGAGCATTTCCAGCGTGCCGTCAATTGAGCCGCCGTCGGCAAACACATGCTCGATGCGAGGGTAGCCTTGCCTGAGAACGCTCTGAATGCATCTCTCAACGTATTTGACGCCATTGAGGACGGGCGTAATAACACTGACCATATGGTCGACCTCATCCACTTTCTGGTCAACAACGCCTAACAGCGCGGGCACATCGTTCTTCATCTACAATCTCTGGCCAGGAATCGGCGAAGGCTGGACAGGCACCGCCCGCACCCGCCGGTAAAAAACCGTGTCGATTATGCGACGTCTGGCCCTGGCGATGAAAGAAACGGACCCAAGTTTGGCCCGCACCGCGAGGACGAGTCTTTCTGCAGCCGAATAGAGTTGCAATGGGGCCGGCCGAAGGGAGGCGGGCAGAAGACAGATTGCCTGATAGCATCGAGCCCCGATATTGAAGGGATTGAGCGACAGCGACAGTCCGAGCTCATCCCTCCATAGGTATCTCGGGTAGTTTTCCTCGATTAAGGCTCGCGCCCATTCGAAATGGTATTCTGAGGAGAGCATCCGTATCACCATCGGCCTTCCGAGCACTCCTTCGGTCGAAGGGGCACCCGATGCACCGACGTTGGACACGGCATCACGCTCGATTTCCTGGAACACGCAAGCGACCATATGGGATGAGGTATGGTTGTTTGTAGCCCTTTCCCATCCCGCTCTGGCAATTGCCTTTCTTTCGTTGTCATGGCTCAGGTAGTAGGTCACCTTTTCTGCCAGGTCCTCCACGTTCTTAAAGCAGACGATTTCCTTGTCTATCTCGAAGTACTCCTCTATGCCCGGCACGTACTCCGTCAACATGAAGCCGCCAGCCAGGCACACCTGAAAGACCCGGCCTTTTATCTGCAGTACTTCTCTCTCCTCGGTAACGGCCTTCGAGAAGTTGAGATTGATTCTGGTCGTCTGAAATATCTCTATCATCTGTTCGAAGGTGACGTAGCCTGCCCACCCATCTCCAAACACCTGTACTGACAAACCCCTTCTGTTGAGTTCGTCAATGAATAGCTGCCGGTCAGCGCAGTTCCGGCTCCCTACGAACGAGACATCATATTTCTCCTTAATGTTGGACCAATCACGCTCTATGGCAACTCCCGTGTTAGGCGTTGTGTGAATGACCCTGGCGCCAAGCTGTCTATACTTGGGCACCACATCAAATGCATTGGTAACGCAATAGTCAAGATATGGTATCCACCATCGGGAATAGTCGTCGAAACGCCAGTCGTCGTCAAAGAACCAGCCGACTACTTTGCCACCGCCTCTCCTGATGGTTTCCAGGGTTGACTCCTGCACATCGTATTGCCATGAGGTCCAGAGGACATACTTGGCATGTTCTTCACGCACCAGTGCAATGATTTCTTCGTTGACAGCCCTTACTCCTACTTCCGTCATACGCTTGAGGTAGTCGTAGAGGACCACCTTGCGGAATATCCTTCGCAACGGCTCGTAAAGATAGACGTCAAACGGAAGATAGACCCCAAGATGGTTCTTCGCCACATGTTTGAGCAACAGGTGGTTTCGATAGCCCGGCTCATAGTAGTAGGTAAGGAGGATAATGGTTTCATCTATCATTCGCGGTCACTTGAAGCAACAGACAGCTTCTCTCTAAACTTTTGCCAAATCGGCACCCTTCACGAAGTATGCGCCCCCGCGACCGTCATGTGTAAGTTTTGCAATCGTCCCCCTGTTCTGAAGGAATTCATCAACCGCCTTCTTACAGCCGGAGAGTTCATAATCATCGATGTAGATGTATCCGCCTGGTGTAACGTTATCGTACAGGTTTTCCAGGCAGCATTTTGTCGATTCATACCAGTCGCCATCCAACCTGAGGAAAGCTATTCCGCCGATTTCTTCTCTATGAGCCGGCAGCGTATCCTGGAACCAGCCCTTGACCATGAATACGTCGCCCTTATTCAGGCCCAAGTCTGAGAACAACCTGCTTACTTCCTCATATGTGCCGAGACAGTATCCCGGATGTAGTACGGCCTTGCTTCTTTCCTTTGTTGGAGTCTTGTCCACGCATGACATATCTTCTTGCGTAGGTTCCGGCAGTCCCTCGAACGAATCGAACAGCCAAATCTTCCTTCCGCTCCCGTTTTCCCTGGCAACTGACGCCATGAGGGCAGAACACCCTCCTCTTGCCACGCCGCATTCAACGAAGCTCCCTGGAATTCCTTTCGTCTCTATCTCTTGCGCAATATCGTAGGTGGCTAAGAGGCCACCCCTCCCGACCATACTATACGGACGGACTGAGGTAATTGTCTTTATCCGGAGGCTCTTGGTGGAATCCCTTTTCACGGTGTGGTAGCCATATAAGAGCGAGTAGTACAGTTCGTCTGAGATTCTGCGCCATGCTGAATAGCCTCTGATCGCAAGCTTGTAGACCTGAGTGAAACCCCACTCCGGTAGTATTCTCCTCAGCACAGCCTGACTCTTAGCAAAAGGCATTTCTAACCCTCCCTCCAGGGGCTCTTTTCGCAAATGGCGCTGACGACATCCATTAAACTTCCTTCTCCAATAGTCGCAAGTCTTCGTCACGCAGGACCATGTCCGCAGCCGAGACGTTCTCTTCCACTTGCTGGGCCGTCTTGGCGCCAAATAATGCCGTTGTGACACACGGGTTTTGCAATACCCAGCGGATGGCAACCTGCGCCGGAGCGCAGCCCATCCTCTGCGCAACTGCCTTGACCTTCTCAACCGTTGCCAGATGCCTCAAGAATGCCTCGCCAGAAAAGTACTTATCCCCGCTTCTGCTTCTGTGGTCATCGGGTCCAAACCGCGTCTCGCAGTCGTACTTGCCCGTAAGAAGGCCCCTCCCGGTCGGACCGTAACTGAGTACGGCAATTCCCCGATCTTTGCAGTAGGGCAGAATATCCGCTGCACAACTTCTGTCTATCAAGTTGTACGGGACCTGGATAGTCTGCACATTGCCGTACTGCGACGCCTCTTTGAGAAGACTCAGTGGGAAGTTGCAGCACCCGATAGCACGGATTTTGCCAGCTTTTCTGAGTTCTTCCATAGTGCCGATCGTGTCTTCGATAGGCGTGTCATCATCGGGCCAATGTATCTGGTAGAGGTCGATGTAATCAGTCCTCAGCCTCTTCAAACTCTGGTCTATTTCTCTCCTGATGTTCTTCGGCGAATTGTCGATATACGTTTGACAATTGGTTCCCGTTTTCCAGGCAAATCCTGTCTTGGTGGCGAGCACCACCTTGTGTCTGTCCCGCCCCAGGACTTCCCCAAGTATCTCTTCGGAACGCCCCAATCCATAAACCGGTGCCGTATCGAAGAAGGTCATACCGCAATCCAGCGCCTTTCTTATGGCGCGGACCATGTCTTCCTGCGACACTTTTCCCCAGCCATGCCCGCCCAACTGCCAACTGCCATATCCGAGGCGCGATATCGGAACACCCAAACCAGTTAGTTCGACACACTTCATCCTTGCCAACACAGCCGAAGCTACCCTAGAAGTCTCTTTACAGCCGATACTATCTCCTTGGCCCTGGGATAATACGCGTCTTCCAGGACACAACTGGCCGGGGCAGGCGCTTCGGGGAGCGACACACGCAATATCGGAGCCTTGAGATACGCGAAGGCCTTCTCGGCCACAATGGCGGATATCTCCGACCCTACGCCACAGGATTGCCAGCCTCCATCGGCTGTGACCAGACGGCCGGTCTTCTTGACCGATTCCAGCAGCAGTTTTTCGTCCAGGGGCTTGATGGAGCGCAAGTCTATGACTTCAACGTCAATGCCGTCCCGTTCCAAACACAGCGCAGCCTCAAGGGCCTGCTCCGCCATATACGAAACAGCCGCCACGGTGACGTCTTTGCCGATTCTTCGTATCACGCCCTTGCCTATAGGCACACCGTAGGCTTCTTCTGGCACTTCACTTTCGCTATCATAGAGCCACTTGTCGTCAATAAAGACGACTGGATTGCCATCTTCGACAGCAGCGATTAGAAGACCCTTGGCATCATACGCGGTGCTGGGCATCACCACCTTGATTCCCGGAACGTGGCAGAACATCGCCTGCAGGCTCTGAGAATGCTGTGCTGCCTGGCCTCCGCCCCTGTTCACTATGGCTCGTATCACAACGGGTACGTTCACCTCGCCGCCAAACATGTAGTGCCACTTGGCGGCGTTGTTGAATATCTGGTCCATGGCAAGGAACATGAAGTCCATCCGCGGGTGCACGATAACCGGGCGCATTCCGACCAATGCAGCCCCTATACCTATGCCGGTAAAGCCCCCCTCGGCGAGAGGGGTGTCAATGACCCGCTTATTACCGAACCTGGCGCTCAACCCCTCAATGGTGCGTCCTACACTCCACGGGCTGTCCAATCCCTGGCCAATGAGGAATACACGTTCGTCTCTCTCCAGCAACTGAGCCAGAGCTTCATTAATGGCCTGGTAATACTTGATTCTTCTCATAGACACCAACCACTAATTCCTGAAGACATCGGTAGTCAATTCACTGGCGTCCGGAAACCCGCTGTCCCTCGCGAATTGGACAGATGCCGCCACTTCGTTGTCTATATCTTTGGTGATTCGCTCTCGGTCTGATTCGCTGAGAATCCCTTTCTTGAGCAGCATCTCCTCAAAGTGCGCGATGGGACAATGTTTCATCCATCGCTCAAGTTCTTCCTTGTCCCTGCATTCCAGGTCGAAATTCAGGCCAACGTGACCCCTCCACCGATAGGTCCGGCATTCTATAAGCGATGGACCGCCTCCGCCACGCGCCTTTTCAATGGCTTCGTGCGAAGTCTGCAGGACTGAGAGGACATCATTCCCATCGACCTGGATGGCAGGCATGGAAAAACACCTGGCGCGCCCGGGTATGTCGTCAACCGGTTGGCGATCCCGGGTGTGCAGGTGAGTAGCATAAAAATTGTTCTCGCATACGAATACCACCGGCAGTTTCTTCAAAGCCGCAAAGTTCAGGCTCTCATAGAACGCTCCCTCATCAACCGCCCCATCTCCCAAAAAGGGGACTGCAACACTATCCTGGTCCCTGATGGCAAAAGCCAGCGCCGCACCAACCGCCAGGGGAATGGCGCCACCCACGATCCCGCAGGACCCTGGGAAGCCGACATCGGTGGCGACCAGATGCATTGAACCGCCCCTGCCTTTTGAGCAACCGGTTTCCCGGCCGAATATCTCAGCCATGAGTGGCTTCAATTCCCCGCCTTTGGCGATATAGTGCCCGTGAGAGCGGTGCGTACTGAAGACCGGGTCTTCGTTTCGCAGATTGGCGCAGACCCCCGCGGCTATCGCCTCTTGCCCAATGCAGAGGTGGACGGGGCACTTGATTTCGCTTCCCGGAAGAAGTTCCACGACTTTCTCTTCAAACCTGCGGATCCGGAGCATCGTGGTGTAGAGTTGCAGCAGTACTCTATCTCCGTTCGCTCCCTCAACGTTTTTCGGAACCTGCTTGTCTGGTTTCTGTGTCTTCATGTTAGTTAGCTGAACCTGCGGCAAATAAATGCAGGTGCTCCTTAATCCATGCAATGGTACGGGTTAAACCTTCATCCATTTCAACTCTCGGGTTGAAACCCAGCGTGCTTCTTGCCTTGGCAATATCGGGCACTCGGACGTCAATGTCCTTGAAATTTATCGGTTGGGAAACGATTTCTGACTTGGAACCGCAGAGCGACACTATCCTCTTCGCGAGATCATAGATTGTGATGGTGTTGCGCGGGTTTCCGATGTTGAAGGCCTGCCCAACCGCCCTCTCGTTATCGACGCACCGCAAAACACCGTCACAGAAATCATCGATGTAACACCATGCTCTGATTTGCGTGCCCTCACCGTGGACCGACAACGCCTTGCTTCTCAAGGCGTTGAGAACGAATCGCAGAACAACGTAATCCCCTATTCGGCCCGGACCAAATACGTTGAATGGGCGGACGACCACTACAGGCAGGCCTTTTTCCCTATGGTATCCAAACGCGAGGCTTTCAGCAGCCAGTTTGCTGATGGCATAACACCACCTGGCATCCTGTATTGACGTGAGCAAGGAGTCGCCATCCTCAGCAACTCTGAATGCATTGGCGCCGAACACCTCGCTGGTGGAAAACGCGATTACGCGTTCGCACCGAGAACTGCTCGATGCCGCATCAAGCAGGTTGCTGGTGCCTTCGTAGTTGACGCGAAGAGTCTGAATAGAGTTACTGAGAACCTTCTGCACCCCAAGAACGGCAGCGGTATGGATTACGATCTGTGCGTCCCGTACAACATCCCTGACTGCATCCTTGTCCAGAATGTCTCCATGAACGATTCTGACCCGCCCGTTTCCCTTGAGACCCGAGAGAGCATATGCGTTATTATCGAACCGGCTATCAAACAACGTAACCTCGTTGTCTTGAGCCATTCGCATGGCGAGCATACTTCCGATAAACCCACCGCCTCCGGTTATGACGATCCTCTTATCCTTGCTCATGCGCACCCTCGTTGATCTTCGAAGCCGTCACCTTACCGCCGAGGGGTTCGCTGACCGGGTTTGACTGCGCAGGGCCGGTCATATCAGTTCTGCCGTGAGGTTTTCCTATCGCCAGGTAAATGACCTCAGTCATCTTGTCGGCCTCGAATAGGTTCTTACAGTCCACGACGACCGGACGGCCCATCAGTGCTTTCAGGTGTCGACCATCAATGGTCCTGAACTGATTGTGGTCTACAAGAAACATCGCGCAATCGGCACCCATCAAAGCGTCATCCAGTGAGCGCTCCGAGTCGAAGCGCCCACATGCCGTTTCCAGCGACTTCACGTAGGGATCGAAGGCCCGAACGGTTGCACCTTGCTCCACCAACTCCTCAATGATCCGAACGGCCGGAGATTCCCTTGCGTCATTGAATTCCTTCTTGTACGCCATGCCCAGAACCGCGATTTGCGCGTTCCTTATTCTCCCGCCAACACTTGCCAATCCTTCACCAGCCAGATTCACCGCGTGGATTTTCATGAAATCGTTGACTTCCCCGCTCAACTCGATGAGCCTAGGCGCGACCTCGCACCTCCTGGCTTTATACGCCATGTAATACGGATCAAGCGGGATACAATGCCCTCCGATACCAGGCCCGGGATAAAAGGGCATGAATCCATATGGCTTCGTAGCCGCGGCTTCGATCACCTCCCAGATGTTTATGCCCATCTTTTCGAAAACGAGCGCCATTTCGTTAACCAGGGCGATGTTCACCATTCGGAAAGTGTTTTCCAGCATCTTGCAGGCCTCGGCGGTCCTGCAATCACGGACGGCAATTACATTCTCCACAATAGTCTTGTACAGGGCAACGGCGACATCTGAACACTCCGGAGTAATGCCAGCGGTTATCTTGGGAACGTTCCCCAGGTTGTACCTCTTGTTTCCGGGGTCAATCCGCTCGAGCGAATATGCCGCGCCGAAGTCCGTGTTGGCTTTGAGTCCGCTCTTCTCCAGCAGAGGGATTACCACCTCTTCGGTTGTTCCCGGATAGGTAGTGCTTTCAAGTATTACGAATTGTCCCTTCTTCAGGATTGTGGCAATTGTCCTGGTGGCGCCTTTGACACAACTCAGGTCAGGCTGCTTGTCTGCAGTGAGAGGGGTGGGAACGCAGATAATAATGAAGTCACACCTCGCCAGTTCTGTTTCCTGGTTCGTAGGGTGAAAGGTCTTATTGAGGCAACGACCTAGTTCTTCGTGAGTTACATCCCATATGTGGGACACTCCCTGGCGCAAGCTATTGATGATATGATAGTTCGTATCGTAGCCGACCACATCGAGTCTCTTGGCAAATGCTACGGCCATGGGCAAACCGATATATCCCAACCCCACGATGCCCACCCTTGCTGTCCTCGATTCGATCTTGTGAAGCAGTTCCTTCATGATGATAACCTTCCGTTTACCTCATTGCGGGTTCAGCAGTGCCCTGCTCTACTGGTAGCGTGCCCTGCTTGACACAGGCATCGTATAGCCTTTCATAGTTCTCCACACCCTTTTCCAAAGAAAGATTGGCTCTGATGTACTCTTTTGCTCTTCTGGTCTTTGCCGCCACCTCAGCAGGGTTATCCAGAACGTACGCAATCTTGTCCGACAGGCCTTTCTTGTCGCCGTACTCGACCACATATCCAGTGTCGGCTTTACGTACCTCTTCGCCGGCACCTGAAGCGGTCAGTATTATTGGGGTGTTGCACAGCACCGCCTCGTAGGGAGCCCAGACGCCCTGTTCATATATCGAAGGTTGGATCAGTACATCCGCATCAACAAGTGCAGCGAGCTTAGCTTCGCCCTGCAGGAAACCAGTAAAAAGCACCCTCTCGGTGATCCCCAGTTCACCCGCAAGCTTTTCCAGGGCCAACTTGTGCCCGTCGTCAGAGCCAACTAAGACCAACGTTACGTCCGTTCTGGATTTGGCAAGCAATGCGAACGATTGAACCAGGAAATCAAGACCTTTTATGCGGTTCAGTCGTCCCAGGAACATGACTATGCGCTTGTTGTCAAGTCCGTACCTCTGCCTGAACATGCCCGGAACCGGGAGGTGATCGAACTGCTTCATGTCACGCATTGGCGTAACTGAGACGATCCTTTCAGGGTGCCTCGCGCCTGCCTCTATGTACTCGTTACATCCCATTTCGTTTTGACCAATGAGCCAGGAGGCATCGTTGACGATGCGGCGGCCAATGGAAATGTCGAAGAGGCACTTGAATAACCACTTTAGTCCCCTTCCGTTGACACTTCTTGGAGTATCCCCATGTGTATCAAGGACGTAGGGAACTCCGTATTTCTTGGCGTAATGATGAACCACAACGTTCTGGAAGCTTCGATGGCAATGCAGATGTATGACGTCGAAGTCTTTGAGATTCCTCTTCACAGTCCCGATCATGGATGGCAGTACGAGGAATCCTGCCAGGTTCAACGAGCAGTGGTAAGCACGGACGTCCACGTTCTTAAGCGAGTCGACGTATTCGGGGTCCAACCCCAGGTCACTTGTAAGCACGGTCACCCGATGACCACGCTTGGACAGGACAGCAGAGAGATTGAATATGACATCCACTGTCCCGCCACCGTGGGGGAGAGAAAAGTAGTCGAATACCTGCAGTATTTTCACCTAGCGTTTCCCAGACGAGGCGAATACGGACCTCGCCTTGGCAGCAAGTTCGCGTGCTTGACCCATATTCCGCACAGAGAGAATGACTCCCAGGCTCTCTGCAATGAACCTGGGGTTGAGCATGTAGAACTTCCCTCCTCTTTTCTTGACTACCATGTCTTTGAACGCCCTGCTAGAATAGGCAACCAATTCTTCATTAGTGCAGTCACGGGTCAAGTTTGAATTGGCATGCAAGCTCCATTCCCCGACGACTTCACTTGGCCTCCGACTTATCAGGCCCCTGCTGGCCGCTTCGTCGAACAATTGAGTTCCTGGAAGCGGCGTGGTGATAGAGAACCCGTAGAAATCGAGGTCCAGTTCGCTTGCAAACGATATGGTCTTCTCGATTGAGTCCTTTGTCTCGTCCAGCATCCCGATCATGAAATACCCACATACGTTGATTCCGGCGGATTTCGTCAAACCGACGACTTGCCTGACCTGGTCTAAAGTTATGCCCTTCTTGATGGAATCAAGGACGGGTTGGCTACCGGATTCTATTCCATATGAGATTCCGCGACAGCCGGCCGAATACATGGCGCTGAGCATCTCCGTGTTCATGAGGTTGATTCTGCCGTTGCAGTCCCATATGACATTCAGCCCACGCTTCCTTAGTAGATCGCAGAAACTCAGCACCCTTTTCCTGTCCATCACAAAAGTGTCGTCCACGAAGTGAAACCCATTGATACCATATTGGGAGTGAAGCTGTTCCATTTCTTGGACGATATTCTCGGAGCTTCTTCCTCGCCATTTGTGACCCCACATTTCCTTGAGGCAGAACGTGCAACTGTAAGGGCACCCCCTGCTGGTTATCAGGTTAGTGCTCCTGATCCTCTTTATCCCGTCTATCTGATAGCCGAAACTCTTGAAATGGTTCTTCACATACCGTTCCATGTTCAGTAACTGCCGGGCTGGCATAGGAATAGTATCCGCATCAGCTATCGGGGCCCTGGGCTCGGTGACAACGATCTCGCTGCCCCGTCTGTAGGCGATTCCTCGCACAGCATCCAGAGGAGTTCCGCCTGTGATCGCCGACATGAGTTCGACCGCGGACCCTTCGCCCTCGCCGATGACAACGAAATCAGCCCGCGTTACTTCCAATAGCTTCCTGGGAAGAGTTGTTGCAAGCGGACCGCCAAGTATTACCTTTGTATTATCGTTGGCATCCTTGACCAGACGGACCAACTCAAGGACCTCTTTGTACTCGGTTATCATGCCGCTTATGCCAACAACGTCGGCCCCGGCTATTCTTTTTCTCAGTCGTTCTTCTGACAACCTCTCGGCGTTCAGGTCGACAATCTGCACTTCGTAGCCGGCTTGCAGCAATGCAGCGGCAACGTACGCAGGGCCGAGGGGCACCCAGACGTTCGGGCTCCAACTCTTCAGGCGGGGCTGTATTAAAACTACAGTTGCAGACATTTGAAGCTTTCTAACATTGACAGTGGAATGACCGGAAGATCATCCCGTAAGACGAGGAATTCACACACAACGTCTATACCAGAACCTCCGAATCCATTTCCTGGAGCACCTTCCTGATCATGTCCAGGCATTCTTTGGGGTACTTGCCTATTGACGTCTCTTCGGACAGTTGAATACCGTATATGCCCATCTTGACCGTGTTATACATGTCCACGATCTCAGCTATGGAGGGGACAGGGTTTTCGACCATGTTCCTTAGAAACTGGGTCGATAGGAAGACCTTCCTATTGTAGAAGTGCGCCTTTTCGATGATGAACTTCTGGTAATGCGGTATCTTCTCAATTCCCACATCGGCAGAGAGGTCGCCCCTGTCAATCAAGATATACTCCACAGCCCTGAGGATCTCCGCCAGGTTGTCCACCGCGGCCCTTGTCTCTACCTTGGACACCAGTTTGATTTCAGGACTGGCCTGGCTCTGGGCCTCCTCGATGTCCCTGGCGTTTCTCACGAAGGACAAGCCAAGATAGGCTATTCCCGACCGGTTCGCCAACCGTATGAGTTCACGGTCCTTGTCGAAGAGGAATGGGAGACCCTCGGAAATCCCCCGCACGTGAAAGCCCTTGTTGGCGGGTATTTCTCCATCGCACGTGGACCGGAAAGCGATAACGCCCCTTTCCATGTCCACCGCTTCCACAATGAGAGTGACCGTGCTATCGCAGGCCAGAACGGTATCACCGGCGGCCAGATGCCTGTAGAACTGCGTATAGGTCAACTGGTCGCCCGACAGGTTGAACCGCCTGTCCTTTTCCAGCCTTATCGGTTGAGGCAGATTGGCAGTCCTGACCTTGTTGCCGGGCAGGTCAAGCATTATTTCCGCATGTGGCAGCATGTCCCTTATGCGGTCAATCGTGGCTTCGATGCCGGCCACGCTGCCATGGGCACCGTTTATGCGGTAAATATAGTTTTCCTGGTCTATGCCTCTCAGGCTGCCGTTGCCGAAAAGCGCCGGACCAACTGTTACGATGACTTTTTTCATAGGTTTCTAGTATTCTCCTTCTGCGGGCAGATGGCGCGCTGGTTTTACGGGGGACCAGGTGGCACCGACCCGGACAGGCACCAATTCTACTCCCTTGCCATTTGTTATTTCCACCTGAATTGAGGTGTCACCCTCACCCTAACCCTCTCCCACCAATGGAGTGGGGTTAATCGTGCCTTCCGTTCCCCTTTCAGGGATGATTGCGTGTCTACCTACCGGCTTCCGGAGAGGAGATGATTTGTGTTCTCGCCATAGAGCCTCGACGCCGAGTGCACCACGCGGATGGCCTCGTTCATATCGACTCCCAGTGCGTTGCCGTACCATTCGATTTCTTCGAACCAAGGCTTGTTTTCTTCCTTGACGAGATCGAATGCCTGCTCCCTGGTAAGCTTGCCCTGCCGGATCTGGCCGCTGCGGAAGTAGTCAAACTCAGTGAAACCGGCCCGGGCCATGTATATGTAGTTGTAGAAAGGCACCGTCCCATCATCCAACCGCCAGGTGGCAATGGTGTCCGGGGCTGCCTCCCAATCGAATTTCCTGCGTATGCGCGAGACCAGTTTCTCCTCATCCCATTCAATGTAATGGAACAGGTAAAGATAGTCGTCCGGCAGCATGTAGGTGCAGTAGTATGCCAGCAGGGTGTCGTAGATGGACGAGTTGATGTATGCCCGATTGGTCAGGTAGTGCCCGGCATAATACGACAGGAGCTTTACTTTGTCCTTAGTTGATATTTGGGTCAAGCATTCCTGGGCCTTATCAACGCCATGGTCGATGCCGCAGAAGCCGTATTTGAAGGGGGTTTCCTCAAGCTCGTGGCCGCCAGCGAAGATGAATAGCCTGGCTCCAGTCTGCTTGCGTATTTTGTGAAAATAGTAATAGAACTTCTTATCACCTGCCATGAGTATGGGGAGCATGCCCAGGTCTGGCTTTTTCAACCAGGCAATGAGGTTCTTGCGGATGTTCTCCCTTTTTCTCTTGATGTCGGCGGAGACAAGTATGTGCTCTACGCCAAGTTCGCCACAAACTCTTGCCTGATTACGCCGGCCTACATCGGTAACCATTCCCCAATCATAGGTGAAGGCAATGGGGTTCATCTTGAGTTCGCTTCTGACATAGTCCAATCCAAATGCGCTGTCCCGCCCGCCGCTGAAACCTACGATGCAGTCTGGCGTGCCGTTATTGCTGCGGTATTTGGATAGCACTTCCTCCAGGGCGGCCTCGCTCTTGAGAGTTCTGCTGCCCTTCTTCTCGTATTGCCGGCAGAAGTTGCACACGCCTTCCGGATCGAAACTGATATAGGGCATAGTCTCGGGAAGCAAACAGCGGGAGCAGCGCCGTATTTTAGCCTCTCCGGAGTGTATGCGCTCCCAGAGAGCGAGCATGCTTTGTCTTGTCTCTTGAGTCAAGGAATGGTGGCCATTCTGGTGAACGTTGGCAATGGACGCGACAGACACTTGATGGACCGGAATTTTCCCTTTGCCCCCATTTGCATCCCCTGTGCCGAGGTCGGCGGAGAATTGTGAATCATGACGGATTGCTTCGTCGCTACGCTCCTCGCAATGACACTTGTCGGATATTCCAGGGGATTCTTGCAAGGAGAACGCCTCGGTCTTCGCCGAGATAAGGTCCACGTTCAGGCCGGTCCAGGCCTTGATCTGAGTAATACCGGCAATGGCGAGTTCGGCAACAGCGGGCAACGTGGGAAGCACGCGTTCCAGGATGTACCGTTCGGAGGCAAACAGCATCACCTTCCCATGGCCTGAAGAGCAGACGTAAAGAGACCCGGTGTTAGTTGCCAGCAGGACTGTGCCAACGTCATCAAACAACACTGCTACCGAAGCCGACCCCCGAATATGACGGAATGCCTCCGCTGCTGCCGCGTCCGGAGAATGTCCCATGCGCCGGAACATCTGAAGCAGGGCCAGCAAGACCTCGGTATCGACGTCGGAGGTTCTCTTCAACCCGGGAAATTGCTGCCACAGGTCCCGGTCGTTGGCGATGATTCCATTGTGAATGCCCACGGCGCCATCCTTGACCACTGGCTGGTTGTTCATATTGGTTTCGCTGCCGCCATGAGTGACCAGGCGCGAATGCCCGATAACGGCGAAAGCTTTGCTGAGGGTGTCTGTCTTCGCACCCCCGGCTGCTGCGCCGATGCCTTCAAGCACGTGGCTGTATTCCTTCATGCGCAGCAGCGCCGACGCAGAGACGGGAGCCTTCAGGACACGTATAGCCTCGCCGGTTTGCACAGCCATACCCGATGCTTCTTTTCCCCTGGACTCCGAAAACTTGAACAGGCGGTCAACCGTCTTTCGCAAAGAGCGTTCGGGGAAGCCAGAGTTTTCCGCGCAAATGACGCCAAATATGCCGCACATGGAATAGGCCTCCGGTTAATGTCAATAGACATAACTGCTGCCATGTATCTTAACCTCTCAAGCCAGTTTTGTCACGTTTTCCGTCATCGCGCTTCTCAGGGCGGGAGAGAAAGTACAGCGAGAATAAGTACAGCGAGAATAAGTGCACTTCCCAATTGCACTGCACTTATGGTACGATGGCGTTTGCTTAGGACCGGTCTTTTTGTGCAGTTATGGAGCTTTTCGGATCTTCCGGCTACAGGGCAATTGTAGACCCTCGGTTCATGGACGTAGCCTTCCGGTTCGGCTTTGCCATGGCAAGCATGGCCGATTCCGCACTGATTGCCGTGGATACCCGGACATCCTCGGACGCAGTGAAGCATTGCGTAGTGTCCGGGCTTCTCGCCAGCGGCTGTAAAACGTATGATGCGGGGACTGTCCCCACTCCTACTCTGGCTTATGGTGCAAGACAATTCGGCGTGGGGATCATGATCACCGCATCCCATAACCCCCCTGAATACAATGGCATAAAACCCTGGAATCCTGATGGATCGGCTTTCAATGCCCGACAGCGACGCCACATCGAGAGGCTTGTATCACGGGACATTTCGCGAATGGCATCATGGGAAAACATCGAGACGATGCGGCCCTACCCTGGATTAGTCGATGCTCACATTGATCGCATCCTGAAAGACTTCCCTGATAAATACTCCCTGAAGGTTGTCATCGATTGCGGGGGAGGGGCTGGTTCTTTCATCACCCCGCGACTGCTCGGAAGGATGGGATGCCAGGTCATAGCGATTAATAGCTTTCCCACAGGCTTTTTCCCCCGCGGAACAGAGCCGACGGCCCAGAGTCTTTCCGACCTTTCGCAGGCTGTCCCTGGAATGAATGCCGACCTTGGACTGGCGCACGACGCCGATGCGGACAGGCTAGTGGCAGTGGACGAACTGGGGCGATTCGTGCCCGGAGACAAGCTCATGGCCCTGCTCGCCGGCGAGATTGGAGCCAAGAGTGTGGTCACTACCATCGATGCCTCGATGGCCATAGAAGATCTCGGCTACCATGTGACCCGGACCAGCGTCGGCGATGCTTACGTCAGTGAGCAGTTGAAGAAGGGCGGGGATTTCGGAGGAGAACCCGCCGGTGCCTGGATATTCCCGAACGTGAGCTATTGTCCAGACGGAATATACGCGGCCGCGCTGGCGACAAAAATGGCAGCCAAAGGAAAGCTGTCCCAGCAGGTTGACTCCATCCCTTCGTACCCCATCCGGAGAGGAAGCATCAAGGCTTCAAAATCTTTGATGGAAAGCGCGATGAAAGGACTTCTGACACTTTCGCCAATTTCAACAGCCAAAGGCGACGGGGTCCGCATGGCCTTCACAGACGGCTGGCTTCTGGTAAGGCCTTCGGGGACCGAGCCAAAGGTTCGTGTAACGGCAGAGGCAAGGACTCAGGAAAGAGTCAATGTCCTCTACGAGTCAGCTATTCGGATAATCCAAGACCTTTCCGCTGAGAAACAATCATCGATTGCATCCGGTGCTCTGACTCAATGAATGCTGGCTCGCCCTCTCGCGCATGCACTTTGACTCCTGGAGACAAACAGGTTCTATGAAAGCAGTAGTTCTGGCGGCAGGTGAAGGCAAGCGGATGTTCCCTTTCACGGAAATCCGTCCTAAGGCAATGCTTCCGGTCGCCAACAAACCTATAGCCGAGCACCTTCTCATCGAATTGTGTCAAGCCGGAATAGAGGAGGTTCTTTTTGTAGTCGGCTACCGGAGCGAGACGATAAGGGATTACTTCGGAGATGGTTCCAAATGGAGCATCTCCGTCCAATATGCTACCCAGAAAAACCAACTGGGCACGGCGGACGCAGTACGGCAGATTTCATGCTGGGCGGAGGGGCGCTTTATCCTTGTCAACGGAGATGTGGTCCTTGGCCGAAGCCATATTAGAGAAATAATGCAATCGCATGACCCGGTCATGTGCCTGTATCCTCAGACCGATGTCTCCGGCCTGGGAGTAGTCGAAATGCATGGATCCAGGGTATCCCGCATTCACGAAAAGGTGGATAATCCCCCCAGTAACCTTGTCAATACGGGTGTCTATCTACTGACGCCCGAAATCTTCCCGGCAATCGAAAGGACGAAACTTTCCAAGCGTGGTGAATACGAACTCACTGATTCCCTTCAACTGCTGATAGACCAGGGAGTACTCGTGAACGGCCATAAGGTTCGAGACTGGCTAAACTTCACCTATCCATGGGACCTTCTCAAGGCCAATGAAATGCTCATGACTACGCTGAAGCCTGATGTGGGGGGGGAAATAGAGCCTGGTGCTCACGTGAAGGGACCTTTGTGCCTTGGAGTGGGCTCAGTCATTAGGGCGGGCAGCTACATAGTTGGACCCGTCATCATTGGTGACAATTGCGAAATTGGCCCGAATTGCTATGTTCGGCCTTGCACCGCTATTGGTGACCGTTGCCATGTCGGAGCCTCGGTCGAGATAAAGAATTCGATACTGATGTCAGGCGCCAAGGTCCCGCACCACAATTATGTCGGCGACAGCATAATCGGCGAGCGATGCAATCTCGGTGCAGGCACCAAGGCGGCCAACTTGAGGCTTGACCACGAGAACATTCATTCCATGGGCGCAGATACTGGCAGGAAGAAGCTCGGCGCTTTGGTGGGTGATGAAGTGCAGGTGGGCATAAATGCATCGATCGACGCAGGATGCGCAATCGGCAGTTACAGCGTTATCGGTCCGGGGGCGCTGGTACGCGGGATGGTCTTGCCTCGCTCGACCATCATGTAGTGAGGAGACAACCATAATATGGACCACATGGACCAGGCTATCGTCCTTGCAGCAGGTGAAGGCCAACGACTCAGGCCGCTGACTGTGAATCGTCCCAAGGTGATGCTGCCCATTGGCAACAAACCCATCCTTCAGCACGTTCTCGAGGCCGTAGCAGCGAACGGGATACGGCGGATTGTGCTTATTGTCGGGTTTAAGAAGGAACAGGTCCAGGACTATTTCGGATCTGGAGCTTCCCTTGGGATAGACATCACCTATGTCGAGCAAAAACTGCAGTTGGGGACAGCCCATGCACTCAAACAAGCCGAGCATCTTGCCGATGATTCTTTTCTTCTCATTTCCGGGGACAACATAATTCGGCCTTCGACGATCGCCCCGATGCTGAATATCAAGGGCACTGCCCTCCTCGTGAAGCAAAGCGAAGACGTGTCCAAATACGGGGTTGTCCAAGTTAAGAATGGACTTGTCAGCGCCATGACGGAGAAGATAGTCAGTGGCAGCAACCTGGTGAACACGGGCATTTATACATTGACTGGAGATGTATTCTCCTTCATAAAAGGGGAGGTAGATTTGCCCACAGTGCTGGCCAAAATGATCGACAATGGCATACCGGTCAAAGCGTGCGAAACCAATGACGTGTGGCTCGATGTGGTCTATCCCTGGGATATGCTGAAACTGAATGCATCTGTATTGAACTCCTGTGTTGGGAGTACCTCAGGAAAGATAGAGCGGGGTGTTGCAATAAAGGGTCAGGTGATTATCGGAGAGGGAAGCGTAATCCGTTCAGGATGTTACCTGGTCGGTCCTCTGGTAATCGGAAAGAATTGCGAAATAGGCCCTTATGCCTGCCTGTTCCCCTGCACCAGCATTGGTGATTATGGAGTGCTTTCTTCCTTTTGTTCAGTGCGTAACAGCATTCTTGGCAATAATGTGCATCTTGGAGCGTCTTCGCATATCGAAGACTCAATAGTCGCTCAGGGTTCCCAACTGGGATCGCACTTCGATGCTCACAGTGGCAATACGATAGCGTTCGTGGAAGAGGAAGCCCACAAGATTATATTCGGGGCAGTGGTGGGCGAACTGTGCACCATCGGTCCGAACGTCGTTTTCAAACCGGGTGCAACCCTTGGAAACCGATCCAGAGTCGAACCGCTCAAACTGGTCCAGAATAGCATACCGGATGGGAGTCAGGTGGTGTAAGCACGCGCCCATGGTGGTTGCCGTTTCACAGGCAACCCCGGACGCCGGTTCCTTGGACAGTATGGCATCCAGCACTGCATCGGATATCTAATCGCACACGGGCGCAGAGATGGGCTGGGCTTCAACCGAGGCGTTCTTGCCAGGCGTCTTTGATGTCTTCATAGTGCGCCTCGATTATGCCCACGATCTCCTTCAGGCGAGACCGCGAGAGCCCGTGATTCCTGGCTGGCTCGGTCTCGGGGTCTCCAGCAGGAACATGGCCGGGGCCTGTGAAGGCCAAGCGCCGCGAGTGTCTATTTGAAAACCCCTTCCGTTTGGAGCAGTGCCATTTCCTCGGGCGTGATACTGAGAAGCTCACCGAATACATACTGATTGTGCTGCCCCAGGGCGGGGGCCTGTCTGGTGATTTCCGCCGGGGTCGCCGACAGGTTCCATGGCGGCGCCAGGGTCACCCAGCTTCCCATAACAGGATGATCAATGGTTCGGGATATCTTCCTTTGCGCCAGATGAGGATCGGTAAAGATCTCTCTGGCATCTAAAGAGGGGACTGCCGCCACCCCGGCGCACTGTAGTATTTCCATAGCTTCGTAGTCGGTGTGTTTTGCCGACCAACTTCCGATCAACTCGTCCAGTTTTGCCTGGTTTTTCCATCGACTGTAGCCATCAGCAAACATCTCATCATTGCACCATTCAGGATTTCCCATGGCATTGCAGAGCCCCTGCCACTCTGCTTCGGTGGCGACCGCGATGCTGATCCACTTGTCCTTTCCTGCACAAGGGTAGCAATTGTGCGGCGCCATGATCTCGTCAAGATTGCCCCTGCGCTTCTGCACTTTGCCGTTCATGGTGTAGTCCATGAAGGAATCACTGATGAGGCAGGCAATAGCTTCTTCCGAAGCTTCATCGATATACTGCCCTTCTCCGGTACGCTGCCGCTGGACAAGCGCAACAAGGATCGCATAGGCATTGAAGAGCGCGCTCGCCCCATCTGTTGTTAGCCTGATCTCCGTCGGAGGACCATCCACATAGCCTGTCAGGTCTCCCAGTCCTGCGACGGCATTGAATAGAGGTGCGTAGCCGGCGTATGCGGCCTCCGGACCTTTCGATCCTGAAGTCGATGTTGCCAGCATGACGATGTCCGGCCTGATTTCTCTGATCGCCTCATACCCCAGGCCAAGCCTATTCATGACTCCGGGCCTGAAGTTGTCAACCACAACATCGCATATCATGACCAGCCTTTTGGCCAACTCAAGTCCCTTCGGATGCGTCAAGTCGAGTCTTACTCCCAGCTTGTTGAGATTCTTACCGATGAAATATGGTTGAGGGTCGAAATCGAAAACCCGCTTTGTCACCGGGTGAGGCGTCAATCTTGTAACGTCGGGCCGTTTGCTGGTTTCGACCTTGATAACTTCGGCTCCGAGGAAAGCGAGGAGTTCGGTGGCATATGGGCCCGCCATCGCCCACGAGAAATCCAGCACTCTTATTCCGGTCAGGGCACCGCTCATTTCGTTTCTCCTTCGTACTCCCGACGACTAAATGATGCCAGCCCTGGCAAGCCCGGCTATCTCCTCCGTGCTCAGTCCAAGGCGGCCACAGTAGATTTCCTGATTGTGCTGTCCCAGGCATGGGGCTGGAACGCCACTGGTGTTCGAGGACCTGGAGAACCGGTAAGGCACAGTCGGGTACTTGACGGCGCCTGTCGCGGGATGGTCTATTTCGACAAAGAATTCCCTTGCGACGAATTGTCCGGACTCAACCACCTCTTTGGTTGTGTTATACGGGGCTATTGGTACTCCGGCTGCCTGTCCCCTATGGTAAACCTCTTGCCTGGTCTGGTGCGCCATCCAGCCGGAAACCAGTTTGTTCAATTCGGCAGTATGGTTCGAGCGGGACTTCCTGTCCATCCACCTCTCATCCGTTGCCCACTCCGGGTTGCCCATGAGCTTCACCAGTGCCTGCCATTGATGTTCCTCGTAGATACCTAGCTGTACGTGCCCGTCCTTGCATTGCATGATCCCGCCAAAGCTCATTATCCTGTTTGACCTATTGGCGACCAGGCCGAAGGCGGGATACGAGAGCAGGTCCGTCTGGTTGAGGTGCATAAGCACTTCCTGCTTGGACACGTCGATGTGCTGGCCCCTCCCCGAGGTCCTCTGCCAAAAAAGCGCGCCAAGTATGGCAACAGCGCTGCCCACTCCGCCTTCGTACTCCCCAACGTACCTGCCGGTCATCAGGGGAGGGCGGTCGGCAAACTCAGCCTTGGCCCATCCCGGGGTCAAATAACCTTCGCTGCCGCTGTGGAAGGTGTTGATGGGATAGGCTTTGTAGTTCCGGTAGTCGCCCGTCTGGCCAAACGTAGTGATGGAACACATAATCAGCCCCGGGTTAATTAAGCTGAGATCTTCATAGCAGAGGCCCGCTTCCTGAGCCTCTTGCGGCACCTTGTCCTGGATAAGAATATCCACCCCTTTGATCAGTTCTTTGAATAGTTTCTTTCCGGTGGAGGTGGCCAGGTCCAGTGTTATTCCCAGTTTCCCGGTGTTGAGGCAAAGAAAGAGACCGCTCCTCTCAGGATGGGGCTTCCCACCATAGAACGGCTCCCTTCTTCTTGCCGGGTCTCCGAGCCCCGGAGGTTCGATCTTGATCACTTCGGCACCCATGTCCGCCAGAAGCCGGGAACAAAACGGCCCGGCAACCATCTGGCACACTTCAAGTACCTTCACACCGAGCAAAGCTCTGTCAACAACTTTCTTCGTCATTCGTTCGCCTCATTGAAATCACTTAACTGACACCCCCAGCCCACTCTCAGCACCCCCCGCCATACCTGGCGGGTTCCTCGGGGCCATTCCCCCACCGATTACGCATTCAGTATCGTGTAAATCATATCACCGTTGCAAAAAGGTTGGAAGAATAGCATGTCTTCTCATTGGGACTTAACATTCGCCCAGCGGGCAAGTGACGAAAGAGTTCATTTCTACCTATTGACTTTAGACTTACCTGATGATAATGTAAGGCCGCTCATGCTTGGGAGTAAAGGATAGCGTATCTCGTAACTTGGTGTACTAACCGGGGGAGAAAAGAGAATGCACAGGTCCTTGAAGAAGAGTTTCCTCAGAGTAGCGTTGTCTGTAGTTGTCGTTGGGTCTTTGCTAATGGCCATGGTCCCGGGAACGGCTTCAGCAGCAGTCACGGCAACTGCAGTGCCGAGAATAGTGTCGGTGTGGGGTTTGGGCCTGCTCCCTCAACCACAATTCGACACGGGGCCTGCAACGACCAAGCTGATCGTTACCGCACCATCGACTGCAACAGTATCCGTGGATGTAGCCGCGGCAATAACTGCGATATTCCCCACCGCAGCTTCCAGGATCGCGATTTTCCCGCAAGCGATTCGGGACGCGTACGCGGCACGGATGGCGTCGCTTATGGCTGTCCCATTCGATTGGAACGCGGTCTTAGGCGTCTGGACTCATGACCTGGGGACAGAAATGGCTATCCCCGCCCCAACTGCCGCAGTCAGAGCAGTTGCAGAGACCCTTCTCTTCGAAGAGGCGGTATTGGGTGATGTGAATGTGCCCGTAAAGGTCCGACTGGCCGGGAGTTCCACGACCACCACTTACAAAGTCAAAATCACGGTTGTCGATATGCAGAGAGCGTTATTGCCTGGCTGGACTGCCGTTTCAACGCCAGCTCCCCTGGGCATAGATCAATGGGGTGCCATTACGGCAATGGGCGATGGCCTAAGCTATACTGCAGCAGTGCGCTGGGATCCTGCCGGTCAAATGTGGGTGAATGTTGCTTCCAGCTACCGTATCACAGCGTTGGACGCCTGGTATGTCCACACAACAGGTTTCGAACCGATGGGCCTTGTTTTCTCCCGGGCAACAACACCTCCCGCCTCACGCCCGGTATTCAACACGACAAAAGGCGGCTGGGCCTTCGTCGGATCGTCAGTGGTGAGAGGCAAGGATAGTTCCGGGGCCGATTCCTATTTCGAGATGCCAGTCAATTCGCTGCTGGCGTCGATAAGCGGTGGTTACACTACCGTGGTCAGCCCTGGCGAGTCCTTCTCCTTCACCGAAAGATACATCTATGGCGGCGCCGAGATTGGCACGCATGATTGGAGCTTCAACCAGGACGCTTGGGTTTACTCTGCCGGGGACTCGTCCGTACCGCAGGCGACTGCCGGCGGCGCCTACTGGGTGAACGTCAGCAAGAACGGACAGCTTGCAGGCATCAGCCAAACGCCACTGACCATGACTGGCTGGAACCCGTTCTAACTATGGGTGTTCTTACAATCTGGTCCTGAAGGCAACCAATGACTCCCAGACTGGCGCGCCGGATGATTGGACCAGCTTTCTTTCTGGCAATGGTGGTTTCGATAATACCATTCGTGACCCCATTGGCGATAGCACAGTTGCCAGCATTCTACTACGGCACGGTAACTGTGATCGGCCCTGAAAGGAGCATTCCGGCGCTTGCAGGTTCAACTATCAGCGCCAGGTCCAACTCGGCAGACGTAACACCGATTACCGTGACTGTCGGCCTGGGGGGCAGGTATGGCGGTCCCACCGGCCCGGAAGATAAGCTCCTGGTCCAGGATACCCCGGCCCGTTCGCTGTCTCGGGGTGATGTGATCCTCTTCTTCAATAATGGTGTGCAGGCAAACGAGAGCAGTACCTTCGAAAGCGGCAGCGTGAAACGGCAGGACCTGACAGTCAATGACAACGAAGGGCCAACGTCTCCTGATAAACTTCTGCAGACCACAGCAAAGAACATCAATCTACCCACGTTTTCATGGGAACCGTCTGCGGACCGTCTCTCTGGTGTAGCTTCTTATGCGATTCGCATAGGTGACGGTGAGTGGCAAACGTTGGGATCGTTGCTCGAATGGACGGCCATCACAAGGGTAGCCGATGGCAGGCACGTCTTCGAAGTGAAAGCCAAGGATGGGGTGGGTAACTTTGGCGCCCTTTCTTCCCTCATCTTTGAAATTGATGCCAGGCTGCCCGCGATAATCAACCCAACGGTAAGTTCATTGGGCGAGAATTCTGCAATTGTTTCATGGACTACTAATAAGCCCACCTTGAGCTGGCTGGACTACGGGCTGTCGGCAGGCAATTACGTTGAGGCCTGGTCAAAGACCACGTCAGAGGTTCTGGCAATAAACCATGCAGCAACATTCACCGGCCTTTCGGCGCGCACAACCTATCACTACCGAATACGAATAAAGGACAGCCAGGGGCAGCAGGCTGCGACAGGAGACCTCTTCTTCACAACCCTGGCTCCTCCCGGGCCTGGCTCTATTAACCTCGGAGGAGGCCCGACTACAACTACTCCGGCGGCTGCAACCACTCTGGTGCCTTCAACAACTGTGTCGAGCCCCGGCACAACGGAACCTCCGGTGGCATCGACGACAACGGCACAGCCCGTGCGGAAGTTAATTGATGAAAAAGGCTTCATAATCAGCAACGTTTCCCTATCCTCGGAGGATAAAGGCGTGACAGTGAATATCTCCGCTGGATCAAAGGCATTGGAGCCATCGGGGAAGCCCCTGGCGCAACTGCTGGTGGTCCCCCTTCGCAACCCTCCGTTATTCCCAACTGGGGTGGTACTGGCGGCCTATGATTTCCAGCCCCAGGGTGCAACATTCAGCCCGCCAGCTCCAATGACATTCAATTTCATCAGGGCGGCAATACCTCGAGGTTATACCGAGGAGTCGCTGAAGATAGCCAACTTTGATACGGCAACCGGTTCCTGGGTTTCGTTGCCGACCGTTGTGGACGTTGCCGGCGGAACAGCAAGCACGCTAATAACTCGTTTTGCTCCTTATGCCCTGGTCGTTGAAGACATAAGCACGACCGTGGCGCCTGTCCCCACGGGCGGGTCGTCCGTGATCGATCGCGTCATCGGGAAGATTATCTGGGCCGCGGCCGCTCTCCTGGCGTTTATTGCTGCCCTGGTGGCTATGGTAGTCATCTTCCGCATCCGTTCTAAGAAGACTTGATTCTCCATCCATCCAGCGTTGCTCAGTACGCGAAACGACTAGATAAACACTGGTCAATTCGCTCGGAGCGTATTTCGTGCCCAAGATGCAGGCACGTCTACTGCCCAGCCCAGGACCGCGGGAAAGCGGCACGGTCTGATGGTATAATGCTGGAATTATTATTGACTAAAAGGGAGGGGCGACGATGCCTTACGTTATCAAGTATGCGATAGGAGCCACGCTTACTATTGCTGGACTGGGTGTGCTGCTTTTCATCTTCATGGCGGGGATCATGGCAGCCTTTATTCCCTCGTTCCGTGGCGTTCAATTGAGTGTAGGTTCATGGATCATGCTCGGGATAGCAGGTTTTGTCGTATTCGTCACCGGAAAATACATGACAAGGGACAATCCTCTCCCCAGGGACTAGCGCAGCAACCCACATCAGCCATAATATGAGAATCGGTCTAATTACGGATACGCACATCCCAACCATCGAGAAGGCAGTGCCTGCTGAGGTCTCCGAGGCCTTCAAGGGCGTCGACCTTATTCTCCACGCGGGAGATATATATTCTCTCGGGGTTCTCGACGATCTTGAACAGATTTCCCCTGTCCTGGCAGCGCTGGGCGACGATGACGATTACCACGCGCTCAAAGACAGTAGAGTCAAGCAGAAACATATCATCCAGGCCGACGGTGTCAAGATATGGCTGGGG
>Ga0209514_10000531_pt1 | contig 76649 bp, 54 predicted proteins | sample Subgrocontami58m_FD_187452 | JGI IMG/M metagenome (GOLD analysis project Ga0209514, IMG submission 187452) | Subsurface groundwater microbial communities from S. Glens Falls, New York, USA - GMW37 contaminated, 5.8 m (SPAdes) (version 3) | ecosystem: Environmental > Aquatic > Deep subsurface >... | reverse complement strand
CATTCATCCACCCATCCATTCATCCACCCATCCATTCATCCACCCATCCATTCATCCACCCATCCATTCATCCACCCATCCATTCATCCACCCATCCATCCATCCACCCATCCATCCATCCACCCATCCATTCATCCACCCATCCATCCATCCATCCATCCACCCATCCATCCATCCACCCATCCATCCGCCGATCTGCCGAGGGCTGTTTGACACTCCCCACCTTGAAGCCTAGTTTTGCGGTTCATGTTCGAGCTCGTTGCCCCGTATGAACCCGCCGGCGATCAACCCGCTGCGATTGCCGCCCTGACACACGGGCTCCAGTCAGGCGTGCCGCACCAGGTTTTGCTCGGCGTCACTGGCTCAGGCAAAACGTTCACCATCGCGAATCTCATCAAAAACGTAAACCGGCCCACGCTCGTCATCTCCCACAATAAAACGTTAGCCGCCCAGCTTTACGCCGAGTTCAAAAGCTTTTTCCCGAAAAACGCGGTCGAGTACTTCGTCAGCTATTTCGATTATTATCAACCCGAGGCGTACATTCCGCGCACCGACACGTATATCGAGAAGGATTCGAGCATTAACGATGAGATCGAGCGGCTCCGGCTCTCGACAATGAGTTCATTAATCGCGCGCCGGGACGTGATCGTCGTCGCCAGCGTTTCCTGCATTTATGGCATTGGGAGCAAGGAAGATTACGAAGCGCTCCTGATCCCGTTGCAAGTCGGCCAGGAAATCGGCCGCGATCCATTCCTCTGCCGGCTGGTTGACCTTCAATACACCCGTAACGACATCGAGTTCGATCGCGGCACGTTTCGCGTCCGCGGGGACACGATTGAAATGTATCCTTCCTACCTCGAGACCGGTCTGCGCATCGAATTCTTCGGCGAACAGATCGAGCGGCTGACTCGTTTCGAACCGTTGACCGGCCGCAAACTCGAATCGCTCGACAACGTCACAATTTTTCCGAGCAAACAATTCGTGACTCCAGCCGACAAATTAAAACGGGCCATCCTCTCGATTCGTTCCGAGCTGACTGACCGGATCGCGTGGTTCGAAAAGGAAGGCAAGCTGCTCGAAGCCCAACGGATCAAGATGCGCACGGAATACGATCTGGAAATGATGCTCGAGATGGGTTTCTGCTCCGGGATAGAAAATTACTCGCGGCATCTGAGCGGCCGGCCGGCCGGTTCACGACCCTACACCTTGTTCGATTTTTTTCCTTCGGATTACCTGCTGGTGCTGGATGAATCACACGCCACCGTTCCGCAAATCGGCGGCATGTTCGAAGGTGATCGCTCCCGCAAAACGACTCTGGTCGAACACGGTTTCCGTTTGCCCAGCGCCCTCGATAACCGGCCGCTGAACTTCACCGAGTTTCAAGGCTGGCAAAAGCAAACAATCTACGTCAGCGCCACGCCCGCTGCGCAGGAACTCGACTGGAGCAGAGGCCACGTCGTCGAACAAATCGTTCGCCCCACCGGGCTGGTCGATCCGAAGATCACGGTCAAACCCCTCAAAGGCCAAGTGGACGACCTCATTGAACAAGTCCGTCGCCGCGTCGATTTGAAAGAACGCGTGCTGGTCACGACCTTGACCAAACGAACCGCGGAGGAGCTCACCGATTATCTGGCGGAGATCGGCATTCAGGTTCGATACCTGCACAGCGAAATCGACGCCATCGAGCGCGTCGAAATTCTCCGTGCCCTGCGCAAAGGGGAATTCGACGTGCTGGTCGGAATTAATCTGCTCCGGGAAGGCCTCGATTTGCCTGAAGTTTCGCTGGTGGCAATTCTCGACGCGGACAAGGAAGGGTACCTCCGTTCGACCACCAGTTTGATTCAAACCGCCGGCCGCGCCGCGCGACACCTGAATGGCGAAGTCGTCCTCTACGCGGACGTGATGACGCAGAGCATTAAGAATTTCCTCGCCATCTCGGAATATCGGCGCAAGAAGCAGCTGGATTACAACGCCGCAAACAACATCACCCCGCGGAGCGTCAGCCGCGCGGTGGAATCGAGCTTGTCTTCGTGGCGCGCCCAGCACGACAAAGCAGAATCGCTCTTGCGCGAGGGAACGGGTAATTTCGACATCAGCGAAACGATTCGCGAACTTGAAGCCGAGATGGTCGAAGCGGCCAATCAGCTTGAATTTGAAAAAGCGGCGCTGTTGCGCGATCAAATTCGCGAACTGAAACGGAATCTCGGCCCCAACGAAACGGCCACGGCGCCTTCGGGTGTGAAGTATGCGCCAGGAAAACCTCGCCGCTCCTCGAAAAAACCAAGCAGCCGTCTTACCTCTCGAGAGCCACAGCGGTGACGCTCAACGTGGATTTCGTGTCTCGGCCACTCAATTCGCTTTCTCTCTTTCCTCCGTTTGCTCGATTTTCTCCGGTTCAAAAACCAAAGCGTTGCCCCCGCTCACTCTGGCAACTGGGCATCCACGCCACTAAACGAATCAGCTCACCAACCGCCGCCCGGACGATGATCCGATGACGTCGAGCGACGTCAAATGGCCCGTTGCTCAGGCCGAAGCCGAGAGCGGGGCGGCGGTTCGCGCGGAGCGCTTTGTTAGCTCACTTCGTTTTGTATCCCATCACCGAAAGGATGCTAACTTGGTAATCATTGGTCGATTTCACGCCAGCGAAGAAGTCGACAACGCTCGCGTAAAAAGTCGAGTTCTCCAAAGGCGCTGCACTAGCCTTCCGCATCTCCTTCAAAACTCTTTGCGGCAGGTCCATCTGGCCATATCGAATCGACTTGGTCTCGTAGACTGCAGTCATCGCGTAGGCTCGAAAGGAACGTTTAACCTTGTCAGCCTCACGCTGAACTTCAACCTCGATCCATGAAACGTACCAACTCGAACCATTGTAAACGTCAAGCTTCAAAACTCCCGGGTCCTTCGGATCAACCCGTCCGGAGACCTTGCTGGCCTCGTCATCGGGAATCGATATCGGGCTCGCCTCAGTCCCGGAGCCAAAGCCAGGGCTACACCCTTCGAATAAGAACAGGCAGGTTATGATGCCCGCAGAAAGAGCCCATCCCGGAATCGCAGGCGATGATCCGGTCAGCAATCTTAATTGAGTGAACATACTTCAAGGTAGGCGACGTCAACAACATAAACCCCGGCAACGAAATCGGCAAAGCCGCTGTCTCTAAGCTCCCTTCCAGTCATGTATCCTCTATTGCCCGCGAGCCTTTCCAACTCGTGGAGGATCTTGGCTTCCTATGGTGTCAAATGCTCCAAGGGCGATGTAATGAGCTAACGAGGTGAGCGACCGCCGCCAACGGTGGCGGTGGAGCGCACGAGGGGCTCTCGAATTCTCGCCTAGCGTTGAACGGAGGAACGGGGCGTCTCCACCGCCTTGTTTTAGCCCCGTTCCTCACGTTCATGAATCCTTGCCAAGGCTGATGTCATCAAGCTCCGCAGCGTCTCCGGTGGCATCTCGTGAAACAGCACATTGTTGGACTCGAAGATCACGAAATCAGAAGTCGCAAGACAACGCGAAGCTACATGCAGCAAATCACGGGCGGGGGCAAGGTAAAGCTTTGGAACGAAGTGCTCGTATTCGTTTCTGACACGCTCGTGAAGCCACTGGAAGTGTCCCATGTCCTGGTCGGGAATCCGCTGCCATCTGCTGTGAGCAAATCGTCCCATGAAACACACGGTCTGAATCATCGCAAGAGCGTCGTAAAACCCAATGAGATAGTCCCGGTCCGGCGGTTGTGCGGGGCTGGACGGCGAACGGCTCGGAGGCCCACAGGTGGCCGGCTCCGAAAAACGCCAAGCTTTGCTGCACTGGGGTATGCTTGAGCGACGGATCTCCTGCCACTGCCCAGTTCCGTGCTGGTAGAGGACGCTCGGGTCTTTGGACAGCCGGGCAGTCACAGCTAGATTCGCTGAACCGCGCAGCGCCTCAATCATGCTGCGGTAGAACACTAGATGCGCCTCGCGGGCTATCCGAAAGCAACTCGGTGCTGTGCGGCCAAACTCAAACTCGATATGCTGCAACCCGTTCTCGACGAGCCGCAGGTTCGTGATCTCGTCCATCACGGGCTCCACCTCCGCAGAGGACTGTTCCTTTGATCTAACCATAATAAGTGGCCTTCACGCGCTTCGATACCGAAAGGTAAACCACCCACGCTACCGACACCGCCGATTGAAAAAGCACGACGATCACCTTCTCCATCTGTTGCTGATTCACGAGCATCATGATGCCGATGAGGTTGAGGACAAGGATGATGATCAAGAGAGTCCTCACCAAGACAACGCCGACCGGTTTCCTACACCACAGGAGGACTCCACTGACGATTGAGAACACGATGAGGCCGAGCCCGAGGTACATCTCCGTCTCGCCCAATTCGTGGAGCTTGGCGAAGGAAAACAGCGGCGAAATGATCGTCGTCCAAATGCAGAGAATGAGCAGCCATCCACCCACGCCTTTGGGTGACGAATTGGTCTGGGTCGTTGGTGTGTCCATGCGCGTCGGCTTTGGGCTAACACGAAGATCATCCGATTCCCGTCTATTCTATTCGCGGTTCTGAAATTCTTTCACCCTTTCTTTTTGTTCTTTCGTTTCTTTCGGCAAGAGCTCGCTCTGAACTTCACCACTGCCGTAGCCGATAAATCGCGCTCGGATTCATTCGTAAGCTCGCGGCATCTGTCCATTCCGTCTCGGCCATAATCGGACTGATCGGCTGAAACGGAACGCCCAAGTGAGCGGCGCGTTCCACCTGAACTGTTTTACTCGGACTGAAAGTCCCCCTCCACGACAGGAGAACGTCGCCCGTCTTAAAATCAATTCGCAACGGATTAATCACCCAGCCGGCGGAACGCCAACCGGCGTCGGTCATGACATCCAACCCAACCAAACCGAAATTCGGCGAGTTCTCAGGCGGATTAAAGGATTGGACGAGTTGAGCATTTCGGAAGACCACGTACCCTTGGTCGCTCAGCAAATCGCCGTCGCTGATCGGCCCGAGCGCGCTGTCCTGAAAACCTTCTTCCGTCGAAAACCAAATCTCGCCATGGCGCCAAACATAAACCGCATCCAATCCGTAATCGCGGTCGGGAACGGCTGGATGAAATTGGCCCAACAATTCCCGATTCGTCTTGCGGACCGCGCCTGTGCTTTCGGCGGGGGGAAATTGGGCCACGAGCAGATCACCGCGGCCTAAGGTCCGTCCGAGTTTAGGTGAGAAAACCGGATCACGAATTGAAAAATAAATATCGAAAGGAAGCGTGTCGGAATAATCCAGCATTTGCGCCGCATCCAAGCCTGGATCTGGAGCAGCTGCATCGACTCCGAACGGCTGAAGCAGTTGCTGCCTGCTCGCAACGATTCCATAACTCGCAACCAGATCGCCGCGGTGGATCGCGCCGAACTTCGCGCTCATCGCATCCTGCGCCAAAGAGAAACGGAACCGAGCCCGCACATCGAGCGCATCGAGCCGCAAATCTTTCGCGGGAGTCGAGAGCGCCAGCGGGGTCAGCAATTGTTCCTTCGTTTTGACAATGCGGCCTGCATCCGCCAGCACATCGCCCGGCTCGAATCCCATCCCATTCGTTTGCCCTGCGCTCGGGTTCATGGCCGCCGATGTCAAAAACCAAATCTCGCGCAGCGGCGCGGCTTGAATGCGCAGATGAAACGTCGATCCTAAAGTGCCGCGCGTTTCCGTGAGACCAGCCGCGAGGTTCGGCCAGACACGCTCCACCATCGGATTGTCATTCGTAAAGACGGTCGATTTCGTTCCCGCTGGGCCTTTGATCTCGACATTCAAAGTCCATTGCTGCGTCACGGCGACTTCCCCGCCAATCTTCAACTCCCCTTCCCCAGTGACCACATAGGCCAGCCCGGTTGACGGTCCGCTCACGAAGTTTATTCCCGAAATTTTGTATCGGACGAAGAGTGGGTTGGCTTCGATTTGTACCAAATCGAACTCGCCGGTTAACGGAGTGAAAATCTGCGCGCGATCGCAAATCGCGCAATCGTCCAGAATAGTGCTGCCATCCAGCAGCCGGTAATGGGTTGTTAGCGGAATTTGCGCCCGGACGTCGAGTGCCAAAAACACCAATGCCAGAAACAAACATCCAAAGGGGCCGAGGCTTCTATTAGCTGATTGAATTTTTAGACCGGCTTGAGCCTCACCCGTGGATCGCATAAAGAGAAGATGCCTCACTCACTGCACATTTTCAAAAACAAGAGTCCCAAGGCTCTTCTGCATGTCGCCAACTCTTTCCGGCTGTCGACCGGGTTATTGGACTTCCGATTTGCGTTCGATCGGCGCGAAGCTCCCAATGAATTTCGCCAGCGCCGGTGAATCGTCCTGCCGCCGCCAGGCCAGCACGGTGTGCACCGGAGGCAACCCAGGGGGCAATGGCCTGAAAACTAGTCCAGGCCGTTTGACTTCAGCCAGGGTCGCGGTCGTTGGCGCGACGCCGAACCCGGCGGAAATCAGCCACATCTTCGTTTGAATGTCATTGGCGTATTGGACTGGACGCGGGTTGGCGCCGGCCTTCGCGCAAGCCGCCAGAAACGAATCGTAATAGCCGTGCTGCACGGTCGGATGCATCATCACCAGACCTTCGCCATCGAAATCTTTCCACTCGATTTTGCGCTTTCGACCGAGCCGATGCCCGATTGGCGCAGCCAACACTTGGCGCGATTCCTCGACAAATTTGTAATCCAGCTGCGGCGAACCAATCGGCGGGCGGAGCAACCCGGCATCGAGTTCACTGCTGTGCAACCGCCGCAGCTGCTCCGTGCTCGTTAAATCGAACAACGAAATTTGCACGCCGGGAAATTGCTGCTGGAAGCCGCGCAGAATACGAGCCAGCCAGGCATTCGCAGTCGGGGCGATCAGACCGACCCGGAGCGTTCCAACAAATCCTTCCTCGGCTTTCTTGGCGCGATGTTCCGCTTGTTTGGCTGCGGATAACACGAGTCGCGCTTCCTCGAGCAAAACCCGGCCGGCGGGCGTGAGTTTGACCGAACGGGTGGTCCGTTCAAAAAGCTTCACGGCCAGCTCGATCTCCAGGCCTTTGACTTGGGCGCTCAGCGCGGGCTGGGCCAGGTTGAGCCGCTCCGCCGCGCGGCGGAAATTCAGCTCCTCCGCCACGGCCACAAAGTATCGCAAATGACGCAATTCCATCGGATTGATATATCGCACGTATCAATCGAGGAGAAAAGTTGTATTGGGCGAACACGGCCAAGGGTGAGATAAATCTATTTCTATGTGGATCGTCCGCCTGGCGCTGAGGCGCCCGTATACGTTTGTGGTGGCAGCGTTGCTGTTGCTGCTGCTGACCCCGTTTGTCCTGCTGCGGACACCCACGGATATTTTCCCGAGCATCGACATTCCCGTCGTGAGCATCGTTTGGCAGTACGCCGGATTAAGCGCGCAGGAGATCGAGCAACGGATTCTTTACAATCACGAGCGGTCGCTCAGCGCCACCGTGAACGACATCGAGCACATCGAATCGAACGCTTACAACGGCGTCGGGGTGATCAAAGTTTTCTTCCAGCCGGGCGCCTCGGTCGATGCGGGCGTGTCGCAGATCACTGCCATTGCTCAAACGATCATTCGCCAGATGCCGCCCGGCCAGACACCCCCTCTCATCATTCGTTACAATGCTTCGACCGTCCCGATCCTCCAATACAGCTTGAGCAGCCGCAAGCTGGCGGAACAGGAGCTTTACGATCTGGCGCAAAACCAGGTTCGAGTCGGTCTGTCCACCGTCCAAGGCGCCGCCGTGCCGTGGCCGTACGGCGGACGGACCCGAATCGTCTCGGTGGACCTGAATCTCACCGCGTTGAAAGCAAAGAATCTTTCCGCGGACGAAATCGTCAACGCGATCAACGCGCAGAATCTGATTCTGCCAAGCGGCACGACGAAGATTGGGGCGACTGAATACGACGTCGAGGTGAATAGCAGCCCGCGCGTTCTGAGTGAGCTCAATGATTTGCCGATCAGAAAAATCAACGGCGCCACCATTTATCTGCGGGATGTGGCCCAGGTTCGCGACGGATTCCAACCCCAACAGAATATCGTGAGAAAGGACGGCGTGCGCGGCGCGCTCTTGACCATTCTGAAGAGCGGATCGGCTTCGACCCTGGACGTCGTGCGGCGGGTCAAAGCGGCCATGCCGTCGATTCTGGCGAGTTTGCCGCCGGAATTGGACGTCAAAGAATTCGCTGATCAATCGCTCTTCGTGCGCGCCGCCATCGATGGCGTGGTCAAGGAAGGGATTATCGCCGCGGCCTTGACCGCGTTGATGATTTTGCTCTTTCTCGGGTCGTGGCGGAGCACGTTCATCATTGCCCTCTCCATTCCGCTGTCGGTGCTCAGCTCGATCGCGATCCTCAGCGCGCTGGGCGAAACGATCAATCTGATGACGCTGGGCGGATTGGCTCTCGCGGTCGGAATCCTCGTGGATGACGCGACGGTGGCGATTGAGAACATCCATCGACACATGGCCACTGGCAGCGGGCTCGAACCGGCCATTCTCGAAGGCGCCCAGGAGATCGCGCTGCCCGCGTTCGTGTCGACCCTTTGCATTTGCATTGTGTTTGTGCCGATGTTTTTTCTGACGGGCGTTGCCCATTTTCTTTTCGTGCCGCTGGCCAAGGCCGTTGTTTTCGCGATGCTCTCGAGCTACGTCCTCTCGCGCACGCTCGTGCCGACGCTGGTCATGTGGTTTTATCGAAATGTCGAATTGCACGCGGCGCAAACGTCCGCCGCCCCGTGGTGGCAGCGGCCGTTCGTGGCCATTCAGAACCGCTTCGAAAATTCGTTCGCCCGCTTCACGGAGAATTATCGCCGGCTTCTCACCGCCTGTTTGGAACGGCGCGGATCGTTTTCCCTTCTGTTCGTGGGGTTCTGCCTTGCCTCCGCGGTGTTGTGCGTTTTCCTTGGCCAGGATTTTTTTCCCAGCGTGGATGCGGGCCAATTCCGGCTGCACGTCCGCGCGCGCACGGGAACGCGCATCGAGGAAACGGCCCAGCTCGTCAACCAAATCGAATCCGCCATTCGCGCGGAGGTTCCGGCCAATGAAATGGGCGGAATCCTCGACAACATTGGAATTCCGACCTCCGGCATCAGCTTGAGTTACAGCACGAGCGGTTTGATCGGCACTGGCGATGCGGACATTCTCGTTTCGCTGCAACAGGGCCATCGCTCGACCGACCAGTACGTTCGCCGGCTGCGTTCGCGGCTCAGCCGCCAATTTCCAGGGACCACGATTTATTTTCTGCCTGCCGACATCGTTAGCCAGACGCTGAATTTCGGTTTGCCCGCCCCGTTCGATGTGCAGATCGTCGGCCGGAACCAAATCCAAAATCGCGAGATCGCCGCGCGCCTGGCCGAACAAATCCGGCGGGTGCCTGGCACTGTGGATGTCCGCGTCCAGCAACCGGGCAATCAGCCGAAATTCAAAGTCACGGTCGATCGCACGAAGGCGGCTGAGCTCGGATTGTCCGAACGCGAGGTGGCAAATTCGGTGTTGCTGAGCTTGAGCGGAAGCGGAGTGGTCCAACCGAATTACTGGCTAAACCCGAGCATTGGCATTCAATACTTGATCAACGTGCGCGCCCCGGAATACGTGATGGATTCCTTGGCGGCGTTGAGCGCAGTGCCGATCAAAGCCAGCCGCCCTGGCGAGGGGGATGGGCAGGTTTTGGCAAACCTTGCCACCCTCACTCGAACGAACGGTCTGCCGGTGATCTCGCATTATAACGTCTCGCCGGTGATCGACATTTTCGGCGGAGTGAGCGGGCGTGACTTGGGCGGGGTTTTGCGCGACATCCAGCCGCTGATCCAGCGCACAAAAAAGGAATTGCCGCGCGGCAGCCAGATCGTGTTGCGGGGGCAAGCGGAAACGATGCGGCAAAGCTTCACCGGTTTGGCGGTTGGGCTCGTGATGGCGATTGCGCTGATTTATCTGTTGCTGGTGGTGAATTTTCAGAGCTGGCTCGACCCGTTCATTATTATTACCGCGTTGCCGGGAGGCTTGGCCGGCGTGATCTGGGGGCTGTTCCTCTCGCAAACACCGTTGAGCGTGCCCGCATTGATGGGAGCGATCATGAGCCTCGGCGTGGCCACGGCCAATTCCGTCCTCGTCGTGAGCTTTGCGCGGGAAAATTTTTATCGGGGCATGGCGCCGCTGGCGGCCGCTCTCGAATCAGGCGTGGGCCGGTTGCGTCCGGTCCTCATGACCGCCTTCGCCATGGTCATCGGAATGTTGCCAATGAGCCTGGGTTGGGGAGAAGGCGCCGAGCAGAACGCGCCTCTCGGACGCGCGGTCATTGGCGGGCTGGTGATGGCGACGATCGCCACACTGCTCTTTGTGCCGGTCGTGTTCAGTTTTCTGCACCGCCGGCGTTCCGCGCCAAACAAGCTGCCAAGCTCGAGCATCGAGCCGGGTCTGGCGATGGCGCCGGCGGAATTGGGTTTGAATTAATATGCAAAGTGTCACATCACACGTTCCGGAACCGAAACAATTTTCGAAAATGGATCAGCCCGCCAACCCGGCCGCAACGCCCGTTCAAGCGGACAAAGGAGCAATCCAACAGCCGCCAGTTCAGCTTCGGCTGGGGCGGCTCGCCTTGGCCGTGTTGTGTCTCGTTCTGGTCGGGCTGATTGCCGGTTTCCTCCCGCGGATTCGCGCTCACCGCGTGTTGCTGCACGAAATGAAAGATCTCGCGCTGCCGAGCGTATCAGTGATTCACCCAGCCGCTGGCAAGTCGGGCGCGAACGTCAGCTTGCCCGCTGAAATCAAGGCGTTCGTGGAAGCTCCCATCTACGCCCGCGCGAGCGGCTACATCAAGACCTGGACCGCGGATATGGGAGATTCGGTCAAAGAAGGACAAATCCTGGCGGAGATCGATACGCCAGAGTTGGACCAGGAACTAGCCAGGAGCCGCGCCGAACTCGCACAAGCGGACGCCGCGCTCGAGTTGGCCCGAACCACCGCGGCGCGTTGGGCTGATTTGCTGAAGACATCGAGCGTGAGCGAACAGGAGGCCGCCGAGAAAAAAGCGGATCTCGCGCTCAAAACCGCCACTCGCGAAGCCGCCCGGTCCAACGTTCGCCGGCTGGAACAAATGAAAAGTTTCGCGCATATCACCGCTCCTTTCGCCGGCACCATCACGGCCCGCAAAACAGATGTCGGCCAGTTGATCTCAGCGGACAACGGCAAAGAACTTTTCCGGCTGGCCCAAACCCAAACGCTGCGTGTGTTCGTGCACGTGCCGCAAACATTGGCCCGTGCCATCGAGTCCGGGCAGCAAGCTGAGCTTGCCTTCGCTGAACTGCCCGGGCGCACCTTCGAGGCGAAAGTGGTCCGTACCGCCGGCGCCATGGATCCGGAATCCCGCACCCTCCTGACGGAACTGCACGTTGACAATGCTCGCGGAGAAATTCTCGCGGGCAGCTTTGCTCAAGTTCGTTTTATCGAAGCGCACCCGGAGGCGGCCCTGACCATTCCCGCCAATGCGTTGCTGTTCCGCGCGGCAGGATTGCAAGTCGGCGTCGTCGCGCCGAATGACAAGATCGAGTTGCGCCCCGTCAAACTCGGGCGCGACTTCGGGCACTCGGTTGAAGTGATGGCTGGGCTCGAAGCCACTGACCGGGTGGTGCTCAATCCCCCCGATTCGTTAAATGGCGGGGAAACCGTGCGCGTGGCGGAAACTGTTCCAGCGGCGGACCGGAAATGAGAATGGCGCTCGTCATGGGATTGGCGGGAATACTCGCGGGATGCTCGGTGGGTCCGAAGTACGAGCGGCCGCCCGCGCTGTCGTCGGAAGCCCTTCCGAACGCATTCACCACCGCAGCCCAAAGCAACGCATGGAAAACGGCCGAACCTTCCGCACATCTGCCGCGCCCCGATGGGTGGAAGCTGTTCGGCGATGCCGAACTGACCGAACTCGAAACCCTCGCCTCGAATCAAAATCAGGACTTGGCCGCAGCGGCCGCGCGCTTCAACCAAGCCCGCGCCGCGATGAACGTCGCGCGATCGGAGTTTTTCCCACACCTTACGGCCAATCCTGCTTTTGCTCGCCAACGGACCAGCTTCAATGCGCCCGAGCAAGGCCACGCGGCCGGCCAAACCCACACGTTCAATACTTTCAGTTTTCCACTCGAACTCGGGTGGGAGATCGATCTTTGGGGCCGGGTCCGCCGCCAGACCGAAGCTGCCAAAGCGCGTTTCACGGCCGCGGCGGATGATGTCGAATCGGCCAAATTGCTCCTGCAGGCTGAGGTGGCGACAGATTACTTTACGCTGCGCGCTCTCGAGAGCGAAGTGGCGCTGCTGGAAAACACGGTTGAAGCCTATAGGCGCTCGCTCGAATTGACACAGAACCGCCGCAAAGGAGGGATTGCTTCTGACCTGGACGTTTCTCAAGCGGAAACGCAATTGCGAACGATTGAAACCGATCTGCCAGCGTTGCGGTTGCAGCGGTCCAAATTGCTCCATGCGCTCGCCACATTGTGCGGTCAACCCGCCACAAATTTTCAGCTGCCCATGGCAACGAATGGGACCGCCGCAACGCCGGCTCTTGCCGTCAGCGTGCCGAGCGAACTGCTCGAGCGCCGCCCCGACATCGCGTCGGCGGAGCGCCACATGGCCGCTGCGAATGCTGAAGTCGGCGTGGCCAAGAGCGCCTTTTATCCGCGCGTTCGTTTCAATGGCTTGGCCGGGCTTCAATCCATCGACGGCGGGGCCTTATTCGATTGGCCGAGCCGATTTTGGGCGGTAGGCCCTTCGCTCGAACTGCCGCTCTTCACCGGTGGCCGCAACCGTGCTCAACTCTCGATCGCACGGGCCGCGTATGATGAAAACGTGTCGCGTTATCGCCAAACCGTGCTCACCGCTTTCCAGGAAGTCGAAGACGCGCTCGCCGCGGAGCATTTTATCCAAGCGCAAATCGAAGCGGAATCCGCGGCGCTGCAAGCGGCGCGGCGAACGCTCGAGATCGCGGCCAATCGTTACCATGCGGGGCTGGTCACGTATTTGGAAGTGGCCACCGCCCAAACAACAGCTTTGAACCGCGAACGCGCCCTGGCACAGCTTCGCGGAGAACAGTTGGTTGCGGCAGTTACATTGGTCAAAGCGCTGGGCGGTGGCTGGGAAAGCCAACGTGAAAAATTGTCCGCGCGATGAGGACGAAACGTTTCGGCGCACTTTTCCCGGCCGAAAGCCCGACCGTGGATAGCCCGGGCTGACGCGCAGCGGAGGCCCGGGATCCCACGCCCACACACATCTCACGCGGCCTGACAGGCCGAAACTCTTCAATCCGCCAAGTCCCCGCTCGTGCACGGCGCCCACCAGATCACCACCATTCCGAACGCGTAAACCAATCCGAGAATCGCTCCGGTCTTCGCAAAATTTCCACTCATCAATTGAGTCAACGCACCAGCCGCCAGCACGCCAAAACCGGTGGCAAACCGGCCTGTGTTATACGAGATCCCGCTCCCGGTTGCTCGCACGCGAACGGGAAATAATTCCGGAAGGCAGAGCGGCAACCAGCCAAAGAACAACGTGGCAACGAAGCCTTGGCCCAATACGAGCCAAAGAAACGCCGGCTGCAGAGGCGCAGAAAAAAGAAAAACTCCGCAGGTCAAAACAGTCGAACCGAAGCTAATCAGAAAATACGACAGCCGCCGACCAATCCAACTTGCCAATGGCGCGCCCGCAAAACTTCCCGCCGCCGCGCCTAATGCCCAATACCCCTGCGTCACCGCCTTGTAACCGGGAGCGGATGCGCCCGCGACTTGATCGGCCCATGGAATCATCCACTTGCTCGAGGCCCAAGCCCCGATCATTGGGATCGAGCCGAGCGCAATTCCAATCAGCGTGAGCCGAAGGAATGGCCGCCGAAAGAGGACCAGTATTTGTCTCCCGAGACCGCGCCATCCCCTGACGCTCGCATTTTGCCCGGCCGATTTTGTTCCGCCCGAACTCGCCTCAAAAGCCGAACGCCAGCGCGGCGATTCCGGAATAAGCCACAACACCACAATTCCCAAAATGGCGGGAAGCGCGCTCCACCCAAACAACCATCGCCAATGATCCGGCGTGATCCGCCAAATCCGCGCCACTTGCGAGAGGAGAAGGATCCCGATGTTCAATCCTGCGCCGAGAATGCCCGCCACGAATGGCCGCGACAATTTGGGCCAGCATTCAGCCACTAGCGCCACGGCATTCGGCCAAACCCCGCCGACTCCAAGTCCGACCAGAAACCGAAGCCACAGCATCTCGTCAAGCGTCCGCACGAATAGCCCGGCTCCGGCAAAGATCGAATAAACCAACACACTGATTCCCATCGCCCGAGTGCGGCCGATTCGATCTCCCAAGCCGCCGAGCACGATTCCCCCCAGAGCCGCGCCGAACATCAAACTGGCGGTGAACCGCGCGAACCAGAGGCCCGCCAGAGCGCCCGAAAAATCCGCGGGTGACAAACTTCTCGTGACCGACAATGACGCGATCGGCATCAGGCCGAGTTCCATTCCATCGAAGAGAAGACCCGCAAATGCGGCCGTTAAGACAGCCAGGCGCCCCGTCCCGCTCAAGTGTCCCTGACCGGTCATGGTGGCAGATCTGTGCCGCGGCAATTCTCAATCGCGCGAAGGATCGCGGAATTGTCGAGCTCGCCGAACCCGAGCGATTCCGCAAGTTCGAGCAATTGGCGGTGCTGGTCGGTGAGAGGCAGAGCCACGTCCAATCGTTCTGCAGCTTCGAGCATCAGCCGGACGTCTTTCAAATGCTGGCTGAGTTTTGCGTCCGCTCGCCAATCTGCCGCGATCATTTTGCTGCCCTTGGTTTCCATGATTCGCGAATAGGCCATATTGCCTTGAAGGATCTGAAGCGTCAGCGCGAGGTCCAGGCCAAGCGCGCGCGCAAACACCAAACCCTCCGCCAGAGCCGCGCGATTCAGCCCCATCACCAAATTCGTGACAAGTTTCAGGTTCATGCCGCTTCCGATCGGCCCGGTATGGACAATTTCTCGAGCGAAGCAACGGAACAAATCTTGGCAGCGGTCGAACGCCTCTTTCTCCCCGCCAACCATCAACACCACATCTGATGCTCGGACTTGGGCGCTGTTGCCGGAGATCGTGGCATCGAGGTAAGCGATCGATCGAGCAGCCAACTTTCGGCCGAGGCTCTCTGCCATCCGCGGATCGCCGGTGGTTGTATCGATGATAATTTGCCGCGAACGCAGCTCTGCACTGTGGAGAACCGATTCCACGGTGCGCGAATCAGGCAAGCTCAGCAGCACCCGATCACAACCGAGAAAAACCTGACCTGGGGAGGAAGCCGCATCGCCACCGAGCGGTTTTAGCAGCCCCAATCGTCCCGGGTTCGTGTCCCAACCGAGCACGTTGAAGCCGGATTTGAGCAATCGTTCGGCCAAAGCGGCGCCCATGAGACCGACGCCGATCAAACCGACGCGCTCGCCTGCGGAACTGGACATAGCGGTGTTTATGGAGTGAAGGCGAAAGTTTGCTCAGGGAAGTTTTGAACAGACCCTAAGGCGCGCAACAGATTTGTCTTCTCCCGCTCCGCCGCTCATGGAAGAGAGGGCTGGGGACAGGAGGCCGATTTTCGTGGTCTTCCCCTCTCCTCGATCCTCGCCAAAATCAACTCACGCGATTTCCGGCCGTTTCCACGGCTTGCGATAATCTCGCCGAAGGCGCTTGGTGGCTTCGCGATCGTTGACCACGACCCGCTTCTTTGGGTCAAAAACGATCGGGCGGCCGAGGTCAGCCGCAATGTTGGCCAAAATGCAACTCGCCGTGGAAATGTGGCCCTGCTCGATGTCCGCAACTGGCCGGCTGCGCTTTTCAACAGCGGCCAGGAAATCGAGCATGTGGCGGCGGGTAGCGGGCGCCGCATTCAGCTCGATGGCTTTTTCGGTGACATCCTCGGGATATTTCTCCTTTTCGTAGACGCAATCGAAATGGATCGGTTTGGCGCTGGTGTCGAGCGGAATGAAATCCGCGCGCATGGTGCTGGCCTTGAGCGTTCCCTTCTCACCGTAGATAAACAGGGCCCACGGATAATCGGGGTCCGGCGGCGCGCCCCAAGTGCGATGCTGCCAAACACAATTGAAGTGGTCGTATTCGAACGTCGCCGTCTGGGTGTCGCTGATGTTGGACTTGCCCTCCTTTTCCACATAAATGCCGCCGGCGGAGGTGATCCTCTTCGGCCAGCCCAGGTTGAGCATCCAACGGGCGGTATCCAGCATGTGTACGCACATGTCTCCCATAATCCCGTTGCCGTACTCCATGAAGGTTCGCCACCATCGCAAGTGCGGCAGTCCGTCATACGGCCGGAGCGGCGCGGGACCTGTCCACATTTCATAATCGAAAAAGTCAGGCACTGGTTCGACGGGAGGATTGCCGTTGGCCCGCATGTGGAAATAACAACACAGCTCGACGTGACCTATTTTGCCGAGCAAGCCAGCTTCGACCACTTGCTTCTTCGCTTCGATCAGGTGTGGCGTGCTCTTTCGTTGCGTGCCGATTTGCACGACCCGGTTGTGCTGGCGCGCCGCCGCGAGCATCGCCTCTCCTTCGAGCACGTCTTTGCTGATTGGTTTTTGGCAGTACACATCCGCGCCCGACTCGATCGCGGCGATGCAGTGCAACGCGTGCCAGTGGTCCGGCGAGCCCACCAGCACGATATCCAGATCTTTTTCCTTGAGCATCTCGCGGTAATCACGGTGCGTCCGCGGTTTCTTCTTCGACTTCTGGCGCTGGCTCGCAATGTCGACCGCTTCCGCGAGCATGTGTTTGTCCGGGTCGCAAATCGAAATAACTTCGACCGGCGCCACCTGAATGAGGCGCCACAAATCGCTCTTGCCGTACCAGCCCGCGCCGATCAACCCGACTCGTTTTGGTTTTCCATGCACGAGGTCGAGCGCATCCGCGCCCCAGGCTGGAACCGCCGCAAGAGCAGTCGCGGCCGCGGCTGTTTTCATGAATTCACGGCGGTTGATGGTGAAATTTTTAATGAAGGCAGGGCCATCGGTTTTCATGAGGCGAGTATGAGGCCCTTCCGCGGTTTAGATCAATCCGTTCCTCAAACCGCAGCGGGCTGGACTAAACTTTGTCGAGATTCAGCTGGTTTCTTATTTTGTCGCCGCCAATTTCCGGGCCGCGGTTTCCTTTAGGATCATGATTTCATCTTCACCCGGGCGCAATTCGGCCAAACGGGCCCAATGAAAAAGCGCGCCTTCCCAATCCTGCTCGCGTTGGCATTGCCAACCCGCATGCTCATGCCATCGCGCCAACTGTTCTTGGGAGCCGGCAACCTGGCTGGGGAACGAACGGCGCAACGCTCCCCAGGCGGAGCGATAGCTCAAGAGCCCTTCAGGCATGCCTGAGCTCAGCAATTTTTTGTCAAAGCCGTTGAGAAAAAAAGCGAGCATCTCGAGTTGATCGATCCTTCCGCCCGCTGGAACCAGCGGCGCCAGCAGAAAGGACGGAACATTTCCGCCAAGCAAAACTCCTTCTTTCGTCGCGACCTCAAAATGCTCCGCCCGTCCTGTCGGAATCGGCGGCGTAATCGGAATGCCCGTCTCGCTGTCCCAAACCCGCAACTCGCCCGCAAGAGTAAACAGCCATTTTCCATCGGGCGAAAACATCGCGTCTGACACCCCGTGCAGGTGGCTGAAGACGGGGCGGACCGCACGCCCGGTCTGAGCGTCCCACACGACCACGGTGGAATCCTCACTGGCGGTCACGAGGAGTTTCGAATCGGGGCTGAACCGAGCGGTGCAAACGCCATCTTTGTGTTTGAGCGGCGGCGAAACAGGCTCGCCATTGCGCGCGCTCCAGACTCGAGCCGAGCAGCCGTCCAGAGTTCTGTCGCTGGTCGCCGCCGCAAAGAGCTCGCCATCCGGTGAGAATTCGATGTGAGAAATGGGCCGGCGCAAATCGATCGGCGTCGACAGTATTCTCCCATTCGTGTCAGCCAGGACGATCGAGTGTTGCAGCCCGATGAGCAACCGCTCGTTTCGCGGGCTCAGGGCTGTTCGACTGACTTCGCCATCGACGCTGACGCGAGCAATCGTCTTTCGCGCGTTCAAGTCGTGGATTTCCACCGAACTGCCCTGCCCCCACGCCGCCCAGTTCAGCCCGGGAACAAAGCTCACCGTTTCGAGCGAACCTCGAAATGGCACGGTCGCGTCGAGCTGTTTCGTTCGGACATTCCAGAATTCCAGGACGCTTTCGTTTCGCCTCTGCCGAACGAGCAGGTGTCCGTTGCCAAAAAGGACGCTTTCAACTTGGGATTGCTGAAGGTGCGAAAGCACGGGCGCTTCATTGGTCTGAATCCTCAACCCAGAATTCGTGGGGGAAAACGAGATCTGCCGCCATTTTGGAGCCATGGAGGCGAATTCCCAAACGCGGATCGTGCCGTCGATGCAAGCTGTCAATACTTGATTGCCATCGCGGTTGAACGTCGCTTGTGTGACGCGGTCACTATGTTTCAGCACCGCGACGGGCCCAGCGGCCTGGTGCGTCTCGGCGTCCCACAACCGCGCGGTCCCATCCAAGGAACCAGTCAACAACCGCGTGCCGTCAGGGCTGAACTCGGCGGAGCGGACAGCGTCGTTGTGCACCATTGGCGGAAGAATCTCGCGGGATGATTGCACTTCCCAAATTCGCGCCGTTCGATCAGCCGAGGCGGTGATCACCAGCCTCTCATTCGGGCTGAAGGAAGCTCCATAAACCCAATTTTTGTGCCTCAACGGCCCGCCGATCGGGCGGCCTGAATCCGCATCCCATACCTGCGCAGCGCCATCCTCGCTGCAGGTTACGATCAGCTTTCCGCTTTTGCTGAACCCTGCGAAAAAAACTGCTCCGGAATGCCCGGCCAACTGGTGAACGAGCGAGCCGTTGTCGGAACTCCAAACGCGGCAAAGCTTGTCCTGGCAGGCAGTGACGAAACGGTCGCCTGCACGGTTAAACGCTGCGTGAAAGACGCGCCCCGGATGCGGAAACTCGCGCAGCTTTTTCCCGCTCGCCGCGTCCCAAAGCTGCGCGATGTTTGCTTCACTCGCGCTCAGGATGCGTGCGCCGTCCGGGCTGAACGTCGCGTGGGTGAGGCCAGTAGCGGCATCGCAGCAGGGAGAACTCTCTTTCCCGCTGAGCAGATCAAGCAGGTGGGCCTTCTCCCAATAACACGCGGCGAGAATCGTCCGCTCATTCGGGCTGAATTCGACGCCGTTTACGCGCCGGCCCAGAAAAAAGATTTGCCGCAGCCGTGGAGCTTCAGCCAAGAGAGTGCCGATGCCGAGCCGATATTGTTCAACGCGGGCTGGAGCGGCGCCGTCCAGAGTCAGCGCCTGGATAAACTCGGGCAGAGCCCCCAAAAAATCCCCTTGATCAATCGAGCGGGATCCATTGGCGACATGCATTCCAAGCTGCCGCTGGCGCTCGTTTTCCTTTTGTTTGCGGGCCGTGAAGAACGAATAAACCATCGGGGAGGCGAAGAAACACAAGACCAGCACGAGCACCGCACCTCGCTTTAATTTTGCCAAACCCCGTTCGAGGTCGCGCAATCGGCGCACGGATTGCCCGTTCTTGATCATGGCCAGGTCATTTTCGAGAGCCTTGGCCGAGGAATACCTCTTCCGGAAATCGGTGTGGCAGGCTTTCAGAATGACTTCATTGATTTCCAAATACACTGAGTCGAACGATTCCTCTCCAAGAAACGTCGCCAGCTCAGGGAAATCATGCCGGTCTTTGCCCGTGAAAATTTCGTAGAGCACTTTGCCCAGGCTGAACAGGTCCGCTTGCACTGTTCCCGGACCTTCCGGCGGGATGTATCCGTCCGTTCCCACCAGCGATGGCGCGTCGCTGATTCCGGCGACCAAGCCGATGTCCGCGAGTTTCGGGACGCCATTCACGAACAGAATATTCGACGGTTTGATGTCGCGATGAATCAGTTCGTTCCTGTGCAAATCGCTCAATGCTCCAGCCAGCTGAATGGCGACATTCAGACAACGATCCCAGGGCAGCCGCCCGTGCGCCTCTTTCTCGTGCGAGAGCGTGCGGGGAGAATAGGTTTCCGGAACGATGTCAGGACCGTTGGTCGCGTCGTCACCGATCTCCATCACATAGTAGAAGCAGCCGTCACGTTCGCTCTGGCCGATGTGGAGAATGTCGATGAAGCCGTCGTACGATCGGGAGATCGGTTCAAATTTGCGAATGCCGGCCAATTCCCGTTCGAATGGACGCGCCGTCTCGAAGTTTTTCCGGTGAACGACTTTGACCGCGCGAAACGCGCCCATCATGTTCCGGGCCAGCCAAACCTCGCCGTAACTGCCGCGGCCAATGAGCTTGAGAATCTCGTAATCGGGAATTTTCGGCGGGCTGCCGTCCGCGCAAACAATTGAAGGCCGATCTGGATTTCGTTGGTCGGGCATCGAAGCTCTGGGTCAAGTTCGCCAAGCTTCCCAAAACTGAATTGCGCAAAGCAAGAATCAACGTGAAGCCTTCCAGTTCGGCTCAAAATCGAATGCCTGATGGAAAGGACCGCCCCACGCGCTCAACTGCCCAACGTGCTGGACCAGCGAGGGCGAATGATAATAAATCGGTTCACCCAAACGGCCGGCGAGCCGGGAAATGCGAATGTCCTGCATTCCATCTATCTCTGTCCAGTGCCGGACAACAAAACGCGCCGCGCGCGCAGAGATCAAAAAACTTTGACTGCCAAACACCGCGGTCGGACGCACGATAAAATAATTATCGGCCCAATCGCAGCCTGAGTAACGCAGCCTCGGATTGTACAAGCCGGCGAGAGTAATTTGCTCGCGAGAAAACGGCTTCCACTGCTCGAGGTTGTGGCGCAGGTGCAAGTTAAAATCGAGGTCATCCTCCAGAAACAAAATGTAATCCGGCTTCTGAGCGAGCGCCTTCTTTAACGCGAGCCACGCGGTTTGTGTCTGCCTCTCTTGCTTCCCCTCCAATTCTCCGGGGTCCATCTGCACCAGAGGTTCCTCACCCCAATCGGTCGCGGCGAGAGCCTCGATCGTTTTGGTTCGAAGCTCGTTCCGCTCGGGACACGACATCATGCAGGCAACAATGCGCGACCGTTTCCGGCGGGCGGGAACGGAGGCTCTGGTCGAGGTTCGCAGCGCTTCGGATTGGCCCCGCCATTTCGAGCGCAGTTCCCAAACGTATTGCTTGCACTCCTTCTCAAACCAAAAATCCTTCACCGTTTTGTTACGCAAAAAAAGATTCCACTTGTCGGTATTGCGATGCTGGAAGATGCGGCGGCCGTCGAAATCGTGCTGGCACATCGTCCCGTCGAGCGTGTGGATAGGAAAGGGGACGAACGAAAAGGGCTGGTTCAACTTGCGGAAAGCCAGGTGAAAAGTCTCTTTGTCGCCGTGGATGTAGCTGTAGTACAAATCGGAGTTCTCGTTGAACCACATCGCGAGGCTCAACGCTTTCCAACATCGTTCTTTGTCGACGACGATCTGACCGCTCTCGAACTCCGGCCCGTCCGGCCGCGCTAAACCGCAGCTCGTCCAGATCGGATCGCTCTTCTCCATTCGACCATAATCTGGCCAGAAAACAGCTCCCGTCCGTTTGAATTGGGGAGAGGCAAACAAGCGCTCCGGATCAGCCACCGGAACATTGTCCGCGTCGAGATAAAGAACCTCTTTAAACGGACAGTGCAAGATCGAGAAGGCCTTCAATTCCCAGCCATTCAAGATGCGCGCCGGATGTTTTTGGCGGACTTCCAGAGCATCCACGCACTCGACTCCAAGCCCCGTTGCCAGCTGCCGCATCTCGCTGTCAAGTTCGTCCGGCCCCAAATGCCAGAGCTGAATCGGCAATTTGCAACCCAGGCGCTGGAGCATTTGGATCGTCACCCAGGCATTCACAAAATATTCCGCGCCGCCGCCGCAAATGACGATTCCCCGCCCGTTAAAATTCTCCGGGTAGCTCGGGATTGTTTCAATGAATCGATCCAAGGCCAGACGCGCATTGTGAATCGTCAGCGGCTGGTGATCGTAAGCGTTGTTCCGGGTTTTGGATATGCCACGTTTGGCGGCCTTCACTTCGCTCGGCGAAAGAAAGCTCAGCACGCCGCCTTCATAATAAAGTTCGATGCGGCGTATCACCTCGGCAGCGGTGATCATGTCCATGCACCGCGGCAAGCCGCTGACCACGTCCTGGCAAAGCCGGCCTTCCTGATCGCGCTCGTCCCCGTCGCCTAAAGGAATGACCCGGTCCTTCCAACAACCTCCGTGCCGGCAACAGGGCAATGCGCCGTTGTTATGAATGAATTGGTGGTGCGGGTACGCTTCCCAATGCGCCGGTTCCCTTCCTCCAGCCACGACCACCGCCGGCCGGTGGACCAGCTTCGGTTCTTTGACCTCGACTGCTGCGGCCAGGTGCATGAGCGCGGTCACGGAACAGAGCACGCCTTGGGCATGGTAGACCAGGCGGATCAACTCCCGAATGGTCGTCATTCCTCGGAGATCAATCACCCCATCGAGAGCCGGATGGAAATGGCCGAAACCGCCCACCTGCACGAATTGAATTTTTCCCCGAAAATAGTCGACGACCTGCTGGTACCGGCGCGCATCCCACCATTTGATCGGTATATCGTATTTGCCGCCCGCCGCCAAAATCCAAAACGGCAGATCGGTCCCGGTGAGTTCGTGGACCTGAGAAAACCAAGCTCTCTCCTCGTCCGACAAATGAATGTCGCCGTGAAATTCGCTCGGGCGAATTTGCAGGCCGAGCTTTTCATTCAGGAATTCGATGAATCCGTGCAGACAATGGTAGGGCGCATCGTTGGAACGATTGATCAGCGGGTAACTGCAGTCGATCACTTCGATTTCCGGATCGTTCTCGTCCAACGGCGTGAGATACGGGTTATGTTCCCAGACCTCCATGCAGCTGGTGTGAACGTCCGTTAGGAACCGGCCGGGATAATCCCGGTGCAAATCCCGCACGGCCGCCGTCATCATGACGATGTCGCCGAGACTATAGCCGCAGTGCAACCTCAGCTTTCGTTTACGATTTGGAATCCCCATAGTCCTGAGTTATGAAAAAGGCCGCCTGCTGCCGCTGCGGTGGAAGATTGGAGAGCGTTTACGCTGCCGCCAACCCTTTGCGCCAATCCCCGTCAGGAACGCAGCCTTCAGGCTGCAGGCCAGGCATTGCACCCACGGCCGTTGAATTAGCAGATACCTCTTCTTCCTCGCCCCGCGACCATGGAGCGGGGAGAGGATCGAGGTGAGGGGAATGCCAAGCAAATCGGCCTCCTCTCCCCGGCCCTCTCCTCCATTAGTGGCGGAGAGGGAGAAGACAAAACTGGTGCATTCCTTAATTCAATGGCAGTGGGCCTTGCCCCAGTGCTGTGGTACTTATTCCTCCGCTGCAGGCTAACGACCCTAAAGCCTGCGCTCTCACCCGTTCAACCCTTGCAACGAGTTTTCGCCGGGTGGCCGGGCTGGGCTGATGGATCAGCCTTTGGAGATCTGTTTCGCACGGATCGTGAGGCCAGCTTTCAGGCTGGGGCTCGGCGTGTCTGGATACGGCGTCAAGCTCGGGCTGGTTTCGTTGTAGGGCGACCGAACCTGGCCGTTTGGGCGGGCTGGTTTGGGGCTGAAGCCCGGAAGGATTCGTTTTTTGTTCGTGAGGGTTTTGATTGGGCTCATGATGGTAGTTTGTTTCGTTTTTCTAAAACGGCCAGGACGCTAATCCTTGCCGAAAAACGTTCTCGCGCGTAAACGCACCGCGAGTTTTTCTAAAATCTGTTGCCGTGTCCGCGCGGTGAATTCGCGGGAAAAAATGGTGTATTCTCGAAAGCCTGGCGCTTGCGGGCGATTTCTCATGAACAACCGAAGGATTTGAAGTTCGGGACGCATACGCATTGCCTCAAATCACCGATTCCTTCAGGTAATCGAGCTCCTTGCGGATCAGCACGGAAACTCGATGCTTCGCCAGATAAATTCGCCCCGCGCTGACCTGAAGAGTTTTGGCGATTTTTGAGACAGGCCAATGTTTCAGCACGTAAAGATCGAAAATCTGAAATTGTTTGGGATCGACTTTCCGCTTGATCCGCTGGATCGCTGCGTCCACGACGTTTTTTTCCCACTCCTGATTCCAAAAGTCCTCGAGCGCGCAACCCTTCGGATCGGGAATGCGATCGAGGCTGAAAGGTTCGAAGCCGGCCGGTTGCTGCAAGGGAGCGGCGCGATGCGGGGTTCGTTTCCGAAATTGGTCGGTAATACGCCAGTAGGTCAAACGCAACAGCCAACTTTTGAACGAGCCGATCCCCGGATCGTAATGAAATCCGGGCATTTTCTTCGAGACAGAAATGACCGTTTCCTGGACAACGTCCTGCGCTTCCGCATCAGTCAGGCCGGCTTTGACTGCGGTGCTGTAGATCAGCTTCCAATAGATCTCGAAGAATTCCTGCCAGCTCTGGTGATCCTTCCAGTCCCGCAACCGGCTCAGCAAGCTTTGGCGGGTCGGAATTAATTCTGGCTTATCCTCGGAGCTCATCCTGGTGAGCTTACGTTCCCAATGCTCCATTTCTTTCAAAAAGTTTTTGCGCAGCACTTTTTTCAAACATTTTTGAAAGAGGCAATGTTTTTGCGCGTATACCCCTTGGCGCAGCGCTCCGTTGCGCCACGAACAGTCACCTATCCAACATGGCCGCTGCAACGATCCGCCACGCTCCCGCACAGGTCGCGCCTGGGATCGGCAAGGTTGTTGTCATCCATCTCAAGGAGGAACAATCGAGTTTACAACCCTGCAAGGAAAGCGGCGCAAGGAGGAACCTGGCGGGGCCGTCTCCTTAATCCCGAGGCGAGCCCCCCAGCGTTTCCTCGCTTGCCCATGGCCGCGGTTCATGGTGGCGGCGGGCGCAATTAAGAAGATCGGCAAAAACCAAGCCAACGGAATTTGAAATTCAAAATGAGAATCACGAATTCCGAGGTTCGAATTTCGTGTTTTGGTGGTCTAAATCTGAAAGGTTCGCGAGCTTTCGAGCTGGTCGATTGAAAAATCGCTGAAAGATTTCATTTTTTGACGCGTATGCTCCCCGAACGGTTTCGTTATGACTTTCCAATCAAAATGCCGAATCCTGGTCGTGGACGATGAAGGAGCTGTGCGCGAGTTGCTCACGGACTTCTTGACGCGACGAGGTTATGGTGTCGTCTCCGCAGGATCGATCGCCAAAGCACGGGAGATTCTCTGCAACGAGTTCTTCCAGTTGCTGATCCTGGATGTTGTCGTCGGCGACGAAGACGGATTGGACTTTCTGGACGAATGCCATCGGGATCATCCCCACTTGCCCGTCCTGATTTTGACGGGCCTCGGCTACGATGAGGAAATTCTCCAGGAAGCGCTGCACAACGGCGCCGCGGGGTACCTCAGCAAAACTCTCGGTTTGCGCCAACTCGAAATGGAGATTCATCGTGTGCTCGGTTGGAGCAATATCGCTTCTCTGGGAGGCCCCCGCTCCCCACTGCGCGCTTAAGGTCCTTTATTCATCACTTCGGGACTCCCCCATTCAGGCCCGGCGTTTCCCATCATTGCGGATGGCATTTTCATTGCTCCGCAAGGACATCGTGGCTTCGAAAAACGTGGCGCCGACCAGGCAATCCAAGGAAACACTTTCCCAAACCGCGGAGAAACCAGGCCGCGCGGTTCCAGATAATTTCGCGCGCATGCAGTCACAAAACCACGTCACTCTCCAACAAATTTTCTGCGAAAAGTGGGGCTGCTCTGAGAGAGAGTTCGTTCGAAAGCTTTTGCTCGAATGCGCCTACCGCCCGAAGCTTTGTCTGCTGTTCGCCGCCATTAAACCGGCCTTCCTGAAACATGATCTAGACGTGATTGCGAAGCTCGCGCGCTGCACGCGCCCGGAGGACGTGATCCGGGAAGTGATCTGGTTTCAGGACACAAACCGGCGTGAGGAAACTTCCTTCCGAGTGCGGAGCGGGATCCGCCTTTCAGGTCAGCGCCTGCTCGATATCCTCAGCCAGGTCATTGACCTGGATAGCCGCCGCGCAAAGCAGCAGCGCGTCGAGGCCTGACTTCTTTTTGACGGCCGAAAAAATCTTTCCCGCCGCGGGAGACTTTTCCCGCTCGTTCCCACCAAAGAAAGAAGAGCGTTCGCCAACTTCCGGCAAGCGATCGACTCGTTCGAGGACTCTGGTGGCCTCAGGATGATCTCACAACCAAAGGCAGACCTTCTAGCGAGGCGGGCCTCAGACCAGGCGAGTTGAGGTTCACGAATCTAGAGGAAAGAGGCTTATGACTAAAATTTCACTTCCTGAATCCAAATCCGCCCGACCCCGACCCATTGCCACGCAAATGCCCAAGACGCTGGGAAAGACCTGGCGATTCGTCAGGTGGTTTTCCGACGTGGGAATCGGAGACATCTCAATCGTGGGCGGAAAAAACGCTTCTCTCGGGGAAATGTTCCGCGAACTGACCTCGAAAGGAATCAAAGTCCCGGAAGGCTTCGCCATCACGGCGGAGGCGTACCGGCATTTTATCGGTCAGGCCGGCTTGGCCGAAAAAATTCGCGACCTGCTCAAAACGCTCGACCCGCGCGATCTGGAGCGTCTTCGCGACGTGGGCCGGCAGATTCGTCACGCGCTGATCTCGGCGGAGCTGCCTCACGATCTCGAACAGGAAATCATCGCTGCTTACGACAGTTTGCGCGGGAATAAACTGCATCCGGTGGACGTTGCGGTGCGCAGCAGCGCCACCGCCGAGGACCTGCCTGACGCCAGCTTCGCGGGCCAGCAAGAAACGTATCTGAATATCCAAGGCCGCGTGGCGCTCATCGATGCTTGCAAGCGCTGTTTTGCCTCCTTGTTCACCGATCGCGCTATTTCCTACCGCACCGACAAGAAGTTCGATCATTTCAAAGTGGCCTTGTCCGTGGGCGTGCAGCGGATGGTCCGTGCGGACCTGGCGTCCTCAGGAGTGATGTTCACGATCGACACCGAAACCGGGTTTCGCGACACCGTGCTGATCAATGCGGCTTACGGCCTGGGTGAAAATGTGGTCCAAGGCGCTGTCAATCCGGATGAATATTACATCTTCAAACCCACGTTGAAGGCGGGGTTCAAACCGATTCTCCAAAAAACGGTCGGCACAAAAGAATTCAAACTCGTTTACGATGTCGGCGGCGGCAAAATGCTGAAGAACGTTCCGGTGTCTGCCGGAGATCGGGCCCGGTTTGCGTTGGCAGACGACGAAATTCTCCAACTCGCGCGCTGGGCTTGCCTCATTGAAGAGCATTACTCCTCCAAAAAAGGCCGGCTGACTCCCATGGACATCGAATGGGCGAAGGATGGACAGACCGGTGAAATTTTCATCGTCCAAGCCAGGCCGGAAACCGTCCAGTCCCAGAAACGCGCTGATATCATCGAAATCTTTAAACTTAAGCAGCACGGTTCCGTGCTCGTGACCGGGCGCAGTGTGGGCGAAAGAATTGCCTCCGGCCCGGTCCGGGTCATCTCGCACCCGCAATTTCTCGAGCAATTCCAACCCGGGGAAATCCTCGTGACCGACAAAACAGATCCGGATTGGGAGCCGATCATGAAGAAAGCGGCAGCGATTGTGACCAATCGCGGCGGGCGCACTTGCCACGCGGCAATCGTCAGCCGGGAATTGGGCGTGCCTGCGATTGTCGGCACGATTCACGGAACTGAGATCCTGCGCGACGGCCAGCTCGTGACGGTTTGTTGCGCGGAGGGAGACATCGGATCTGTTTATGATGGACGCCTCGACTACGATATTCAGCGGACGAACCTCCAGGAACTCAGGCGCCCAAAAACAAAAGTCATGATGAATCTGGCCAACCCGGAGGAAGCCTTGGCCCTCTCCTTTCTCCCAAACGACGGCGTCGGCCTGGCGCGGGAAGAATTCATCATCAGCAATTACATCAAAGTCCATCCGCTCGCTCTGGTCGCTTACGACAAACTCGAACCGGGCCTGCTCAAGCAGCAAATTCAAAGCCTCACCCTCGGCTACGCGGATAAAACCGAGTTCTTCGTCGAGAAACTCGCCCAAGGGATCGCCATGATCGCGGCTGCTTTCTACCCGAAAGAGGTCATCCTCCGCCTCAGCGATTTCAAAACGAACGAATACGCAAATCTCGTCGGCGGCAAACGATTCGAGCCAACCGAGGAAAATCCGATGATTGGCTTTCGCGGCGCGAGCCGGTATTACAGCCCGCTCTACGCGGCTGGTTTCGCGTTGGAATGTCGCGCGGTGAAAAGGGTCCGTGACGACATGGGCCTGTCGAATCTCAAAGTCATGGTTCCGTTCTGCCGCACCGTCGAGGAAGGCAAACGCGTTCAGGCAGAGATGGCAAAGAACGGGCTTCGACGCGGCGCCAACGGCCTCGAGATCTATGTGATGTGCGAGATCCCCAGCAACGTGATTCTCGCGGAGGAGTTCTGTGAGATCTTCGATGGGTTCAGCATCGGCTCAAATGATCTGACCCAGCTGATTCTCGGCGTCGATCGCGACAGCGAAATCGTCGCGCCCATTTTCGATGAACGCAATCCCGCGGTCAAAAAGATGATCTCCCAAGTCATCGCCACCTGCCGCGCCAAACATCGCAAGATCGGAATTTGCGGACAGGCGCCGAGCGATTACCCCGAGTTTGCTCGGTTTCTCATTGAACAAGGGATCGACAGCATCTCACTGAATCCGGACTCGGTTCTGAAGACCACAGTGGCGATTTTGGAAACCGAACAACAACGCCGTAAGGACGAGTGCTCAGAGACGAGAGTCCAGAGCCCAGAGACGAGGGACGAGAGTTGAGTAGCGCAGACATTCCTGTCTGCGAGTGACGGGAGCTTTCCAGCTCCCCTTTCAACCAGGCCATTGGAAAATCCTTTGACCTGGAAGCCTGCGCTACACCAGGTTCATGGCCGGGGCGCACGCAACGTTTTCGAGGGACCCTTTCCACGCAGCTGCCTCGAAACCATTTCGTGAAGGGCCCGTTGAATTGTCGACTGAGGCGCGCTTTCCGTTCGCAAGCGAATCAGACACGCCGCCGGCAGTTCGACGGGCGGCTCATACCTTTGGTCCAGCTTCACGAAATCATCTGATCGCGCGTCCGAGATCTCGCCGCGTTGTGTTTCCCGTCGCGCGAGCCGTCGCTGCACGATCTTGTTCTCCGCCAGGACTTCGATGATTTGGAACCGGACTTGAAGTTTCGTGAACAGTTCGATGAGTTGCGCTCGTTTTGCGCGTTGCGAAAAGGTGGCGTCAAGGACCACGCCCGCCCCCTGCTTGGCGGCCCGTTCCGCAGCCCCGAACAGCCGGCCATAAACGACTTCGGTCATTTGTTTCGCATAGACTTTTTCCCGAAGCTGCGCAGGAGTTCGGCGATGAACCGGGAGACCTGAGAGCTCCTTGCGCAGGCGATCAGACGAGACGATCTCCCAGCCAAGCTCGCGGGCGAACGATTGGGCTAGAGTCGTTTTGCCCGAAGCAACCCGTCCCATCACCACGAGAACAAACGCGCCCGAGCCAGCCACCGCGTACCGTGCGGCGAGATGAAAGTAATCTGCCGCGCGTTCGGCGCTCTTGGCCCGCTCCGCCGCGGGAGCGCTCCTCGCCACGCTGCGCAGGCTTTCGACCTTCCCTCGAACATACGCCCGATAGCACTTGTAAAAATCGACTAGCTCGAACAATTGCGGGTCACTCAGTCCGGCGGACATTTTCGAAATAAAATGCCGGCCCAAATCCGGACGGCCTCTGAAATCGAGGTCCATCGCCAGGAAGGCGAGGTCGCTCGCCACATCCACATAGCGCAGCCGATCGTTGAACTCGATGCAGTCGTAAATCTGAAGCGCGCGCGGCGCCAGGTGAATGTGTTCGAGGTGCAGATCCCCATGGCAATCGCGGATCCACCGCTGCCGAAGGCGCGCTCTAAACAATGGAGCGCGACATTTATAGAATTGCTGCGTGAAGAACCGGATGGCCTCGAAACCAGCCCGAGAAATCGTTTTCCCGATGAACCGCTCGGTCTGACTGAAATTTTCGTTCGTGCTGATCTTCAGGCGCTCAATTCGCCCCCAAGCCTCAATCTCAGGAGTCGGCTGCTGGGCCTTATAAAATCTCCGCAACAGAGCCGCCACCCGATCGAGGTCTTTCGTCCCAACCACATTTCGCTGGATGAGCCGGTGCAGAAAATAGCGCTCGGAAAGTTTGCGCATTTTGACCGCGTATTCGATCACTTCACCGACGCCGCCGAACGCCAGCGCGTCTTTCGTCCGAGTAATGGGCACTACGTCCAGATACATCCCGGGGCTCAGCCGCCGGTTCAACTGCACCTCGCGCTCGCAGTAATGCTTCCTTTTCGCGAGGGTGGAAAAATCGAGAAATCCGAAGTTGACCGGCTTCTTTACTTTATAGACAAACGGCGCCGCGATGAAAACAAACGACGCGTGAGTTTGCACGAAGTCGACCTTCCGGGGCCGGTGCGAATACGACTTCGGATTGCAAAGAAAGGCGAGCAACTGCTCCTGCGGGGTGGGCCGGGTTTGTCCGGAGTTTTTGGACCGGTGCATGGCAGCGATTGTTGCCGGTGAGGTCGAGGATTGGAACATTAACTTGCCGTATGTTTTGGACTGCCTAAAAGCGTCGTTTTAGCGGGCTCACAACCGCGCACTGGAACCATGAGCGTGGCGCCAAATCTGGATGCACGTGCGCCTGGATTTGGCACGACTCCCTAGTGAGCTTCATGGAAAGCTCTCAGAATGTTGCATCCACAATCGACCATGAACTTCGGCTCGTCAGTAGCCTCGCCCCACCAGATGACTTTGGTGCATCGAAGCAGTGCAGGAGGTGCGAGCGGACTCGCGAGCCGCGGATTCATGGAAGGTCCCTTGCACCAGTTGCACCCATTGCGACCATGACCCGAATCTTGCCCATGGAAACTTCGCGGCCACCCCAGTAAGCTGGCGCCATTCGTAAACGGCATGGCCCGCCTTATCCAATATTTTTCGAGCCTGACCACCGGCCGCATCATTTTGTGGTGTTACGCCATTTGGTATGCGGTCAACGTCACGAACCATTTCGATCCACGCCTGCGACTCTGGCTGACCTCGATCGGCCTGAGCGCGATCATCGGCGCCGCGCTTTTCATTGGCACGCGTTCCTCCAGCTTGGGCCGAACTGAATTGGATCGCTGGCAAATTTTCCGCCTCTACCTGATGCCTTTCTGCGTTTCGAGCTTTTCGGCGCTCGTGAAAGACGCTGGATACATTTTGATTTTTCCTCCCACGCTGAAGGAAAACGCCGCCGGGTTGGTTTTGATCGGGCTGTTTGTCCTGGCGGTGCAGGGACTGAAAAGCCGCACCCAACCGAAGGCTCCCAATTTGTAGTCAGAGGAACGGCATTTTGGTATAGGAGCTATGCCGAGCACGCATAACAGCGGGTTTTGCCATGGAGCTGCGCCATCTGAAATACTTCCAGGCCGTCGCCGAAGAATTGAGTTATTCCAAAGCGGCCCATCGCCTGCACATTGCCCAGCCCGCGCTGAGTCGCGCTGTGAAGGAGCTCGAAGAACAAATTGGTGTGCTCTTGCTGGCCCGGAGCCGCCGCTCGGTTGCGCTCACGCCCGCCGGCGCCGTTCTCCTCCACGAGATCGGACTGCTGCTCCAGCGGCTCGACGAAACGACTCGACGCGTGCAGCGCACCGCCGCGGGCGAAGAAGGGGAGCTCCGGCTCGGGTACATCGGTCCGCCCACCCAAAGCTTTCTGTCGCGAATGTTGAAAGAATTTCGCCGGCGCTACCCGAGAGTCTCCATCGTTCTCGAAGAGCGAACGCCAGAACGAGTGTGGGAGATGGTCTCACGCGGGCGTTTGAGCATCGGTATCACGCGTCCCGTTCTCTCTCACCGCGCGCTTGGACTCCCCACTCTTCTGTTGCGCAAGGAACCGCTTTTTTGTGTTTTTCCAAAACCGCATCGCCTGGAAAAATTCTCCGCTGTCCCATGGCGCGAATTGGCGGAAGAACCGTTGGTGATTTTAGCCCGGCGAGAAGGAGTCGGGCTGCACGACGCGATTCTGGCAGCCTGCCGCCGGGCGCGCTTCACTCCAAAACTTGCGCACACCCCAAGCTTGATGAGCACCGTCCTCAGCTACGTCGAGGCCGGCGCGGGCATCGGCGTGATGACCGACAGCGTCTGTCCGACTGAAAAGCGCGGTCCGCTCTCGTGCCGATTGCTCGTCCCCAAACAAACGGTCGACCTCGTGATGGTTTGGTCAGGTCATGAGGAATCGCCCCCCACCACCGGCTTTCGAGAACTGATGGCCGAGTGGAACGCTGCCGGCCATCTTTGGCGAAACAGTCAGCGCAAATCGCGGTAGGCACGGGAGCACTTGCCGCCGTTCAGATGCGGTTTATTTCGTCTCGTGCGGATTTGTTTCCTGCCACTTTTTGATCCTGGGCGCTTTCTTGTCGATCTCTTCGATCAACGCTTTCGCGTCTTCGGGAGTGCGCGTGATTTTAGGCCGCAGGAAGACCATCAGCTCGATGTCGCGCGTGAGCTTGTCTTTCTTTTTGAAGGCCCAGCCCAGCCATGGAATATCACCCAGGAGCGGCACCTTGCGGATGGTGGTGGACTGCTCGCGCTGGATGATCCCGCCGAGCACAACCGTCTCGCCACTCTTGACCATCAGATCCGTCCGGAAATTTCGCGTGTCCAGAACCGCGCCGCCAAACAGCGTCACGCCATCGCGGATATTCGACGATTCCGCGCGGATTTTCAGCGCCACTTCCTCGGCGTTGTTGATGTGCGGGGTCACTTCGAGAATAACCCCGACATCTTTGTATTGAAATGAATCATTCCGGCCGCCCACTTCGGTGTTTTGGCTGTTGTAAATAAACGGCACCCGGGCGCCGACGAACAGTTTTCCAAGCTCATTGTCGGCGATGTTGAGCTGCGGTTCCGCCAACACGGTGGCATCCGCGTTTTTGCGCAGGAACTGGACCAGGAAATCGAGATGGACCGAGCTGTCGAGCACGCCCGTTTTCAAGGCATCCGCCAGTTTCGAACCGGCGAAAACTTTCGTGTAAGCCGCGCTGCCTTTCATCTGGACGGAGTCGTCCATGTCCTCCGAATCAAATGTCCGCGCGCCATCCGGCGACCAGCGGACGCCAAACCGATCCCGGAAATCGCTCGACACTTCAATGATCTTCGCCTCGATCAACACCTGCGGCGTCGGCGCGTCCAGCTCGTTAATCAGCTTCAACACCTGCGCAAAGAAATGAACATTCGAGGTAATCAAAAGCGAATTGGTCCGCTTGTCCGGCACGACGCGAACGCGTCCGACCAAATCGCTCACGGGCCTAATGCTGTTTCGTCCGTCTGATCCCCGGTAATTATTCTCCTGGGGGCCGCCCAGCCACGGGTAGTACGCGTCCTCTTTGGTTTCACGTTCGATTTCGAAGTTGCCCTCGGTGTTGTTCTGCTGCGCGGCCGGACCGCGGCCGTCCTGCGGCTGGCCTGGCTGCGGCGCGGCCCTCAATTGGGGCGATCCGCCGCGGGCAAACAAGATGTTCAAACTGCTCGCCAGCGTGGTCGAATTCGAAAACTTTAAATTCACCCGAAGCGTCGTGTCGCCCGCTTGCGATGGAACATCCAATTGTTTCAACACATCCTCGACCGCGTTCAGGTTTTCGGGCGAGTTGGAAGTCACGATAATCGAGTTGGAATAGGGCTCGCTCGTGATCCGGACTTTTCCATAGAGCCGGCCGGCGTCCTTTTGCTGCGAACTGCCCCCGCCGAAGTCACTGTCATAAGCATAATCCCAGTAGCTCCGCGACTGCTGCTTTTTCAAAAACAGTTCGTTCAACACATCTTCGATGTCGACGGCGCTGACATATTTCAGCGGGTAAATTTTCGGCGCCAGCGCGTTGTCCGTGACCGGTTCGTCCAGCGCTTTGATCAGCTTCTTGATGTTCTCCATTTGGCCGGGCGGCGCTTGCACGATCACCGTATTCCGGCGGCGGTCCGACACCACGCTCATTTTTTTGCCGCTGCGATTCGAGAAGGGCGAGAAGTAATAAAAGAACCGCGAGGAGGAATTGTCCTGGTCCTGTGAGAGGTCCTGCAATTGCTTGGCCACATCCTCGGCATCGGCATTCTTCAACGGGAACGTCTGCATGACTTTCTCTTGGGCTTCCTCGGTATCGAGCGTGTTCACCAACTTTTGAATCGCGAGAAAGTTCGGTTCGCTTGACAGCACGATCAACGAATTGGACCGGTTGTTCGAGGTGACCTCGATAATATCTTTCACCGACTTTCCGCTCATCCGCTGGTAAAGCGGCCCAATTTCCTTCACCAGATCGTCCGCGGTCACATTTTTGAGCGGAATGACGCGAACACTCACCTCGGCCGGCTTTTCGGTATCGAGGATTTCCAGCAGCCGTTTGACTTCGGGAATTTTTGATTTGGGCGCCGCCACGATCAGACGATTGGCTGTTTTGTCTGGCCAAAGGCGAATCTGGTTTCCCACCTGGCTCGACAAGCTGGAGGATGGAGACGACGACGAGATCGAAGGTCCGGGCCGGCTCATCATCGGACCTCCCATTGGGCCGCCTGGCCCACCGGGACCACCCATTGACATCGGCGACGGGCTTGGTCCGCTCGACCCGCCTGAACTCGGAGGCGCGGCCGTGCCGTTCAGCACCAGCGCCATCAGGGCGGCCAATTCGTCCGCGTCAGAGTGTTTCAGCGGAAAAATCTCGATCACCGAATCGGAGGAAGAAGCAACGTCCAGCTCCTGAATCAATTCCCCGGCCAAGCGAATGTTGTCGGTGTAATCCGTAATGATCAATTGATTGCCGTGGTCGTCCGTCTCGATGCCGGCTTTTTCGGAAAGCACCGGCCGAATCTTTTCTCTCACCTCGCTGGGAGTGACGTGCGACAGCGGGAAGACGCGGACGAGCCGTTGCCGTCCTTCCGGCAGTGCGCTGGAATTGACAAGTTCGGGGCTCATTTTTGGTTCCTGGCCCTCGGGCACGATCAGGATCGATTTGCTCGATTCAACCGTCGTGAAGCCTTCCAGCGCCAGCGCCCGATAAACCAAATTCACCGCCTCGCGCGGCAAAAGCTTTTTCGAGCTGACGATCGTTAATTGGCATTGCACGCGCGGATGTTTGACGACGCTTTTCCCCGTCGTCTTGGCAAGCCACTGGACAACCATTTCAATGTTCGCTCCTTGAAAGCTCAGCTGAATCTCATCCGAAGCGGGATTATTCGTCGAATCGGTTTTGCCGGGCGCGGTTAACCGATTGGTCGAGCCTGGAACCGGCGCCCCGGTCGACGGAGTCTGCGCCGTCATTGGCAACCCGGCCACATTCGTGGCGGCAACTGGCGATTGGCCTGGCGGAGCGGTCACGACATTGGTGGTTGCCGGGGGTTTCGCCGTTGGAGGCGACACATTGGTGGCGGCAGGAGCTGCGTTGGTCGCGGCGATTGGTTTTGGCGCGGCTTCGGCGTTGTTCGACGCCTTTTTCGCTTCGGCCTGTTTCGGCGAGCAGCCGAACGCAGCGAGCAGCGCCAAACTGAGCAGCACAAACGGGATTCTCACGCGGTCATGGAGTGGTCGATTCACGGGTGGTTTTCCTTTCCTTGCGGCAAGAGGGATTCGCTGCCGAAACCTGCAAATAATGTGAGTTCTTTTGTTTGACCGGCTTCTTCGACGAGCACGCGGTTGGTGCCGATCCGGAGCAATTTTACGCCGCCGAGTTCCTCGCCTTCGCGCAACAACCCGGTTTGGCCGTTGGGCGCGCGCAGAAAAGCGTCCGCGCCAGCGATCCCAAGCAACGCCATCGGCATCGGCCGCGGCACGGGCCCTAACAATTCGCTCGCGATGATCCGGCTGACTCGCGCTTGGATGTCCGGGGGAAGTTTTACCGGCGCTGGCATTCCCATCGGCCCGCCCATTCCCATCATTCCAGGCATTCCCATCGGGCCTCCCATCGGGCCGGGCATTCGGCCGGGCGGCCGGCCTGGCATCGGATTGCCAGTGGCAGGCGGCGCGTTCGTCGGTTTTTTCTGTGCAACCGAGTTGGTCGCCGAGTTGGTTGCCGAGTTGGTCGCCTTTTTATCAACTGGTTTCTCGGGCGTAGAAGTCGCGGCGAGCACAACCGGGATTTTTAAATCTGCCAAGGGACCCTGGCGCGTGGCTAAGCGGGCGACATGAATAACGATTCCCGCCGCGAGCACGAAACAGAGGATTCGCAGAATGGATGAGGAACGATCAAGCATGGCGCACCTCCTCGGGGGCGGTCCATTGCTCGTAATCGAGAATAATCAAAGTCAGGCTCAGCTTGATCATGCCCGGACGCATCAAATCCGGCGTGATCTGGATCGAATCGAGGATCAGCGGAAAACCGAGCGTCTGCAATTGGTGGAGAAAGACGAGAACGCCTTGGGCCTGGCCCATCCCTTCGATTTGCACCGAGGCCAATTCTTTGGCCGAACTCCGCGCGGGGGATTCCCGAATCGGGCCGATCTGGAGACCGCTCGCCATCCCTGCTTTCACAATGGCGGCGCTGCTTTCCGAAACGACGGTCGCTTTGGAAAGCTTGGCCGTGTTCAAATTGAGTTTCTCCTTCAGCTTCGCAATGAGCAGCGCTCGGGTTTCGTACGGCTGGAACTCTTGTTTTAAATGCTGCGCCTCTTTGTACACCTTCAGATAATCCGTCCGGCGCGCTTCCATGAATTTCCAGCTGCTGACGCCGAAGAAAAACACGAGGTAAAGCGAAATGGCAATCAAACCGATCCGGACGGTTCGTTGTTCCCGCGGAGTGAGTGAGGGCATGGCGAGTGGTTTTTTAAGGGTTGGGCGGAGGCCCGCCGGGCATGATCCGCGGTGGACGGGAGACGCGCACAGCCGGGCCTCCCGCGGGCATTTCCATCGGTGGCGGCGCGCCTCCAGGGACGATATCGCCCATTGGCATCGGCCCGCCTGGCATCGGCCCGCCTGGCATCGGCCCGCCTGGCATCATCGGCATTCCCACTGGCATCGCCATGGGCATGCTCATTCCTGGAGGCATTCCCATCGCAGGTAATTTCATGTCCGGAACAGGATCGACTTTCGGCGAAGTGCGCGCCTCCGGTGGTTTCAATTGAGCGACCATGCGAACGGCCAGCCGTTGGCGGTCGGGCGTCGGCGTCTGCTCCTCGAGAACGACCGACGAAAAAAATCCCGACTCAATCAGCTTCGATCGGAAATCGACGGCCTGTTGCGAATTCTGCATGCCCGCGCGGACGGAGAGATCACCGCGCCGGTTCAGGCTGAGGGCTTCAATCTTTAAACCAGGCGGGGCCGCTCCGGCCAAGACGACCAAAGCGTCCAGGTACGGCATCCGGTTTTTTTCCAAGAATTGGAGAAAGCTAAGTTCCCGATCGATCTTCGGAAGTTTGTCCCGGTACGTTTTATACTCTGAAAGTTTTTTCACCAGGCGCGGCTTGAGCAGGAGCGGTTCGGCATAGCGGAAAGCCAGCGCGGCGAGCGCGCACAACACAATCGCCGCCGCCAACTGCCGCTGCGACGGGCGCGTGCGGTTTGCCTCGGGCATCGCGCCCTTCGCCAATAAAATCAGCGGCCCTCTTCCTTCCTCGCACGCCGTTTTCAGTCCCAAAATGGCGGCGGAGCGGCCCAGGCTCGGCATCACTTCCATGCGCACGCACTCGATTCCGCCGAGCGATTGCGAGAGCCATTGATCGATGCCATTCAAGCGCGCGGTCCGGCCGGTCAAAAACAGCTTTTGCCCCGTCCACGCGGTCTTAATCGCTCGCGCCAGGTTCTCCAGCTCCGCGCGAACGATCCGTTCAATCGAGGCGCCCGTGGTGGTTTGGGCGCTTGGATCGGCGGCGAAATTCAGCTTCAACGTCTCCGCTTGCTCGAAACTGATCGAGAGTTGCTCCGCGATTCGGCGCGTCAGATGATCGCCGCCCCACGAAAAAATCCGAATCGCGCTCGGAATGCCTTGCTCGAAACAAATCAATTCCGACGAGCACCGCCCAATCTCAATCACTCCATACGAGCCGGGTGGCTGCGGGCAAATCGAGCTCCGCGCCAGCGCCGCCAGCGTAAAACTCGGAATCAAACCGCACGCGCCTAGAATCTCGGAATATTCGTCGAGCACTTCCGCTTTGACCGCGCTGACGAGCAGTTCGCCTGGGGGGTTGGAAGAAGTTCTTGCAGCGGAATTCGCCGACAACGGCGCGTATCCCCAGGCCAGGTCCTCCGGCGCGAGCGGAAATTCCTTTTCGATCTGCAATCGAAGCAACCGCTGCAGTTCATCTTTTCCCGCCGGGGGCAGCGTCAGCCGCCGCAACGACACGCCACGCGCGCCAATCGCGCACAACGCCCGTCGGCGGCGCCAGCTTTTCTTCTTCAGAAAGGCGCGCAAGCTCAGGGTGAGACGCTCGCGGCAAAGCGGCGTCAGAGGCCCGTTTTCGAGCCGCTCCAGCGGCAGCTCCAAACCGTCGTCGCCATCGAGAACCTTGATCGAGCATTGACCGATCTCGATAAATAAATTCGTCGCGCTCATGAAAAAAAACCGTTCACAAATCTTCCCGATACGAAAGCGTGTCGATCCGGCTCGATGTGACGTGCACGATCGCTTGGATTCGCTTGCGCGCTCCGCTGGAACTCACTTTGCCTTCGCTCAAAATCCGGAATGTCTCGGAACGCGCCGTGATGCGACCGGCGAGTTGTTTGAAAATTTCGCGTGTCATGCCAGGCACCTTCAAGAGCCCCGCGATATTGGAAAAGAAGCCGTTCGCGCGGCGATAAGTGATGAGGGCTTGGGCGAGTTGCTCGTTGATCCCGGGCAAACAAATCAACACCGGCAGACTGGCGGTATTAATGTTCACAGCGCCGGCTTGCTCCTTGTCATCCCCGACCGTGATGTCATCCGCGATTTCCATGAGCAGGTTCTCATCAATCATCTTGGGGCCGGGCGGCCCGGCGGGACGGCCGGGCGCGGGCTGGGCGGGGTTTTGATTGACGGTCACGTTCTGCTGAACCGGACCTCGTCCCTGGCCTGGCGCATTCGGCTGAGCCTGCGGCTGGCCTTGAACGGGCGGAGTCTGTTGCTGGCTTTGCACGGGCGGAGCCTGGCTCTGGGGCCCGGCCTGGCTCTGGGGCGGGGCCGCGGTGACATCCAAAAGATCGGCCAGGCTGTCCAGCTGATTCTGCCCGCGATAGCTCACAATTGCCCGCGCGATCGGAGCGGTTATGCCCTGCACTTTTAACAACGCATTCTCATCCGCCGATTTCACATTGACGCGGTCTTCGCCGGCGGCGTTGACGTTTTGGACGGAAGAATCAACCGTGATCACGCCTGACCAGCCTGCATCCAGATAACCGTCGCGGTTATCCGGCGGAAACGATTCATCGCCGTCGTCTTCCTCGGGATCGAGCATTCCGTTTTGATTGGCGTCCTCCCCAACAAGGAGCTCCCGCGGCAGCTTCAGCACCATCAATAACTCGCGGGTCGTTTGAAACGGCGCGTTCCGCGGCAGATACGGCGGGCGCAGGGCTGCGTAATCCCCGGCTTCCGCGCCGTTGGGCGAGACTGTCTCGTCCTCGTCACGATAATCGGCGATTTCCGCGGCCACTTCCGGGGGCATCTCGTAAAGCTTGCCGAGTTCCTGAATCGAGGCGTAATTCACATTCAACCGGCTTTCCTCATCCGTGACGCCAAACAAAATCCTTTCTGAATCCTCTCGATCCCCCTGATGAAAAACCCGGTACTCGCCGCGCCCCAACCGAATGTCTTTGAAGTATTCCGGCGCATTCGCGAGTTCGCCGGAATAATTCTTGTGACTTTTGCGGCGGGTGACTGCGTCCTGATACAGCAGCGCTTTGGCGCGTTCGATCCCAGCCAGCGCGAGGTAATGCGCCTGCATCAAATCGCCGTGATTTTTAACAACCATGAGATCAAGCCGGGCGCTGTGAAGCGCGCCAACCACAACAATCGACAACAACGCCAGGCACCAGAGCAGCCCCACGAGAATCGATCCCCGCGCCTTCATCGGTATCCTCCCGGAGCGCCGGACTGTGGCTGCGGCTGACCCGCGCCGCCCGAATCTTGGTTCGGACTGGATGAATTCGATGAACCTCCCGCGCTCCGTTCCTGCCGGTCGGCCAGTTCCAAACGCGCGATCGTTTGAAAAACCAGCGGCGGTTCGCCTTTTTCTTCCTCAGCATTCGCCGCGGGCTTCGTGCGTGAGACAGGCTCGAACCAAAGCGTGATCCGCACCGCCTCGGGCAAGCCGTAAAGATTCGGCGGCGTTAAAAATGAATTCTGTTTCTTGCCGCGGCCATTGACGTCGCCCCATTCCGAATACCAATCGAACCCGTCATAATATTCGAACCGCAGTCCGCGAACGTTCCGCGCGATTTCCTGGCGAATGCCGCCCGAGAGCGGCTCGGGATCCGGCGTCGGATCGCGCCGCCGCCACAGGCTGAATTTCCCCGTCGCGCGGTCGCGATCGAGGAAATAGCTGATCTCGCACCAGTCGGATTCGTGGGCGCGGCGCGGGGTGTAGTTATGCGTCGCGAAGTCCAAATTGTCCGCCACGACAGGTCCGACCTCGCGGTGCATGCCGAGAAATTCGAACTCCTTCGACAACGGACACGCGGACCGCAAATCCGCAGCGATCAGGTCCATGGCCACTCGGGCGCTCTGGATTGCGTCGACGCGGGAATCAATTAGCCTTTGGCTCGAGAGCCCCGCCCGCAAACAGATGTACGCGCTGACCAGAATCATCGACATCAAGGCCGAACTGATGACGAGCTCGATGAGCGTGAAAGCCGCGGGTTGCGCGGCCAAACGTTCGGGTTGCGCGGGGTCACCCCAGCGATTCTCATTATGGGTTCGGAGCGCGGCTGTGTCCTCCGGACCAGCCGCAGCAATTCGATAGGAGCGAGAACCACTAGCGAGCGAACAGAGCGCGGCTGTGTTCTCCAAATCAGCCGCAGCAATATCGGCAGATAAAAGACTTCCGAATGTCTGAAGTCTGCGGCTGGTGCTCCGCACACACCCGCGCTCCGCAATGTGAGAATTCCCGCGGTTCACCCCGCCTCGGCGGCGCGGAGGAGAAGCCTGTTGAAGCGGCCTGAAGGCCGCGCTCCTGCGCCTAGGCATAGAAATCCGCTCCAGCTTCACCGGCGCCTCCGGTCTTTCGAGCGCGATTTCGAAGAATCGCGTTCGTTCGTCGAACTGTCCTGGCTGGCTAGGGTCAGCGGCGGATCGAACAAGAGAGTTTGCAGTTCGTAAATTCCTTGGCCCGATTTCGCGTTCTCCACCATCACCGTCACTTCGTGCAGCCCGTCGATGTCTGTGCTCGCAACCTTTTCCTTCCAGCGATAAAGAGGCAATTCCGGACCGCACTCCCCTTCCTGCTCGCCATCGATGATGTACCCTTCCGCGCGCAGCGTCTCGATGACGCCCGCCGCGATCAACGCGGCCGCGGTTTGCGTTTCGGAGTCTTTGCTCGAGTTCAAAGCCGTGGCAATTCCTTGCGTCAAGCCAACCAAGCCAATCCCCAAAATCAAAATCGCACAGAGCACTTCAACCAACGAAAATCCACCCTCCGCTCGGCGAGATCGGAATTGAATTCTCATGATCGTGTCATCGCTCGCTGCGCTCGAGTTCCATAATCCGCACCCGGCCTGTCGCGGGATTGATCCGCAACGCCAGCTGGAACCCTTCGCGATCTCGCAGCACCACTTCTGCTGCGTCGGCCGTGCCGTCGGGATTGAAAACAATCATGCTCCGCTCGGTTTTCGAATCCTCCGTCGCTTCGCCCGATTTTGGTCCGGCTGATGGCTCAAGCTCCTCCGCGGGCATTTCGCTCGGCTCGCGAACTGTCACGGAGATTCGCCGGTCCAATTGCCCTTCCCCACCAGGCAAATCCCGGACCGGCAGGAAACCGCGGAGCCGTCCTTCCTCGACGGCGCGGCTCTCGATTCGGAAACGCCCTGTGCTCGAATCGATGTTGACGCGGTGAATCTGGCTTAGCGTGACAGCCCGGCTATAAGCGACCGTGAATGTGTCCACCAACTGCCGCGCCGTCGAGCGCAGCAACGCATCGTCGAATGTCCCTCGCATCTCCGGAACAATCATTGCCGTCATAATTCCAATCAGCACCACCACCACCATCAGCTCGATCAAGGTGAATGCCCGCGCCGCTCTCGGAGCGCGGCCCATCCACTCTCGATCGTTGCGCGTTGGCATATCAGGGGCAAACAAGCTGACCTCTCTCCATCGTGGCGGCCCCATGGTGAATCCAGCCATCACCAGTTTCCAATGTCCGCCCCCTCACCCTCCCCGCCATCAGCCTTGTCCGCGCCGCGCGACCATATGTCGAAACTGTTCGGATGATGAATGCCAGGAATCCGATATTGGTACGGCGTTCCCCACGGGTCGGGCCGAAGCATCTTCACGTACGGGCCGCGCCACTTCGCTTGATCGCTCGCCGGCGCCTCGACCAAAACCTTCAGCCCTTCCTCGGTCGTGGGATGGCGATCCATCTGCAGGTTGAACCGTTCGACGGCCGCTTCCAAATCCGCGATGTTTGATTTGGCAGTGGCGACTTTCGCATCCTGCGTCGCGCCGATGAATTGTGGAATGATCGTGGCGGCGAGAATTCCCAAAATGATCACGACGACCATGATTTCGATGAGGGTGAATCCCCGCCGGAGCGCCGGGCGCGGGACCCCGCTCAGTTGGATGTTGTTTCCCGGTGGATAGGGCGGCGCCATGCGCGGCCGCGCGGAATTTCGGGAGAGCTGATGTTTCTTGAACTGTGGAGATGTAATATTCATGCCCAAATCTTTCTTTCGAATGACCAACGCCATGAAATCTTCCGCCTGCCTGCTGATTCTCCAACCGCTGCCAAACGAGCTACCGAACTGCCTGGCTCATCCTGAAGATCGGCAGCAACAAAGCTATCACCATGAACCCAACCAGAGCCCCCACCACAAGAATCAAAGCGGGGGCCAGCAGCGAGATTAATGTCTTCGTCCGGGCGCGCATGTGCCGTTCCTCGATATCCGCCACCTTCAGCAGCATTTCGTCGAGCCGGCCGGTTTCTTCGCCCACATTGATCATCTGAACGACCGTTTGCGGAAATATTCCAACCTTCCGCAACGGCCCCGCCAGTGAATCGCCGCCGCGAGTCTCTTCCGTGACGCGGGCAATGAGACTCGCGAGGACCAGATTGCCAATCGTGTTCTCGACAATCTTCAACGCCGGCAGCAGCGATACCCCGCTCTTCACAAGCGTCCCCAAGGTGCGGGCGAAACGGCTCAACGCGGCGGAACGAAAAACCGCCCCCATCACCGGCAAGCGCAGTTTGATCCCGTCCCACGCCATGGCGCCGGCGGGCGAACGAAGGTACCAGCGCAGGCCAGCAATCGCCGCGGCCAGGCCGATCAAAACCAACGGCCAGTACTGGTGGAGAAAGCCGCTGACCTTCAAAAGCACCAGCGTCGGCAACGGAAGAATCGCCAGCATCTCCTGCAACATCGAGAACAGCCGCGGCAAAACCACCGTCAACAACACCGTGACGGTCACGATGCCGAACCCGAGCACGAAAACCGGATAGGCCACCGCCGAAACCACTTCGCCACGCACTTCGTCCTCGTGTTCGAGCAACGCCGCCAGATCGTTCATCACCCTCTGCAGCGCGCCCGCTTCTTCGCCCACTCGCACCATGCTCACGTAAAGTTTGCTGAACAGTTTCGGATGCTCCTCCATCGCGGCCGAAAGCGCCGAACCTTTCCGGACCGATTCGGATATTTTGGAAACGACCTCTTTTAACGCGGGGTTTTCCTGCTGCTCGCCCAAACCGTCCAAAGCTTGCGGGATGGGAATCGCCGCCTCCAATAACGCCGCCATCTCGCGGGTGAAAGCGGTGATTTCCTTTTTCCGAATTCCCGTCCCCAACCGAAGACCGCCGCTTCGCTCGGCCGCCGCCAACGCCGGCGAACCGTTTTTGCTGGTCACCAGATTCGAGCACGGTTCCAGCGCGGAGGGAAACAGGCCCTGCTGCCCGAGCGACTGCAACGCCGCCTTCCGATTGTCCGCCTCGATGATCCCGGCCACGGTGGCGCCATTCGCCGCCAGCGCTTGATAACGAAACGAGGTCATTCCAGCGTGTCTCCGGAAACCACGCGCAACACTTCCTCCAAGCTCGTGATGCCCGCCGCAGCTTTGCCCAGAGCATCTTGATACATGGTCATCATGTTTTTGTGGGCGGTCGTTTTTATTTCGGACGTCGAACGCTTCGCCAGAATCAAATCGCGCAATTCCGGACTGATCCGGAGCAACTCGAAAATCCCGATCCGGCCTCGATACCCCGTGCCGCGGCATTCCTCGCACCCGCTCCCCCGATAAAAAGGCCCCGTCACCTCGACGCTGCCGAACGCATTTAGCTTCTCCCGCACCGCCGGCGGGACCGGCCACTCCGCTTTGCAATCGGGACAAATGCGCCGGACCAGCCGCTGCGCGAGCACGCCCTCGAGCGACGACGAAATCAAAAACGCTTCCACGCCCATGTCGAGCAACCGCGTGACCGCCCCGGCCGAATCATTCGTGTGGAGCGTGCTGAAAACCTGGTGGCCCGTCAGCGCGGCTCGAATCGCAATCTCGGCCGTTTCCGAATCACGGATTTCGCCCACCATCACCACGTCGGGATCCTGCCGCAGAATCGCCCGCAACCCTGTCGCAAACGTAAACCCGCGCGTCGGACGCACCGGGATTTGAGCCACGCCCGCCAGCTCGTATTCCACCGGATCCTCGATCGTCAGGATCTTTTTCTCAGGCGTGTAAATGCTGCTCAGGATCGAATAGAGCGTGGTGGTTTTTCCGCTGCCCGTCGGGCCGGTGGCCAGGAAAAGCCCGTGCGGTTTTTCCACCGCCCGCGCCAAGTGCTTCGCGCGTTCGGCATCGAGCCCGAGTTCCTGGGTGGTCAGCAGCTTGGAATTCTTTTCGAGCAACCGCAGCACCACGCTTTCCCCATAAATCGTCGGCATCGTGCCCACGCGAATGTCCACGCGCGCGCCGCGGTGGTGAATTTGAATGTGCCCGTCCTGCGGCAGGAACCGCTCGGCAATATTCATGTCGGCCATGATTTTAATGCGCGACACCAACGCCGCGTGCAGCTGTTTCGGCGGCGGCGGTTTCTCCTGCAGAATTCCATCGATCCGATAACGGAGCTGCAGAATCTCTTCGAACGCGACCAAATGAATGTCACTGGCCCGCTCCCGCAACGCCTCCGAAATGATCAGGTTCACCAGGTTGATGACGGTCGGCTCGTTCGCCATCACTTCGATGTCGTGCAGATTGCGACTCTCGACCGCCGCCCCGTTGGACGGGTTCAAATTTTCAATCATCTGCTCGACCGTTACCTGGTAACACTCGGCGATCTTCTCGAGTATCTCCGAACCAGGCGCGGCAATTTCCTCAACCTCAAACCCGCTCAAGAGTCGAATGTCGTCGATCAACCGGGCGTTGCCAGGCTCGGCCGTCGCAACGCAAAGAGTCCCCTGGTGAACGCGAATCGGAATCACGCGGTGCAGCTTGACGAAATCGGCGGGCAGCGCGCGGAGCACATCCGCCGGGATTTCCAACCGGCCAAGATTATCTGCGCTGCGCTCGATCCGATTCGCCCGGGCCGGAGCGGCGTGCTCAGGAAAGTCTGAAAGCGGGTGCGGTGGCGATTGCACGCCATTGCCGGTGGTATTGGGCTGAGGGTTCATGGGGGGCGGCGGGTCAACCGTTGCCTATGGAAACAATCGTGCTGGCGGAAAGCTCTTCACAAAGGGGGATCCATGATCTTGCGACCAGGCATTACGACTTTGAACCTGGACCGGAGCGCGGCTGTGTGCGAACAGGCCCTGTTTCGATCCGTACACACCGCCTGGAGCACCAGCCGCAGCAGTTCCACCCGAAGGGTTGTGTTGAAATTGTTTGGACGCGTCGATCCGGGCTTAAAGCCCACCTGGCCACGAACGTCACACAGTGCTGCGGCTGGTCCGATGAACACAGCCGCGCTCCGGGATCGCCACAGTTCACGGGAAGGCATGCAGGCAAGGGTTGGCAAAGCGTTCGAGGTTAGGTAACGGATCTGCTCCAATCAATAAGTTTCATTTTCCAATCAGCCCATCCTTCCGGTAAACGTTGGACGGCCTTGGCTGGTTTTTGCTCCCGCGGGGGCAGACCTCCCAGCCCGTGACAATCGTGAAAAAGCAAATCAACGGATCAGGTCAATTGGTATAGACAAGACCGAGGGTAATTCGTTGCGATGAGTTTTGGATTCATTTTTCTAACATTTTGTTCAAAAAATGTTATTTCACCTAACGTAGCACGCCCCTTGAAACACCAGCCTCCCACTAAAGTTATGCAAAAAAAACCTCGCCTCTCTCGCCGAAGCTTCCTGCTCGCGTCCGGCGCCGCCGCCGGAATCGCGTCGCGCTCCCCAGCTCTGGCTGAAAGCACAGATCCAAACACGGCCCCAGCCTCCAAGTCACCGCAAAGACCAATGATGAAGATCGCCGAAATCTTCGGCCCTGCAGAACACCGGCTCTGGCAGCTCGTCAAACAATGCGGCGCCGATTGTGTCGTGGGGACGTTTTCCAGGTCGAGGGACGGCGCAGCCCAGGAGAAACCGTGGAGTTATGCGGCCTTGGCCAAATTAAAGAAAGCTTACGCCGAGGCCGGTTTTGAACTCGCGGTCCTGGAAAGCCGCCCGCCCACCGACAAAATCAAACTCGGCTTGCCCGGCCGTGACGAGCAAATCGAAGACGTTTGCGAGCTGATTCGCAACATGGGCGCGCTCCGGATTCCGGTCTGGTGTTACGAATGGATGCCCGTGTTCAATTGGATGCGCACCGCGACTGATATCCGTTCCCGCGGCGGCGCGCTCGTCACCGGATTCGATTTTGCGCAAATAAAAGACAAACCGCTCACCGAGCATGGCATCGTCACGGACGATCAGCTCTGGACCAATCTGAAATATTTCCTCGAACGGGTCGTGCCCATCGCTGAAAAAGCCAACGTCAAACTCGCGATGCACCCGGACGATCCGCCGCTCTCCCCCATCCGCGGGCTCAGTCGAATCATGCGCAGCGTCGAGAATTATCAACGGCTGCTCGACCTCGTTCCCAGTCCCGTCAACGGCATCACGCTTTGCCAGGGAAATTTCACGATGATGACGGACGACCTGCCTCGGGTCATCCGGCATTTCGGACGGCAAAAGAAAATTTTCTTCGTCCATTTCCGCGACGTGCGCGGCACTCCGGAAAAATACGTGGAGACCTTTCACGACGCCGGCCAGACGGACATGGCCGCTTGCATGCGGGCTTATCGGGATGTCGGCTACGACGGCGTCTGCCGGTCGGATCATGTGCCCACCATGGAAGGGGACAGCAACGAGCGCCCTGGCTACTCGACCTTGGGAAGATTGTTTGCGGTCGGCTACATCCGTGGCCTCATTCAGTCGGTCTATTCCGAAACCTGATTGCTCATTGGCAGCCGGAACGCAGCCTTCAGGCTGCAGCCCAGGCATTGCACCAAGCCCCTTCAACACCGAAGGTTCCCTTTTGACACGTCCAACCTGGCCCGCCATTCTTGCCCGCGATCTCCCGGATCCCAGAAAATGGCTCACCGCTCAAAGAAAAGAATTCGTGGAAAAGCAACTCAACCCCATCCGCTCTTCCCTTAAGGAGTCCAGTGATCGAGAATTCCGCTAGCTTCGAAATCTGGGACCTTCATTGCCACTTCAACGGCGTGCCCGGAACCACGCCCGAAGCGCGCTTGGGCCACTTGCTCGAATTCGCCGACCGCCTCGGCATCGCGCGGCTCTGTGTGTTCATGGGCATGGAATGGAGCTACGATCCTTCCCCTGAAAAGCTCCGGCTCGACAACGACCAAGTGCTGCGCGCCATCAGCCATTTTCCCGGCCGCGCGTTCGGCTTTGTTTATCTCAATCCAAAACAGACGCGCGCGAGCCTGGACGAACTCAATCGCTGCGTTGCGGACGGCCCGATGGTCGGCGTGAAATTTTGGGTCGCACAGCATTGCAACGCGCCCGAACTGGATCCGCTCATCGCTCGCGCGGCCGAGCTCAAGGCGCTGGTTTTCCAGCACACCTGGCTGAAGCTCACCGGCAACTTGCCTGGAGAATCTACCCCCATGGAACTGGCCGAGCTCGCCGCGCGCCATCCCAACGCGAACATCGTTTGCGGCCATTCGGGCGGCGATTGGGAACGCGGTTTGCCAGCCATTCGCCCGCACCGAAACGTTTACGCTGATTTGGCCGGGGGCGATCCAACCGCCGGTTTCACCGAAATGGCCGTTCGCGAGCTTGGCGCCGAGCGCGTCCTCTACGGAAGCGATGTCGGCGGCCGCAGTTTCGCCTCCCAATTGGGCAAAATTTTCGGCGCGAAAATTCCCAACTCAGCCAAACGCCTGATCTGCGGCGAAAATTTGAAGCGATTGCTCCGCCCGATTTTGGCGAGCAAAGGAATTCGCGTTTGACTGCCGCCTGCATCCCCAGTGGCATTGAATTAAGGAATGCGCCTGGTTTTTCTTCTCCCTCTCCGCCACTGATGGAGGAGAGGGCTGGGGAGAGGAGGCCGATCCTCGCCCCGCTCCTTCCATCGTGGGGCGAGGGTGAGTCGCTCTGGTTCGTGGCTCAATAACGCTTATGCAAACCTCCGTCACTCGCCGCGAATTCCTTCACGCCACGCTCGCCGGCTTTGCGGCCGCTGGTCTTCCCCAAACGGCATCAGCCGAAGCCAAGGCCCTTCCCCCGATCATCGACGTGAATGTCAGCCTGTCCGGTTGGAGCTTGCGACGGTTGCCCGATGACGAGCCGCAAGAACTCGTTCGGAGGCTGCGCACAAATGGAGTGGTTCAGGCCTGGACGGGAACGTTCGATGGCGTGTTGCACAAAGATATCGCGGGCGCAAACGATCGGCTTGCAGCCGAATGCCGCCGGCATGGCCGGGGTCTTTTGCGCCCGTTCGGGTCGATTAATCCAACCCTCCCAGCGTGGCAAACAGAACTGCGCCGCTGTGTCGAACATCACCGGATGGCTGGAATTCGGCTGCACCCAAATTACCACGGTTACACCCTGGACGATCCGCGCTGCCGCGAATTATTTGCGTTGGCCCGCGCAAAAAACTTGATCGTGCAAATCGCGGTCGAGATGGAAGACGAGCGGATGATGCACCCCTTGCTCCGGGTCCAACCGGTGAACCTGGCGCCATTGCCGGAATTGTTGCGGAAAAATCCCAGCCTGCGGGTTGTGCTGCTGAATTGCCTCGGAAAACTGCGCGGCCAACCATTGGCCAATCTGCTCGAGGCCGGCGATGCCCGCATCGACATCGCTATGCTCGAAGGCGTGGGCGGGATCGCCAACCTGCTTACGGAAATTCCACCGAGCCGAATCCTTTTCGGTTCGCACGCGCCCTTCTTTTACTTCGAATCGGCCCGGCTCAAATTGAAAGAATCTCCGCTCACCGCCGAACAGCTCCGTTCGATCTGCCACGCGAACGCACGCGAGCTGCTCGCCACGTAGCGCAGACATTCTTGTCTGCGGGTTCAGGAACTTTCCAGTTCCTCGATTGCTCCAAAGCCATCATGAGAATTGCTGCATTCCCGAATTCCCCGACTCCCCACTGGAAAATTTTCAAACTTCTGATTAGGATCGCCGCGTTACGCCCGGAAGGTTATGCGCTGCTTATTGATTTTGTTGCCCGCGCTCACGCTGGCTCTGCCCGAATTCTTTGCTCAATCGAGAGCAGCCCAACCGATCGAGTCCCGCACCGCGCCGTCTTTCGCGCCGCCGTCGTTCCGCAACGATGTGATGGCGGTCCTCTCGAAATCGGGCTGCAACGCCGGCACTTGCCATGGCAATAAAAATGGCAAAGGCGGCTTCAAGCTTTCGTTGCGCGGAGAGAATCCCGACGCTGATTTCCTGAGTCTGACTCATGACGCTTTCAGCCGCCGTTTCAATCCATTCGATCCTGACCAAAGCTTGATTCTGCTGAAACCGACCACGCAAATCGCGCATCAAGGCGGGCGCCGCTTCGACCAACAATCCGCTGAATACCAGATCCTCAGCAACTGGATCAGGCACGGCGCGCCCAACGACCTCAATTCGGCCCCTCGCCTCGAACGCCTCGAACTGAATCTCTCTGACAAAGTCCTGATCGCGCCGGAAGACAAAATCCAATTGCGCGTTCGCGCGAAATTTTCAGATGGCGCCGCGCGGGATATCACCTCGCTGGCAGTTTACGATTCGGCCACGCCAGTCGCCAAAATCTCTCGCGACGGTTTGGTCGAGCGGGAACGATTCGGCGAAACCACTCTGCTCGTCCGCTATTTGCAATGCCAGGAACCGGTCCGCCTCGCCTTCATCCCAGCGCGCCCCAATTTTAAATGGCAGGAACCGCCATCGTTCAACTACATCGACGACCAGATTTTCGCGAAGCTCCGGACGCTCCGAATGAATCCATCGCGCCTCTGCTCCGACGCAACATTCTTGCGCCGCGCCTTTCTCGATCTGCTCGGAATCTTGCCGGCCGCTCAGGAAGCCCAGGCGTTTGTCAGCGATCCGACCGAGAGCAAACGGATGCGCCTGATCGAGTCGCTGCTGGACCGTTCCGAATTTGCCGACTTTTGGGCTTTGAAATGGGCTGACCTGCTCCGCGTCGAGGCCCATTCGCTCGACACGAAAGGCGTTCAATCGTTCCATCGTTGGATCCGCCAGAGCATCGCGGAAAACAAACCACTCGATCAATTCGTCCGCGAACTGATCACCGCCCGCGGCAGCACCTACGCCAATCCAGCTTCCAATTATTATCGTCCCAATCGCGACCCGCTTTCCCGCGCGAAAGCCGCCGCGCAGATTTTCCTCGGCGCCCGCTTGCAATGCGCCGAATGCCACAACCATCCGTCTGACCGCTGGACCCAGGATGATTATTACGATTGGGCCGGGCTCTTCGCGCGCATCGATTACAAGGTGATTGAAAACAACCGGGACATCAGCAGCGACAAACACGAATGGAAAGGCGAACAGATCGTTTATCTGGCGCGGCACGGATCGGTCGTCAACCCCCGCACCGGCAAGCCGGCCCAGCCTCGATTTCTCGGCATGGCGACCCGCTCCACGGGATCGTCAACCACTGGCGATGATCTCGAAGCGCTGGCCGATTGGATGACTGGGACCAACAACCTTTGGTTCGCCCGCGTTCAGGCAAATCGGATCTGGTCACATTTGATGGGCCGCGGACTCGTCGATCCGCCCGACGATTTTCGCGCTACGAATCCGGCCTCCCACCCTGCCCTGCTCGATGCGCTCGCCGCCGATTTCATCAACCACCATTTTGATGTCCGCTGCTTGATTCGGTTGATCATGAATTCGCGCGCGTACCAATTGTCCTCCGATCCGAACGAAACGAACCAGGATGATGAAACAAATTATTCCCACGCGCTCGTTCGGCGGCTCGCGGCTGAGCAACTGCTCGATTGCGAAAGCGAAGTGACCGGAACACCCCTGCGCTTCGGCGGCTACCCAGCGGGACTGCGCGCCGCGCAATTGCCTGGCGTTCGGCCGGAGAGCAAAAACAAACGGCGCGCGAATCAACTCGACCTTTTCCTCGAAACATTCGGAAAGCCGCCGCGCTTGCTGGCCTCCGACACGGAACGGTCGTGCGATTGCAACATGGGCCAGGCCTTCCAAATGATCAGCGGTCCGACCGTCAACGAGTTGCTCGCGGAAAAACAGAACCGGATCACCGCACTCATTTCTTCCGGCAAACCGAATCGGGAAATCGTGACGGAATTATACTGGACGGCGCTGACCCGTCCGCCGAGCGCGGAGGAATTGGCCAAGTTCGTCCCCGAGTTGGATGCCGCCCCGGACCGCCGCGCCGAGCTCGAGGACATCGCGTGGGGCTTGCTCAACTCGAAAGATTTTTTGTTTAGAAAGTAGCTGTCCGGCCAAGTGCGACGATCGGACCGCGCGCTCGGCTGTTCGCCATGGAGTTCATTATGAGTGTTCCAAAGAATTCATTCGCCTGTTCGGGTTTCCACGCCGCGGCTTTTTCGCGCCGTCACCTCTTGAAGGTCGGCGGGCTTGGGCTTCTTGGTTTGAATCTGCCGAAGCTGCTCCAAGCGGAAGATCTGGCCAGGGCCATCGCGACCCAATCAAGTCTCGGCCATTCGCGACTGCCAGCGCCCCGCGCCAAATCGGTGATTTTCCTCTACCAGTTCGGCGGGCCGAGCCATATCGACATGTTCGACATGAAACCCGACGCCCCGGAACAAATCCGCGGATTGCACAAGCCGGTTTCGACCAAAGCCGACGGCATCGCCATCACCGAGCGGCTGCCGAAATTGGCCAAGATGATGGACAAGGTCACGCTGATCCGGTCCTTGCATCACAACATGAAAAATCATAACCCGGCGTCGTACTACGCGCTGACAGGACACGCGCCGCCCGTGGACGACATCACGTTGCGAGATTCGCCTGAATTATTTCCCGCTTACGGTTCGGTCGTTGACCGGCTCGCGCCTGGCAAAAACGAAATGCCCACCTTCGTTGCGCTGCCCTGGGTCATCGGCGATGGGACCATCACGCCGGGCCAATCCGCAAGTTTCCTCGGCAAAATGCACGACCCGCTGCTCGTCACACGCGACCCGAGCAAACCCGATTTCAAACTTCCCGAATTGAGTTTGCCGGCCCATCTCTCCTACGAGCGCCTCATGCACCGCCGTTCGATTCAAAGGATCATCGACAGCCAATCGCGGCTCCTGGATGAGTCCTCTTCCGCCCGCGGAATGGACGCTTACTACGACAAGGCGCTGGCCATGCTCGATTCGCCCAAGCTGCGCGATGCCTTCAACCTTTCCACTGAAAAACAGGAAGTGCGCGACGCCTATGGCCGGACCGCTTACGGCCAAAGCTGTCTGCTCGCGCGGCGGCTCGTCGAAGCGGGCACGAAATTCGTGACGGTTTATTTTTCATCGAACATCGGCGGCGACATTGGCAGCGGCTGGGACACGCACGGCAATAGCGGAAAGAAAATGTTTCCAGTGATCGAGAATTATCATTTGCCCATGACTGACCAAACTCTGCCAACCCTCCTCGATGAACTCGACCAACGCGGTTTGCTCGATTCCACCCTGGTGATTTGGATGGGTGAATTCGGCCGCACCCCCAAGATCAATGAAAAAGCGAGCCGCGACCATTGGCCGCAATGCTACACCGTTCTGCTCGCGGGCGGCGGGATCAAGCGCGGCTTTGTTTTTGGCGAATCCGACAAGACCGCTTCTTATCCGGCCAAAGATCCGGTGCGCCCGGATGATTTAGCCGCCACGATTTATCAGTTGCTCGGCATCGATCCGCGCTCCGAGGTTTACGGCGCGGGCAATCGGCCGGTTTTGATCTCAGAAGGGACGCCCATCTCGGAGGTGATCGCGTGAGGCCCGTAGCGCAGACATTCTTGTCTGCGGGTCGAGGAACTTTCCAGTTCCTCCATGCCCCTAAGCGATTGGAAAATCCCTTGCACTCGCCGGCTAGAAAGCCCGCCCTACGTAGCGCAGACATTCTTGTCTGCGGGTCGAGGAACTTTCCAGTTCCTCGAATGCAGTCCGGGCCACCTGGCAACTCGCCGTCCTCTGTTTTTGTTTGCCTTCTCGAATGAGCCCAACGAAATTCAGCTGTAACCCAATTCAAGCCGAGCCGAACATGAACCGCCGACGCCGCCTTCACGGATTCACCTTGATCGAACTTCTGGTCGTCATTGCCATTATTGCAATTCTGGCAGGGATGCTCTTGCCTGCGCTGAGCCGCGCCAAAGCGGCTGGGAAAAAAGCAAATTGCCTCAGCAACCTGCACAACATGGGACTCGCGATGCTCATGTATGCCGACGACAACGACGGCTACATCCCCCGAGGGAATGATCCACTCTGGTGGCAAGTGCTGACACCCGAGCTGGGCGGGCGAACGAAGAAAGATTATGCCAAGGTTAAAATTTATACGTGCCCGAGCTATCCAGATAAAAAGCAGCTCATCTGTTATGTGGTGAATGCTTGGACCTTCAGCAGCCCGAAAGATATGACCGGAGCGGAGGTTGTCGGTCTGGCTCGCATGAACAAGGTCCAGCAACCCGTCAACACGATTTACTTCGCCGATAATGAAAACGGTTCGTGGCGCCCGGTCATCATGGAATTGCGCACGGTCGGATCGATCGAGTTGAACGATGTCTGGAACCCAAGCCACCTTCCTTACTCCGCCGATGGCAAACGCATCAACAGCGAACGCCGCGTCGCGCGCAACCGCCATGGCGCAGGTCCAAACCTCCTCTTCTACGACGGACACTCCGAACTTCGCAAAGCCGAGCGGATCAAAGTCGATGATTGGCGCGAACAGAAATATTGAGGGGCGATAGGAACGCAGGCTTCAGCCTGTCCACCCTCCGCAGTAAGTCTCCCGCTTAACGAGATCAGCCAAGGGGAAAGATCTATCCGCAGCAGCATGCCTTCCGCTTGGGTGCTACGGAGGACGGGCAGCCAAGGAGTAATCACCATGTGTTGGTGTAATGCCTCGACTGCAGCGTGAACGCTGCGTTCCTGCCGAGAATCGTAGCCGCACACCATAGGAACGCCGGCTTTAGCCTGTCCACCCTCCGCAGTAAGTCTCCCGCTTAACGAGATCAGCCAAGGGGAAAGATCTATCCGCAGCAGCATGCCTTCCGCTTGGGTGCTACGGAGGACGGGCTGCCAAGGAGTAATCACCATTGCCTTCGCGCAACGCCTTGCCAACAGCGTGAACGCCGCGTTCCACCTCCGTCTTACTTGGTCGCACGGAAAAATTCCTGCTGCGCCGAAGCGGTCACCGCGACCGAAGCATTTCCTCCCGTGAGCGTGACGCTTTGCACCGTCGTCCAACTCCGCAAGTCCGACGTTTTTTCGATTTGGTACGTTTCCCCCGGCGGACCCGAAAGCTGCAACGATAGCTTCCCGCTCGCGAGCACGGCAACAGCTGTAAATCGCACTTGCGCCGCGCCGGGAAAAACAAACAACGTGATGCTCTGGCCAGGCACGCTGTTCGTTAGAGTCGTTCCCGAAAAGAGCGCATCCGCGCGCCGCGTAATCTCGTTTGCGCTGGTCAATTGCCAGACGTTCGCCACGCCCGCACTGGCGAAGTTCGCCAAAGAAATTGCAACCGTGTTCGAGGTCGTCACTTTATTGATCACCATCAGCGTGAGCGCGCCGTCCGACGAACGGGTCGCCGCGAACGACGACAAAGTGTCGGGGTTCGGCGCCGTGGCCAAGATGCTGGTGTTACCGAAAGTCGAATGGCGGCCGTCGTAATTCCGAAACATTTGAAATGCTTTGAAGGTTGGCGAAGCTGCCGCAGGCGTCGTCCAGCGATTGGCGACGTCCAAACCTTCGCGTCCGAAAATTCCCAGCAGATCCGCTTGGGTTGTCGCGCCGTTGATATGGTTTTCCGCGCCCCAATTATATTCGGTCAATCCGATCTGCGTTCCTGGGTAATGTTGAGTCACCCATTCCCTTAATCGCGGAATCAAACGCACTGTGTCATTGATCCAGCTTTCGTCCGTGTAATTCGGATCCCAGAGCGACCGGGTCGAGCGATTGCGCCGCTGTTGCATCGCTGTCGAAACGTTGCTGGCTTGGTCAAATTCCCCGCCCTGGGGATAGAAATGAACCGTGAACAGATCGAGCAATCGTCGTCCGGTTTGCTGATCGTGCTGGCGCAACTGATCCAACAACCACGGCAGATACTCCGCCCCGCTATGGGCGGCGCGATCGGGCAGATTGCTCCAGCCGTTTTTGCCGCCCCATTGCTGGTCGTACCCGCTAAAAAAATAACCGCTCCAACCCCATTCTTCGGGGCCGGCAATCATCGCGCCGGGATCCACTTCCTTCAGCTTCGCCGCGTAATCGAGGAACCGATCACGCAGCTCCGCCATTGTTAGGCCGGTCTTGAAAACATCGCGATGGGTCGAATGCCAGAGGCTCGGTTCGTTATCCATCATGTACCAGCGCACGCCGCCGCTGCCGCTGTTGCCCCATTTCCCGAGCAGGTGCCGGATCCAATCCTGTTGAAAGGCTGAAGTCACCTGCGTATTCGCGTCGGCCGGATCGTTGGCGGCGATCGGCTGATTGTTCACCGAGCTGATGCCATTGCCCGCGTCGGGAAACCATTGCGCATCCCGATCCGTCTGGGCGCCGTACTTCGCAATTGAAAAGCTCGCCAGCCGGCCGCGGTTCGGACCGAGCTTTGCGACCCAACCGATCATCGGGATAGTTAACATGGCTTGGGCCCCGGCCTTTTTCGTTTCCGCGACAAAATCATCCGAGGCGGCGCCGGGCGTGGCAGACGCATCGGGCAAACTTTCAAAATACCAATCGAAGGCGCGGTTGTGCGCGTTGAGCTGCCAATTGTAACGCGACTCAGCATTGCCGCCGGAACGATTCAGCGGCGAGTTGAGCAGCTCAAGGTCTGCGGCCGACGCGAATGCCACGCCATAAATCAGATCGCTGATCGGGCGGCGGTGGGCGGCTGCATCGATCTGAATTGCGATCACGCCAGGCGGCGCAGGCGGGACCGCTGCCCCTGCTATTAAAGAAATGTCATCCAAATAGAACACAGGTTGCGTCGTGCCGGTCCGGTCCTGAATCCAAAAGCCATCGAAGCCTGGATCATTCGCGACGCCGAGTTGCTGAAGCGAAACAGTCATCTGCTGCCAGCTGTTCGGCGACAGCACCGGCAGGTCCACCGATGTTTTTGCGGCTCCATTGGAGACACCTTGAATGAGAAATTTTTGGCCGCCTCCTGGGCCTCCATTGATCCAAAAGGTTAAATTCGTATACAGCGACGCATCGACCGATCCGCTGTGAAAGTAAGCCGCCTCCCAAGCGCCTGCGGTCACCATGAAAGATTTGGTTCCGGCATGCACCGGTGTCGAAGCGGCCACAGTCTTTGCCCAGCTCCAGTTTTCCCAACCGTTTTGGAGGGTGTCTGCGTAAATCGGAAGATCGTCCGCGGCTGCCGCTCTGCAAAGCATGGCCAGGTTAAGAATGCAGAAATAAAGTAAGCGCATCGCAACGGAGGAACGTAGCAGGGACGAAACCGTTCTCAAGCTTGCAAGGTGGATGCAACCGGCGAACGACAAATCCCCAAAATTACGGTGTCATTTTCCCATGAAGCAACCGGCGAATCGTAGCCGCCGAAGTCATGAGGCGGATGAAGCATTGGACCGGGTGAGTCGAACTCGCCCGCCTCCCCGTCAGGCTGTGTGAAAACTCCCCCGCCCTGCCCTCACCCTCACAGTTTGTGCAGCCGGAAATATTGCTCCTGATTTCTTGCGGGCAATGTCAGCTTGCGTTCGTTGCCGCTTACCACCGGCTGACCTGGCACGGCCGACCACGCTGCCGCCGAACCGACGCGGCTGCTCGTTTCCAAAACGAAATTCGTTGCCGCAACGGGCCAGCTTAAGATGACTTTGTCGGGAAGACTCAACTGCACGAACAGGGTGTTCGGCGAAAGAGTCACATTGGTTTGAAGGACGCTTTGGTTGTCGCTCAAGTCGGGATCTACCAGCTCAGAACCCGCCGCAGCTTCCACCGTCAAGCCGCCAACGTCGACCGGGACGAACACCACCGTCAACGTCGCGCCGGCTTGGGCGGCCAATCGACCGGTTTGCCAAATAATTCTTCCGCCAGATTGACTGACGGACCCTTGATTCGCGGTCACCGAATTGAATTGGACCGTCTGCGGCAGCGAGTTCGTCACCACCACCGAGTTGGCCGCGGACGGCCCCTGATTCGTCACCGCGACTTTCAAAGTCGCCGGGACTCTGGTCAGCAGGCTTCCAGGCGAGAGTTGCATTTGCACCGCCAGATTGGCGGTTGTGCCCACGACGAACGCCTTCCTGCTCGTGGCTTGGCCCGAGGCTGTGACGATGGTAATCGGCCCGGTGGTCGCTCCGACTGGAACCGTGGCGCGAATTTCCTGGCGTGAAACGATGTTGAACGCCGCGCCCACTCCGTGGAATCGAACTGCGCTCGCGCCCCCAAACCCGGTTCCTGAAATTGTGACAACGGTTCCAGCCGGACCGCTTGAGGGCGCGAACGAAACAATATTCGGCAGGACGAAAAACAAATTCGTGCTCGCGACAATTCCCGCGGCGGAAGTCACGCTGATCGTCTCGGTCGCCGCGTCGGCCGGGACCTGCGCGGTAATTTCAGTCGCGGACACGTTCGTGTGGCCCGCGTTCGCTCCGCCGAATTTCACATCCGTGACGTCGAGCAGATTAGTGCCTGTGATCCGCACGGTGACGCCGGCAACGCCGTTGGTAGGCGTAAAACTGGCAATCCGCGGCGCCGCCACGAACCGGCCTGTGCTCACCCCAGCTCCACCCGGACCTTTCACTGAGATCGGGCCGGACAAAGCGGCTTCGGGAACAGTCGTGAGAATCTGGCTGGCCGCCGTGACGCTGAAGGCCGCCGAGACTCCATTGAACGACACATTGGTCGCGCCGAAAAAGTTTGCCCCATCAATGACCACCTCGGTTCCTGCCAATCCAGCCGCGGGCGAAAAGCTGGTGATGATCGGGGCTTTGAGCACGACACCGAAATCGGCCGGACTCACTCCGGTTCCCGCCGAAGTCGTGACGGTGATTCGGCCGCTGGTTGCTCCGGCCGGAACTTGAACGCGGATTTGGTTGGCAGCAACCAAGGCAAATTGCGTCGCGTCGATCCCGTTGAATTTAACCGCGGAAAGCCCGTTGAAATTGCTCCCCAAAATCGTGACATCACTTCCCGCTGGCCCCAATCGCGGCGAAAAGTCGCTGATCACCGGCAAGATCGAAACCACAAAATCGACGTCGTTCGTGCCCGTCCCGGATGGATTCGTCACCGTGATCCGTCCCGTGCTTGCGCCGGCTGGAACGATCGCATGGAGTTGGGTTGGCGCGGTGATGGCAAAGCCGCCGGATTCCTTTCCATTAAACTTCACCGACGTCGCGCCGATGAAGTTCGCCCCATCCAGCACGACTGTGCTGCCAGGCAAAGCAGCGGCAGGCGATGCACTGAAAATCAATGGCGCGGCGGTCACCAGAAAATTATCGAGACTAGTGGCAGCGCCTTTCCCGGTCGCAACCGTAATGGGACCGGTCGTGGCGCCGGCCGGAATCGTTGCCGTGATTTGAGTGTCCGCCACTCGGGAAAAAGAGGCGGGCTGGCCGTTGAACCGAACGGACGTTGCCCCGGAAAAGTTCCCGCCAAAAATCGTGACGGTGTTGCCTGGGACGCCATAACGCGGAAGGAACTCGCTCACAAACGGGCCTGGTCCAGCCAAAACGAAATTCTGCTGGCTCACCGCGACGCCGATTGGATTGGTGATTTGAATTTTTCCCGACGTCGCCCCGGCCGGCACGATCGCTTGCAATTGCGTATCGGACGTGACCGCAAATTTGGTCGTGGACACCCCATTAAACGACACCTCCGTGATTCCGACGAAATTCGCCCCATCAATCACGATGGCCGTTCCGGGCGCGGCGGCTGTTGGAAAAAAATCAACGATGCGCGGCGCCACAAAGAACCAGAAGCTAGTGGTGGTCCTGCCAGCCGCGGTCCGCACGCTAACGGGCCCGGAAATCGCGTCCACCGGGACCGTCGCCACGATCAGCGAATTATCGACGACGGTGAAAATCGACGGCAGCAGATCAAACCGGACCTCCTGCGCGTTTAGAAAATCCCTGCCAAAAATGGCGACGCTCGTGCCGGGACTTCCTTGGCCCGGCTGAAATCCGAAGATCTGCGGCGGCGCCGCGTTGGTGCGTGACGCGCAAACGAGCAATCCCGAACACAGCAGACTGGCGACAAACCATCGGCGCAAAAGCAAAGTCCAATTCATGTTGATCGATTCAAAAACCAAGTGAGGCGCGCCTCTGACCAGGCGAGCTCACCAAAAAATCGCGCGTTCTGACCCAAACAGCGTTTTCCGCTCGCGCCTCACTGTTAGATTCCTTGAGGCGGAATACTCCGAAATCGGTAAGGCTGAAAAGCTGACTCAAATGCAATAAGTTTTGAGGTTCAAGGAATCTAGCGGCCACCCGAATTGATTCGTCAACATTCTTCGATTACGCCCCAAGCATTTGACCCCGATCAACTGAACGCATTTGACCCGGGGTTGGTGGGAAAAGGACGAATGACGGAATGAACGAATGACTAAATAAACCCCAGTCTTGAATGACTACCGGACCCGGCGGATTGGTCATTGGCCCTTAATTCGTTCATTCGTCCATTGGTCCTTCGTCCTGTGGGAAAATGACGAATAACGGAATGAACGAATGACTAAATAAAACCCCAGTCTTGAATGACGACCGGACCCGGCGGATTGGTCATTGGCCCTTAATTCGTTCATTCGTCCATTGGTCCTTCGTCATTTCTTAAGGCCGCACCGCCCGAAAGAACTTCGCCCCCGTTTCAGCCGGAATCCGAATGCTCGTGCCGCCCTCGATCGACGCCGTCTCCGCATTCGTCACGGAACCCCATCGCTGCAAATCGTCCGAGCTTTCCACCGACACCGGACCAGCCCCTTCGACTTCAAAACTGAACGCGCCTTGCCCGTCCAGCTTGGGGCCAATGAGACGAAGCGAACCGGCGGCTGCGAATTCGGCCACGACAGTCTGATCGCTGGTCATCACAACCTTGATGGTCGCGGGAACCGCGTCTGGCGATCCCGTTCCCGACAGCCCAACTCCGGTGTTTCCACCAGCCGTCCATCCGGTCAGCGAATATCCGTCGGCAGGCTGCGCGTCGATTTCCACAACCTCGCCTTCGCGGTAACGTTCCTTCAACGGACTCACGATAACTCCCCCGTCACCAACCGCGCTGACGCTCAGCTGAAAGGTCCGCGCGAAATTGGCGCTGACCGAGCTGTTCGTTTTCATCAGGATCGCCGTCGGATTGGCCGGGCCTTCGATGTTTCCTGTCCAGCTGACGAATTCGTAACCCGCCGCCGGAATTGCGCGCAGTTCGACGGAAGCGCCATCACGGTACGCACCTGCGCTCGGCGTGGCTTGGATCGTGCCTCCAGCAGCCTGGATCAGGTTCAGTTGCCAAACCGGAGCGAACACTCCCGAAATGGTTTTATCGCGGTTTACTATGAATTGTGCTGGGTTGTCCGAGCCGGAGAGATCGCCCGCCCAGGAAACAAATTCGAACCCGGGTTTCGCCGTCGCCTGCGCCGTTGCGGACGTTCCATCGCCAGGTTCAAGCGGCCGCCGCTGACGCATTTGTCTTGCAAGCTCGGCAGTTTGTCCGTTCCGTTCAACAGCCGTTTGATAATCGCCGAAACGGAATCACTCGGATACGCCGAGCGCAACAACGCCACCGCCCCGGTGACATGCGGCGTCGCCATCGACGTGCCGCTCTCAACCATGTAAGCGTCATCCGCCGTGTTCCAGGTCGACAAAATATCGGCGCCAGGCGCGGCCAGATGAACCGTCGTGGCGCCGTAATTCGAATAGCGGCTGTCGAGCAGATCGTCCGCGGTCGTCGCGGCCACGCTGACCACGTTTGCGACCCGGTAATTCGCTGGGTAACTCGGATAAAGATCGTTATTGGTCTGTTCGTTTCCAGCCGCAGCCACGAAAACGATTCCTGCGCTGGCCGCGTTCTGAATGGCCCTCTGCAACGCGTAAGAAAAGGGTCCCCCGCCCCAGCTCGCATTGATGACTTGGGCGGAAAAAATAAACGCGCTGCTCACGGACAGCAGAGTGACTGTTTGAAAAATCCAACGACGAAAATAATTGCGCATGCTCATTTTGTTTCAGCAAATCTAGGAAAAAGCCTTGCAAATTATCACAGATCTGATCCCGCGCAATAGGCGCCGCGCGCCACGCCGGCATCGACATGCCAAGCCGCTTTTCCTACTATCCCCGCAACTCAGAGCCTCCTCCAAACAATGAAACGTTCTGAACGCGCGTTCGCCCTCGCTCGAGACCGTTATGCCGATTACGGCGTCGATGTCGCCAACGCGGTTAAACTCCTCCAACACATCTCGATTTCGCTCCACTGCTGGCAAGGCGATGACGTCGGCGGCTTCGAACAAATGGGCGCGGAACTCGGCGGCGGCCTGGCCGTGACCGGCCATTATCCCGGCAAAGCCCGCAACCCGGACGAATTGCGCGCGGACTTTGAACAAGCGCTCGCGCTGATACCGGGCCGGCATCGGTTCAATTTGCACGCTTCCTACGGCGAGTTTGGAGGACAGAAAGTCGACCGCGACGGCATCGAGCCAAAACACTTTCAAGCCTGGATCGATTGGGCCAAGTCGCGCCGGATCGGGATGGACTTTAACCCCACCTTTTTCGCGCATCCAAACGCGGCCGACGGTTTCACCCTCGCGCACCGGGACAAAGCGGTTCGCCGATTCTGGATCGAGCACGGCATTCGCTGCCGGGAAATAGGAGCGGCGATCGGCCGGGCGCTTGGCTCCCCCTGCGTGACGAACGTCTGGATTCCAGATGGATTCAAAGACACCCCCGCGGATCGCCAAACGCCGCGCCTCCGCCTGGCCGAATCACTCGATGCGATTTTCAAAAAGCCGCTGCCAGCCCGCCACAACCTCGATGCGGTCGAACCCAAATTATTCGGACTCGGCAGCGAATCGTATGTGGTCGGCTCGCATGACTTCTACCTGGGATACGCGATCACACGCAAAAAGCTGCTCTGCCTGGATGCCGGCCATTACCATCCGACCGAAAGCATTGCCGATAAAATCTCCAGCGTGCTGCAATTCGTTCCCGAGATTTTGCTGCACGTGAGCCGCGGCATCCGCTGGGACAGCGATCATGTGGTGACGTTCACGGATGACCTGCAGGCCATCGCCCGCGAAGTCATCGCCAACGGGCTGCTCGATCGGGTGCACCTCGGTTTGGATTATTTCGATGCGAGCATCAATCGCGTGGCGGCTTGGGTCATTGGAGCTCGCAATTTGCTGCGCGCGCTGCTGCTGGCTTTGCTCGAGCCCACCACCCGATTGCGCGCCGCGGAGATCGAGGGCGATTACACCACGCGGCTGGCGTTGCAGGAGGAAATCAAGGCGCTGCCGAGCGGTTTGGTCTGGGATTATTTCTGCCAACAGGAAGGCGTTCCGCTGGGCAACGAATGGCTGAGCGAAATCAAACGCTACGAAAAAGAGGCCTTAAGCCGGCGCAGATAATGCCGGCCGCCTGAATGATCCTGCCGATCCTCCAGCTTGACCGCGTCAGCAAATCATTTGGCGGCGTGCAGGCGCTCCGGAATGTTTCCTTCGATTTGAAGCCAGCAGAAGTTCACGCTTTGCTCGGCGAAAATGGCGCGGGGAAATCCACCCTCATCAAGATCATTACCGGCGCGCACCAACCGGACGCCGGCACGATCGAGATCTCCGGCCAGAAAATCCGCCATCTGACGCCCCGGACCGCGCACAATCTCGGAATCGCCTGCATTTATCAGCAGCCCGCGTTGTTCGCCGATTTAACCGTCGCGGAGAACATCGCGCTCCGCCTCGAACCGGTCGCGCCCGCGCGTCGAATCGACTGGGCCGGGCGGCGGTTGCGCGCGAAACAACTCCTCGACCGCGTGGGCGCAGCCATCCACATCGACGCCGAAGTCCGCGAACTTTCCATGCCCGAACAGCAGTTGGTTGAAATCTCGTGCGCGATCGGAGCGGGCGCGCGGATTATCATCATGGACGAACCGACTGCATCCCTAACGCAACAAGAACAACATCGGCTCTATGCCATCGTGCGTGAACTGCGCGGGCTGGGCGTAGGGCTCATTTACATTTCGCATCGCCTCGAAGAAATTTTTGCGCTCGCGGATCGGGTCACGGTGCTGCGCGATGGCGAAAGCGTCGGCACATTTCCGGTCAACACCGCCGCGCCCGCCAGCGATAGTTCAAATGTTTGCGCCCGGCCGAGTGAACACGAACCCGCCCTGGCCGGGGCCAAAGACACGGGCGGTCTCCCGATTCATGAAGCAGCGTTGATTCACCTGATGGTTGGGCGTGAAGTTTCGCTCGTTTATCCCCCGCGGGAAGGCTCTCGCGGGGGCGTGCTGCTTTCAACACGAAAGCTCGGCTGCCGAGCGAGTGGCGTGCGCGACGTGTCGCTTGACCTGCAAGCTGGCGAGGTGGTCGGCCTCGCGGGTCTAGTCGGCGCCGGCCGAACCGAACTCGCCCGCATTCTTTTCGGAATCACGGCGGCTGACGGCGGCGAAATCCTTCTCGAGGGCAAACCCGTTTCAATCGACTCACCGCAAGCGGCCATCTCCTCGGGAATCGCTTACGTTCCGGAAGATCGGCGGCGCCACGGAATCATTTTGGAGCTCCCCATCGCCGCCAATATGACGATGGCGATCCACGAACAGGTTTTTCCCGGCAGCTGGCTGCGATTCAGCCGCGAAGCCGAACTCGCTGATCAATTCATTCGCAAGCTCGATGTTCGAGCGCCGGGCCCTGACGCGCTCGGCGCAACTCTCAGCGGCGGTAACCAGCAAAAGGTCGCCCTCGCTCGATGGCTCGCGTGCAAACCCAAGGTGCTCATTCTCGATGAGCCGACGCAGGGGGTCGATGTCGGCGCAAAAACCGAAATTCACAAAATCATTCGGGCGCTCGCGCAGGAAGGCTTGGCGGTGCTGATGATTTCCTCGGATTTGCCAGAGATCATCGGGATGAGTGATCGAATTTTGGTGATGCGCAAAGGAACGCTTGTGGCCGGCCTGCCAGGAGGCAGCGATCCGCAACAAGTCATGGCGGCAGCTTTGGGCCAGCGCACGATGGACCCAGATGAACCATAGCATGCAGGCCGCGCAAATTTCTCGTCGTCAATAGAACCTGTTTTCGATTCCGAGCCGGAAACGAATTGGTTGCGGCTGCGCCGCGCTAGGAACCATGCGTCTTATGCCCGTTCACATGCAACCGAATCGTTCTGAAGTTGCGTTGCCGCGACATCCCAGCAGCCCGCGGCGATCGCGGTGGTCCGCACATTTCCGGGAGCTCTCTGTCGCAGCCGCGCTGGTCATGTTGTTGTCGTTTCTGGCAGTCGCGGCGCCGACATTTTATCAGGCCCAACCGTTGCTTTCGCTCCTCGCAAGGGAAGCGCCCAGCCTAGTGATCGCTGGCGGAATGGCGCTCGTGATTATCGCCCGCCAGATCGACATCTCCGTCGGTTCGCTCTTTGCCGTTTGCGGCGTGAGCGCGGGTTTGCTCGCTGCCTCAAAATGGCCCCTGCCGCTCGTGTGGCTCGCTGCTCCAATCCTGGGCGCGCTGCTCGGCGCGCTGAACGGCGCGCTCGTGGCCGGACTCAAATTGCCCTCGATCGTTGTCACATTGGCCACGATGGTGACCTGGCGCGAGGGGTTGCGCTGGCTGCGGCAAGGCGAATTCGTGAACTTGCCCGATGGCGTGCAATGGTTGGGAATGAACCAACGCACGGGACAAGTCGTTTTGATCGGCGGGGCGCTTGGGCTGGTGTGCTTGTTGGCGTTTGTTTTGAAATATGCCGCGGCCGGCCGTTACGTCTACGCGGTCGGTTCCGACGCGGAAGCCGCGCGCCTGGCTGGAATTCCGCCGCGCTGGGTGACGTTCATCATTTTCGTCATGATGGGCGCTCTGACCGGCCTCGCGGCGATGATGAATGTGATCCAATCACCCCAAGTCGATCCGAACTCAGGCGCCGGTTTGGAATTGAAGGTGATCGCAGCGGTGGTGGTGGGAGGCGTTTCGATTTCGGGCGGGCGCGGCAAACTTGCCGGAGTATTGGCCGGGTTGCTCTTGCTCGCGTGCATCAACCCGGCTCTCACTCACCTGCACGTGGAGGCCTATTGGGAAAAGGCGCTGCAAGGCGCGATCATTCTTCTCGCCGTTGTTGCGGATGGCTGGCGCACCCGCAAAGCGGGCCGATAACGCGCGCTATTAAACCCGACTGACCACCCACCATTCCCCGATGGACGAACGCACCACCGGCCTCATTCTCCGCACACGGCCGCTGACCGAAAGCAGCCTGATTGTCCATTGGCTGACGCCGGACGTCGGCCGCATTTCCACCGTCGCAAAAGGCGCCCGCCGGCCCAAGTCGCCGTTTCTCGGAAAACTCGACTTTGGCTACCTGGCCGAATTCAGCTATCGGCGGAATCGCCGGAGCGACCTGCACAACTTGTCCGAAGTTGCCGTGCGCGAATTCAATTTATTCCTTCGGGAGAATCTCGCTCTGTTGAATCAGGCTGCCTACGCCACCGCCTTGGTCGAGTGTTCGACCGAAATCGACACGCCCATGCCGGAGATTTACAAGCTCACTCTCGATTTTTTTGAGAGTTTGTCAGCGCGGCCAACGAGCGCCGTGCCAGCCTTGGCCTTCGAAGTGAAGCTGCTCGCAATTCTCGGGCTGAGCCCAAAACCGGAACTGAAACAGTTAAAACCGGGAACAGCCGCCCTGCTCGATCGGCTGGCCCAATTCGGTTGGAACGAATTGCCGCGCCTGAAATTCAGCCCGGCACAAACGGCCGAACTCGCCGCTGCCCTGGGACAGTTTCTCGCATTTCACTTGCCGCGCGTCCCTCGCAACCGGCCTGGCGCGATCTCTGGAACCTAGCCAAAGGAATCCAAAACCCAAAACAAAACCATCGCTGGCCATTGACCTTCCTGGAATTTTTTTCTTGCCCGCCTCCTGCTCAAACAAGAGTCTGAAGCAAACCATCACCATGCGCCCGCGAAGGAAAATGAATTTTTGTTTTTGTTCGAGCGGCCGTCCTTTTTAGCCATGGGGAATTTCTCTGCCCGCGCTGCCCATCTGAATCTGATTGTTCTCCTCATGGCGGCCGCGGCCCCTGTGACACCCGCATCCGCCGAGCGCATTCCAAGCCGCTTGATGGTCCAACCCTCCTCGATCGCACTCGACGGCGCAGATGATCAGCACGGCTTCATTGTCACAGCTTTTCTCCCGGACGGCCATGCCATCGATGTCACAACCGCCGCGCGGTTCACCAGCACCCGCCCAGCTATCGTTCGCATTTTAAAAGACCACGCCTGCCAGGCCGTTTCCGATGGCGAGTGCGAAATCATCGCCGAATGGTCCAGCCAAACCGCGCGAATTCCGGCGAAAGTTTCACAGGCCGGCCGCCGGTCTATTCCTGCTTTTCAGGGCGATATCATCCCGCTGCTCACCCGCTACGGCTGCAATCAAGGAGGCTGTCATGGAAAATTGGCCGGCCAAAATGGCTTCCGCTTGTCCCTGCGCGGCTACGCGCCGGATTGGGATCACGACTGGCTGACCTCGGAGTACCGATCGCGCCGGATCGATTTCGGAGCCCCTGGCGAAAGCTTGCTGCTCCAGAAACCGCTCGCGCAAGTCCCGCACGAAGGCGGACAGCGGTTCACCGAAGGTTCCCGCGCGCACCGAATGCTCTTGGATTGGATCTCGTCTCGCGCGCCTGGATTGGGCGAGGCCAAAACCAATCGAGCCGAGACGGTGGACGTTTTCCCCGCCAGCCGGATCGCGCGTCCAGCCGAGTCGCAACACTTATTGGTCACGGCTTCCGATGCGCGCGGCCGCCGCCGGGACGTGACATGGCTCTGCCAATTTTTCTCGAATGACTCGAGCATCGCGACAGTCACGCCGGAAGGAGTGGTGACGGCGGTGCGCCCCGGTGAAACCGCGCTGCGCGTTCACTTTCAGGGCGAGGTCAAAACAGTTCTATTCACGATTCCTTTCTCGAATGCCATCGAACCGTCGCTCTACGCCAAGCACAACAATCTGATCGACCCGCCTGTCTTCGAAAAATTGCGCGGCTTGCAGATCCCGCCCTCGCCCGATTGCGGCGAGGCGGCTTTTTTACGGCGGGCCTTTCTCGACGCGATTGGACGTCTGCCCACGCCGGCGGAAGCGCGAGCGTTCCTGTCAGATAACCGAGCGAACAAGCGGTCGAAAATAATCGATGAGCTGCTCGATCGCCCTGAGTTCGTCGATTACTGGACCCTGCAACTTTGCGATCTAATGCAGAACCGCAAAGAACGCGACCATGATGTCCGCGGCGCAAAAGGCGTTCGCTCATTTCAAACTTGGGTGCGCCGTCAAGTTGCTGCCAATCGGCCTTGGGACGAAATCGTTCGCGCGGTTTTGACTGCGAGCGGCGATTCCGTGAGTCAGCCGCAGATCGGCTACTTTGTCGTCACGGTCGGCGAGCACCGCGACCCGGAAGCCTCGGAGATCCCCAGCGCAGTCGCGCAATCATTCCTGGGCGTGCGGATCGGTTGCGCCAAATGCCACAATCATCCGTTGGAGAAGTTCACGCAGGACGATTACTACCATTTCGCGGCTTTCTTTTCCCGGCTGACGCTCGACCGTGAAAACCCAACCAAAAGCCGAACGCTGCTGACGAGCGAGACTCCCGAGGAAGAGCGCGAACACAAACACCAACGCGAGCTGGCCAAGAAAATCGCGGACCTGGAAGAAGCCTTAAAGAAGGCCGCGCCCGCTCAGATCACCGCGGCGGTGTTGCGCCAGCGCATGTTTGCTTTTCAAAAGGAAATCACGGACGGCGAACACCGCCTCGCCCGGTTGCGCGAACAGAAACCCGGCGTCATTCAACCCCGCACGAAGCAGTTCCTCGCCCCGCAAAGCTTGGATGGGGTGCCGGTCGCGTGGAAACCGGGCGAAGACCTCCGGATTGATCTGGCGAATTGGATGACCAGCGGCGAGAACGAATTCTTCAGCGGCAACATGGTCAATCGGCTTTGGAAACATTTCTTCGGCGTCGGGCTGGTCGAACCGGAGGATGATTTGCGGCCGAGCAATCCCCCATCCAACCCTGCGCTTTGGCGAGCCTTGAACCGCGAGTTTGTTTCGAGCCATTTCAATCTGCGCGAGCTGATCCGCTTGATCATGAATTCGCGCGCTTACCAGCTCAGCTCGGAAACGCTGCCCGCCAACGAAACTGAAACCCGCTTTTTCTCGCACGCCTATGCGCGGCGCCTCCCCGCGGAAGTGCTCCTCGATTGCATCAGCGAAGCCACCGGTGTGCCGGATGATTTCCCCGGATACCCGGTCGGGTTGCGCGCGCAACAACTTCCCGATCCGGGCGTGCGCTCCTATTTCCTCAGCTTGTTCGGGCGATCTGAGCGAGTGACCGCGTGCGCTTGTGAGCGCAGCGGCGATATCACGTTGCCCCAACTGCTGCACTTGGAAAACGGCGACGACGTCTTGAAAAAGATCGAGAACAAAGAGGGCAATTTGGCCGCGTGGCTCAGCCGGCCCGAGAGCGAACGGGACACCATTGAAACCATTTTTCTCGCCACCGTTTCCCGCCTGCCGTCTCAAAAGGAAGCGAGCGTTCCCCTCCGCATGATTTTGGACGGACAACCGCGCGCCGAGGTTTTGCGCGATTTATTCTGGGCTTTGCTGAACACAAAAGAATTTTCCTTCAACCATTGAGATTAAACGTATGCTCGATATCGCCCTCGATCTCAACCGGCGCCGGTTTTGCAACGGCGTTTCCCGCCGCGACTTTTTGCGCCTCGGCGCTCTCAGCCCCATTGGGCTCTCGCTCGGCCGTTTGCTGGCGCTGGAAAAAGCCGCCGCCGCCGATGCCAGCGCGATCCGCCCGCGCGCCCGGTCTGTGATTCTCGTTTATCTGGGCGGCGGTTTGTCGCATCACGACAGCTTCGATCTGAAGCCGAACGCGCCCGAAGAAATTCGGGGCAAGTACAAGCCGATCCGCACCAGCGTGCCGGGAACTTGGATTGGCGAGTTGCTGCCGCGCATGGCGCAAACCATGGACAAGGTCTGCCTGGTTCGTTCCGGGTCGCACGAGAATGACCACCATGAAACCGCCACGAATTGGGTTTTGTCCGGCCGATTTGGATCGCCCTTCGGCGATTATCCGTCCATGGGCGCGGTGGTGGCATTGGAAAAAGGTTTTGCCGGAATCTTGCCTCCCTACGTCGCCGTGCCCAAAAATCCTTCGTTCACCTGGGAACTGGGCAAAAGCGCTTTCTTGGGCGGCCGGTACGAATCGTTCAAAGCGGGCGATCCGAATGAAAAGGGTTACAAGGTCCGCGATCTGGCCGCGGCGGTTTCGCCAACTCGCCAAACCGAACGCCGCAAAACGCTCCTTCAAGCAGTGGACACGCTCTCGTCGCACATTCATGGCAACGACCAAATCGCCACCTACGACGAATTCCAGGCGCGCGCGGCCGACATGATTCTTTCCCCGCAGGCCCAAGCCGCCTTCGATATCGAAGCCGAAGACGAACGGATTCGCGAACGTTACGGCCGCACCACGTTCGGCCAAAGCTGTCTGCTCGCGCGAAGATTGGTCGAGCGCGGCGTCCGTTTCGTGACCGTCACCAACGGCGGTTGGGATCATCACGCGAAAATTTTCGAGGGCCTCGAAAAGAAATTGCCCGACTTCGATCGCGGCTTCTCCGCCCTCATTCAAGATCTCGACCAACGCGGGTTGCTCAGCGATACGCTCGTCGTCGCTCTCGGAGAATTCGGCCGCACGCCAAAAGTCAACAAGGACGCGGGGCGCGATCATTGGGGCCACGCCGGATCGCTGCTGTTTGCCGGCGCGGGCGTCGCGGGCGGCAGAGTCGTCGGTGCGACTGACAAAGAAGGCGCGTCGGTGACGGATCGGCCAGTGCGCCCGGCGGATGTTGCGTTCACCGTTTACCATTCTTTGGGAATCAATCCCCGCGCTCACATCTACACGCCAGACGGACGGCCCCTCGAGATTTTGGACGAAGGCGCGTTGATTACGGAGTTGTTTGCGTGAGGAACCTGCGAGACGCCCGCTCGATCCCGGCCGCAGTTCTCGTCCTGTTCCGCGCCGTCAGCATTCTTTTCCCGCTGTGCGTTGTCTTCCCAGTTCAAGCGGCTGATGCGAAGGCGCCAGAAAAAAACCAGCCGCCCGTTTTGCTCGTGGCCACTCCGTTGGGATTGCTCCCAGGTCAAACCAACGCCGTCGTCGTCCGCGGGCTCCGGCTTGATTCCGTGGTCGAACTCCGGACGGCCTCGAGCAATTCGCCACTGGCCTTAAAGATTAAGTCGAAAGGCAAGGCTGAGTTGCCCAAGCAGCAGGAAGCCACTGAAGCAGGTGACACACGCCTGGACTTTGAACTGTTTTTGCCGGCTGCAATGCCGCAAGGATCGGTCAGCATCGTCGCGATAAGCGCCAACAGCGCCAGCAAGCCTTTCCCGCTCCTGGTCGTTTCGACCAATCAATTCGCGCGCGAAAAGGAACCGAACGGCGGATTCCAGTCCGCCCAGAAAATTTCAGTCCCGCAGACCATCCAAGGCGCGATCGATCCCGCCGAAGACGTCGATGTCTTTTCATTCCACGGGTCGGCTGGGGAGCGGCTCGAAATCAGCGTCACCGCCTCCGCCTTCGGGTCGGTGCTCGATCCTTTGCTCACCATCTACGATGCCGCCGGCGACCAAATTCGCACGAACGACGACACTGGCGCCTCGCGGGACTCCACCATTCGCCTGACGCTTCCGGATGACGGGCAATATTTCATTGCCTTAGTCGATGCGAACGACCGCGGCGGCCCGGCCCACGTTTATCTGTTGAATCTTCGCAGACAGACTCTGTAGTCACGTCCCCAAAGAGTTCGAGGTGTTGCTGGAGCTAAGGTTCGGTGTTGGTCTGCCAAAACCGTGACGCACCTGTATCAGGATTTGGTCTGCCAAAACCGTGACGCACCTGCATCAGGATTTGGCAGGGGTTGATTCGTGGTGGCGGGGAACATCGGGCAAATGGCAGCGCGATGAACCAACGGTCATCTCCCGGCCCGCTGAAAAACACGGGGTGTTCCAATTTGGGAGGAGCGCCGCTGTGTCACAGGCCAGCCGCAGGACTGCGACTGGTCCTTCGGCCGCAGTCGCGCTCCGCAATCTCGAAATTCGGACACTGCCGCAAAACATCACCAGTTGCGAAATCTCGGAGTCGTTCTATTTTGATGACCATGTTTTTTCGTGCCCGCTTTTGCCGGTTTGCAGTTTTGGCCGCGTGTTTGGCCAGCGCAGTCGTTACTTCCAAAGCGATTCTTTTTTACAGCACGGCTGACCCATCCCATAACACCTCTCCGCCGACTGGGACGCTTGCAAACAGCGGTTGGCAGTTCGAAGGACTCTGGCTGATTTACCTGGGCACACCGATTGCGCCTCAATATTTCGTGACGGCAAAGCACGTCGGCGGGGAAGTTGGCAATCCATTCTGGCTCGATGGCGTTCCGTACACGACGGTGGCGTATTTCGACGACCCGATGACTGATCTTCGCATTTGGCGCATTCAAGGCATGTTCCCGCGTTGGGCTCCGATGTTCAGCTCATCCGATGAAGTCGGGCAGAATGTCGTGGTGATCGGCCGCGGCACGCAACGCGGCGATCCAGTCTACGGCGCTGGAAAACAAGCGGTGCTTAAAGGCTGGCTTCCAGGAGCATCAGACGGCGTCGAGCGGTGGGGGGAAAATCGAGTTGATTCCATCGAGATCGGCGATGCCCAATCGGCCTACCCGGGCGGGGAATTCCTAAAATGTAATTTCGATGCCCAGGGCCTCTCTGACGAAGCGGACCTTACCGCAGGTGACTCCGGCGGGGCTGTGTTCATACAATCGGCCGGAGTTTGGAAGCTGGCGGGAATCAATTATGCGGTTGACGGCCAGTTCAACACCGAGGCAACCGGGCCCGGATTCGCCGCCTCGATCTTCGATGCGGGAGGGCTCTATTACGGATCCGAGCAGAAATGGACATTTGTTCCGGAAAACGTGGTTGATCAACCGACCGGTTTTTACGCGAGCCGCATTTCCGCGCGATTGAGTTGGATCCAAAGCGTGCTCTCGACGCCCGTGCCGCCGGTGCTGGAATCGTCCGCGAGCCCCACGGGCCCTTTTCAACCTGTGGCTTCCGCAACCCTTGATCCGGCTACGCAGACATTTCGCACGCCGTCCCCAGACCACAACCAGTTTTACCGGATCAGTTCGGGTTCTTCTTTGAGGATCACGGCAATTAAACTGACCAGCGGCCAGATCAGCATCCGCTATCAGTGAACCGGGTCGTTTCCTCCCGAAACTTGCGCGGTGCGCGCGGTCGCAGGAAAACCGGGTGACGCCGAGAAGCTCAACAGCAGCGCGCCTGTTTCAGAATTCCAAATCCGCACCTGGCCGTCTTTTCCGCCGGCAGCAACGCGGTGCGACGGCCGGTCGACGGTCAGTCCAAAGATCCAATCGTTCGCGCCGGAGAAAGCCCGGACGAGCGTTAAATCTGAAACCTGATGCGAACGGAGCAAGCCTTCCGCCCCGGCGCTGAATAGAACTTCACCGGCGGAAACCAGGCGCAACACTTCGCGGTTGCCGTTGGCCAATTCATTTTTCTTTTTGGCGTCGCTGGCGGACCATGCATGGATTTTTCCGTCGCGCCCGGCCGAGAACAGCTTTTTGTCATCTGCCGAGAACGCGATGGCGGTGACCGGCGCCTCCTGCTCGTTGTAGGACGTTTCGAGCTCGCCTGACGGGAACTTAAAGAGGCGCGCCGTGCGATCGCGGCTGGCCGACGCCAAAAGGGACCCGTCGCTGCTAAACGCCAGATCAACGACCCAGTCCGCGTGCTGTTGAATGCTTTTTTCTTCGCGTTCAGCCGCGAGGTTGAAGATGTGAATGATGTTGTCGGCGCCACCGACGGCAGCCCATTTTCCATCAGGCCGGATCACAGCCGCCAAAAATGTATCCGAGCTGCGGCCGAGAAATCGGACGATTCGCGCCTGTTGCGGATCGCACAGGACAGCGGCGCCGCTGAGGCCCGGAGCACCTCCGGCCACGAGCAATTGCTTGCCATCGATCGAATACGCCAAGGCATGAATTCGTTCCGGCAACCGTTTGATTCGCCGCAATAATTTTCCGTCGGCCGAATTCCAAATGGTCACCTCGTGATAGCCCCCCACCGCCAACTCGGTCCCATCCGGACTGAAAGCGAGCGCGAGGAGAGGCCACGGAGCTGGATAACGCTCCGGCGGCTCGGGCTCGGTTCGCACGATCAGACTCGCCAGAGGCGCGTGCTGATCCGGACCGTCGAACAGGGCGCCGTTTGCTATCCAGGTTCTGATCGCGTCAATCTCTCCAGCCGAAAGCGCGTCGCCCTTCTGCGGCATTCGATCGTCGGCATCGTTCGTCGTGAGCAACTGGAACAACTTGCTTTTTTCGGGAAAACCAGGAGCGATCACGGGCGATTCACCGCCTTTCATCAAATCCGCGAACGTATCCAATCGAAAGTGGCCTTTTGCTTTTTTAGGCCCGTGGCACGTTTCACATTTCTCGGCGAAAACCGGCGCAATCTGCCGCACAAAGCTGACGGCGTTCGTTGAGGCGGTTGGAACGGCGGCGACGGGACTGAAACAGATGAAATCAAATAAAGACGCGAGCAGTAACGGAAAAAGAGACGCGGGCGCACAAAATCGTTTTGGCACGCGCCGAAGATAAACAATGGCGTGGCGACTGAAAAGCCCGGCGTTGTCGTTCGGTCGTGCCTGGCGGCGGCATTCGCACGAACGGAGGCGGGCGATTGCTGGTGACGACAAGACGAGGATCCTTCAGAAGATCATCGTTTGCGCGCCACTGAAATCTTGGACGAACAGACGCGCAGGCGCGCTTTTAGCCTGCAGAAAAGGCATTGGTGCAACGCCTCGGCTGCAGCGTAAACGCTGCGTTCCGGAAGAAACCGTCGCCCTGGCCCAGGTGCTGGAACGCGGCCTTTGGGCTGCAGCGTCGGGCTAGCGGTTCATGGGCGGTGAGCAGGTCCGGAGTTTTCCTGGAATGGATGCCATTGGTCTTGGCCACGAGGATGGTTCGGCCGTTCACCGCCCCCTTCCCTCCGCGGACCACGGACGATTCCCAATCGTCAAATCGCTAATCGCTAATCGTAAATCGTCAATCGATCGTCAGGCTGGCGCAGGTGCAAACCAAGTTGCGGTCGCCGTACGGATTGTCGATGCGAGCGACTGCCGGCCAAAACTTGTGATCACGCAGCCACGGTTTTGGAAACACCGCCTGCTCGCGCGTGTATGGGCGATTCCAATTCTCTTCCGCCAATACATCCGCGGTGTGCGGGGCGTTTTTCAGCAGATTATTTTGCGCATCGGTTTGCCCCGCTTCCACCGCCTCCATTTCCTGGCAGATCGCGATCAGCGCGTCGCAGAAACGGTCGAGCTCAGCTTTCGATTCGCTTTCGGTCGGCTCGATCATCATCGTTCCCGGAACGGGCCAGGAAACGGTCGGGGCATGAAAGCCATAATCCATCAGCCGTTTCGCGACATCTTCGACCGTGGTTTTCTTGAAGCGGCGCAGGTCCAGAATGCATTCGTGAGCGACCCGCCCATTCTTGCCTTTGTACAGCACAGGGAAAAACTTATCGAGGCGGTGGGCCACATAGTTGGCATTGAGGATCGCGATTTTTGTCGCTTCGGTTAAGCCTTCACCGCCCATCAGCGCGATGTAAGCCCATGAGATCGGCAGGATGCTCGGGCTTCCCCAAGGCGCCGCCGAAACCGCCCCGAGCGATCTGTCCCCTTGGCCGACGACAGGATGATTCGGCAAGAATCCGGCCAAGTGCGGCGCGACGCAAATCGGGCCCATGCCCGGACCGCCGCCGCCGTGCGGGATGCAAAAGGTCTTGTGCAAATTAATATGGCAAACGTCAGCGCCCAATTCAGCCGGCCGGCAAAGCCCAACCTGCGCGTTCAAGTTCGCGCCGTCCATGTAGACTTGGCCGCCGCGAGCATGGACCTCAGCGCAAATATTTTTGATCCCTTCCTCGTAAACGCCGTGAGTCGACGGATACGTCACCATCAAGACCGCGAGATCCTCGGCGTGTTCGGCCGCCTTTCGCTTGAGATCATCGAGATCAATGTTTCCTTGGTTATCACATCCCACCGGCACGACCGTGAACCCAGCCATGACTGCGCTGGCTGGATTGGTGCCGTGGGCCGATTGCGGAATCAAACAAACCTTGCGCTGTCCCTGCCCGCGCGCGCCGTGATGGGCGCGTATGGCGAGCAGGCCCGTGTATTCCCCTTGCGAACCGGCATTCGGCTGGAGCGACACCGCGGCAAATCCGGTGATCTCAGCCAGCCACTTTTCCAGTTGCCGAAAAATGATCTGATAACCTTCGGTCTGCGCCGTCGGAACGAAGGGATGCAGCCGCCCAAATTCGGCCCACGTGACCGGAATCATTTCGGCGGCGGCATTGAGCTTCATCGTGCACGAACCGAGCGGGATCATTGAATTCGTCAGCGACAAATCGCGCGATTCGAGCCGGCGCAAGTATCGGAGCATGTCCGTTTCGGAATGGAACCGATTAAAAACCGGTTCCGCGAGAAAGACGGTTTGGCGCCGAAGGGAAGCCGGCCATGCAGAGTCGTTTCCCTCCAAAACGTCGGCGGCGGCAAAACCCGGTTCGACTCCGCCGTTGAAAACGCGGAGCAACAAATCGATTTCGCTCTCGAGCGTCGCT